>JAABUK010005438.1_pt1 | contig 19837 bp, 18 predicted proteins | sample 5559141 | NCBI WGS metagenome assembly JAABUK01 (sample SAMN10711869, study PRJNA513367) | rock metagenome | isolation source: Antarctica rocks | place: Antarctica: Victoria Land, Pudding Butte nord | collected 2016-01-03 | reverse complement strand
AAAGGTGATGTATTGTTTTGTCGTATCAACCTGCAAAATCGGTCTAACATCAACTATGGTATTGACCAACTTCGCTTTTATATCAGAGACCAGAAAAAATCAAAACGCACAGCAACGCAGGAACTTGAAGTAACTCCTCTCTATGTAAAAGGTGACACTTCGGTTATAGCAGGACAGACAGAAAAGGTCTTTGTATATGCACTCCCTAAATTCACTATACCTGACAAAAAGTATTTAGCTATTGAGCTAATAGAAAAGAGCGGTGGCAGGCACTTAAAAATTCAGGTTTATAATAAAACGATAGTTCGGGCAAAGTTACTCTAGTAGCCCTTCCGCATTGGAAAGTCTTAAAGGTGTTGTGCAACATGGAAAGTGTGATTAAGAAATACAATGTTATTTATGCTGACCCTCCCTGGCAGTTTAGAGTATGGAGCAATAAAGGTATGGGCAGAAGTGCCGAAAACCATTATTCAACACAATCCCTCCAAAATTTAATAGCCTTCAATATTTCAGCCATTTGTGCGAATGACTGTGTACTCCTTATGTGGGCAACTTTTCCTTGTTTAAAAAATGCTTTTGAATTAGCAGAAGCATGGGGGTTTGTTTATAAGACTGTCGCCTTTACCTGGATAAAGCAGAATAAAAACAATGAAAAGCTTTTTAAGGGAATGGGATACTACACAATAGCAAATGCAGAAGTGGTTCTTCTTTTCACCAAAGGAAGACCATTAAAAAGAGTTTGCCGGAATGTAGAACAAGTGCTTGTATCTAAAAGAGGCGAACACTCAAAGAAACCTAAAGAAATAAGAGAGCGGATTGTCAAACTCTTTGGAGATGTACCAAGGATAGAACTGTTTGCCAGAAGTCGTGCAGGTCTGTTCCCGGATGATGAATTTGTAGGTTGGGATGTATTTGGCAATCAGGTTAGCAACTCTATAAACGTACTGTAATTAGTCAATCTATAAAAAATGTCAGGAATGGACGTTAAAAATTTTGAATATCTCAAAGAACAGTTACAGGCTCTTGGCTTTCCTCCCACCATTGCGGAAGAAGTAAACCATTACATGAAGGGGGATAAACAAGCATTCCATATCTACTACTTTAATAAAATTAAAGAAGACGAGCTAATGTATGACTTGCATTTTGCCAAAGGATTAAATAATGATTATCAATTAAAGGAATACGAGTTAACGTATAAAAATTTAAATATTCCAGACCTGAATATTCAAGGTATTAATACCAAAAATTTGGAAGAGAAGCTGAAAGACGTAAATGGCTTGTACGATAAATATTATGAGGGCAACATGGAGATGAACATGTCAAGACAAGAATATGAACAAGCCACTGACTTTATAAAAACTACAAATAACGATTTATATAAACTGGTTGGAGTAGAAGAAGGGAAAGATGCTACAAAACTTTTAATGTATAAATATTTTCCTGAAAGCGAATATAAAAAGTTTTTTCAGGACTATCAGGAAATGCAGAAGCTGTATGAACACAAGTATTTATTTCCTGTAAATGATATTATGACTTTTACTGCAATGCAAGCTTGTCAATTTTTAAGAACGGGAAACAACACTTTAGGTGAACGTAGTATATCAGAAGATGTAATTAATCAAATCAATTCAGAACTACTTAAAGAAAATTATTGGATTGCCCACAATACTGTTCCTTCTCATTTGGATAAGCATGATGTGTATTTCTTTAACAACAAAGATGAAGCATATGATTTTGCTGAAAGCAACATAAGCGAGTTTGACAATTACAGAGTTATAAAAGTAACAACTGTTGATGATGTACTTAAGCAAATGCCTTATGGAGAACAGCTATTACCTCTATTTGCAGAACGTATCACCAATAACATTAAGCAAAATCAATCCGCGCTGGCTATAGATAATAATGGATTATATACTCAATTGGAGAAATTAGGTTTTGGTAGTAGGTTGAATACAGCCATTTCATTTTATGAAAAGTATCCACAAGAGCGTTTCCAATTGCCTGTTAAAGAAAGAGACGAAAAGGAAGCAATTGAGTATTGGTTAAATTTTGAACAAAAGGGAGAACCAGGTAATTACCAACTCGCCTCTTATGAAGCCACCATACGCATATTTCCCGATGTATCAAATATTTCTATTAAGGGTATTGATGTAAGGCAATTAGATAATGCCATGCGAAAATTTGATTGGTCAATTGACCATCATACAGATGCCTTGATAGAAGCAAGATTGCAAACGATAGGCAGAAGACAAGAGTTAAAGCTGATAGACAGCATCTTTCATAATGTGAACAAACTTCATACTATTTCAGAAGGCAAAGAATTAGCGGAGAAACTTATGTTCAAATATTGGTCTGGTGGACCTTACGAACCAAATCAATTTTCGTTAGACTATTTAAAACAACAGTATCAGTTTACTTGCGCTATTATAGCTAATAAGATAGTTGATAAAACAGCAGCTTATGAAATGCTGAAAGCAACTGCTGCAAAAGCATCATTAAACGAAACAATTTCATTCACTCAAAAAACAAATTTTATGAACCAGAAAAATTTTGAATACCTGCGGGATCAGGTAAAATTCACCGGCTTTGGCGATGGGCTGGAAAATGAATTGAAAGAAAAAGTGCAGAAGCAAACTTCGGAGTTTCAAATCACCCATAATACAAAGTTTGGTAATGATGACTTAACAGCCTCTTTGCATTTTAAAAAGTCCGACCAAACTGATATGTATTTTTTTAACCGCTATCAGGTGTCCCTAATGCCGGAACAATCAAAGGATAAAATGGAACAAACCTTTTATATCAACAAGGAAGGCAGTATCACACTTAAAGAAGCTTATAACCTCATGAACGGAAGGTCTGTCAACAAAGACCTCACTAATAAGGAAGGACAAGTTTATAATGCCTGGATGCAAATGGATTTTAAACAGACGGATAATAATGGGAATTACAAGCTTAAGCAGTTTCATCAGAATTACGGATATAATTTGGTAAGTGCTTTAGAGAAACATCCCATCAAGGAGTTAACCAACGAACCCGATAAAACCAGGCTTGTAGATTCCCTGCAGAAAGGTAATAGGCAGTCTGCAACATTTGTGCAAAATGGCAATGAGCAAAAGCATTTTATCGAAGCAAATCCGCAGTTCAAAACCATCAATATTTATGATAGCAATATGCAACGCCTTAACAGTAAACAGGGGCAAAATGAAAAGCAGGGGCAAGGTGAACATAACAGTGCAAAGCAAACATCTAAGAACGAAAGCCAGAAGCAAGGTAATGCGGATGATAGCGATGAAATGCCAAAGGCATCGAACAAAAGAAGAAAGAAGCAAAACCAGTCCTTATCATAAATATTCCTTTTCAAAGAATGGGATTATTTATCCATAAATAGAATGTTATGAATACTAATCAGCTTGTTAATCGTGTGGAAAATGATCTAAACCAATGGCGTTTAAGAGAAGAACGATTTACAAAACTTTTTCCCTTCAACTTGGCTAACAATAAGGCTTTCCTAAAGGAGAAATTGAATTACCTGGATCGAGTTGCGGCAAAGTATAAGGGTACAGGTAATCAGGAAGAAAGAATAGCGCTGCGTATCCTTAAGCAGGAAAGAAACGAGATAGGAAAACACCTTTATCCTAATCTTATGTTTAGGCTATTACGCGGTATTCTATTAACTGCCAAGCAACAATATGTGGTTAAGCAGATAAAAAAACAAGCTGCCAGTAATGAACAGGTTTTGAAAGAAACTTTAGTTAAAACAGGTTTTGGCAATGTTTCAAACAAATTAGAGCAATACATGAAACAGGAGCAGCAGCAGTTTTCAGTTCCGGTTTCTTATTATGTTAATGAAAAAGAGCAGTTGAATTTCTCGTTGTCTTTTTCTAAAAATCAAAATGGACAATATCAATTTGAAAGTTATAAGGCAATACTAAAGAATGACGATAAGCCAGGGGAAAGCAGATTGCAGAACTTTAGTATAGAACCGGGTAATACCATTACAGCTACTCAAGCCTATAATTTGTTATCCGGACGATCTGTACAAACAGAATATCAGGAGGTAAGCGGCAATAAACAGAGTGGCTGGATACAATTGGATTTTAATGATAAAGACGCTGTTGGTAATTACAAGATTAAAGAATTTAATACAAGTTATGGTTACGATTTAAAGAGTGTGTTACAACAGTTGCCACTTAAAGAATTAAGTAATAGTATAGAAGTAGAAAAGTTGGAAAATGCTTTAAAAAGTGGCAGCCGTCATGCAGTAAGTTTTCTAAAAGATGGCAAAGAACAAACGTTTTTTATTGAAGCCAATCCCCAATTCAAATCCGTCAATATTTATGATGAGCATTTAAAGAAAATAAGTGTAGCATCAGCACTTGGTAATAAAACTGCGGAACCTGCCCAACTCGCGAAGAAAAGCAATTTGCGGCAGGAAATGAGAGAGGAAAAGAAAAAGGGCTTATCCATTTGATGAGTAAAATTAAGTGATTATGGATTTTTCAAAACCTCTATCTGATTTCTTTTCAGCCATTGAAACTGATCCACGTATCAGTATTACGCATATTGGCATATATGCAGCTTTACTACAGTACTGGAGTGAGCATCATTTTGAAAATCCTGTTCATGTATTCAGCTACGACATTATGCGAATAGCTAAGATTTCTGCAAGTACCACATTCCATAAAGCTATTAGAGAGTTAAGTGAATATGGTTATATAAAGTATGAACCGTCTTTTAAAAGAAACAAGGGCAGTAAGGTTTATTTTATTCGCTCGGAATAGACTTATTATATTGTAAAAACGTTATGCAAAATTTAAAAATTAGAAATAATATTACTTTGACTTTGAAGGAAGTACCCATTCTTCAATTTTCTTTAATAAAGCCGGTGCATCAACAGATGGATGGTTTTCAGCAAGAAAAGAGAGAAATGGTTCCTTCAGGTTTTGTTCTTCCCATTCCTTGATGGTAATAGTTTGTAGAAGTACCTTATTATTTGACAACATGAAACTAAACAGGGACAAATATGGAGGTCCATAAAAAAAGCAGTTATTTACCAACTTTTGATACAGAGATGGAACGAAGGCTTTCTTCATATCCTGAATTAAATCGAATGCACTGTTAATATCGGAACTATGCTGAAGGCTATTGCCCAAGGCTGAAAGTCCTTCATCATAAAGAAATGTTCTTAGGTAACTTAAAAACATCGGCTCCATTTCATCTAAGAGGTCTTTGCAATAATGGGCATACTGCATTTTGAAATGTTCTAAAGAAAAGGACGATGTATTTATCTCAACGATGAATTTGATAAGGTCAATTTCTTTTTTAATCATCTTATTAATGAATGATTGCTGACTTTTTATACCGGCCATATTTACGTACCGGGCTTTTGAAAAAAGCTCGAAGTAATAACTCTTGAAGAAAATACTTTTTCTTTCAAATATTACTTGCAAATATAGTGGGTATGATAGCAACCCATGAAATGAAACCTGTTTCAAACGGTCGTTAAAATATGTTTTATAGCTAATCTTAGAAGCTTTGCTCATGCGCTTTGGCTGGATATTTAAATTTAGTATATGGTTAAAGCTAAAATAGGGATTTGAATAACTAATAGTTATTAAAACTACAAATAAGTTTTGATATATATTTTATCTATCAAAACAAAAGTGGTATATTCGCTATGTAAATTTTTCATTTGCATGGCGATTTTGTGAAAACGAAAATGTGAAGGAGGGTGCATATGAAAAAGTTAGAGCCAGAATGGGTTCAGGAATTTTTGCGTAAACGTGGCAGAGAAATTACGCTTGAGGAAGCAATAATTATCTATGAATTTCTGCGTAAACTGGCAAAAATTGCTGTATCTCAATATTTAAGCCGATAGGCAAAAGAAGGAAAATTAAGCCAATTAAAATATGTTGATAGCAGATTTGTATATAAGGGTCTCCACCGATGAGCAGGCTGATAAAGGATATTCTCAGCGGGATCAGGAAGAACGCTTACGTAAGTATTGTGAGCATAACCAAATTTCAATAAATCAGGTAATAAGAGAAGATCATTCTGCAAAAACTTTTGAGAGACCAGAATGGGCACGATACTTAATTCATTTGAGAAAAAACAAAGGAAAGTCTGACCTGGTGCTTTTTACCAAATGGGATAGGTTTAGCCGTAATGCCGGAGATGCCTATCAGATGATTAGTATACTTCGAAAAGTAAGTGTAGAGCCACAGGCAATAGAACAACCATTGGATATGACTGTTCCTGAGAGCAAGATCATGTTAGCTGTTTATCTTGCTACACCTGAAGTTGAGAATGATCGCCGGGCACTAAATGTCATTAATGGAATGCGCAGGGCTCGAAAAGAAGGCCGTTGGATGGGGCCAGCACCTATTGGATACATTAACCGTTCTAAAGAAGATGGAAGGAAATACATAGGTCCAAAAGAACCTGAAAGCGGCATTATGCGATGGGTGTTTACAACTATTGCAGAAGAAAGGTATAATACCGAACAAGTTTGGAAACTCGCATTAGAGAAAAAACTGAAATGCAGTAAGAATAATTTTTGGCTGGCAATCCGCAATCCTGTTTACTGTGGAAAAATTCATGTACATGCCTACAAGGATGAAAAAAGCTTTTATGTTCAAGGTCAACATGAGCCGTTAATTTCCGAAGTATTGTTCAATGAGGTACAGGACGTACTTAATGGTCGAAGCAAAAAACAGAGGACAAAAATGGTAGCAGATGATGAACTACCATTGCGTGGTTTTCTCATATGCCCGGATTGTGGTAAATTATTAACAGGTAGTGCATCAAAAGGAAGAACCAGCTACTATCATTACTATCATTGCACATCCGCATGTGGATGCAGATTCAAGGCATCGCTTGCAAATACTCTATTTGTAGATCAACTCAAACACTACATTCCTGATGAAGATATGGTAGAGATGTATAAACATTTTATCATTTCAGAATACGGTGATATGACCAAATATCATCGTGATGAGCGTAATACTACATTAACTCAAATAAACGAATTGAATGATCGCCTGAACAAGGCACGTCAGAAGCTTTTTATGGAGCAGATAGATCCGGCTGATTTTAAACTTATGAAAGCTGATTGTGAAAGTGCTATAAGCGAATTGGAAAGAAGGTTGGTAGGCATGACATCTAACAATCCAAAGAACATAGACAACTTGGTTGATAAGGGTGTAGATAATCTCATGAAACTGGATTATCTGTACGAAGAAGGGACTATTGAGGAGAAGCGAAATTTGATTGGTTCGATATTTCCCGAAAATCTAACATTTAATAAAATAGATTATCGAACCACAAGGATCAATGAAGCAGTCAGGCTTATTTATTTGATTAATAATGAATTACGGAGCAAAAAAAACGGTACAAGTGATAATTTTATCGACTTGTACCGTAAGGCGGACCGGACGGGACTCGAACCTGCAAGCGCCAATGCGAGCATGAGATGGTTACATATAAGTTGTAGCGGATTTAGCTCAGTAGGTAATGTTAAGTTGGCAACATTGTTACCTTTCAGATACCAATCTTTTTTCCAAATTCTCTATATCCATACCAATCTTATTCTCCAACAACTTAGTATAAATTTGCGTTGTATTAATTTTCGGATGCCTCAGCATGTTGCTTACTGTTTACATAGGCACCTTCTTTTGTCAAAGTAATTGGTCATAGCAAACGTATTCTGGGCCATGTGAAAATTGTACAAATTAGTTGTCAAAGCATAGTGCCAAAGTATAACATTATTTATTAATTTTATACCAACTAGTTCTTTCAAATCATATCAAATCACGCTAATTGGGTAGGGGACCTTTTCGGATACCAATCTTAATTTCATTATACCACTAAGTTGGTTATTAAGTGCTTATGACAATCCATTCGAATCCAATCCGGATCACGAAGGGCGCGTTTAAAACGCGCCATTTTTGTGCAAAGCCCACCCTGGGTTTGGTTTCTGGGATTAAGCATTTTAATAAATCAAATTAGATCAATTGAATTGGGGACTTTCAAGGGGGCATATGATTACTTTTTATTTTTATACTGTAAATATAATTTAAACAAAAAAATACTTCTTTTTTAAAACCTCAATATTGCAAGTCATTGAGGTTGTATGTATGTTTGGGGTGAATGATCACCTTAACAGGGATGAGCTTATAGAATTAGCCAACGGGCATCAGAAGGAAGCTATTTTAATTAGCAAGAGAACAGCACCGGTATCAATTTAGGTTTCAGTTAATAACAGTAAAGGAAAGCTAATATTCAGTTGCTTCATAAACAATATTTGGTTTAGATTAGAACTAACATCAAGGACCAAAATGATTGATGTCACACATTACAAGTATGTGCAATTTGAAGTCTTTGATGTTAACGGGGAAAAGCTGGAATCTAAATGATATCCTTTCAATCCTTATAGAGTACAAAAGGGATATTTCCCTTAAAGTGGGATAGAATCAAAATAAACAACGGCTGATACAATCAAAAACCTTATCGTTAAATGACAAAAGCCCGTACATTGCCGGGCCTTTGTTATTTATATGACCAACATATGATTCAGATATGTTTATTATCCCAGTGTCTCGTCCTGAAACATTACAGATTTTATGCAGCGGGCATTACGCTACAGTAGTTCGGAGCTGGAATGTTACCTGTTTCAGTGGCTCTTCACAATGGCTACTGATTTTAATGCTGGTTTGCCCAGTGTAAAACCCGTTTTTTTAATTATTTTTAGGATCCAATGTTAAGCGATGAAATCCGTCAACAACTACAACATATCATTCGAGGAACGATCACTGAAAGCAAAGGTGATTGTTGCCGAGCGGTCCGAAATTACCTTTGCACAAGCTTTAGCACAAGTACAACGGTTAAAAAAGATTTCGAAGGTCAGTCAATCATCAAAAAAAAGCAGGCTGTCGAATTAAGAAAGTGGATATTGGAGCATGATTGCTGGATCACCAACTTGCCACCCAACTGGCAATATCTCACTTATGGAGGAGAGGCGCAGATTTATCTTGACGCCGGACAGAAAAATGTTATCAAACTAAACGATGGCATTTATTATGCGACCTTGCTGGAGTATTTTAACAGTCTTGTTCTGCACAATCTTTTCTTCCCGGATAGGCTTACAACTTTCTTGGTTTTACGGAAAGGAACAATGATCTAATCGCCATTGTTCAACAGCCATTTATTCCTTCTGAAAGCATTGCCAGCCTAGAGAGCATCAAAGCGTTACTGGGGTTTAATGGCTTTGAGAATATAAAGCGACAGGATTATTTCAATAAGAAATTTGGATTAATCCTCGAAGACATGCACGATGAAAACGTGATCGCTAAGGATGATCTGCTGTTTTTTATTGATACCGTGTTTTACATAGTTGCGCCTGACAAATTTAGAAATCAACTACCCGTCACAGCAAATTCGTAAAATGGGCCTCTTCACAAGTCATTTGATGAATAACGTCAAACATGCTTTAATGCAATTTAGCCCGCAGGCTGCTGGTGATTTCGTAGTGGCGCTTTCAAGGCCATAACACACAAGGCAAGTAAAGCGGCACTCTTCGCTGTAAAAACCTGATTTATGTTTGACGGTGTCTCTTTAATATTTTACTTACAGATTACTGGAAAAACGGCTCTCTGCAAAACCTACAGTTATAATGCAGTTATGCTAAATCAAATGCTTCAAAGCATTCTTAAAACACGTTTCTTTAAAATAAATCAAGTTGATTCCATTAGCAATTTTGATAAAGTTTACAAACTGAATGCAGAGGAAAACTTGTAAGATCCTGAACCGATTTCATAAACGGCCGCGCCTTTTTGTATTCCCGTATATTTCACAGTGGGAATATTATTAATTGAACAACCTCCCTCCTTTACTGAAGCTACATCATTGGTGGGAATGTACACTTTAGCTGTAGTATTCGGGGGAATTGTTATATGCCACTTAAACAGCCCTTTTTCGCACTTCCAATTACTTGTTATTAATCCATAAAATGATTCAAAGGAAGCATTTACCCATTTTAGATCACCAACAGGTTCCGGATGCATGATAATATTTTTAAATCCCGGCTTTTTGGTGTCATAAGCGATACCTCCCAGGGTTTGGTACATCCACGCACCAAGATAACCAGCAAGAATGGTTTGGCTTTGACCGTTCATGCCCGTGTCACGCGTATCACGATCCCATCGCTCCCAAATGGAAGTTCCGCCCTTGCTCACCATGTAACCCCAACTTGGGCGGGTAGTCTGTGTGAGAATGGTATAAGCCACGTCTGTATGTCCGATGGAGGTGAGAATTTGCATTAACCATTTAAGTCCGGGACAACCGACGGTAAGATGCCCATTGTGCTTTATTAGAATATCATTTACGAGATTGCCGGCCACGGATTGATAATATTTTGGTGGCACTAAGCCGAAAGCCAATGGAAGTACATAAGACGTTTAGGTTTCGCTTAAGTAAGTGTGCCTGCTTGAGTCAAAAAATGTTTTGAGGAAAGCGGCTTCCACTTTTTTTGCTGCTTTTGCGAAATAAGTGGAGTCTTCAAATTCTCCAAGAAAGCCGGCAGTTTTTTCGACTGTCTTAAAATTAAAAAACATGTATGCTGTGGATAGCAGTTCCTTGGATGTTCCACCATTATCAGAAGTTTTTTTATCCATGCTGTATGCGTCCACCCAATCGGAATAGGTACCCTTACGGTAAACGAAGTCGGAGTCAAGATTTTTTTCTAGATAAAGAACCCAACGTTTCATTGTTGGATAATTTTCGGAGAGAACTCGTTTATCTCCGTACATGTTATAGCATGACCAGGGAGTTGTCGTAATCACTGCAGGCCAACAAGGGTCTTTGGTGTTCCAGCTCCAAAGAGAACCTGCCTCTGACAAAAGTCCATCATCCCGTTGGCTGCTTCGTGTCTCGTCCAAAAAATTATTATAGAATGCGGACACACTATACATGTAACCTTCGGTCTCAGAAGTTTTTTCGGAAACACTTAGCCATGCCTGGCGCTCATCCCTGTCTGGATCCATTGGCACTCCACGCTCCTGCATACGCACGCTTCGAAGCGTGTTGGCGTATATCTTGTTCACCAGCTCATCTGAGCAGGAAAAGTTTCCAACCTTTTGAAGATCCGAGTGAACCACCAGAAATTCAACATCCTCTTTTTTTAGTGTTCCCGGCCATCCTGTAATCTCTACATACCTCAAGTCCTGCCCTCTAAACCTGGGTGACCATACCTCTACACCCCGTCCTTTGAGCGTATACATGTCGGCAGATAATGCGCTGCGATTGGGTGCCATGTTTACGTTGACTGTAGCGTCAATGTCGAAGGCGGAGCGCAAAACGACTTTTGTTCCCTTAGGCCCTTTGACTTTTATTTGGCACATCCCGTAAAGGTTTTGGCCAAAATCAACCACGTAGCCACCAGAATTGGAATTGTATATGGAAACAGGTTTTAGCTTTTCAATTACCCTCATAGGCTCTTGCTTCTGCGCTATGAGCTTGCCGCCGGGAGCCGATACTATCTGTGCGGATTGCCATTTGGAGTCATCAAATCCTACTTGATTCCATCCCTCTTGCTCCATGTTGGCATCATATTCTTCCCCATCAAACTCGCTATTAGCACGGATAGCGCCATGGTTTGTAATTTTCCACTTATCATCACTTGTTATGAGCGCTGATGTTCCATCGGAGAATATTACCTGCATTTGCATCAACATTTTAGGGAACCCAAAGTTTGGCGTTTCAACTGGTATCCGGATTCGGGGGGCGAAAAATCTTCCATTACCAAGTATTGCACCCACTGCATTCTGTCCGTGCTTTAAAAATTTTGTCACATCGAGCACTACGTACATAATTCTCTTCCTGTAGTTCGAATGGGTTGGGTCCATGATTCTGTTATCGACCTTGCTCCCGTTTACATAGAATTCTGAAAAACCGAGACCGGAAAGATATAAGGTGGCATCAACAATTGGTTTAGTAACCTCAAACTCGCGGCGTGCCATGCGTGCAGGTAACTTTCGGTGATCATCACCAGGTTCTGGGTAGCCCACATCGAGACCAATCCACTTTCCTTTCCAATCTTCTGAAGCAAGTAGCCCCATTTGCCAAAATGCCACATCGCTCCATGTGGATACATTTCCTTTATTATCCCATACACGTACCTGCCAATAGTATTTTTGCCCTGACTGCAAGTGTTCTCCTGCATATCCAACGTGTAACGATTCGTTTGAGGTTACCTTACCTGTTTGCCAAACAAGCTTACTATTGCGAAAAAGCGCAGGCACCTCTTTACTCATTCGTATTTCATAGGCAACCTGTAAAACGTTCCTCTTTTTACTTTGAAGCTGCCAACTTAATTGAGGTGCTTCTACATCTATTCCCAATGGATTTTTTAAAAACTCTACCCGTAATTCTCTTACCTGAACCTGGGCAAGGACAGATTCATAAAAGATCAATAAACATCCCAATATGATCAACTTCTTTAGTTGCATTTTCTAAAATTTAAAGGATGACTTTATTTTGTAAGGGATGATTCACTGTCTTTACTCCGTGAATTTAGTACCTCAATTTTGTCAATATCTACAAACGCGTTTTTGCTTACCTGAATCTTCTTTCCGGTAACCTCCCATTTTATCGAATGTTTGCCGTGACTCAGGTTATATTTTTCAAATAATACTTTCTGTGTCTGGGAGTAAGCTGCATATAAATTATAACACCCATGATTAACGCCGTCGATGGTTACTTTGGCGTATCCACGATCAGGGCCCAATTGGCCTAAAATCCTCACCGCATTACCGGTGAAAATATATTCACAAGAGGAACCACCAATATTACTTAAGTGACTTGTTGAACCGTAAAACTTTGCATTACTTACACTCGTCCATCCGCGGGAGAATTGTGCAACCGAATCATCCACTGTAAACCAGGCATTTCCTTGTATCCCGGTTATGGTTAATGTTTTTACTGAATGGCTTGAAATACGTATTGTCATTTTCGCAAAACGATCGTTAACAATACCTTCAACCTTGGTACCGCTTTTTTCAGAAACTTTAGTAAACGTAGATGGAATCCTGACCAGTAATGTACGGATTACATTTTCATCGCTTGGGTTGTTCAAAGTCACATTAACCCTGTTGTTTGAGTACGTGCCGGATACTTCTATTCCTCCATTTGCTAATAAATTACTAAAACCAACACGCGCGTCGCTATTTTCCCATTCTTTAGGGAGTGCCGGGAATATTTTTATGATATTTTCAGATTGACCATCGAACAACATATGCTGAACTCCAAGCATGAGCGAGCCATGAGCTCCTACCTCTATGGTTGTTTTGGGCTGATCCTCATACTCTGAATAATATAAATCGTTGTGTAAAGGCATTGCCGTCAGCATAGATAGCGCTTCCTGTCCATATCCCATCATGGCTACATTGGCGGCGGCAATACCCTTGCTAAAAGTATAGGTTAAGTTTTTATCGCCAATATAGGCCTGGTAAGTAGGTTGAAGCAGCGGGTCATGTGCATCAAATGCCCTAAGAAATAATGTAACCCACGGGATGCCGTACAGATATAAGAAATAACCATCGGGCAGGCTTCCCAAAGAAGGTGTATGTTCAATATATCTTACCAAAATATTTTTCCCCTGAACAGAGTCGTACCTCATAGGAATAAAAATTTTCTTTGCTTCATCAGCCCATGACGATGGCCCAACCCTTAATTCTTTTGCTTTTTTTAAACTCCACAACAGTGAAGATTGTTCTGTGATCTCTCCTCTTAATTGCTTTGGTTGTCCCTGGCTAAGGCCATTATTTACCCATAATCCATTCTCTTTCACACAGGCATCAAGCTGGTATTGAACGGCATGTTCCAAGATGTACTTTGCCCTGGCCAGCCGGTCAGCATCACGGGTGTACTGCGCCTGTAAAAGAGAAATATGTGCGGCAAACGCACTGGTATATGCCATCCAGTCTTCTTTTTTGCCATTAAAATTTTTAGTTTCCGATCCATCATATCCGGATAACCATGCCCACTTAACGCCATTTGTTTTTGGGTAGAAAGTCTTTGCCAGGGCTTTGGCGTTCTCAATGGTATTTTCATACCAATCGGGTAAAACTCTTGAAATATTCGCGTGATTGGCGGTTAACATTGCGCTCCAACAAAACATCAGATCACATTCCGTGGCTATGCACCCGTCGTATCCTTCTTTCCTCGGACCAAAGCAACCGTCTGGCAATGGATTGTTGCCTTGTAGTGCCTTTAAGATGTATTGTGACAAAATATACTTACGCATCATATCATCATTAGGAACGGTGACTGAAGATCGTGCCCAGAACGCACGATAGGATGAGTCGCTGGCGTTGCTCAAACTGTGGTACCCGTTAACTGAAGCGAGGGAAGCCTTTTGAAATGTCTTGCTCAAATAATCAGCCCCATCGATAATTTCACTTCCGGCGGCAATGTAAAAGTAAGCCGGCTGACCAGGTGATACTTCCACAGAAACAATACCGTTGACGGTGTCGATAACGACATTGTGTCCGCTGCCAAGCACTGATAAAACTGCACCATATCCCTGACCTAATGTTGCTGTTGAAGCCGTAATTCCTTTGGAAACAGCGGTATGTTTTAGGATGTAGCCCAATTGGGGTGATATTTGAACTTGAAACGTATTGGCTACATCATCTTCTAATTTTATTACAAGCACTCCATCGGCAGTAACAAACTGCGTGCGAATTGAATTTACCGGTAACGCTTTTACAGTTAGTCCCAGATTAGTGGTTAAATCCCCTTTGGTTACATCAAGTGTTTGACTAAAGGAATTAATAGTTCCAGGAGTAAGCGTTCCGGATACATCGTATCCCCCTTTGATGGTAAATGGATTAGCGCGTTCGTAATGGTTACTTTTCCACCAGCCTGAATAATAAATGTCTGGACTGTAAGCTGCGTGGGTTGGTTTGTTTTGAGTAAAACCATATGGGTCGGCCAACAGTACAAGACCATGGTATCCAATAACAGGATATTGGTATGCATCGGCATTTAAATTGGTCTTAATCACGTTGCCTCTCGATAAGTTATCCCAAATTGCATCTTCCGCCTTATTGGTTTTTAAATTTTGTCCCTTGAACTTTGAGGGTAACAATAGTAACGTCAAACTTAAAACCAGCGTTGAGTATCGCATTAAGAGATCAATTTAATTAAATTTAATATAAAATAATGATTTGCAATTAAGAGTAACTTGAAAATTCATGTTGGTAGCAAACGTATCCTTAACAAAAAGAAAAGTAAGATTTCCTAATCTCACAAACTTCAGCAATGTTTTTGAAGTAAACATTTGCCTTGATATTTGTAATAACTGATAATTGTCTATCACTATTATTTTTGAATGATCCTTGCGTTGTTTTCGTGCGCTAAAGTTCGCTAGTAGAACGGAAAGTATCTATTGAATGTCCATTTACAAGTGCAAATGATAACATAATTCATTAATTTTAATAGATATGATTCTTTCAAATCATGTAAAACTATGCTAATCGGGTAGGGGACCTTTTTATAATGGCATGATTATTAAATAAATAACATTATGGGTAATTTTTTAAAAAATCGTACTGAACCAGGGCTTGGTCAGAATACTATTAGCGAGGAAACAAAGAGCATTAAAGTGATACAGGAATTTGCTACTGTAGACCGTGAAGTGGTAGAAACAGGAAAGGTGCGAATTACTAAAACAGTCACTGAAGAAAAAATTGGTATTAATGCGCCAATTATTAATGAGTCATACGACGTGAAACATGTAGCCGTTCCTTACAAATTGCTGGATGAACCTCCCCTGGCACTAACTCATGAGGGTAACATTACTATTATTACAGTCGTGCGCGAAATTTCTGTAGTAGTAAAAAAATACGAAGTAATTGAAGAGATACATATTACAAAGCAACTGACACAAACTCCATTAACGCATGAAATTTCACTTCGCAAAGAAAATGTGCATGTTGAGCGAATAACTAACAGTTAGCATTTTAATTTTTATCGGGGATAAATAAACAAATGAGCTCCATATCCTTAAAATCTTTACATTTTTAATTATAGCACTAAAAATTACCGACCACTATTAATTGGTAAAAAGCAAAACAAAGATGATCCCCTTTTGATTTGTCAGTAAGTGAAATTGTATATGTAATAAATTTAGACATCCGTACTAACGTAGTGATTATTTAATAATTCAACATAATGTTTTGACAATTTATATACGCATCTGCCTTGTAAATTTTCATTCAATACTTTACTTTCTGTTTCTCCTTTGACCAGGTTTTTAAATCTGATAATAAAAAATTAGCACAGTACTTAAACAATGCGTAGTCAGATTGTTTAGGAACTCGCAAGGTTGTTAATCCAGTCTTTGGAAGAGCAGGTATTTCATCCAAACATGCCATAAATTTTACCGCTTGCCTACACTAAAAATAAAATTACTATTCCTTGTTAGAAATCGGAACTGAAGCGACGCTATCAACAGCGTTAGCTACACCTTGTTTATTTATTTTGATATACAATAAAAATTACGAATCATTTACCAACTCCTAACAAACCTGGATTTTAGTGGCTCCATTGTTGATCAGAGCCATAACAGTAGTTGTTTAAAACATTTAAGTAAAATAGTATAAACATAAAAGCCTGGCTGTTGGGTGCATTTCAAATTGTCGCAGTTAAGCGGCAACCTTTGAAGTTGCTTTTGTAAGTTCAATAATTTTGTTCCAATCATTATTTTTTCTTACCACTCTTAAATTAAGCATATGCTGCGCTCCTTTCCAACTCCACCTTTGACCAGACTGTTTCATTCGTTTTTGCACCAGTGTTCTATGTGCAGATTCAATGGCACCGGAGCCTATTATACCACATCCGATTTTTACATACTCATGATATCTCATCCTGTCTTTGTTGTTGCTGTAATAACTTATTAATTGATTGGCGGCTTCACTATTTTTTCCTACCCGCCTTATATTGCTTAAGACTGTTTTTATTTCGCCTTTCAATAACCATTCCTTTTGTTTGTCTGTCCACATCTTTTCCTTTGCTTTATCAGTAAAAATGCTGCCTGAAAATGCATGCAAATGTTCACAAGCATGATAATAATCTAAAATGGAAACCGCTTTGGGAAAAGCATCGTCTATCCAGTTTTTTATCCACGTCGCTCCATCCCAAACAAATACCAAACGATTACCCAAGTGCCCATATTTATCTATGAGCGTGTCCATCATTTTTGTGAATTCCTTATGACTTCCCAAATGAGCTGTATATTGCGAATGGCTGATCCAGCCTGGCTTTCCTTCTGCATGAAGGCAATCGCTGCTTTTAAATTCTCCCTACTTTTACTTCACTCCACCCCTCCTCACGCGTAAGTATTATAAGAGCCATCTACTTCCACATACAGCTCCTCATCTGATTTGACAGGCCTTAATACCGGCCCTTCATTCACCGTATCCGAAACCGCTTTTCCATAAAAATCTGTTACCCTGTAAATCTGTGTATCACTTACCTCTATTTGAAGCATTTCCTTCAATACCTCATTGCTCTTTTCATAACTATCCAACTGGCCGCAGTAAGTCATTAGCTGTTGCATCCGTGGGCTTATCTGAAAGCCATTTACGAATGGCTTTTGGCTATCGTTAGCTCCCCAAAAACGGTCAGCGTTTTTTTTCGCCTGTGCCAGGAAGTGTGCTGATATTATTCTCTAAAACCTCTCTGCCCATTTTTGACCAAATTTTAATAAAGTCACTTTCGTAATCATAGAAATTATCAATCTTGTTTAAGGCATTCAGCTCATCATAATGAGCACTTACAGATGCAATTAATTGCTCTTTTGCCATATGAAGGAATAATTAATTCCTTATATTTACAATTACGATGCGACAATTTGAAATGCATCCAATTGAATTTTGTGATTAAATATGATAATAGTTAATGTTGATCAGCAATCCTGTTAATTAACTTTTGATATTGTTAATCATAAAATGCCTCAAGGCTGTCAGCCATCAGTAATTTCAATACTGTTAGATATTCCTTTTGAAAGCAGATAGCTGACTGCTGAAAGCAAAATGCATTTCATGATTGACATGACACTAGTATACTGACCATTTAATTATGAAACATTTATTAAGGCTCATTAAGGCAATGTCATTTATTTAACGACCATCCCTGAAAGTGCTCAATATATTATCACAGGGTGAAGCCCTGTGATAAGGAAGACGATGGAACAAAGCCCTGAAGGGCGTAAAATTGTTTTTAATAGTATGCACTTGATCTTCATATTTCGCCCTTACAGGGCTTGGTTTAATGGCAACGTTGTTTCACAGGGCTTCACCCTATGCTGATATATTATGCCATTTCAGGGCTGGTAGCTTTTCAAACGCTGAAATGAAATCATTCACTACATTAACTTATTAAAGCGTATTAAACGTTTACTTGATTACATTGCCCGTTAGGAACGACGAAGTAAATGATGGTCAACTTTAATTCCATAAGATATAACCTCGATAAAGCATGTTTCATAATTAAATGGTCATTACACTAGTGTAGAGTTAAGTGTAAATTGACGTATTTGCTATCAGCCGTCAGCAATCAGGTATCAGGAAGAAACTTAATACACATTGATCTGCTGACTGCTGATAGCTAACAGCTGAAAACAGAACGCGACAATTTAGGGTTAACATAACACTTGTGTCATGTCAACCATAAATTGTCGCTTTTGCTATCAGCCGTCAGCTATCAGCAATCAGGAGGAAATACATTATACATTAGCGTCCTGATAGCTAACAGCTGACGGCTGATAGCAACTAATACGACATTCTATGCTTGACACGACACCAGTATATAATATAAGCCCATGCAATTAAAGTGGAGCGTACCAGCAATAATGAGTCACAAAATTCTTATATAACTCATAATCATGTAGGAGTAAGATCGTTATCTAAAATTGGTTAGTTTAAGTCTTTTAACCCGAAAAATCCTGAATATCTTGAGATAAAACCTTTTACTAAGTTTATTTTGTTATGCTGGAATAGTGTTTGATGAACTATTTTAGCATGTTTATTAAAAATACTTCAATGTTTTAAACTTTGACATAAGTATGTAAGGCCTTGAAATATTATAAAAACGTTGAAAATCATAATAGAACAATTGAGTAATATTACCACTATCAGATAATTTATGGATAAACAATTAACTTCAAAACCTTTTCGTATCTGGATTGCCGATGATGATTTTGAAGATTTCCAGTTAATTAAAAAAACTTTTCAGGAGAATAAGCAGAACGTACAATTGTCACATGTGGAAGATGGGCAGTATCTTATTGATATTTTAAAAGCACAAAGCAAAAACAATAAGTTTGGAGAGCTGCCTAATCTTATATTATTAGATTTGAATATGCCTCGAAAAGATGGCCTCGAAGTATTAAAGGAAATTAAAGAGAATAAAATCCTATGTAAGATTCCAATAATTATTTTTACTACTTCTAAAACACCTAAAGACATTGATAAGGCTTATGAGTTAGGTGCAAGCTGTTTTGTTTCAAAGCCGCAAACTGGAGATGAGTGGATTAATACATTAGGCAACCTGGGCCGTTTCTGGATAGAGTGCGTTAAAGTAGCCATCTAATGATAACTATTGAAAATTTTATTTATATTTATGCCCGTTGCTCATCGCAATAATATTTATCTATACTCCGCAAGGGACAAAACAGTGAATTTTTTAATTAAGAAAAAGAGGGGCAATTTTGTAATTACCAAACAACAAAAAATGCCCACTCTTCAGTTCAAAATCAGCGAAGCTGAGATTGAAAAAC
>JAABUK010005436.1_pt1 | contig 19839 bp, 22 predicted proteins | sample 5559141 | NCBI WGS metagenome assembly JAABUK01 (sample SAMN10711869, study PRJNA513367) | rock metagenome | isolation source: Antarctica rocks | place: Antarctica: Victoria Land, Pudding Butte nord | collected 2016-01-03 | reverse complement strand
GAGGTAAGGTTGACCAAGATCGAAAAGCCCTGGGCGGAACTCGGGCCGGCCCTAGCTAAACGAACGACAAGGGTCGCAACCGAACTGCAGAGAGGTCCCAACTTCTTGACCGTCTTCACGGAGCGCTAAAGTGAGCCGACAGTTACAGACTTGTCAGGATTTTGCCAGCGGACTTGTTCGGTATTCGTCAAACATTTGGTCGGGTGCCATCGTTTGTTCCGTAGATAGACGTCACCCAATATGCCAAGCCGAGGGCAAATGGGGTACGTGACCAAGACGCACTTCTTGAAACAGACGCATCTGGGCAGCTTGCTGGAACCCGCCGATCCTTCTGAGGCTGACTTCACAGCTACCAAAGGTATATCCGCAGCCTGGCCTGTGTTCTCGCCAAGTAAAGTATCTTGCAACTCCAGCAGCACACCCGCATAGGCGGACATCAGTGACGTACGGGGTTACATCTTCGATTCGGACAATGTTTTTGTAATCTCTGTCGTTGTGGATCACGGGATCCGGGAATTCAATCTGGCGTTCTCGACTTTGACAAGCGTTTATGGCATGGGCATTGAACCGGACTGACCTGGGCCTTTTGCCGTGCAGTCGTTGTCACTATCGGACCCAGCTGTCAAGATGTGGAGACCCTGTGTCTGCTGCTTCAAGCCGGGGCTACATGTGCCCGGTGTGACCTGACAGTAAGGCTTCTATATAGACCTCTGTACAGCCTCAGCTGTGCCGCCGTCTCAAGCTGTGTGAACAAGAGACATTTCCTCAGATACTCACATTTTGCGTTTTTGGCGCAGTGGGGAACCATTGACTTTCATCGGCTGTCGCTGAGAAACCTGAATGAAGCCATGAGAAAGACTCGCAAGTTGTGTGCAGTCATGCTAGACACAACAGGGCGAGAAATCATGGTCATGCGTGAGCATGAGATTGATGAAAAGGGCTGGCCAGAGCATGTAAACCAAATGGAGGTCAAGGAAGGCCAGAAGGTGCATATACTTCACTCATATGTGGTCTAATCTCCAAGATTTGCTGTGCACACAATTGCTGTTGCTTATATGCTTGTTCAACACGGTCAATTTACACAGATAAAGCTCAGCATGCACAGACAACACATTGTCAGATGTACACTGCTGATCATGGCAAAGCACGCGCTGGGTCAAGCTGACTCAACCTTGGGCATTGGACTCCCATTCTAATGCAGATACTGTGAGCTAGCCTGTCATTTCCCCACATGGTCTATCCTCACACAAACATCACTGTCATGCATGCAGCTCAACAGCTCAGATGAGTCCAAAAAGTGGAGTGCCAGGTGTTGTCACCTCCTAGTCTGTCCATTTTGCTACTTCAACTTGGCAGATTTGTTTCCAATTCGGCTGTTGTATGGACAAAGTGCAGGCCATCTGGGCTCAAGATGAAGCAACAGCACACTTCAAGCGCTTTCACCCAGCCTGCAAAAGCTTGAATACTTGCAGGCTTGTCACTGATTGCGTACTTGTTTGTTTGAATGCAGATCATCATTACTCAGAATCCAAAGGCAGAGCCTTCAGACGAAGTGCTGCCTGTGAGCTACCCCAAGTTCACCAGCATGATCCAAAAGGGTGACATGATTTTCATTGGCCGCTATCTCGTCACTGGATCAGAGGACTCATCCCTATACGTCAAAGTAAGCTCAAGTCTGATGCTGTGTTGGTGTGCCTGTGCGTCAGGGTCAAGCTCAAAAAGTACTGAGTAGCTCTGATCGCACATGATCCTGTCGTACTAGCCACTGGTTTACACTTTGAATTTGCTATCATCCGTCTTGGGTTGTCTCATAAGGTACAAGCACAGATTTCATGCGCTGAGCAGAGCTGTGTTGCACAAAATCTGCCTTGAGGTGATATGAGTGTACACTCAGGTCGCCGGACATTTCCCATGCCACTGTGTCTTTGGTAGGCATTTGCATTTATCTGTAGCGGGGCGCCTACAACATGATCCTTTTCTCTTTTTGCGTGTCAGACTGACACTGTCGCTGTCCCTGAATTATAATCTGGCTGTTGCATGCTGAGGTAAGCTGACAGAGTGAGCGCGCACTGTAGTGCATGCACAAGCAATTTACGTTTGTCAAATCTCAAAGAGAAAGCGGCACAAAGGCGGCTGCGTAAGCTACAAGCAATACAGTATGAGCCTTGTGTGCATCTGAAATGCAAGACAGGTCTTGGCTCATGCATGGTTGAACACTGCAGGTTGACAAAATTGAGGGCGATGATGTATATTGCACAGCCAACAACCATGCCAACCTCGATGGATTAGTCACCATCTTCCACACAGAGCGCAGCTCAGACACCCTCAACAATGTCCAGAATGATCTACCGATCATGACTGATGAGGACAAATCCAACATCAAGGATCTGTCACTTGAGTTTGAGGTGGACTTCATCAGTCTGAGCTTCGCACGCTCTGGAGAGGACATTCAGAGCGCCAGAGAGTTCCTAGATTCCATCAACATGACAACTACCAAGGTATTGCTGCGGTTCCTTTGTATGTGCATGTTTGTCCTTGTGCGAAACCATGACAAGACTCTGCCAGAATTGCCTGGGTCCAGATGTAGAATGTGCAAGTCACTGCCAAGATGCCTCTGAAGATGAGAAACATGAAAAATTGCTGTCAGTCTGTCAGGGTCCAAGTATAGGCTGTATAAGCAATTGTCAAGTATGGGGCTTGAAGCTGAATGACACCACAGGCTGCACCGAAGAGTTTAGGGTTCATGGTGTACTTCTAGGGTCAACGTCCAAGCACAAACCTTACACTTGAAGCTGCTGCCTTGTACAAGACTGGGCAGTCATGGATTCACGCAGGTCATGCATAGCACCCATGCAAGATCTGCTTGTTGCAATGCTGTTCATGTTCAATCTCAGTTGTGAGCAATGCTGTGCACTGTGGCCAGACATTAGCTCAATGCGTCTTGTTCACCAGAATGACCTCCAGATGAACAGCATCTTCTGGTGCACAAGGCGAATTGAGCTAATGTCTGGCCACAGTGCAGAACCTTGCTCACTGCTAGGGCTGAAACAAAAGGGATGGAAAAACCTCCATACACTCAGGCTGTGCAAAATAAGATTTGTACAATATGTGACCAAGTCAATGTGAAACTTGATGCTATACAGTGCATCATGAAATAGTATGGGTTGTGGGGCCAGGGGGGGGTGGGCTGCTCCAGACCACGTGAGATCACAAATTGAGACCATTGCACAACAGGCAGACGGCTCGCAATTACTGCATATCACTTGCATGGCCTCAACAATCTGCTTGCCATGCAGTCGATTGCCAAGTGTGAGACAAGGCAGTCCCTGTTCAACTTCAAGGCCATTGCCCAGGAGGCAGATGACACACAATCACTGCACACCACAATCTCAACACTCTGCTTGTCATGCAGTTGATTGCCAAGTGTGAGACGCGGCAGTCCCTGTTTAACTTCAAGGCCTTCAGACATCAGGCAGACGACTCACAATCAATGCACATCACAATCTCAACACTCTGCTTGTCATGCAGCTGATTGCCAAGTGTGAGACGCGGCAGTCGCTGTTCAACTTCAAGGCTATTGCCCAGGAGGCAGATGCCATCATGCTGAGCAGGGGTAACCTGGGGCTGGATGTGCTGCCCGAGAAGATGGCCCTGGTGCAGAAGCATGTCATCCAGCAGTGCAACATGCTGGGCAAGCCAGCCATTGTCACTCGTGTTGTGGACACCATGGTCTCCTCTCCTCGCCCCACCAGGTATTCCTTTTTTCCATTCGTTATATTACAGTCTAGTGTGGTTGACACCATGGTCTCTTCTCCTCGCCCAACCAGGTATTCCTTTTTTTCATTTGTTATATTACAGTCTATTGTTATATTACAGTCTGGTGTTGTCGACACCATGGTCTCCTCTCCTCACCCAACCAGGTATCCCATTTTTCCATTATTACTCAAAACATCTCCCTTATGTAGATTACATGAGACCACCAGGTTGACAGCACGAATGAAGCGGGTGGAAAGGCTGCGGTGAAGCTGCATGTACACATTTGTACATTTGTACTCACAGAGCCACCTGTGATACACCTGTGGTTTCAGGGCCAGGGTGTCTGGTGAGTCACAACTGGCTCCACACCATGTTTGCACATGTATTTTCACACATGTGGCCAATGCAACAACAGACAGTGGTGACTACAATGCCTGTGGTGACTACAATGCCAGCATGCATGCTTGTCAACTTCTACACCAACTTGCTTGACCTGCATTTTGCATTTTGCAGGGCGGAAGCAACAGATGTGGCCAACGCAGTTCTGGATGGTGTTGACTGCATCATGCTGGGAGCTGAGACTCTGCGAGGGAAGCACCCAGTCGCAACTGTGGAGACCATTCTGCACATTTGCAAGCAGGCTGAAAAGGTCTTTGACCACAACTACCATTTTGAGACTCTGATGCGGGTAAGCCCTGCCCCACCCCTTCCTCTTCTTTCTCCATCACGTCAGTCAAGCTACACTTTCTCAGTCGAGCTACACTTTCTTTCTGTGGAAGCCTTTCGGCGTCACTCTGATGAGGAGCCAAGTATTATACCGGGCTGCCCAGGTGTCTGCGGGACTCATCAGGAATGTCAATCAAATATGACTGGGAATCAACGAACACAGAGCACTCAATGTTCAAAATGCATCTGGCAACAGAGCACCAAATGCAGTGGACAAGGAGGGTGCCAGCATACCCACTGTCCATGCGTGTGTATGTACACGCAGGCAGGCAGGGGTTCCTAACACTTGTGACTGTGAGACATTCCTGCAAATGAGCTTTCATCTTGAGTGGGGGTGCTTCTTGCACCTCCTGGTCAAACCTGCAAGTGATTGCTTTTGCATGTTCACTATGCAATGCTGCTCAACGCTGCTGTCGAGCAATACTAGCAGACTGTCAACTGCCCTTAAAAGCCTTGCCCCTTTGCAAGCTGGTCACGGCAGCTCCTCCCAAAACAAAGTCAAATATGTACAGCGCACGATGTAGTATTATGACGCTGTTGGCAGAAACAGACATCTTTTGAGTGCATGTTTGCATTGGCACTGCAGCAATATCTGAATGCTGATGAGTCCCAATGTTGGTGACATCTTACAACCATGCAATTGGGTGTCAACTGCTCAACACAAACTGCATTGTTTCTGCAGGAAGCTTTGGATGCTGATGAGCACCCAGACATGATGGACTTTTCAGACCACGCTGATGGCCTACAGCGCGCAGACTCAGATGTTGCGCATAGACAGGCCAGCACAGGTATCTTCATGCAGTCATTGCACAAGTAACAGGAGTAACTGGCAGCAAACGCTGCAGTGTTGATAGTTGTCTTTTTGTGACAATGCTGGTGAGGCAACATGAGTGGTGTACGATATACTGAAATTTTGAGCAAATTACCGATCCTTCTCTGTAAGGCAACAAGTGCTGTGTAGTGATTGTCTTGTTGCAGTGAATAATGACTGTTTGCTTGAGCATTTCACCCTTTCATTTGCAGCATTTCACCCTTTTAGTTTGAACAGCTGCATACACATATGCTTGATTGTGCATCACTTGAATGTACTTGAAGTATGGCTTGTACTGTCAGCTTCCTCTGAGTATATTCTTGTCTGTTATGTTTTTCAGGCCGGGTGCCAAATGGGAAGTTTGGTAGCACGGCTGGCCTGGGGAGCACGTCTTCTTTGGGCGCAAAGAGCCCTGTCATGTCCAAGCTGGAGTCCATTGCTTCCTCTGCTGTGAGGGCTGCTGACAAAGTCCATGCCTCCCTCATCATTGTGTACACTCACACAGGTGAGACTGCCTGCGATGCTTGCCTTTTGTTGCTATTGGTCTGCCTTTTGGGCTAAAGGGCAGCACAGGTGAGAATGCCTGCGACGGTTGCCTTCTGTTGCTGTCGATCTGCCTTTTAGGCCAAAGGGCAACACGGGTGGGAGTGCCTACGATTCTTGCTGTTTGTTATCGTTGGTCTGCCTTTTGGCCTGGCTTGCTAACGGGTAACCAGCCTCTGTTGATCTGCAAATCCCTGAGCAGGGGAGAGCTAAAGCCTGCTGGCTTCTGTGCTGATAGGGACGCTGGTCCTGTGCATCTACCCCTGCTGCTTGAGCCAATTATGCAGGCAAGCACGTTCATTAACATGCTGCATCAACACTCTGCCTTCTGACATCAGCTGCTGCCCTTTGTCCATTTGGGAGGCTCAGTGGCAGCAAGGGATTGTGGATGGGAGGCATTGTGTCTTTTGAAAGTGATGCTGAGCATGCTGTGCTGTGGTGTGCAGGTCACACAGCCAGCCTGGTGAGCAAGTACAGGCCATGCCTTTTAAAAGTGATGCTGAGCCTGCTGTGCTGTCCTGTGCTGTGCAGGTCACACAGCCAGCCTATTTTGAAAGTGATGCTGAGCATGCTGTGCTATGCTGTGATGTGCAGGTCACACAGCCAGCCTGGTGAGCAAGTACAGGCCGGCCATGCCTATCCTGACACTGGTCATTCCTCAGCTGAAGACAGAGTCTATGAAGTGGAAGCTGGAGGGGCGTGCTGTGGCTCGCCAGTGTCAGATCAGCAGATCACTCTTCCCTGTCTTGGCTGCTCCCTCCCCTAGCGGTCAGTCTTCTTCTTTCTGTGCCCTCCTCTTCTCCCTGCCCTGTTTCTTCTTCTTCCATTTCTTCTGTCTCTGTTTCTTCTTCTTCTCCTCTCATCTCTTCTCTCTAGTCTGTTGTCACTCTTGTTGTCACTCTTGTTGTCACTCTTCTTGTCACTCGTCTTCTCCCTCTTATCCTATCTTGTCTTTTTCTCTTGTCTCTTCCCTTTTCAGCTCACCTTGGTTTGTCTTCTGCTCCCTGCTGTTTACCTTTCCTCCTTCTCAGATCTTCTTGTGTGACGTCAGAGCCATGCGAAATTTAATCAACAAAGCTCAGTTAGCCGTTCTTTATTGCTTGTCAGCCAAGCCTGAAGCGGTTTCAGGAGGGTCATGCAAGAAGAGGCAGCACTGCTGAGCGCAAAAATTCTGGCCCCTGCAGCTACTCCTGTACTTCCCCTCATCACCTGCAATCATGTGCATCAGCTGCCTTGCATTGCAGCAGTCAACGTACATTGCTGGTATGTTCACTGCCAATGGAGACAGCTGCTCAGCACTGTGCATACCTTACCTCCCAGAAAAGACAATGGGTGGGTGGGTGGGCGGGGGGTGGGCGAGCGAGCGAGCGAGTGAGTGAGTGAGTGAGTCAGTGAGTGAGTCAGTGAGTCTGTGAGAGACCGAGCGCTTAGTCAAGTGAATAAGCAAGCAAGAGAGTGAGTGAGTGAGCGAGTGAGTGAGCGAGGGACCAAGCAGGCTGGTCGAGTGACCAAGCAAGCAAGAGAGTGACTGGACAGGAGAATGAACACGTGAGTGAATACTGCAGGAGAGACGTTGCTGGAGGAGGTGGTGTTGATGAGTGCGAAAGTGGGACTAGTGAAGCCCCGGGACCACATCGTGTGCGTGCAGCGCATGGGCGAGTCCTTCGTCATCAAGATTGTCTCTGTGAATGATGAAGGGGACGGTGTTGAGATCATCAGGCCCAAGTCTCTGGAGAACCTTGTGCGGGTGGGGCTTCTGCCCAGAATGTCTGACCTTTCACACCGAGTTTTGAGCTGCATACCTTCTGTGCGTTGTGTGACTGTGCGGGACATGTGGACAGACGTCAGCCAGCAGATGAAGCTACAGGGTGGAAGTCTTCTGCACCTCTTGCAACCTACACCACTATGCATGGCTGGTCAATGTGCACCGTCACAGTACGAGTAAACAAGGACTGTTTGGTTGATGGCCACAGCAGCTCTGGCGTCCAGTTGTCAATCATTCCCACCTGCATGTCAAGGGTGGGGTTATTTAACATATCTGTGGGGCCCATATGGAGGCTGCTGCTGGGGAATACAGCAGCTCTGGCATCAGAACTGTCACAGACCATGTACACATCTGAGCTGTGTCTCATGTGCAGGCCGCTGCTGGGGCTCACGACCATGAAGATGTCAACATGGACAGCTATGGCAAATCCAGTGGCTTGGACAAGAACGCTCAGCCTCAGATTGCTGGCAACCTTGCGCCACCAAGCGAAAGCAAAGCTGCCAATGGAGAGTCTGATACGGTACTTTTCCTTGTTTGCTGCTCAAGAAGCACTTGATCACACTTGTGCATTGCACGAAGTGGTCGAAGCTGAATGAAGAAGTGATTGATTACACTTGTGCAGTACATGAAGTGTTTGAAGCTGAAGTGCATTGTCATATGTGATGCATAGAGCATACTTGCCTGAACGCTTGTCTGTCTATTTTGGCTGCAGCAAGCAGAAACGAGTGTTGTGATGCTAGCCTCTAGCTTCAATGCAGCATGCTGTGAGGAGTGATGTGATGCAGGCAATGCATTGAATCTTAGCAACTCGCCATGCGGGTGGTGACGCGTGATTTAAGAAAATCCAAGGCAAGCAGTTGGCATATAGATTGGGACGTAGGGCCTGGGCAGCCCGGTATAATACTGGGCTTCTCATTAACTTGATGCCGAAAGGCGTAGTCTTTTCTTTTCTTTTCTTGGGACGCAGGTCAATGCAGTACATTGGCCTGCAGCTTTGGTGCAGATTGTGATGGTGCAGCTATCATATGTGTAGCAATCAGAATGCATGCTGTAGAAAATGCTAGTCACATGAGCTGATGTGTCTGCTTGCATGCAGGCGGTCCACTCAAATGCGGCAAGCAAAGGCGCAGCGAAGGAGACTCCTCATCTGGCTAACCTTCCCACCAAGCAGACCACATCTGTAATCAATAGTCTCGAGCCTGGGCATGAGAAGAAGGCAAATGAGGAATAGCTCCCACATGGGGTGTCAGGCTGGCCCTAGCAGGATGGTGGGGTGGCGCAGGAATCTAAGAAAGTGCAGACACATGAATGACAGTGTAATACCAGAGAGACTTTGACAGTGAGGGAAAGAGTCATGCAGCAGAGCATGCTTCAGATCAGAGCAGGGACAAGCTTACTACAGCAGACATTGAAGGACCAAGTTCTGCTCAAGTCACTAAAGAGCAGCTGCATACGGGCGCTCATAATAGCCAGACACTTGAGCCACAGGACGTGTCTTTGTTTTCGGTCGTCTCAGATACCCCAATGGCCATATAGCCTTGCAGGGAAACATTGCTGTGTGCAGTGTTGTGATGCTATATAGAGGATTATGGTGCTTTTCAACAATGTTGATGTCTGCACGCCCGCATATGTACTAGAGACACATTCTTTGGCAGGATGGCATGCAACCTAACTGTTCTGTTTTCGGACCGCTCACTTCTGTAGCAAGCTCACGCAACAATATTCAATGCACACATGTGTCAGTTTAAGGCTAGTATATTCATCATTTGTTGTCCCTGTCACTTGAGCTGTAAACATGCTGTGCTGCAAGTCTCCTGTTCAAAGTCTGGATCATTTTCGAAGCTCACTGTCGTATTCAGCTAAACATACAAGTTTGCATGCACACTACATAGATTAACTGGTTCAAGTTCGCATTGAGGGTGCAGCATGGAACTTCATGGATGCATGGGATACCACAGCACACACATAGCTGTGAACGGTCTCAATAGGCAGCATTGTGAGGCATTTCCTAACAGTTTGCGGCTCCTGCTCTGTTGGATCATTTGACCCGTTTCCCCCTTAGGGATGCTCTTACACTCCTTCCTCCCCTTACACCCTGTATGCTCTTCCTCACAAGACCTTCACTCGGGCAGGAGCTTTGCATGAAGCTCAGCTGCAGCTGCATCCTGCACAGAAACATAATATGCTTGGCTGCCAGTGCTTCACATGCAATGTTCCTAGCATTCCATTGATTCATGCCAGTGGCATACGACCTGGCGTGCAATCTGACTGTTGATCACTCTCAAAGCAATCAGAACATCTGCAAATTGCACGGCAACAGGTGTAGGCTTGCAACAAGCCAATGCATCAGAGTGCAATGCTCTCTCAAGCATCTAGTTTCTCATTGCAGCCACACAATGGTGTCTATGCCCTTGACTGAATCAAGAGGTGCAATATGACAGTGTTCTTGCCTGCAATCGCATTTCCAATTCCTGCTGCAAGTAGTCAATCTCGCAGCTCATCACTTGACAAGCATGAGTTTGTAGGTCAGCATTCTCTGAGCTGATCACAAGCCTGCTCAGGCTCTTAGCTAGGTATGGGAGGCATAGCTGCAATCTTCTCTCCACCTTGTTGCACAAGGAGCCTATACAACAAACATCCTCTGTACTACACCCCTGCCAGGACATGCATGCTGCAGCACACAGCCTTGTATGACTGCGTACAGCAGTGAGTCAATATGATCCCAGCATTCCAGTGGGCTCTGCGAATCGATCAAGCTTTAGAGTGAGTGTTTGGAGCCAATAGTGGTATGTTAAGGGAATTTGACACTATGTAGCTAAATGGCAGCACAAACAGAAGTGACAGTCAGCATTGTGATCAAACTCTTTGTCATCTTGGTAGGCCATGCTGCAGTCTCTGTGAGCTATCAATATGGTTATGAGCCTGCAGGCATGCTGTGGTCCCACAATGAAAAGCTGTATTGTCATGATCTTGGACTGTAACATGCAGCAGGCTGAGAGTAATTTTTTTGAATATGCTTTTTGTATGTCGTCTGTGGTCTGTGTGCAGTTTGAGAAACAGCCCTGCTGTGAATGCTTCTCACCATGAAAGTGGTCTTTGAGCTTCATGAGGGCATCTTCAAGTGCGACCTTGATCATCTTTGCCTGCACAGCATTCAGGCAACTTGACAGTGCTGTAGTGCAGCATGCAGAATATGTCAGTAAGTCTCAAATACACACGCTGTTGTCCTGTGCGCCTGTGGTGAACAAGCAGCTGACCCTGTCATTGTTGCAACAATATACTGTGTATGTTTTCAGCACCCAAAAGCAAGCATCAGGAGAGGAGTGCATTTGTGGTTGAATCTGCAAAGACCCACAGTGATGTCATTGTCCTGATGTGTTGTTTACCTCTTTTTGCAATAGCATATTGACATCAGTCAGGTCACTGCTGTAACATCAGTCAAGGCCAGGACATGCTCATGCTACACCTCAACTAAATGCAACCAGCATAAGCCACAGTACGTTACTGCACGCTATACTATACATACCTCTGTCACTGCAGCCAAAGCTGGGGCTTTCCCAGTTGTAACCTCGTGCTTGACTTCACTGTTGTACAGATGCAACACTAGAGCTGAAATGTCCTGTGACAGAGGGTCACTCTTGGCTCCAAAAGACAAGGTGATGGCCCCTGATGGCAAAGCCTGCACCTGTAAAAGAAGACACAGAAATGATAACGCCCTTTGACATTGATTGACATGATTACAGGAAAAGACACAGGTTGGGGTTGCTGCATCTTCACAATCTTGAGAGCGCAAGACTGGCCTCGCTGGTGTCTTCCACTAAGCAGTGCAGAGAGACAAAGACTGTTGGGTTGTTGTGCTATGCATTCTGCTTGGCTTTTCAGGCAACATTTCAGTCCTACATGCTTAGCTCACATGAGTAGCTACACCAGCCCCACAATGCATGATCACCCATGCACCACATCATTACTGTGCCCCGTTATGACTGCCTCCTGAGATTGCATGCAAAGACAAGTGTACTCATCGGCAGACTGCACAGGTCAGCAACCAGTCACATGTGGACATGCTAGCGTCAGTCACAGATGCTGCTTTTGTACATAGAATGTGAGTCTGACGCCATGTTCATGTAGATGGAAAGCGTTGTATTGTTCACCTCAATGTCTAGGCCAAAGTTCTGCCAAGAGAACTTCTCCAGGGCTTTCAGGCAGTTGTCAGGCGGCCTCTGTAGCAGTGCATAGTTCTGGAACAAGTACACCTGAGCATTGCCTGCAATCAGGTGCAGCATACCGAAGCTTTCATGACTGTAAACGCACGAGAGACATGACATCTTGAAGTGGCATGATAATATGTACATCCAAATTCTGAATGCAAACCCAGTCGATATGTTATCACGTGGTGCATTACACATCTACAAGAAGGACAGGGGTTGTTTTTTTAGGGAGGGCAGGTTTGTGGGGTGGACTTGTTTGGGGAGGGGGCTACATGGGGGGGAGGGGGGTCTCAGCCAGACCAGACATTGCCTGCGCACACTGATTACAGTCACCCTCTGTGGAGCTTTGCTCATGCTATCATGGCACAGACCGTTGAGACTTGGGACAGGGTTCGTTTGTTTTACTGCAAAACAACAGCAATAATTGTTTCCTAAAAGGTAATCATTCAGAGAGGGTTGAGAAGATACCTGGGGGAAGGACATAGCCAGCAAGAGGGGATGGCACTTGGCTGTGCAGCACCAGGCCCACTTGGGCAGTCCACTTGCTGCGCTGTAGCATCACTCCTGCCTGCTTACTGCCTGGACCTGCCTTTGCTGCATCTGCCCCTGCTTGGCCTACACACAGGGTACACGTTTCAGTGCATGAGCACACTGAGGCGGTCACCATACGCCGTCTCTGCCTTGCAGTCTAGGTGTAGCTCTGTACTCAGCTCTTTAGCTGCAGCTCTGTACTCAGCTTGTAGGCCTGCAGCATGATGGCAGCCGTGGGTATTTGCGCTACTGTCTGGTGGTTTCAGAGCATATCAGGCACAACGCAACATACGGTTCCTGAATGCCCCATGATGGCATGGCCATTGTCATTCAGAGATATTCACCAGCCCATATATCACACACAGCAGCATGAATTGGGGTGGCAAGTTGGGAACAGGAGTTGGTGTTGCCGTTGTGCCTGCCTGGTGCCAGGCAAGGTTGCTGTGGCACACTCATCGGTGTCATCAGCATAGCTGCGCAAAGAATGCAATGACCTGTTGATAATGCAGGAGCATCAGCTGCATATTAATCAACCAATGCAGCTTTCCGACCAATGCAGAATTCCAAGAGGCCGCAGGACCAAAAGCTATGCCACTTGTGGTGCTGTGGCAACTGGATACTCAATGGGCACGCATCAAGACCATGAGCTGTGCTTGGTAAGGTGCCCTTGTAGCAATTTCAATCAAAACTGACAGTGCTGGACCATGTTGTGCTGTTTGTGATCACAGTCTACCTATGGCAATGGCCAGCTGAGGCCTCCTTTCTGGCTGATCCTGCACCTCGTCTTCTTCACACATGTCTGTCTCATGTGGCCGCCACATGACGCCGTCCTGATCTGTCATGTGCATGTCTTCTGCATCGTTCCATTGCTGTGGATGCTCAGATCCTGCAGCACTATTTATTGCTTCGGTGAACAGACAAAGCTTCAAAACTGCAGAGCCACAATTGTCACAGCATTGCGTCTGATTGTTGTGAACACTTGTTGGGTCTCAGCAGAGTTACAGACTGCCAGTCTACTTGCAAGATGGCAGCTCCATTGCACACAGAGCAATGACGTACAGTCGATGCAGCCTCAGATCAGAAGCATAAGTCTGCACCGATGGTTGCATATGCTCGTGTGCAGTACAATGATCCTCTGGGTTGTGAGTGTGGCTATCCCATAAAGGCGCCTGACTGCCCACATGGCCATAAGGATGATCGTTAGCAGCAAGTTGTGCTGACCTGGTTCATACCCCATCAGAGGCTCATCCTGCTGAGAGAGCTGCTGCTGCCATTCCTCTTCACTCTGTGGCATTTGCATGGGAAGCTCCTGTTGCGTATCCTGTTGTTGACGCTGCTGCTGCTGCTGCTGCTGCTGCTGCTGCTGCTGCTGCTGCTGCTGCTGCTGCTGCTGCTGCTGCTGCTGCAATGATAGGTATGGCTGGGGGTACAGTGCACGCTGTGGTGCTTCATACTGCTGGTTGTGCATCATGTGTGGCGGATGCAAAGCATTGCAGGCGGGCTGATCATCCACCAGGTCTGACTCATGCATATAGTCACTGCACCACGGCTCATCAGCCTGCCAGCATGCATCATCTGGGTGCATGCCCGGCTGCTGATGCTGAAAGTGACTATTGGCAGGCTGCATTTGGTGGTAGGAGCAATCGGGACTCATTGGCTGCGATGGCTCATGACTGTCCATGTAATCAGATGTCTGCTGAGCGGGATCATCCTCTTCAAACCAGGCTTTCAATCCTGCAGATGGCACATTTGCTGATGACAGCCTGCAGAACTGGAGGTTGTTAACTCAGCAGATTGTCTGGAAGATGCAGCATCCATGCAGTGCAGACAGCAGCATGACTGGCATGCCTGCAGGATAGACTCGGCAGCAGTACCTCATAGACTTAGGTGTGACAGATGTAGAGTTCATATACAGGAAGCATGACACATACAGGGTGCTCAGAAGCATGTCTTGGCAGGTGCATTGAATTTGATTCTCACCTTCAAAGAAGCGCTGCTCTGCCGTCATGTCAGACGGCAAGGGCTCAATGTCATACTTCAAGGTCACACTCCCTGGCTTCTCTGCCTCTTCATTCCCCTGGGATGCACATATCAGCTCAAATGGTGTCCCTGGCCTAGCAGAAAGGCTGCAGCACATAGTCAGTCATTTCAGATGTGTGTTAGAAATGTTGCATCAGTAGACCATCTAGGGATGCTCTGCAGGGAAAGAGTCGCTCCATATACCTAGTTCATCATGAGCCAGAAAGCGTGATTATTATGATGATTGTTGTCATTGTGCAGTCACTATCACACAGTCAAACAGAATGATCAACATGCAAAGCCATGCTCTTACATCGTGTTCTGATCCTTACTGGCAAAGCAGGCGTGAGGTGGTTTGTGAGGTGTGAGCAGGGCCAAACAAACAACGCAATGACAGTTGAGCACACTTCTAAAGAGGTTGGCACACCTCTAATGCAAAGCCTTTGAGACGTAGCTCCAGGTATGTCCTTGGAGCTATCATGCTGCTGAGCTCTAGGACAGCTTGCACGCAGTTGATGACATCCTCAGCATGTACTGCATCACAGCAATGATAAAGAAGTTGAATACAATCAAGCCTACATGCAGAGCAGCACAACACCTGCAATTCCTATCTCACTGTAGTACATCTATTGACATTGCAGCAGTTTAGAGCATGTTTGGCAGATTCGCCCTGATGCATGTAGACAGAGTTTTGCAGCAGAAGAATAGCTGCTTTCTGAGAGACTCTCTGAGCATTCAAGTGAAGGGGGTACGTTGCTGAACAAGGACTGTAGCCTGCATCTGCATGACAGTCGTAAAGGTTCAAAATTCAACTCCTTGCAGAGCAAATGTCTAGTATCTGAACTACAACCTGCGTCTTTGTACGCAACTTGCAGACAGCAGTAGCAGACAAAATCATGAGGTATGTACCATTTGACAACAGCTGAAAGCTGATCTCGCTGCCGGCAAACGGTAGCCTGCTTTGTTTGGCAACGGCGGGAAGCCTGGCAGTAGAGACAGCAGGGTTGCTTGAGCTCTTTGTTCCAGGCGTCACCTTGTACACCCTTATGTTTGATTCATGCATCTCTGCAGCCACAGGCATGTTCTCATGACACTTGCGTGCTGTCACATGAAGACTATTGGTCAGCTAAGAAGTCATATTTCAGTGCTGAGAGGCAGTCATCAGAAGCATGAGTAGTGCTACAAGTGTGAGGGTGAACCCACCATGGCAAGGGTTTGAGTGGTACCTGTGCTCTTGACCACAACCTCCTGCTCGCATATGCTTTCTGCACCATTTATCAACAGGCCACTGAAAGTTGTCTTGAGAATCTGCACATATAAAAGCAGGCCTGGTGACTTGAAGTCCAGTTTGCCCCTGGGGATCAGGGTCTTGTGGCATCACATTCAGGCACAAGTTATGTTGGCATACACCAGCATCATCATTAGCGGAAAAGCGCGCCCAGCGTGAGTAAGATATGCTGACTGACCTTTGTGTCATCAGGTAATGCCTTGCCAGTGTCTGAGACTGCAGCACCAATACTTGATGGCTCTCAGCAAGCAAAAGAGCAGTCAATGCACATCAGTCAAAAATATGCAGTGTCTGGCACAGTGTGACTCACTGGTAATGCTAACTTGCGGCTCAGCCGTCAGATGACTATTGTTCCTCAGTGTCACTGCTACTTGCTGCACACTTTGTAAACTGCTGCTAGGCCTGCAGGCTGCCACAGCCCTGGCCAGCAGCTTGCTGCATATGCTGTAGATGTGTTGACAGCTGTCTGATGCCATGCTCAGAACAGCCTCGCAATCTGGACCGTGCTCTGGACTGTGCAGCTGTATCTCAGACGCTCTCAGGTTGCTTCTGCTACGCAGCAGCGGCTGTGAGCCAGTTAGTGCTAGCGGCAGAACGACAGCAACGCTGTGATCAGCGACAAGGTGTAGTCATTGCGAGCGTGTCGTCTGGTGCTGTCTCCATATCCTATCGACAGATGCTTTGCCATCGCAGCGTGTCTACAGTAAACTTCGAAGTGGCCACAGCTCTTTGAATTGGAAGGGCAATTGACGGAATGCGCAAAGAGTCGGAGTGCGTCTCTGCTGTCGGCGTTCATGAACAAGGCGTTTTGTCCCAGACACAGGCGTGCTGGAGGTGCCTAACTTCTTGTGCTTATTGTAGATCAGCGTCATGTCGTTCTGGGGTACCGAAGTCAAGCCCGATAAAGTCGTACCGTTCGTGCCGCCACCTCAGGATGCTCGACTGCATATATCACAAGCGTGCTTGGCACCCGGTGCAGGTCAGTATGCGATACAGCAGTCATCTTCACTTTCAACATCTGAAACACAAGCGCTCACAGCCTCACGCAGTGTCTGCTCTGAGCGCTGTCAGTTCGTGTCGGAAGTCTTGTATTGACTGGTAACTTTCCGTAGGTGTCGGAGCAAAATCAGCTCTGAAGGTCAAGGTTCAGGATGGTCCCGAGCTTTACGTATGTCGCCTGACCGAAGGTCGAGCAGATTTCGCAAATTTGGACCTCGTGTTGGACGAGTATACCGAGTTCACCGTAGAGGGCGCCGCTCTACATATAACCGGTATGCGCAATACATTCTGACATTGCATGACTACAAGCGCATCTCGTCAAAGTAGCATCTGCTGCCACTTGCTGCTGACTCGCGCTTTGGTGCATTTCTGCACTTTTTGCTGCAGTGATCACTGGCTCCTGTCATATGATATGTGTATATCGAAGTGTGCAGCAGCAGGAATCTACTGCCTTTGGCAGTGAAGCTTGGGCTTGCAATTTGTCAGTTTAAGCTGGCATTTGCAGGATATCTTATGCCCGAGGAGCAGATGGTTGAAGAGGAAGAAGACGAGGATGATGAGATGGATGAAGAGTACACACCTGAAATGGCTGATGAGCTTATGAGGCGAGGCTTGATGCTTGGCGGTGGGTTGATCGGCATGCCCTCTGTATTCAAGAGCTAATATAAAAAAGTAGCCAGTGATGTGTGTGCGCATCATGTTCCATGTATGCTAGGCTTCTTGTGTTGTGAACGAGTGTTGTTTGCCAACCTTGTTCTCATCTTTTGTGCCATAGCACATCCACTGGTCGATTGCCATACTGCTCATGTGTATGGGAGACACGAAGCATCTGCAAATGATATTCTGCATCACATCATGTAAGTAGCTGACTCAAATTTTCAATGTGATACGCAGACAACACAGAAGAGTACGACTCAGAGGGTTCTGACTCAGATGAAGACGAAGAGTACGGAGCAGGCCTCAATGGCATATATGCAGGTGGTGACTCAGATGATGACGAAGAAGAGTCAGATGACTCTGACGAAGCTGACGATGGCTTTGTGCATCGCTCCAGTGTGATCATTGAGGAGGTCAAAGACGGCGAACATGTTGCCCAAATTACAAGCACAACTGTACCAAAGGTCAGCCAAGCTCAGCTAAGCAATATTCACCACTGTTGCGATCGTCCTGCGTTACCAGATTACGATGCAATCCATGTGCTCTGAAGGCTATAACGTACACAACTGTTGCTTCTGTTCTTGGTCTGAGGGCTAGTCAGTTGATTGTGTGTCTCTACACCTTCTCTGTCTTTGCTGATGGTCATGCCTCAGCAGAGTCTGCCATGCCTGCCCTTGTGCAGACAATAAGGTGGTGCTAAATGCAGATCGAAGACCCAATGCTTGAGGATCAACAACCTGCGGCACAGTCCAGCAAAAAACGCAAAGCAGACCCCTCGAAAGACACCCCTGCCACCCCTCACCCCAAGAAGCAAGCAAAGGCTGAGGCAGATTCTCAGGAGAAGCCTCGATCTGCCCCTGCATCTGCACCTGCTGCTGTCACCACAAAGCAGAAGAAGAGTGACAAGGCAGCAGCTGCTGTGGCACCTGCCAGTCAAGTTGCTGCAGCACAGAAGCCAAGCAAGGCAGCTGCTGCATCAGCTGCCGGAGCGAGTCAGGCTGCAGCTGCAGAAGCAGAAGCACCTCTGAGTAAGTCTCAGCTGAAGAAGCAGAGGAAGAAGGCACAGGAAGCTGGTTCAGCAGCTGCCCTAGCATCTGATGCGCCAGGTACACATGTTCCTTACATGTGTTCTGCAACTCACTATTGATATTTGAAGCGGTCAAAAAACCTTCCCAAACAAACGGCTATGCAGCAATGTCTGCACTTCAATTGATGAGCCTATGCCTCAAGTACATGTTTCTCAGGTTCAAATATATGTGTTCATCTCATTTGTATGGCCAGAGAGCCTATGCTCAGCAGCAGACACAGATGCAGGCAATGCATCTGGCCCCAATATTTCACTTATACATTTCTTCAAGCTGTATCACTGATCACCATGCTGTTATCCCCTGCAGTTCAGGCTGCTCCTGTACCAGCGGACAGTGCACCCAAGAAGGGAAGCATTCAGAAGTGGGAGAACGGCTTCCAATTGGAACGGCTGGCAATGGGCAAGCCTGATGGGAAGCTGGCCAAGCCAGGGAAGAAGGTTGTGGTGAAGTACAAGGGCAGCTTGGCTTCCAATGGCAAAGTGTTCGATGAAACCAAGGGCAACAAAACCTTCAGCTTCAGGCTAGGTAACACCTTGACTGATATGCTGATTTGCTGGCATCTGCTGCTGCTGCTGCTGCTGCTGCTGCTGCTGCTGCTGCTGCTGCTGCTGCTGCTGCTGCTGCTATTGCCATTTGTTCTTCTGTCGTCAATAGCTGTTGTCACATTGCGAGCACTGCTTTTGCATGGTGGCAGGACACAACTATGCAACAGATCATGCACGTTCCCAACATCAGACCAGGAGGCTAGGCGCATACCCTGCTTGACAAGCTGGCTGCACCAAAGCCTTATCATGCCATGCATCAGACAAATGCACTTGCATTCAGCCAGTGCTAGAACCGTTGCGATGGTCCAGCAGTGCTTGCTGACAGCCCATGCGTTTTTTGACTCCTTGCTGCTGTATGTAGGTGTTGGTGAGGTGATCAAAGGTTGGGACAGGGGTGTGGCTGGTATGAGGGTTGGGGACAAGAGGAAGCTGACTGTACCACCTCAGATGGCATATGGCACAGATGGGATCCGGGGCGCTATTCCACCCAATGCTACCCTCAATTTCAGCGTTGAACTGGTTGATGTCAAGTAGATGCATTGCATAAGAGATGTTGCATAAGAGATCAGTTAGGTAAACCCAGAGAGGGTCACAGGTGGTTTCGTGCTTTTGTGCTCTGTTGCTGTTGTGGACTGTTGCTTTAGGATGACGCTGCTTGGCAGCTGTTTGCAATCCACATTCATGTTGATGTCAACGACTTTTGCCATTGGCAATCCTAAGGGCCCGTTTCAATCCATGCTTGACGCTTGACATGGACTCACGACATACCATCCTTGCGATAGACCATCCATGATCTGTGATGATGAAGGCACAGATGGCCTCATGTATGAGTTAAGCTGTCACAAGAGGTGGGGCTGCGTGAAATGAGCTGTTACAAGAGGTGGGGCTGACAACATTCAATGG
>JAABUK010005435.1_pt1 | contig 19839 bp, 16 predicted proteins | sample 5559141 | NCBI WGS metagenome assembly JAABUK01 (sample SAMN10711869, study PRJNA513367) | rock metagenome | isolation source: Antarctica rocks | place: Antarctica: Victoria Land, Pudding Butte nord | collected 2016-01-03 | reverse complement strand
ATGCTCCCCGGTGAGGAGACCCGCCCATGCTCGACGCCGCGACGCCCGGAATCCAGGCATTCTACCCCCGCCCCGCCACCCCCCGCCTGCGCATCCGCCGGGCCGAGGGCGTGTGGATGGAGGACGTGGACGGCAACCGCTACATGGACGGCTCCTCCGGCCCCGTGGTCTCCAACATCGGCCATGGCAACACGCGCGTGCTGGCGGCGATGGCGCAGCAGGCGGCTGACGTCGCCTTCGCCTATCCGCTGCTGTGGGAGAGCGAGGCCAACCTGCGGCTGACCGCGCGCCTGACCGAGCTGGCCGGGCCGGGCTTCGACCGCGCGTTCCTGGTCTCCGGCGGGTCCGAGGCGGTGGAAACGGCGCTGAAGTTCAGCCGCCAGCATGCGGTGGTGACCGGCCAGGCCTCGCGCTGGAAGGTGATCGGGCGGGACCCCGGCTACCATGGCAACACGCTCGGCGCGCTCGCCGTCACCGGCGACAAGGCGGCGCACGCCATGTTCGGGCCGATGATGCGCCTGATGCCGCTGGCGCCCACGCCCTTTACCTACCGCGTGCCGCCGAACCACACCGCCGAGACCTACGCGCGGCACTGCGCGGAGGCGCTTGACGCGCTGATCCGGGCCGAGGGGCCGGAGACGGTGCTCGCCTTCATCATGGAGCCGATCGGCGGCCTGGCGACCGGCGCGCTGGTGCCGCCCGATCCCTATTTCGGCGCGGTCCGCGACATCTGCACCCGGCATGGCATCCTGCTGATCTTCGACGAGGTCATCTCCGGCGCGGGCCGCTCGGGCAAGTTCCTGGCAGCCCATCATTGGCCGGAGGCCAAGCCCGACCTGGTGGTGCTCGCCAAGGGCGTGACCGCCGGCTACACGCCGATGGGCGTGCTGCTGGCACCCGCGGCGATGGCCGACCGCGTGGCCGAGGCGGGCGGGTTCTCGCACGGCTTCACCTATTTCTCGAACCCGCTCTCCTGCGCCATCGGCGCCGCGGTGCTGGACGAAGTTATCGGGCGGGACCTGATCGGCAACGCCGCGCGCATGGGCGCGGTGCTGCGCCGCAAGCTCGAGGACCTCGCCGGCCGCACGCCGCTGATCGGCGACGTGCGCGGCCGCGGCCTGCTGCTGGCGATCGAGCTGGTGGCGGACAAGGCCACCAAGACCATGATCCCGCTGCCGCTCATGGCGCCCTACCGGCTGCAGGCGCTCGCGCTCCGCCACGGGCTCGCGCTGTATTGCCGTCGCGCCGGGGGCGGCGCCTATGGCGACTTCATCCCGATCACGCCGCCGCTCATCATCACCGAAACCGAGGTGGACGAGCTGGTGGCGCGGCTGGAGGCGGCGCTGGCCGACTACGAAGCGGAGCTGCGGCGGGACGGGGTGCTCTAGCGTGGTCCCGCTGGTCGGCTACACCGACCGCTTCTCCGCCCGGCCCGGCGAGCGCATCGCCGTCAAGGTCTCCTGCGCCCATGCCGGGCCGTTCCGGGCCGACCTGGTGCGGATCGTCCACGCCGACCCCAACCCGGCCGGCCCCGGCATGAAGCTGGAACCCGCCCCGTGCGGCTTCGCCGGCGAATACCCCTCTCGCGTCCAGCCGGTGCAGCGCGGCTCCTGCGGCATCGTCGACCTTTCCGCGCCGTTCACCCTGCCCGACCCCTGCACGGTCGTCGTCCGCGTGCAGCCCCGGCTGCTCGATGGCCGGCCGCAGACCGTGCTGGACTTCGGCGGCATGGCGCTGTTGGCGGGGCCCGGCGGCGCCGAGATCGTGGCCGCCGACGAGGTCTGCGCGACCGGCGCACCCATGCTCGAAGGCCGCTGGTACGAGTTGCGCCTCGTGTTCGAGGTCGGCCAGGTGCGCCTGCGCCAAACCGCCCTGCAGCCGAGCTGGGGCGTGGCCGACAGCGGCGAGGCCGTGGGCGCGCTGCACCTGGCGCCGATCCACCGCGTCATGCTAGGCGCGCGGCCCGATGGCGAGGGCTGGACCGACGTGCTGGACGGCCGCCTCGAAGACCCCGCCATCCTGCCCGGCGCCCACGCGGCCGCCGACCCGATCGAGCCGGAGGCGCAAGCGGTGCTCGCCTGGTGGGACTTCTCGGAGGGGATCGGCGGCCAGGGCATTGCCGACCGCGGCCCGCACGCCTGGCACGGCGCCTTCCGCAACCTGCCGACCCGCGGGGTGCGCGGCTCGCGTTGGCGGGGGGCCGAGATGTGCTGGCGGCATGCCCCGCGCGACTACGCCGCCGTGCACCTGCATGCGGACGATCTCTACGATTGCGGCTGGGGGACCAGCTTCGAGGTGGACATTCCGCCCGAATTGCGCAGCGGCGTGTACGGCGTGCGGCTCCGTGCCGGCCCGGACGAAGACATCGTGCCGTTCTGGGTGCTGCCGCCCCGCGGCACCGTCACCGCGCCGATCGCCTTCCTGGCTTCCACCTTCACCTACCAGGCCTACGCCAACCACGCCCGCGGCAACGCCGACGCCGCCTACAAGGCCCGCCGGGCAGCCTGGGGCGCATACCCGCACAACCCCGACGACCATCCGGAGTACGGCGCCAGCACCTACAACCGCCACCCCGATGGCACCGGGCACGCGCTCTCGTCGATGCGTCGCCCAATCCTGACGATGCGGCCGGGCTTCCTGACCTTCGACGACGCGCGCGGCTCCGGCCTGCGCCACTTTCCCGCCGACAGCCACCTCACCGACTGGATGGAAGCCACCGGCCACCGCTTCGACGCGATCACCGACCACGACCTGGACCGGGAAGGCGCGGCCTTGCTGGCCGGCTATGCCGTGGTGATCACCGGCAGCCACCCGGAATACCACACGCCCCGCACGCTCGACGCCTTGCAGACCTATACCGGCGGGGGCGGGCGGCTGATGTACATGGGCGGCAACGGCTTCTACTGGCGCATCGCCAACAGCGCCTCGGTGCCGGACACGATCGAGGTGCGCCGCGCCGAGGGCGGCATCCGCGCCTGGGCGGCCGAACCCGGCGAAGCCTACCACCAGCTCGACGGCGGCTACGGCGGCCTATGGCGGCGCAACGGCCGCCCGCCGCAAATGCTGGCCGGCGTCGGCTTCTCGGCGCAGGGCCTGTTCGAAGGCTCGTACTATCGCCGCCTGCCGGCGCCGGGCTGGGACTGGGTGTTCGAGGGCGTCGCGGCGGAGACGTTCGGCCATGAGGGCCTCTCCGGCGGCGGCGCGGCCGGCTTCGAGCTGGACCGCGCCGACCTCCGTTTGGGCACGCCGCCCAACACCGTTATCCTAGCCCGCTCCGAGGCGCACCAGCCGCATTTCGTGGCCGTGCCGGAGGAGCTGCTGAGCCACGTCAACACCGTGACCGGGGAACGCCCGGCCGACCTGATCCGCGCCGAGATCGTCGTGTTCGAGATTCAGGGCGGCGGCGCGGTGTTCGCCACGGGCTCCATCACCTATTGCGGCAGCCTCTCGGGCAACGGCTACGACAACCCGGTCTCCCGCCTGACCGGCAACGTGCTGCGGCGGTTCTCCGCCCCTCTCGCCTGATTCGCGCCCTGCGCGTCGGGGGCGGGTGCGATGGCCTTCGCCAGCACGACCTCGACCGGGAACGGCCGCGTCTCCCGGGTCGGCACCGCCACCAGATGGACGTGCCGCGGAATGCAACCGGCCGCTTGATCCTGCTTATGGCAGCGCCGTCACGTCGCCGGCGATGACCCGTTGCGTCCCCTCTGCCGTGCGCAGCAGCAGCGCGCCGTCCATGGCGAGGTCCTCGAAACAGCCGACGACCCGGCCGCCGGGCTGGGCGACGTGCAGCAAGGCCCCCGGCGCCGGTCCGCGGCGCAGCCAGGCCGCCCGAACCGGGGCGAAGCCGTCCCGCAGCCAGACGGCCAGCCAGCCAGCCAGCGCCGGCAGCAGCCCGTCCAGCACCTCGGCGGCGGCGGGCGTGCGCCCGGCGTGCTCGGCCAGGCAGGTCGCGGGATAGGGCAGTCCGCCGGGCGCATGGGCGACGTTCACCCCGACGCCTGCGATCATCGCACCGCCATGCGCCGTCTCGAGGCGCTCCAACAAGAGCCCGGCGATCTTGGCGCCGCCGACCAGCACGTCGTTGGGCCATTTCAGCGCCGTGCGGATCGCGGTTGGCAGCGCCGCGTCCAGGGTGTCCGCGACGGCGAGCGCGGCGACGAAGCCGAGCTCCGCCGCGCTTCGGGGCGCGCTCCCGGTCCGCAGCAGGATCGAGGCGTAGAGGTTGCCCGGCCGGCTCAGCCATTCGCGGCCCATCCGCCCGCGCCCGGCCGTCTGGCGTGCCGCGTGCACGACGGTGCCATGCGGTGCCCCCGCCTCGGCCAGGGTGCGAAGTTCGTCGTTGGTCGAGCCGACTTGCGCGATGCGGATGATGTCGAACACGAGCGGCGGGGCGCCGCGCATGGGGTGTGGCGGGCTCTGGGGCATCCGGCAGGCTTAGGAACGCCGCGGAAATCGGTCAACGGCTCCTCTTTGACTCCCCCATACAGGGCTGCTTGGCTCGCCTTGCTCGACATGCCCCCAGGCGACAGAGGGGCGGCAAGAACGGTCGGGAACACGCGGGCTGATCACCTTCGCCTGGCGCACCGACAAGGTCTCCTTCACGCCCTGGCCCTGGCCCGGTCGGCGTCCAGGTCCCGAACGGGGTGATCGACCTCCTGGTGCGCGACGAGCGGGAGGCGATGGCGGGCGGCTGCTTCCACGCGCCGCTATTCAACGTCTCCTGGCCCACCGGCCAGTTCGGCGGCATGGGCCTCGAAGGCGCGGTGCGGCTCGGCTGCCGCAACGAGCTGGCGGCGATCGCCGACCCGGCGGCGCGGGACGCCGAGTTCCGCCGGCATGTCGACGCGCTCTATGCACGGGGCAAGTCGGCCAATATGGCCGCCATGCTGGAGGTGGACGACGTCATCGACCCGGCCGACACGCGGCGCTGGATCGTGCGCGGCCTGTACGCCGCCCCGCCGCCGCCGCGGCAGGGCAAGAAACTGTCCCATATCGACACGTGGTGAACGGTCAGCCAGGCCGTTTGCACAACCCGTCGATGAATACGTCAACCAGGCGCAGCACGTTGGCCTGCCAGCCCGGCTGGTCATGCGTGTAGCACATCCCGAACAGGGTGCGGAGCAGGTCCTCCGGGCTGATGTCGCCGCGCACCGCGCCGGCCGCCACGGCCCGGCGCAACAACGCGCCCACGGCTTGGGCCAGGCGGTCGAAGGTGAGCTTGGAGAGGTCCGATGACCCATGCGCGGCGATCGCGAGCGCGGCCGACATGCCCTTCTTCGTGGCGACAAACTCCACGTTCGCGCGCATCCAGCGGCGCAGCGCCTCGACCGGCGCCGCCTCCGCCAGCTCCTCGGCGAAGTCCGCGAGCTGCTGCACCTCGCGGCGGTAGACGGCCTCGAACAACGCCTCGCGGGTCGGGAAATGCCGGTAGAGCGTGCCGATGCCGACGCCCGCCTGTTGCGCCACCGCTTCGAGGCTCGCACCGGCCCCGCCGGCGTTGAACACGACCTTGGCCGCCTCGAGCACGCGCTCGCGATTGCGAAGCGCGTCGGCGCGCGGCCTCCTCCTGCTCTTGCCCGCCTGATCGCCCATACCAGTTGTCCAGTCTCGCCCTTCGCTTGCAAAACGGAGGCATCCTCCGTATAACACGCCTCCTCGCCGTAACAGCTCTGATCGGAGCACTGCATGAGCCTGTCAATCGCCCTAACCGTAAACGGCGCCGAGCATCGGCTCGTGCTCGACGACCCGCGCGTCACGCTGCTGGACCTGCTGCGCGAAGGCCTCGGCCTGACCGGCACCAAGAAGGGGTGCGACCGTGGTCAATGCGGCGCCTGCACGGTCCTGATCGACGGGCGGCGCACCAACGCCTGCCTCGCGCTGGCGGTCAGCTATGACGGCGCCGATGTGCTCACCATCGAGGGCGTGGCGCACGGCGACCAACTGCATCCCGTGCAGGCCGCGTTCATCGCGCATGACGGCTTCCAGTGCGGCTTCTGCACGCCGGGCCAGATCATGAGCGCGATCGGCCTTATCGGCGAAGGCCAGGCCGGCACCGATCCCGAGCGCATCCGCGAGGGCATGAGCGGCAACCTCTGCCGCTGCGGCGCCTATGCCGGGATCACCGCGGCGGTGCTGGAGGCGCAGCAAAGCCTTGCCGGGAACGGGGCCGGGAACGGGGCCGCGGCCGGGGCCGGGGAGCGCGCGGCATGAACAGCTTCGACTACGTCAGGCCCGCGACCATCGCCGAAGCCGTCGCCGCTGCCTCGGCGCGGGGCGCGGCCTACCTCGCCGCCGGCACCAACCTGGTCGATCTGATGAAGGGCGGCGTCGTCCGCCCCGGCCGCCTCGTCGACCTCGCCCGCCTGCCGGGGCTCGACCGGATCGAGCCCTTGCCGGATGGCGGGCTGCGCCTGGGCGCGCTCGTCCGCAACGCCGACCTGGCCCATGACACGGACTTCGCCCGGCGCTTCCCCGCGGTCGCCGAGGCGCTCCTGTCCGGTGCGTCGGCGCAGCTTCGCAATGCGGCGACAGCGGGCGGCAACCTGCTGCAGCGGACGCGCTGCGCCTATTTCTACGACGTCGCCAGCGCCTGCAACAAGCGCGAGCCCGGCGCCGGCTGCGACGCGCGCAGCGGCAAGAACCGCCTGCACGCCGTCCTCGGCTGGAGCGAGCACTGCATCGCCACGCACCCGTCCGACTTCTGCGTGCCGCTCGTGGCACTCGATGCCGTGGTCGAGATCGAGGGCCAGGCAGGGCGGCGCGAGGTGCCGCTGGAGGCGTTCCATCGCCTGCCCGGGACCACGCCGCAGCGGGAGAGCGTGCTTGAGCCGGGCGAGCTGATCGTCGCCGTTCGCCTGCCGGCGGACGCCGCCGGGTTCGCCGCCCATGCCCGCTACGTGAAGCTCCGGGAACGCACCTCCTACGCCTTCGCGGTGGTGTCGGCCGCCGCCGCGCTTCGGTTCGAGGGCGGTCGCATCGTCGCGGCGCGGCTCGCGCTGGGCGGTGTCGCGCTCAAGCCCTGGCGGGCCCGCGCCGCCGAGGCGCTGCTGCAAGGCGCCGCGGCCGAGCCCGACGCCTTCCGCCGGGCGGCCGCGGCCGCACTCGCCGAAGCGCTGCCCTCCGGCGACAACGGCTTCAAGATCGAACTCGCGCGCCGGATCGCCGTCCGCGCGCTTACGCTCGCCGCCGCCGGCACGCCCGCGCGCGTCGCCGCCCTTCCGGCTTCCCCCTTCGCACCCGGAGCACGCCTGCATGCCTGACACAACTCCCACCCCGGCGCCCACTCCGGCCCCGGCGCACGTGCGGCAAGGCTCCAGCATCGGCCAGCCGCTCACCCGGCGGGACGGCCTGCTGAAGGTCACCGGCGCCGCCCGCTATGCCGCCGACAACCACCCGCCCGGGATGCTGTACGCCGTCCTCGCGGTGAGCAGCATCGCCCGCGGCCGCGTCGCCAGCCTCGATGTGCCGGCCGCGAAGGCCCACCCCGGCGTGGTCGAGGTGATGACCCCGGCGAACGCGCCGCCGCTGGCCCAGGACCCGGACGCGAAGAACAACCCCTTCATGTTCCGGCTCGACCTGCTGCAGAACGACCGGGTGCGCTACCCGAACCAGCCGATCGCGGTCGTGGTCGCCGAGACGTTGGAGGCCGCGACCGAAGGCGCCCTGCTGCTGGCACCCCGCTACGAGGCGGAGCCGGCGCGGACCGGGCTCGATTCCGCTGAAAGCTTCGTCCCTCCGGGCGTGGGCGTCGGCAACCCGCCCGAAGCGCACCGGGGCGACGTCGCCGCCGGCCTGGCTGGGGCGGCGATCCGGATCGAGGCGACCTACGAGACCCCGGCGCAATACCACAACGCCATGGAGCCGCACGCGATCGTCGCGGCCTGGGACGGCGACGCGCTGCAGATCGACACGCCGAGCCAGGGCATGGCCATGGCCCAGGGGCGGATCGCCGGGCTGTTCGGGATCGCGCCGGAGACGATCCACATCCGCAGCCCGTTCCTGGGCGGCGGCTTCGGTTCCAAGGGCATGATCTCGGGGCCACAAGTGCTGGGCATCATGGCGGCCCGGCTGGTCGACCGGCCGGTCAAGCTGGTGCTCCGCCGCGAGCAGATGTTCGGCCCCGTCGGCCACCGGGCGCCCACCCGGCAGACGCTGCGCATGGGGACGGACCGAGATGGCGCGCTGACCGCGATCGACCACCACGCCAAGACCACCTCGAGCACCTTCGACGACTTCTTCGAGCCCGCCGCCGACGCCTCGCACACGCTGTATGCCAGCCCGGCGATCGCCACCTCGCACGAGGCCGTGCGGCTCGACACCGGCACGCCGTTGTTCATGCGCGCGCCCGGCGAGGCGAGCGGCAGCATCGCGCTGGAGAGCGCCATCGACGAGATGGCGCTGGCCTGCGGCATGGACCCGCTGGCATTCCGCCTCAAGAACTATGCCGAGGCGGAGCCGATCTCCGGCAAGCCGTTCTCCTCCAAGGCGCTGCGCCAATGCTACACGCAAGGGGCCGAGCGCTTCGGCTGGGCGCAGCGCCCGCTGGCGCCGCGGACCATGCGGGACGAGGCCGGGCTGCTGGTCGGCTGGGGCATGGGCACGGCGACGTTCCCGGCGCTCATGTTCGCGGCCAAGGCACGGGCGGTGCTCCGCGCCGACGGCACCGGGCTGATGGAGACCGGGGCGCACGACATGGGCCAGGGCGCCTGGACCGCGCTGGCCCAGATCGCGGCCGACGGGCTGGGGCTCGCCCTGGACCGCATCGAGTTCCGGTCCGGCAGCTCCGACCTGCCGGATGCGGGCATCGCCGGCGGCTCGGCCCACACCGCCACCGCCGGCATGGCGCTGCACGGCGCCGGCGCCGACGTCATCGCCAAGCTGGCCGACCTCGCCACATCGGATGAGCGCTCGCCGCTGTTCGGGGCGGGGAACGCGGGCGTGATCGCGCGGGAGGGCCGGCTGCACCGTCGCGACGACGAGGGGCGCAGCGAAGGCTACGCCGACATCCTCGCCCGCGCCGGCCTGGCGGAGATCGAGGGGAGCGGCCAAGGCGCGGCGGACCCGGTCGCCCAGGCGGCCTATGCCATGCACGCGCACGGGGCGGTGTTCGCCGAGGTCAAGGTCGATCCGGATTTGGGCCAGGTCCGCGTCAGCCGCCTGGTCGGCGCGTTCGCGGCCGGTACGATCATCAACCCGCGCCTGGTGCAGAGCCAGTACTATGGCGGGATGATCTGGGGCGTGTCGTTCGCGCTGCACGAACACGCCGTCATCGACCAGCGCTCCGGCCGGCCGATGAACCCGAACCTGGCGGAATACCATGTGCCCGTGAACGCCGACGTGCCCTCGCTCGAAGCCATCCTGGTCGAGGAACGCGACCCGCACGTCAACGCGCTCGGCATCAAGGGCGTGGGCGAGATCGGCGTGACGGGAACGGCGGGCGCGATCGCCAACGCCGTCTGGCACGCGACCGGGGTCCGCGTCCGCCGTTTCCCGATCGCGCTCGAAAGCCTGATCGGCGGCGGCTCTTGATGTAGGCCCGAGAGGGGTATTCAGTCTCCGGCACGCAGCTAAGGACCACCATGCACCCGGCCGAGCGCCCTGAAGGCATCCCACCGGCTCTCGGCCGCCGCGCCCTGCTGTCGGGCGCCGCCGCCGCATCGGTCGGGCGCCCGTGTGCCGCAGAGGCCCAGCCCGCGCCGTCCACGCTGCGCATCGCGGTCCAGACCGAAACCTCCTCGCTCGATCCCCACTTCGCACTGGTGGGCGCCAACCAAGCCATCGCCATGCACGTGTTCGACCCGCTGGTCGCCTCCGACCCCCTCATGCGCCCTACTCCAGGGCTGACTACGGCCAGCAACCCGGAACCCGATCTCTGGGAGTTTCGCGTCCGCGACGGCGCCGCCTTCCACGACGGCACGCCCGTCACCGCCGAGGCGCTGCGCTTCTCCATCGAGCGCATGCCGCGCGTTCCCAACAGCCCCGCCCCCTTCATCCGCATGCAGGCCGCCATCGCCAGCATGGAGGCCGTCGACGCGCGCACCCTCCGCATCCGCACCCGCGGCCCCGATCCCGGGCTGCCGCTGAACGGCATGACCGCCTACATCGTGCCCGCGCGCGAGGCCGCCACCGCCGACTTCAACGCGGGCCGGGCGGCGATCGGCTCCGGGCCGTTCAAATGCGTCGCCTGGCAGCCCGGCGACGCCCTGCAACTCGCCCGCAACGACGCTTTCTGGGGCGAGAAGCCGGATTTCGCCCAGGTCGCCATCCGCCCGATGGCCAACGACGCCGCCCGCGTGGCGGCCCTGCTGTCCGGCGACGTGGACCTGATCGACCGCGTCTCGCAATCCGATCTGCCCCGCCTGCGCGCCAACCCCGCCTTCGCGGTCACCACGTCGCCCTCCAGCCGGGTCATCTACATCGCGCTGGACCAGGGTGGCGACACCACGCCCTTCGTCACCGCCAAGGACGGCAAGCCGCTGCCCGGGAACCCGCTCCGCGACCCCCGCGTCCGCCAGGCGCTCTCGCACGCGATCAACCGCGCCACCATCGTCGACCGCGTCCTGCAAGGCGGCGGCCGCGCCACCGGGCAACTTGCCGTCCCCGGCCAGCTCGGCCATGACCCGGCCCTGCCGCCGCCCGCCTACGACCCAGCCGCGGCCAAGGCGCTCCTGGCCGCAGCCGGCTACCCCGACGGCTTTCGCATCACGCTGCACTCGCCCAACAACCGCTACGTCGAGGACGCCAAGACGGCCCAGGCCGTCGCCCAGTTCTGGAGCCGCATCGGCCTCGACGCCCGGGTCGAGGTCATGCCCGCCAACGTTTTCTTCACGCGGTCCGGCAAGCGCGAGTTCAGCGCCTTCCTCATCGGTTTCGGGCACAGCACGGGGGACGCCTGGCTCGGCCTGTCGCAAGTGCTGCAGACCTACAACGGCGAGGGCATCGGTGGCCTCAACCGTGGCCGCTACAGCAGCCCGGCCTTCGACCGCGCCATGGACGACGCCCGCGGGATCGCCGACCCGGCCCGGCGCGGCTCCCTGCTGCATCAAGCCCAGCGCATCGCCTTCCAGCAGGACGCCGCCATCCTGCCGCTGCACGTGCCCGACAACGTCTGGGCGCACCGCGCCGCCATCGCCTACGAAGGCGGCATCGACGAGGGCACCCTGGCGCAGCGGACGCACGTGGCGCCATGACCCCCAGCGAAACCATGGTCCCCTGCCGCGACGGCGTGCTGCTGGCCACCGACGCCTACCTGCCTGCGGGCCCCGGCCCCTTCCCGGTCATCCTCGAGCGCACCCCCTACGGCAAGCGCGAGGTCTCCCGCTCCGAAGTCACCGCCGCCGACCCCGTTCCCGTCACCCGCGGCGCCATCGCGGCCAGCTTCGCCGCGCACGGCTATGCGGTGGTTTACCAGGACTGCCGCGGCCGCTACGCGAGCGGGGGCGAGTTCGTGAAGTATCTGGCCGATGGCGAAGACGGCTACGACTGTTGCGCCTGGATCATGGCGCAGCCCTGGTGCAATGGCCGCATCGGCACGATGGGGCTCAGCTACGCCGCCCATACCCAGGCCTCGCTCGGCTGCCTCGACCCGCCGGGCCTGGCCGCGCAGATCCTAGATTCCGGCGGCTTCTCCGACAGCTGGAACGGCGGCATCCGCCGCGGCGGCGCCTTCGAGCTCAAGCAGGCGAGCTGGGCCTTCAACCAGGGCCGCCTCGCCCCCGAAACCCTGGCCGACCCCGTCCGCGCCGCCGCCTTCGGCGCCGAGGACCTTGCGGCTTGGTTCGCCCGCTGGCCCTGGAAGCCCGGGCACTCCCCCGTCCGCCACGCGCCGGACTACGAGGACTACCTGTTCGAGCAATGGCACCGCGGCCCCTTCGACGCGTCCTGGCAGCGCCTCGGCCTCTACACGCGCGGCTGGTACGCGCGATACGCCCCGGTCCCCACGGTCCACATGTCGTCCTGGTACGACCCCTATCCGCGCACCGCGACCGAAAACTACATGGGCCTGCGCGACGCCGGGCGGGGAGAGCCGTGCCTGATCCTCGGCCCCTGGACCCACGGCGACCGCTCGGGGACTGCCTTCGGCGAGGTCGAGTTCGGCAGTGACGCCGCCATCGACAGCTGGGCCGGGGACTGGCGCGAGTACCGCCGCCGCTTCTTCGATCGCCACCTCAAGGGCCTGCCCGGCCCCCAGGAGCCGTCCGTCCGCGTCTTCGTCATGGGCGGCGGCAGCGGCCGCAAGGACGCAAACGGCCGCCTCGAGCATGGCGGACGCTGGCGCAGCGCCGCCGACTGGCCCCTGCCCGACACGCGGTTCACCCCCTATTACGCCCATTCGGACGGCACCCTCGACCCGGCCCCGCCGCGCGCGACAGCCGCCGCGCTAGACTGGACCAGCGACCCCGCCAATCCCGTGCCCACCATCGGCGGGGCGATCACGTCGATGGAGCCGCTGCTGCGGGGCGGTGGCTTCGACCAGCGGGAGCGCGCGGACATGTTCGCGCACAAGCCCCCCTATTTGCCGCTCGCCAGCCGCCCCGACGTGCTGGTGTTCCAGACCGGCCCCCTGGCCGCCGACACCGAGATCGCCGGTCCCGTCGAAGCCCATCTCTGGATCGCCTCCGACGCACCCGACACCGACATCACCGCCAAGCTGATCGACGTCCACCCGGCCAGCGCCGACTACCCGCAGGGCTTCGCCCTTAATTTGTGCGAAGGCATCCTCCGCTGCCGCTATCGCGACGACCGCGCCAACCCGAAGCCGCTCGAGCCGGGCGTCCCCGTCCGCATCACGGTCGAGCTGTTCCCCACGGCAAACCTGTTCCGCGCCGGCCACCGCATCCGCCTCGACATCGCCGCCAGCGAGTTCCCGCACTACGACCTGAACCCGCAAACCGGCGCGGCCGAGGGCGCCTGGCGCCCCATGCGGGCCGCGACCAACACCCTGTTCGCCGACGCCCGGCGCCCGTCGCACGTCGTGCTGCCGGTCCAGCCCTTGGAGCCCGACCAGGGCTGAGAGCCTGGACCTTCATCGCGGCATGGCTGATGAGATGGCGCGGCCAGGCGTAAATGGCGCCGGCGATGCCACATACCCGCAGAGGTGATGCGATGAAACGACGTCGGGCTGAAGAAATCGTGGGCGTGGTGGAGTTCCGGGGCAAAACCCGGGAGAGCCCGGAGATTGTGCAGTGGCTCGCCGAGCACAAGGGCCAGAACGGCGGCAGCGTGCGGCTCTCGCAAGGGGCGACGGGCTGCCGGGTCGCGCTCAGCAAGGAGGCCGACCTGGCAAGCTGGCAGGAGCGGCTCCGCTCCAGCAGCTAACGTCCGACAGCTAACGTCCGGCAAGAGCGCTCGAACCGGCGGCGCGGCGCGGCGTATAGGCTGCCACCCACACGATTGGAGGCAGCCATGGACGGCGATGCACACGGCGACCACGTTCACGAAATCTACCACACCGGCCTGCGGAACATGCACGCGCTGGAGATGACGGCCATCGAACTGACCGAGCGGCAGGTGGAGCGGCTTGAGCACTATCCCGAGATGAAGGCCAAGCTGCAGCAGCACCATGGGGAGTCGCAGCGGCAGGCGCAGCGCCTCGAGAGCATCCTGGCGCGCCACGGCACGACCTCCTCGGCGCTGAAGAACACCGTGACTGCCGTGATGGGCAACGTCGCGGCGGCCCTGCACGCCCCTGCCTCGGACGAAATTCTGAAGAACACGTTCGCCAACTTTGCTTTCGAGCATCAGGAGATCGCGGCCTATACGAGCCTGATCGCGATGGCCGAAGTGGTGGGCGACACGGCTTCGATCCCGGTGCTGCAGCAGTCGCTCGGGGAGGAGCAGGCCATGGCCGACTGGATCAAGGGGCAGATCGCGCCGACGACACGGCGCTTCCTGGACCTTACCCGCGCCGGGGCAAAGGCGGGCGTTTAGGACGCTACCCCGCGTCCACCTGCCGGCAGGCCCCGCCCTCGATCAGCAGGAAGCGGGTTCCGACTGCGCGGACAAAGGTCCGACGGATGATCCCGTGTGGTCGGATCATGCGCTAGCGCTTGACGAGGGTCATCGGCGGCACGCCCATGGGGTGCAGCGGAAACTCGGCTCGCGTGCCCGCCGGCGCGGCCGCGAAGGCCCGGGCGCGCTCGATGAAATCCGTCGGCCCCCAGAACGGCGCATTGGCCCGGAACTGCCAGTCGCCCGGGAGCCGGATCAGCAACAGCCCGAGCAGCGCGGCGCCGACCATGCGGATGCCCCGGTGCCGGTCGGCGGCGATGGCGAACAGCACGCCGATCCAGGCCAGCATGGGCAGCATGAAGTAGCGGTTGCCGAAATCCGGGCCGCTCATCAGCGTCCAGGGCGGGACCGATGTGTCGCCCGGCGCCGCCGGGCTGGCCAACGCCGCCGCGAACACGAGCGCGCCGGCCAGGCATGCCCAGCGGACCAGGTCGGCGCCCCGGGCAACGGCGATGCCGGCCAGGATCAAGGCGCCCAGCGCCGTGCCGACCGGGAGCAAGCCACTCCGCCACATCGCCAGCTTCAGCACCCCTGGCAGCGCATGGCGGCCCAAGATGGTGCCGAACACGACCTGCAAGGCGATGATGGCCGCGAGCGGCCGCGGCCCCGCCCCAAGGTCCATCGGCGGCCGGCTGGGCTGGCCAAGGATGAACCCGGCCTGCACCACCCCGGCGCAGCACACGATCCCGGCGCGCCAGAGCATCTCCCGGCTGCGCTCCCGCGCCAGCCGCCAGAGCGCCACGGGGGCGAGGAACAGGCAGAACGGCCCGCTCAGGCCGGACAAGACCAGCACCGCGCCGTCGAACATCCGCGCGCCCCATCCGCGCGGAGGCGCGCTCGCCAGCACGAGGAAGGCCAGGAACGCCAGGTGCCAATGCGTATTGGTCAGGTTGGCATGGACCTCGGAGGAGTTGGGCAGCAGCAGGTAGATCAGCGCGAATAGGGCGCGCGCCCATTGGCCGGGCCAAGCCGCCGCCATCCGGTCCGAGACGAGGAACACCGCCGCGCCCGCCTGGACCGCGATCGCTGCCATCGCGAACAGCGTCGGCGCCCAGGCCAGCGGAAACGGCTGCACCAGCAGCGCCACCAGCCGGGAGATCGTCTGCAGATACCCCGTCCAGGGCCGCAGCAGCGTGCTCCAGCCCAGCTCGTACGCGTCCGGATACCAGCGCCACCCGTCTTCGGCCCAGAACGTGGCGTGCAGCACGGCGTCCGGCCGCCTCGAGACGACGACCAGGGCAGCCAGCACCGCGCAGAGCGCGCCCGTTACGGCGCGAAACCTCAAGGCGTCACGCCGGCGCCATGGTCACGCTGTGCCTCATCGTCGCGTCCCCGACTTCGCTCTTCCCCGACCTGCCTAGCATCCCAGGACGGCCTGGCCCATGGACGTGCGGCCGGATTGAGCCATTGCAGCGGGAGGCGTAACGTCCGCGCCACGTCGCATCGAGGTGTCCGGCATGGATTACGCAGTCAGTTTCGGGCGGATCGGCAAGTCCGCCCCGGCCCCGCCCGGGCCTGCCTTCCGCCTGGCCGTGCTGGGCGACTTCTCGGGCCGGGCCAATGCCGGCATTGTCGAGACCGGCGCCGCCTTGACCCGGCGCAAGCCGCTCGAGGCCGACGTGGACAACCTCGACGACCTCGTCGCCCGGCTCGCCCCGAAGATCACCATCGCGCTCGACGATGCCGGCGCCGTCTCCGTCCCGATCGCCGGCATGGACGACTTCCACCCCGACCAGTTGGCCGAGAACCTGCCCATCTTCGAGGCGCTGCTCGCCCTGCGCCGCAACCTGCAAAGCCCGAACGGCTTCGATCGTGCAGCCAAGGAGCTGCTGTCCTGGGCCGGCAAAACCGCGCCCCGCGTCGCGCGCGCCCCGGCTCGCGGCAGCGCCGTCGCCACCGACCGCAAGCTCTCCGACTTCGCCCGCCTGAGCGGCCGGGCCGCCCCGGCCCCGGAACGCTCCGCCGACGACCTCATCGGCCGCCTGGTCGGCCCCTTCATCGTGCCCGGCCGTGATGCGCGGCAGGAGGCGATGGTGGCCCAGGTGGACGAGGCGCTCTCCGCCGCCATGCGCCGGGTGCTGCACCACCCAGACTTCCAGGCCGCCGAAGGCCTCTGGCGCGGGGTGGAGTTCCTGGTCCGCCGCATCGAGACCGGCGCCAGGCTGCAGATCGTGCTGTACGACATCTCGGCCGAGGAGCTGGCCGCCGACCTCGCCGCCGCCGACGCGCTCGAGACGTCCGCGCTGTACGCGCTGCTGGTGGAGCAGCCGGCGCTGGACGCGCAGCAAGGCCCGCTGTCCCTGATCGCCGGGCTGTATGGGTTCGAGGCGACCCCGCCGCATGCGGACCTGCTGGGCAGGGTCGCCCAGGTCGCGGCCGCGGCAGGCGCGCCCTTCGTGGCCGGGATCGGCTCGGACGCCTTGGGCGCGCCGATGCACGAGTGGCATCCCTTGGTCCAACAGGCCTGGAACGCGCTGCGCGCCTTGCCCGCCGCGGCCTATCTCGGCCTTGCCACCCCACGCTTCCTGTTGCGGATGCCGTACGGCAAGAAAACCGAACCGATCGATGCCTTCGCCTTCGAGGAGTTCACCCGCAAGGGCGGCCTGTCCGGCATGCTGTGGGGCCATCCGGCCCTGCTCGTGGCCTTGCTGACCGCGCAGACCTGGTTGGCCGACAGCAAGGCCATGAAGCTTGGCCGGGTGGCGAATGTCGGCGATCTGCCGGTTTACGTGTACCACGACACCGATGGCGAACAGATCGCCCTGCCCTGCACGGAGCGCCTGTTCAGCGAACGGCAGGCCGTCCAGGTCTCAGGTTGCGGCGTCATGCCCGTGGTCAGCCTGCGCGGCCGCCCCGAGGTGCGGCTGGCGTCGTTCGACGCCCTGGCCGGCAAGCCTCTGGCGGGGCGCTGGGCGCCGGTCGAGATCGCGCCCCCGCCAGTGCCCGCGGCCAAGCCGCCGCCAGTCGCCGAGCCCGCACAGGCGGTTTCAGCGCCGGCCACCTCGGAACCGAAGCCGCCCTCCCCCGCCACCAGCCGGGATGACGACCTCGACGCCCTGCTGGCCAGCCTCAACGCCGAGCCCGCGCCACCGGCCGCGAGCGACACCGAGGCCGACCTCGACGCCTTGCTCGCCTCCCTGAAGTAGCGGTCTCAGCCTCCCTGGAGCACGATGTCCACGCGCTGGCTCTCGGCGCCCATCCCGGGCACCGAGGCCACGTCGCGCGTTTCCCGCACGATGCGTGCGGCGTCGACGCTCAAGCCGACCAGCTCCGCCTCGATCAGCCCCGCCCGCAAGTTGGCGAGGTCCAGCATCGCCGGCAGCCCCTCGGGCGCGACGTAGCGGACCAGCAACACCTGCCGGTCCGCGTTCTGCCCCGCCCAGGCGGCAGCGGAGCGGATCACCGTCTTGGCGTCCTCGTCCATCATCGCCGACCACTGGGCGAAGAACACGCTATGGTCGGCCTTGCCCCGCCGCACCCGGTTGGTGACGCCCGGATGGATCAGCCATGGCGCCGTATATTCCTTCGGCGGACCGCAGTGCTGCACCCACAGCGCATCCACCTCGGTTTTGGACTCGCACGCAACAAGCTCGATGCTAACATGGGGCGGTAACGTATTGGCGAGCAGGTGATCGATGTATTGCTCCCCGCTGACGAGCCAGGCCTGGCCCCGGCACTCCGCCAGCACGATATCCGCCATCAGCTGCTTCCCTCCAACAGGCCGGTTCCTGCCATGCCCGTGACGCTCCGCCTATCTGGCGGCGGCCTGCCCGGGCCCGGACAGACCAAGCTGCTCGCCACGGGAACGTTATCCATCGGCCGCGGCCCTGGCAACGACTGGGTGCTGCCCGACCCCGACCGGCATTTGTCCAAAACACATTGCGTGCTCAGCATCGAGGACGGCCGCCCGATCCTGACCGACCTCAGCACCAACGGCGTCCATATCAACGGCGCCCGGCAGGCCACGGCCCGGGACAGCCGCGTGGTGCTGACCGACGGCGACACGTTCCGCCTGGGCGACTACACCATCACCGTCACCGAGGTGGAAGACGCGCGCTCCCATGGGGCCGGCCCGTCGTCGGCCGGCCCGTCGTCGGTCGGCCCGTCGTCGGTCGGGACTTTTGGGGGCGCGGCGGGACGGGGCGGGCGCGACCCGTTCGAAGCCGCCGGCCCGGGCGAGGGCCGCAGCCCGCTCGACATCGACCCGCTCGACGACCCGCTCGGCCGGCCGCCCGACCCCGCGTTCCGCCACCCGGTCAGCCACCCGCCCCTCGGCCGCCGGGTCGAGGATCCGTTCGACCGGGACGAGGAACGCCAGCGCCGGCCCATCGACCCCGACGACGACCTGTTCAGCGGCGTCAAGCCCTCCGTCAGCTGGCAAGGCCCGGCGCAGCCCGACCATGCCGACGCGCCCCGCCACGCCTTCGCCGCCCCCCGGGTGATCCAGCCCATGGACCCCGGCGCGATCGACTTCGACGCGCTGATCGGCGACATCGCACCGGCTGGGGCGCCGGCTGGGGCGCCGCCCGGCACGCCGCCGCCGCGGGCACCCGCGCGGGCGCCCGCCCCGGGCGCGCTTACGCCGGTGCTGCACGATCCCTTTGCCGACCTCGACGGCCTGCTGGCGCCGCAGCCGGCGCCCACCGTCATCCCTGAGGTCGCCCAGCCTGTTGCCGTCGCCCAGCCTGCTGCCAGGCTACCGGCCCGGCCGGCGCCGCCCGCGGACCCCTTTGCGGAAATGGACCGCCCGGCCGAGCCCGTTGCTGCGCCGAAGCCGGTGCGCGAGGCCCCGGCTCCTGTTGCGGCCGCAACGCCCGTGGCGGCTCCCGTCACGGCCGGGGACAGCCAGGCCGCCCTGCTCGCCTTTCTCGAGGGCGCCGGCGTGCCCAGCCTGCCGCACGGCAGCTTGGACCCCGAAACCACGCTGCGCGCCGTGGGCCAGGTGTTCCGCGCCATGACCGAGGGGCTGCGCGAGGTGCTGATGTCCCGGGCCGCCATCAAGGGCGACATGCGGGTCGAGCAGACCATGATCCAGGCCCGCAACAACAACGCGCTCAAGTTCTCGGTGACGGTCGACGACGCCGTGGCCGCCCTGCTCAGCACCAACCGCCCCGGCTACATGCCGCCGCTGGCGGCGACGAAGGAGGCGTTCCACGACCTCAAACAGCACGAGCTCGCCGTCATGGCCGGCGTGCAGACCGCGCTCATGGGCCTGCTGCACCGCTTCGACCCGGCGACGCTGGAAACCCGCCTCGCCCAAGGCCTGCTCGGCGCCGTACTGCCCGCCGCGCGCAAGGCCCGCTACTGGGACAGCTTCCGCCAGGTGCATGGCGACATCGCGCGCGAGGCGGAGAACGACTTCCAGTCCGTGTTCGGCCGCGCCTTCGCCCGCGCCTATACCGCGCAGACCCGCAAGGACGAGCCGGCCTAGTGGACACGGCGATCGCCGTCAACGGCCCGATCACACTGGAGCCGCCAGGGATCAGCATCACGGTCGAAGAACTCTATAGCGGCCCCTAGGCCGATGGCACCGGGTCGGATGGGCCACTACCCACTGTACAACCCCGCCGCCCGTGCCCGTGCCCGGGTCATCGCCACCAGCAGGTCCAGCGTCGGCGTGGGCACGCCGTGCAGGCGGGCCAGTTCGAGCGGCGCTGCGTAGATCGCCTCGATCTCCATCGGCCGGCCCAGCTCGAGGTCTTGCAGGATGCTCGGCTTGTGGCTGGACTTGCTGGCGTTGCGGATCTGCCCCTCGACGTCCGGGGACACCGTGCAGCCCAGCGCGGCCGCGATGGCGGCGCCCTCGGCCAGGATGCGCCGCGTCGC
>JAABUK010005434.1_pt1 | contig 19840 bp, 13 predicted proteins | sample 5559141 | NCBI WGS metagenome assembly JAABUK01 (sample SAMN10711869, study PRJNA513367) | rock metagenome | isolation source: Antarctica rocks | place: Antarctica: Victoria Land, Pudding Butte nord | collected 2016-01-03 | reverse complement strand
TCTAATATATATTAGAAGAGATTAAAGAATATTATAAAGAAGTAAGTAGAAAACTATAAACTCTTTAAGATAAGTATCTCTGTATAATTATAGGAGTATATAAAGTAATCTTAATAAAGATCTTAGAAGTGAAGATATATATTTAATCTTTAAATCTTTACACGAAGAATCTAATAGTTAAGATTACAGCTAGAATTTAAATATCTAAAGTTATTAAAGAAATTAATAATATATGTGCTAGAATTATAAGATAAACTATAGATAGAAGAGATTATATAGTAATAACCCGCGTAATATTAAGAGATTATATGACTAAGTAACTCACTTAATTCAATTCAAAAAATCAGAATATAATAAGATTAGATAATAAGACTTTTCTGTCAGATTTATTATAAGAGAAATTAAAGAAGTATATAAAGTCTTAAAAGCTAAGAAAAATATATAAAGGAATTCGCTTAATCTGCGAACGAAAATAGAAAAAGAGATAAAAGAATAGTTAAAAGAGAAAGTATTTAAGAATAATTCTTTTAGAATCAAATAAAAATTTAATAATATTATATTAGAGACTTAAGAAATATAAGAGCACACTTCTTACATAACTTTATACGAGCAAAATTAGCTTTAATCAGTTTCTATATAAAAGAAAGATGCCCGGAATTAAAAGCTCTTAATATGAGTATATATAAGATAATATAATAGTAGAACACGTTCTATTAAAATATTTCTAATAGATTACAAAAAGAATAGAACTTATCAATCCTCTTCATATAACAGATCTGAGAATAATCCTCTTAGAAAAGAAAGGATGCAGAGCAGCTATTAGAATAATACTTCGTACGAAGCTGCTTAATTAATTTAGATTAACAGAGAAAGTTCTATAGAGTGAGAGAGAAGAGAAGAGAAAAGAAAGAGAGAGAGGAAGAATAAATTAAGTGGGAAATAGGAAATTTAATTTAATAGACATTTAAATGTTCGTACAAGAAGACCTATATAAATTAGTTTTAGTCTGGATTAGATAAATAGAATTTACTACTACTAATAGAAGATAATATATATGATAAACTATTTAGATAGCAATTATAATTTACGAAATATAATTTAGATATTAAATATATATTTAAGAAGAAACTTACTTTAATAAATAATCTTTTAAGAATTAAAATGATAATTAAAGAATTATAATTTATAGAAAGAGAAGAGTTTCTATTACTAATATTTACACTGATAATAGAAAAGAGAAATGACTGTACTGATTTATCTATAATTATGAGTAATGATTGAACTAACTAACCGGCGCATAAAGAGACTTTTATCAGAAATCCAATTTTAGATAACTGAAAAGAAGAGTGAACGAAATAACTGAAAGATAAATAATATACCTCTATTATAGAAATGAAATATATAGATTAGATATTCTTAATAATAATTATAAATAAGATGATTATGAAGAAAGTTAAGAGAGACATAACTTAATTTCTACTTATTTTCGATAATAAGCAATAATCATCTTTAATTACGTATTAAGAAAATAATAAAAGATTTATTAGATGTGTGTGTTAAGAAGAAATAGAAATGATTATAAAGAGACTCTATAATAATCACGAACACTACTCAGATTAGATAATTATTAAACGCGCTATAGAAACTTTCTACTAATCAACTCATTATTAAGATATTCTAAAGTACTATCGATTATATATTAATTATTAAATGCTCGGGTTTTTAAGACTAACTTAAGACTTACTTCTAATTTTATATATATAATTATAAAATATAATAAGTCTGAATTATATAAGATTAATCTCTCTAATAATGATTTTTGAGACATGATATATTTTTATTATTATAAATTATATAATAAGATATATAATTGCGGTAATAATGTTAATAATAAAGTTAGTAAATACTTTAATATTCTTTAATTATAAAGTTATAAGCATTTTCAGAAGATTTAGATTACTATTTATGAATAATGAGAGTCACTTTATAAAAGAAATATTTTCTGAATAGCTTAAGAAAAATAGAATTTAATATATTTCAGCATCGATCACTTATTCATTAATAATAGAAATGACGGAAAATTTAGTTAAGATTGTAGTAATATAATTAAGAGCGCGACTTCAGAATATTATAGATTAAATATTTAGATAAGATGAAGTGATATAAGAAGTAATTCAATCTATAAATATCAGACTTATCAGAATCTATAATTACTTATCAGCTGAGCTACTCTTTAAATATAATTCTTAATTTCAGAACAATAATAACTCTTTTAAGAATACTTTACGAGTAATAAATATCTTTAATAAAGAAATTCAGTATCTAACTTAAAATAGAGTTATATTAGAGGAGATTAATTTTAAAGAACGCTTAAATAGATTAATAAAGATTCATGAAATCATCTTAGTCCGGAAATTCAAGTATACTGAAAAACTAATAATAAATATTGAGAAGATTAGAGAAAGTATATTATAAGTAGATGAAATAATAATACTTCATCATTTATCTTAGAATAATCAGTAAGATTATAAATTAGAATTAAGATAAAATAATTCTTATATTATTATTAAAGTTAATGCTCGTAAATAATTATTATAGCTATCTAATTTTATAACGAGTTTAGAGAGAAGAAAATTTCATATTAATAATATGAAGCTATTTATATTTAGAGAGAAATGAGAGCATGTTACTACTAATAATATTAAGATAAAATAGATACTTTAATTAAAGAAGAGACTGAAAGAGATTAAAGATAAGATTTTAGCCGAAAATAATATTAGAAAAGAGGATATTAAGAAAGTGATAGAGCAGCTGAACAATAATATAGATTCGAACATGATTTAATACTCTCTACTTATAAAATTCCCGCAAGATTATAAGAATGAAACTTGAAATGATTTCTAATAATATAGAGAAATAAATCTATAAACTAAAATAAGATAATACAATTATAGATTCTCTATAGAAGTGCGATAGAGATCGGATAGTTATCTATAAATAAAGAGATTGATTTGAAACTTTAAAGAATGTTTAATGAATCAATATATTTATATTATAATAATAGAGTGCAAAAGCATTAATAAACTCAATCAGATAACTTAACTAGAATGTTAAGATGAAGAACTGAATACTGAAAGAAAACAATCTAATTAAGAAGAATAGAAGAATATATCAAGACTTAATTTAATCAAAGCAAATTTTAGTTATAATACAGAAAACTTATAATTATAATAAGATTTTCATCTCAGAACAAAAGAAAGAAATAAGATAATAAATAAAGAATATAGCACTGAATATTATATTATGAGGAACATAATTATTAAAGAATAATAGCTATAAATAAATCAAGAAAATCTAATAATAAAGAACTTTAAAGAATGAGTAGAATATATCAATTATATAAACTTTAAGTATATATAATAAAGATATTATAATCATCTTTATAGCTATTATAATATCAATTTAAGTCTATTAAAATTAAGCTGAGAAATAATAAATATAATAAGATTTATTAGAAAGAATTATAAGACTCTCATACTAATAAGAAGAAAGATATAAATTAAATAGATAGAGATGAATTATTAATTATTTAATAATTATGAGTAATAGTTAGCTATTCATATTAATTGAGTGAAAGCTAAGATTATATGAACAACTATAATAACTAATAAATAATCTTCAATCAATATAATAATAATGCTTTCTATACTTAATCTCTTTTATATTAATATAATTATATAATCATTATAGCATCATAATATTATCACAGCTTTATTATTAATTTAGTAAAGTGAAGTTAAAAAAATTAGAAGATAATAATCTTATATTAATAGAAGACTATTAAAGCGAAAAGAGAGAGCTTACTCTAATCTTACTTTACTTTTATTAATAAGATAAATCATATTATAATAATAGAAGAGAAAAGAGATGATTTATTTAAATAAATGAAAATAGAGAAAGTTTTATAAAAGAGATTTCAATATCTCAGATAGTATAAGAGAGAAAATTAAGAAAATCTATAAAAAGATAAGATGAATATAAAGATAGAGTAGAAAGCGGGAGAGTCTATAAAAGTGATATTAATAAGTAAGCAGTTAATAAATAAAGTCAGAGCAGAGATAAAATAGATATTAAGTTTAGTGAAAGACATAAAGAAATATATTTCCAAAGAGTCTAATTCAGAATTCTATGCGATAGAAGAAAATATTAAAGTAGATTTTAATTAAGATTAATTTATAAGACAAATAGATTACTCAGTAATCTATAATGTCTTATTAATTTAGATGAAAACATGTATTAATATATATAACACATTTAATGAAAGAATTAATAAGATACTAAATGCGATAATTAGAATATTAAAAGAGAAAGAGATGTTTATAACTAATATAGAGTAATTAAGAAGAAGTGAGAAATGAGTTTAGTCTAAACTTTTTATAAAAGATATAATAATATAAGTTCGAAGATTTAATATCATTTACGCGAGATATATAAATCAAATATATCTACTAATTTATAAGAATAAGAAAAGAAAGATTTAGATGAAATAAGAGATAAATATGAAAGAGTCTGTAAATATATTATTATTAAAGAGAGCTGCGGAAGTTATTAGACGAGAGCGACTAATAGTAATAGAGACTGTTAGCAATAAAGACGACTTAAAGAGAAATGAAGTTTCTAGAAAAATAAGAAAAAGAAAGTGATTAATAAGAGAAGAAGAAAAAGCGAAATTTCTAGAGCTCAGTAGTAAGTTACCCCCTCTTAATAACTAATTAATAAAAGCCCAAATTATAGAGGTCATTAAAGCTGAAACCCGAGCATATAATTAATATGTTAAATATTTATATATCTTTATATATATAGGAAAGCTTCGATATAGCTATTAAGATATTCTAAATATAATAAATAAGAATAGAAGTAAGGTTTTTACTAAAGAATAAGTAAAGAAACTGATGAATAATTACCCGAAATATATATATTAGAAAGAACTTAAAACATCACTATTCAATATTAATAAGAAAGTTTGTTAATAAGTTATGTCTATAAACCTCAGAATACAGAGCTTTAATAAAAAGATTAAGTCAGTAATATTAGCTCTAAAAGAGTAGTAGATTTCAGAATTAAGTTATTAAGCAGCTCTAAATATTATAGTTAAGAACGATATTAATAACTTTATTTAATAGTTAAAGAGTGTGAGAAAGGCGTTTAAGAATAAGATTAAAGAATTTAATTAGAAGAAGCTAAATTTCAAGACTTATAAGCGTTAATTTCTATAGAAATAGTTCCGAAAACTATAAGAAAAAGACGAAATTATTAAGAAATAGAAGAAGAATAGCTTAAATCTTTAAAAGATGTTTCTAAATATAATAACGCGAGCGAATAAATTTAAAAGATGATATTAGAATTAAAGAAGAGCGCTATAATAATATAAGAAATAAATTAGATATAAGATAGTAAAGAATATAATAAGAAAGTATTAAGTAATAAGAATAAATAATATAAACTAAATAATAGTATTATCTAAATTAAATCTAATTAATAAAGATTAATAAGAAGAGAAATCTTTAAAAGAGTTATAAGTTTTTAAGAAGTAAATTCTTAAAGATTATAATATTAATTATAAGAAGTTTAATTTCCTTATAATTATAAATAATAATCAGAATTCTAAGAAAATTAGATTTATATTTAAGAAAGATAATAATAAGATTAAGCAAGAATATTAAGATATAGAAAATAATGATGAGAGTCTTAATAAGAATATTAAAGAAGAGCTTAAATCAGCGATATTATAAAGCTTAATAAATATAGACAGCTGAAGCTTATAATAGAATAAGAAGAACTATTTTATAATGAATATAAAGAATATAAGAGCTATTTACTAATTAAATATTAATATATAATAAAGTAAAGAAGATAAAAGTAAATAATATAATTATATAGAGAGTAATGCTGGAGTTTTTATTTTATAAGTAAATAGAAGTAATAAAGGAGAGTCTAGAGATGTTATTATATTTATAACTATTATCACATTAAGGAGCGGCCCTATCGGTAACAGCGAGCTCGCTTTAAGAGGTGTCAGCGAGCTCAAATTGATCGGGGGGATGATTGTGGGGCCTTGGTGCTGCGGGACCTTATTTCTACTACGCCCCCTCTTTTCTAGATTTTAGCTTCTACACAATCTACACCCTTGACCTCATCGACTTCATCGACGGTCTCACAGCGTGGATAAATAGGTCCCCGCAGTGCCAAGGCCCCACAGCGTAAATAAGGCTGCTTGCTAAGCTTTATCGCGCTAGGAAGCTCCCGACTTGGCAATATCCGGCTACGCCGGGCCGACCCCCGGACCCTGGATCTGCTCCAAAGGATTTCTTCCTTACAAACTCACCACCATTGTTTATCGACATAGTGACGCGGTAGAAGCAGAAAGTGGTGTTGTCTACCGTCTACACCTTTAGTGCCTCAGATTGACGTCGAAAATACCGCCGATGGCAATGCTAGTACTCAAGGCGAGCAAGTGGGACGCCAGCGTAGCAGCTCCGAGCCGCAGCGGATGCATCTTCCCCAACAACAACCAACGACCTTGCAAAGCAAAGGACAGGAAGTTGGCATATGCCATCTGTAAGAGAGGAGACCTCTGAGCGACACGCCGGGCCATCTCAGCCGCCGGATTATCCCGCACCCCACTTCCGGAAGAATGCGAAGAGCTACCACTGCTGCACGTTCCGCTCTTGGCCTGGAACGTGTAGGCAGTAAAGTTCGCCTTCCTTCGGGTCATCCGATCCGCGAGTATGAAATTGGTGTTGTCGATTGTCTTGACGTTGCTGGTCCGGTACTCCAATGCCAATCGAAGTCTGAACTGACAAGTCTGCCACGGTACAGACCCTGAAATTCAACACTCACGAATGTGCAGAACTCTCTTTTCGTGCCGGATTTCGGCAGATTCTTGAATCGTCAGCCAACCTACGAACTTTCGCGGCGTCTTCCGGATAAAGCTGAGGTGGACAAGACCACCACTATACCGCTGCACTATCCCGCATCACTACCAGTAGGGAGAAGGAGGATGAGCTGGCTGACGAAGCCCAATCGAGTTGTCATCACACCCATACCCGCAGCCACAGCATATCCTCTTCGCTCAGCGAAACGAGATATGCAGTACTACCGCATGACGTCTCGCTTGATGGCTGGAGCGAGGAAGATAAAGCAGAATTAAATGATTACGCAAGGCACATGCTGCACTCTCGTCGATCCAGATTCAAACGGGGGTGGAGAGGATTTGGCAAGTATGTTAAAAAAACGTACGTAATACTATCTGGTACTACTTAGTGCAAGAAACGGCTGATTGGTGTCGGCTCTGGGATTCTTCGTTACTCTGTATGCCGCCCTCATCACGCTCTTCGGCCCTGCCTGGGTCTTTTTTCTCATCGGTAAGCAATCCAACCCCTGTTCTAAGGATGGTGAGAGCACCAGTAGACTATATCTCAAATGCTGACTCGATGTTACCGCTAAAGGCTGGATTTATGTCGGCGACCATCAACCATACATTATCAACGTCATCGATAACGTTGTGGTCGCTTTGTTTGCGCTCAAAGGCGATCTTCTGACACCGTTTCGGGCTCATATGATGTATATCGCTCATTATCATCATCTGACGTGGCGACTGAGACGGCAGAAGGCGTTGCCAAAGTCACGAAAAGAAAACGATCTCCCTGCTGGGCTGTCCACAGACCGTGATGTGGATTCAGCCACAGATGACAAGCATGAAAGCTCCGTCCTCACCCTGAACCAACAAGCGAAATTGAGATATCACCAGAATAAATTTACGAAATCACATTCGTTCTACAAGCCTCATGAAACATTTACCCACACGGCGTTTCCACTTCGCCTCCTCTTTGCAGTCGTCGTTCTGCTAGACTTCCACTCATGCTTTTAGATAGCACTGGGCGCCTGTAGCTGGGGCATCAGCTTTCATAAACGTCCTCAGGCACTGACAGCTGTCACTCTCTCGTTGTCAACCTGCTGCAATATTGCAGCTGGCATCACGATTTCAGTCGGCGATCGAATGACACAGAAGAAGGAAGTCATCAAGCGATTGTCAAGACAGGCTTTGACAGAAGAAGCAATGAGCAAGGTGAAGCCCGACGTGGCCATAAACAACTTGAAGAAGAGAGAAGGAGGACAATCCAGATTCGCCGATAGAAAAAAGATTGCATGTCCCGTAATCAGCATATAGCAGCACAAAATCGGAACATGAGATTCTGAAACCAGAATATGACACCGCAAAAGCAGCCTGACGGGCTGTGAGCCCCGAATTTCGATGGAGAGTGGTGCCGCTGTAGAGCGCGCGCGCAAAACAACGCAAATCATATGGAAAGAACGGACTGTGTTTCAAGGGTTTAGAGCAGTTTCCGAATCAGGCAATACGTGCTGCATGGATCGCGCCATGGGCCCATAATCGTAAGCCTCAAGAACTATCGATTGCTCCAATGGAGAATGCCAGTCACTCGCGAATGAACATGCCCTCGCGAGATTTCGTGCCATATCTTCTTTCAGGGTACAAGGAACCCTCTTATCAGGAGGAAGACTGGGAGAGTAAGGCCTCCCTTCCAACCGTCAGGTCGACATTCTAGCTGCTTCTTCTGCATGTTTCGCGGGCCCAATGGGTTTCGCCTGTACAACAGACCGGAGGCCGTCATGTATCAGCCACAACTTCTGAGATTGAGAATCGACGACGGACGAACAGCGGGATAGCATGCGTCCGAGGGTGAGGGATGCACTTGAGAGATGACTGCATATGTGGCTACGTGGTCGAATTGAGGTTGATACGAAGCCAACGTTTCCGGATCCCTGTTATTTGTTGAGCAACCACGGACGGAGAAGTTTAGATTGCTGCATTGAAGCGATCGATATCGTTATTACTGCCTGGATAGTGCTCCTTCACCATTGTTTAGCGTGGAGAAGGAAGGGGTTTATTGACTGTGAACCTAGGGGGCCAAGGAAAGGCCCTGACATGACTCGCTGCGTCAAATGCAGGTTCTTTTACATAATATACCGGCCGAGCTAATCAAGCAGGTGGATCAAAATGTCCTTGCGTGTCTCTCCTCTTCCTCCGCGCACCCCCCCCCCCCGAGCTCGCGCTGTCAACCCCACGTCAGATGGCGAGGAAGATTGATATCGATAAACATCGACAGGATGAGGATTTCTGAATGTCAATAACCGAGAGGGAACCATCGCAACTGCGCACGAAGCACTGCAGTAGTAGCCATCGAAGCCATATAGGATTCGGTGCTCTTGCCCGAACCATTCCGGGCGATTTTTTGACTTGATCGATCCAAAGTTCGCTTTTGCTTCGATTCACGTTCTCATTTCTTTTCATCCTGTTTGAGGTAATCCAGGGACCATATATATACCCCTCCTACCTTCGGCACAGGACGGCCTTCTTTCATTTCTTTCCTGCCGTCCTTCATTTCCGTTGTGTCATGCTTTTCTGATTTCTACTCCCATACCCCTGACCCTCTAGATCTCGTCGCATGATGGTGTCTTCCAAAGATCCCTCCATACCGAACGGGACGACGAATGGCACAATGGCCAATGGGGACTCTCACAAAATGAAGAATAACGTCGGCGTCTACACGAACCCTCGGCATGATCTCTGGACCGCCCCAGCAGAACCAGACGTCGAACATGCGCTGGATGGGTGGACTCTCAAAGCGGGCGAGGTCACCATTGGAATCAAGAACACAGGAATGTGCGGGTACTATACCACCCTCCCACCTCCCTAGCTATACCCAAACTTTCCACTCCCAACTGACCCACCTCCCTCCCCTCAGACCCGACGTCCACTCCTGCACCCACCGCCGCATCGGCCCCATGATCGTCGAATCCGACCACATCCTCGGCCGCGAATCCGCCGGCACAATCCTCGCCGTTCACCCCAGCGTCACCACCCTATTCCCAAGCGACCGCGTCGCCATTGAGCCCGGAATCCCATGCCACGAATGCGCGCGATGCCTGACCGGTCGCTACAACGGCTGTGAAAAGGTCTCTTTCCTCTGCAAGCCCCTAGTCCGGGGACTGCCCAGACGCTACGTCAACCACCCATCCACCTGGTGTCACAAAACCCCCGACGCCATGACCTTCGAAGAAGACGCCATGCTGGAGCCTCTCTCCGTCGCGCTCTTCGCGGTCGAGAGATCCGGGCTGCGGCTCGGTGACCCCCTCCTAATCTGCGGCGCGAGACCCATCGGGCTCGTTGCTCTGCTCTGCGCGAGGGCCACCGGCGCTCATCCGATCATCATCACAGATCTAGACGAAGGGCGATTGGCCTGCGCGAAGAAACTCATCCCTTCAGTCTCCACCTTCAAAATCTCCCGCACCAAACAAACCGCCGAAGAGAACGTCGTCCTAGTCGTCAGCCAGCTTGGCATCGAGCCCGCAGTCGCGATCAAATTCACCGGCGTCGCATCCTCGATCAGTACAGCGATCTTCGCCGTGAAATTCGGCGGCATGGTCTTTGGAACCGGGGTGGGCAAATCCTAGCTGGAATTGCCATATATGCGGCTCAGTACCAGGGAGGTGAATCTGGCGTTTCAGTGTAGATACTGTAACACGTGGCCGAAGGCGATCAGGTTGGTGGAGTCTAGGCTGGGGGATCTGAAGAGCTTGGTTACGCATCGGTTTCAGGTGGAGGAGGCGAAGGAGGCGTTTGGGACGGCGGCGGATCTGGCGACCGGGGCGCTGAAGGTATCGCGGTGTGAGGAGGGAGATATCTGTTCCAAGCTCAACGGTACCTTGGTTCGGGGGATGGCGTCGCAGGTCGTCAAGTTGAACTAGAGGACCTGTGAGGTGAGTGCGACGTAAGAAATACATTCGAGCCTTTCTCGTGGCAGAGCATCTTGGTCTCCAAGTCGTATGACGATTCATAAAGGCAGCAGATTATGCTCAAATGACGATATCCAGTCTCTGGATCCTCTTCCTCACCATCACATACACGTGATCTGGGACCTCGGTCACTACTTCCAATGTGAAAAGAATACCCTGAATACAGGCCGCGTGCCTCCTCCAGCCGTAGCAAGCAAGTAAGTCAGCGTAGCCTGGTCCTCGTGATATTCTGCACCCAAGAAACACGTGCCTGACCACGCTGTTCCAAAACCTGCAGATATCGAAATCAGGGATAGCAGAGAAGACGTGAGCCAACGGTAATATACGCGCAGGCAGTGATGGATGAGACGACTAGACGAACTATTCGGGAGTAGGTAGCGCGACTGGCAACCAGAAAACCGCATGCTTCTGAGAATTGAGGACCGCTGGGTATAATAAGAATGAGGCAAGCGCATGATTGGTGATATTTCCGATTTTTCATGCGAACGCTAGGAAGAGGTGTGGCGCCGGGGGTAGATTTGAAGACGGGGCTGGGAGAGGTCTTGGTACGATCATCGAACGCAGTACAGAGGAGTGGAGAGGAGAAGGAAAGGAGAGAGGGAGAGAGGGGGACACAAAAGTGTAGGTCCTGCTGTGGGAGAGGGTTGAAAGAGCGGACCAGCTCTGGTTTTAAAGGTACGGCGTTGGCTGACTTGGTTTGGCCTGCATGACTAACCAGTAGGACCGCTTTCTTTGGACGTTGGGCTTGTGGTGGTGAGCTGATGCGTGGGTAGCTTTCTCTTCTTTCCCATCTTGGGAAGCAATCAGCAGAACGCAGCGACGAGAGCGCAAGGCGGCAATGGCGACGACAGTGTAATACAGAGCTGTATGATCGAATATGAACCTTTAGAGCCGAACAGCATGGTTGTTAGACCGTGCTTTGAATTGAGCAGGTTACCAGCACATGGTTATCAAAGGGGCTTCAACGGACTCTCATGGAATTCTGTTGCTCGGATCCACTGGGACCTGACCTTCAAGGCGAGCTTCATTTGATACATGATTTATTTTCATGTCGTCGTCGCCTCTTGCCGGGTTCCCAAGCTCAGCATTCCCGCAAGAACTGCTCTCTCTCCGATTTGAGAAATCCTGTGTCGAATTGCTCGTACTGGCAAACACTCTAGCATATCTTGCGCAAGCCCTCACGTCAACGAGGTCTCCCACAGAACCTTGTCCACGCTGCCAGGATGAAAGGCCACGTGACGCGTGACGATTGTGCGGAAATGATTTCCTGTGCGTATTGACTCCACCCTTGAGCGCATTCCGGTCTTCCGCGATACCTGTATCAGCTCGACTTTCATGGCTTCCTCGAATCTTGTTCTGGCTTTACCATCGCATTCGTGACATCGTCGCTCATGGCGTAGATTGCGATCCGTTCCGACCCCAAAAGCCGTATACCCATCCCATCCACGAATTGTGAAGAAATCGTCCCTACTGAGCATCGTCAGACATCCCTAGCAAGGGCGCGCTTGCGGATCTCTAGAAGAACGTGTGGATTTTTCGATTCATACGACAGTAATACCTCTCGTAGCAGGTTGTCTGTAAGTAGGTTGTTGAAGTAACGTTTACTGGAGATGAGTTTGAGGGGTGAGGGCAAATCGAGGTTAGAGAGGAACTTGAGGAAGCTCGATTGGTAAGTCAAATAAAGTCATGTTGGACTTTCTGTAGCAAAAGGTCAGTCCCCGATGCAGTCCGGATATAGAGATATCACTGATCTATTCTGTCAGGTAAGTCTAGTCAACACTCTTAGTACCTGTTCTTGATGTCTTGGATATGAAAACGTGCAGGGAGTGAAAGATCTAAAAAATGTAGGCAGATCGAGAATGAGATTTGAGATACTTGTTGCTATGCAAATGAAACTATCATTCGGCACTCGGATGATGCTTGTGGTGAATGAACTCAGATGCATGAAAAGTTCTCCGCTTGTAGAGACTTCCTGAGTATGTTCCGTATAGCATTGTGCTAGCATAAATCAGGCCGCTCACCGCGCATGAATGCTGGACATCGTTGGTAAATGTTCGCTAAGATCCGCTTAGGAACAAACATGTCGATCGAGAGTCGTCTTCAATGATCGCTCTCTTCTCATCCCACGAGCCCGTCTACGCTCCTAATGCTCACCCAGGGATCGGATACCTGCTCCGAACCTGTTGCAGAATGCTTGTACACCTCTTCGCTTGCCCGTTCATCTTCTTTTCCCAAGATGGCATCAATCAGGGCCTCCGTTTGCAGCCAACCATTTTGGCGAGTCTTCTCCGCTTTATCCCCGTGGATCTCGATCTGTGCTTTGTTGCTGAATTCGGTAGAGGTTTCCACAGAGTCAAGTTCCTTAGCCATCTCAGCACCCTCCTGCTCGGCCCAGTGGACCTGCCTCCTCAGGAGACGATAAAGCTGTGATGGTGGAAGAGCAAGCTCATGATCGTCCAGGGTGTCGGCAACATCGATCGGATAATAGTCGTGGGGGGCCGGAAGCACAAACGGCATACTGTCCATCTCGATAATGCCAGCTTCCCCATTGTCGTCGAGCATACCGTCCGTTGGTAAGGGTGGTAGCTCCCCAATAATCGACTTTGGCCGATCTCCATTATTCACAATCAATTTGATCCTCTTCAGTGACCCATTGCTGCCACCTCCTCCTGCAGCACGACTGGCGGCCTCACTATGTCCCTTTGGCACAGGGTCACTTGGCCGCAGTGCCTCTGTCTCGTGCACAGTCCGCATGTGCTTCGCTAAAGCATCACTTCGAGTGAAACACCTGTCGCATTCCGGCAGTTGGCAATAGAACGGTTTCTCCCGCGTATGGCTTCTCATATGCGCTTTCAAAGCATAGCCGCTTGCGTGTGGCATGCTCTTCCTGCTGCAACCTTCCCACTCACACGAATACTTCTTCTGCCGCTGTCCTATGTGCTCGTTGTGAATGTGCTCAACAACGCGATCCATGTTGCCCTGGTCCGGCTCGGGACAGTCAGTCCAAAGGCACCGCGTCACCTGAGTCGCATCTCCGGCGTCCGGATCATCTGGATTGGCTTGTGAGGCAGCGTATGCTGAGGACAGAGGATGGGTTGGAGCAAGGTGAGCAAAGGAGGGCGAATTCGGTACATCGCCAGATGTGTCGGATGAGATGGATCCAGAAGGTGAGGGAGGTGCATGCAGATGAATGTCACCGAGAGTTGAGATCGGCGTCGCGTGATCGTAAGCTGAAGCGCCAGTCCGACGTCGTTTTGACGGAGGTATGGCCATTGACGTGAATACAGATGGTGAGCCCATCGCAGAAATTGTTTCGTCTAGCGAGCGAGAATCGTGCTGAAGATCTTCGGTGTCTTCTTCATCAGATGGCACAGAGGAGAGTGGAGAATCGAGGGAATCATTGCTGGCCATGACGGGCGAAGGGGAATATGACCAGATGGGAAGCAAACAGTGAATATTCAGTTAGTATCAATAGATGACCGAACAATAAGACGCGATAAATACAATCTCCTCACACCACTTTCACTTCGCAAGGAAGGGACGACGTGCCCCAGAGCCCTGCTAAACAGACGCCAAGGTTGAAGCTCCTCATTCCACTGCTGCCAATCGTCGCTTCTGGGTGTCCTCCAGGAACCTTTCAACTAAATCCGTTGAGCTTCTCACCTTTCCCCCCCACACTCCGCGACTCTCAATGCAATAACAACAGTATGAGAGCGCAGCAGCTGTGGAGGAGGAGCGCTGCTCTCTCACAAGTAAGTGATTGTCCAGCCAATATCCGCTAAGACTGACACGTCTACAGCAATCACGGCATTATGCCACTCCAGCAACTTCTTCTCACCTTAATCCTCACCCCCCTCTGAAAGTGGCCATCCCCCCCTACCAGAAGATTCTCAGCCAGTTTGAGCAAGTCCGCCGCATTCTTCCTAAAGAACAACTTACTCTAGCTGAGAAGATTCTGTACTCGCATCTCGCCAATCCCCAGGAGTCACTGCTTACCAACACGAACAATGGCGAGAACATTCGAGGAAACGCAAACCTCAAGCTCAAGCCTGACAGGGTAGCAATGCAAGACGCGTCGGCACAGATGGCACTTCTACAATTCATGACATGCAATTTGCCTTCTACGGCTGTGCCAGCAAGCATACACTGTGATCACATGATTGTGGGGGAGGAAGGAGCAGACACCGACTTGCCTAAGAGTATCAAGGGCAACAAGGAGGTTTTTGATTTCCTCGAAAGTGCGGCCAAGAGATACGGAATTGAGTTCTGGCCACCGGGAGCTGGTATCATTCACCAAACAGTGCTCGAGAACTATGCAGCACCCGGTCTGATGATGCTTGGGACGGACAGCCATACACCAAACGCAGGGGGCCTCGGGGCAATTGCAATTGGCGTGGGTGGTGCGGACGCTGTAGACGCATTGGTGGATGCACCATGGGAACTCAAAGCTCCAAAAGTGTTGGGAGTGAGATTGGAAGGAGAGCTGTCAGGATGGGCTTCTCCAAAAGATGTCATTCTGCATCTTGCTGGCTTGCTCACTGTCAGAGGCGGTACAGGATTCATCATTGAGTACCACGGACCTGGAGTCGACACCCTCAGCGCCACTGGGATGGCAACAATTTGCAATATGGGAGCCGAGGTTGGAGCTACAACATCAATCTTCCCTTTCTCCGGCAATATGATTCCATACCTAAAAGCAACTGGTCGAGCGTCTATGGTAGATGCCGCACAAGGAATTGCCTATGGTCCAGGCCCTTTTAATTTCTTGAAAGCTGATATAGATGCCGAGTACGATGAGCTGGTGCAGATTGACTTGTCAACGCTAGAGCCTCACATCAATGGACCTTTCACGCCTGACCTATCAACCCCGTTATCTAAGTTTGCAGACGCTGTCAGAGTCAACAAATGGCCAGAGACATTTGGAGCTGGTCTTATCGGTAGCTGTACGAATAGTTCGTACGAAGACATGACACGAGCAGAGAGCCTGGTGAAGCAAGCTGCTGCTGCTGGCCTTACGCCCAAATCGGACTTCTTTATCACCCCGGGGAGTGAGCAAATCCGAGCTACCCTGGAAGACAGCAACACGCTGGACACATTCTCATCTGCGGGATGCACTGTGCTTGCCAATGCTTGTGGGCCATGTATTGGTCAGTGGAAGCGTACCGACGGTGTTCAAAAAGGCGATTCGAACGCAATCCTATCTTCATATAACAGGAACTTTCCAGGACGGAATGATGGCAACGCAAAAACAATGAACTTTCTCGCCAGTCCAGAAATTGTCACCGCCATGTCGTACAGCGGGTCCATGAGCTTCAACCCAATGACTGATTTGATTGGCGACTTCAAATTTCAGCCTCCAAAGGGCATGCATTTGCCCAGCGCTGGCTTCTCTGCTGGAAATCCAGGCTTCCGGCCGTCTCCTGCTCATCCTGATCATGCAGTCGATATTGTCATTGACCCACACTCTGACCGATTGGCAGTGCTGGAACCATTCGATCCAATCCCGGAACGAGACCTCAAGTTGCGAGTTTTGTACAAAGTCAAAGGTCAATGTACCACAGACACCATTTCCGCTGCCGGTCCATGGCTTAAGTACAAGGGACATTTGCCCAATATCAGCGAGAACACTCTGGTCGGCGCCATCAACGCAGCCACTGGTGAAACAAATGTGGCTTATGATTTGGATGGTAGCAAAGCCGGCATCCCAGAACTTGCCGCGAAGTGGAAGAGTCAAGGTCATGGCTGGCTTGTTGTAGCCGAAGACAACTATGGTGAAGGATCTGCCAGAGAGCACGCAGCACTGCAACCGAGGTACCTTGGTGGTCGCATCATCCTTGCTAAAAGCTTTGCAAGGATTCATGAAACAAATTTGAAGAAGCAAGGCGTTGTACCCTTGACTTTCGAAGACAAGTCTGACTACGACAAGATCGATGCCCTGGATGAAGTTGAGTCAGTCGGACTTTACGATGTCTTGAAAAATGGCGGTGTTGGTCGCGTCGAGCTTCGAGTGACGAAAAGGGATGGTCCGGTCTTCAATATACCCGTCAAACATACTCTTAGCAAAGATCAATGCGGATTTGTGCTGGCTGGAAGCGCCTTAAATCTTCTAGCAGCGAAAGGGAAACGTTGAGATCGCTAATCCTGTAGATCATTGGAAGAATCGGGGTACTTCTGCGTCGCTCATCTCTGGCATTTGATGTTCCGGCCGCTTGCTAAGCTTGCCTGCTGGTCTGCGGTACTTCCGTCGTCTCGAAGTTGTACATGGAGGTAAGCTGTACTGGGGAGGACGATGCGCAACAGGAACATTTCAGGCCATTGACGTGAGCAGACAACCCAGCTCATTGGCCACTTACAGCAGCCCGTCGCTGCAGCGCCAGTCAACCAAGTCAGAGAGCTGAGATGATGCAGTGGCCGCATCTTGACGCAAGCTTCGCTACGGAGATCAACCAACAGCACTAACTACAACCCTTTTCCCGGCCTTTCTGCCACAAACTTTGCACTCCTACCAAATCCCGTACGCAATGCGCGCACTTGGATCTGAGGAATGGTTTGCTGCACCGGCCGGCGCATGGGCGCTGTATCCAAGGCAAGCAATCTCACCATAGGGACCGTTGAAGTGTGAGCCAATCTCTCCTGAATGACGGGAATTAAATTGTGCACAACACTCCCTAGACGTGGTATTGGAACCAAAAGTCACGGTAAAGTTTACCTGGATATATCTGAGAGGAAGTGGTGCCGTTAGAGTAGCTAGCAATAGAGACAATCAAGAAGTGTTGTGTTCCCTCCCAGAATCACTTTTCGCCGGTACTCACTAATTACTTGTTCTTGAGTCCCGCAATCCGAGGACGTGACTTCGACATCCCGCGTAACTCGACGCCAGATGATATAGACAACTCCGAAAGGTCAAGTCCGGTATCCCAAGATGTAACTAGGCATTTTCATCCAAGGTGCAATGTGACGAGCGTCCTCACACCTTTTGATAATACAATTCGCACAATGCCACTGGGGCTAGCTAGCTAGTTAACTAGGATGCAATGGCTCTGTGGGGATTCTTCCCTCCTCGGCCGGTTTCCCTCATAATAGACATGGTTACTCGATAAGACCAGCATCGTCCTCAGGAGTCGGTCGCGGCACTTTGTAGAAGATGTTGCGCGGTAAAGTGATAGCTCTGTACTGTGTTTTTCCGTACAATGGATGGAATGCTCGCTTTTATGATAAATAACTCGGCAGATTCGATAATAAGGCGTGGTTTGTTCAGATGCGAAATCTCGCGTTGATGTGTGGAGTTTGCGAGATGGGAAGACATGATGCTTATTGATTTCGTTGGGGTGGAAGGGATTTAGGGGGTGAGAATGGGTTGAGCGGGTAGTTTGATTAGGGAATATAGGTAGATGGGTGGGTTCACGCAGGACAGCTGCTAGATATTGAGAAAGGTATGGGAGAGGGGGCGGAGGAATGGCCTTGAGAGCGAGAAAAGCCAGTGGCTTCGGTCAACGTGTAGAGTGATGGAATGAGTAGTTCAATCCAAAGGGTAGAGCGACAGAATGAGCAAGGCGAGAGTTTCGTTTAGGGCAATACTCCAATCCGGAACTGGTGACAAGGAAGACTCCGACAGCACCATGGCGTCGAATCCACGCATATATATTCAATCGCTCTCCTGACGCCCGGCGTAAAGTGCCCCTTCCCTCGGCACCTCCACCGCCCGATCCGAAAACGCGCAGTGTCCAACTTGCGGCCCCCCTTCCGCAGTGGCACCCCACTGTAGCGGTGCAGTAGTATCAATATCCGATCGTCCATGACAAGCAGCGGAAATAGCAGCACTGCAGCTCCCGGCCAGCTGTATCCCCGGCTTATAGCGACGCAGGCCCAAGACAGCAACAAAAGAAGCCAAGCAGGCTCCTATTAGCAGGGTGATGATGATCGCTATCGGAGAGTAGCCACAGGTTGATATTGCGGCTGAGTCTTTGATAGTGCCGTTCTTGTTGAAGGATTCGACTTGGGCTATGAAGATAGACTGGCTGACGGACCAGTGCAGGACGCCGGAGAGGATGATGAGCGGGACTGCGTAGCGATAGGGGAGTTGGAGGAAGTACGTAGATCGCTGGCCAGGCTTTGGGTCTGATACTCGGAGAGGTTTGCGCTCGTGGGCAAAATGGGACCATTCGTCCCCGAGCAACATCCCAGTAAAACATCCGTTAAACAAGAGATAAATGAATGATAGGATGGGTTGTGGTATGTTTGCAATCAGGACACTTGCCACCACGGTCGACCCGCCAATACTCGGAAGGATCCAACCAGAAATCAACGTGGCTGGATGAACAGCGCCAATCCCCAGATCCAGTAACCCTTTGGCGGATAGTGTTGACCCATTGTTGAAGTTGGCAGAAAAGACTCCGAACGCGAGAAGCGATGAAACTGTGATCATGCAACTGGCAAATAAAGCCATGCACCACCACCACCTAGCCCGACTGATCGCATTGGACCATCGCCTAATCCTTGGTATATACTCGCGAGGAGCTGCTTTCCAGTTGATGTTAGATTTAATCGTCTTCTCGCGAATGTATGCGGTGTTGTAACTGGCTGAAACGTCATCGAAATCTTGCACGTTCTCACCAGCCTTGATGTTCCCCTTGGTGATCAGGCACATTCCTTCGCTGGTCGGATCGTTAACTTTCAAGAACGAATCAATGGCATCCCCGACAGTGATAAGAGGCTTGTCCTTGACGCGGAAGGCAATGAAGAACATGATCAGAGCCTTTCCAACATTGCAAGTCATTACCACAACAATAATAGACAGACTGAAATTCAGACTGCATTTTCCCTCAACTCGTTCGCTAAGGCAATAGTCGATGTCCCAGCCGTTCGAGTGCCAACGGTCAACGTGGGCTTTGACTTTGGGTAAAATGAGAGAGCAATGATAATCGCTCGTCATCTCTGTTTGTGTCAACCCATATCTCGAATC
>JAABUK010005433.1_pt1 | contig 19842 bp, 11 predicted proteins | sample 5559141 | NCBI WGS metagenome assembly JAABUK01 (sample SAMN10711869, study PRJNA513367) | rock metagenome | isolation source: Antarctica rocks | place: Antarctica: Victoria Land, Pudding Butte nord | collected 2016-01-03 | reverse complement strand
GCCGGAGATTGGCTCAATTGGGCCGATGGACAGCCTGAGGCGCAGGCTGAGGCGCAGGCTGTCTGACACACCCCCGCAGCTTCCATTTCGGGCGAAATTGAAGCTGGAGATGGGCCGAAATAACGCGTAATAGCGTTAAATGAGAAGAACAAGCCTCGAAGGACCGAGAATGCGTGAATACGCTGTGAAGATGCTTAAGGCGTGCCTGCGAATATAGAAAATTCGCGTAAAGAATGAGAATAAGTCTAATAGATTTGAAAATGCGTAGAAATGCTCTAATTAGATTAAGCTCATTAACGCGGTATGCTTGACGTTATCAGTATTATACTACCGCCATCTCTATCTCAGTTCTCATACTATTTAATAATGAAGTAGAAAAAAGAAGAAGAAGAAGAAGAAGAAGATAGATCAGATCTTTATAATAGATTACTCACTGTTATCATGATTCTTCTTCTTAATACGAGTTAGTCTATTTAATATATTAATTAGATTCAGCTATTATATAAATATAGCATGTTTTTAAGTAGATAATATCTTAGTAAGATTATTAGCGGATATTTCAGCTATAAGTATTTATTTAACTACTATTTAATCAGCTTAAATCTCTTATCTGAGCTAATACTAATATATATTAATATAATATAACTTAATATTAAGCTTAAATATCTCTTTTTTAATAATTTAAATAATCTATTAATTATCGCAGTTAATAATAATCTATTATTCAGTATTAAATTAAATAGCTCAAAAAAAGCGTTCTTATTAAAGTAATTCTTGAGAGATTAAGAACAGTGATAGAAATTCAGTCTCAGTACTTAATATAATAATTATTTTCTATCTAACAGCTCTTTAATTAATGAGCTCTTAATATAGCTTAAAGAGATATTTATTAGAGTTATAATAAGAGATTAAATTATTTATAAAGACGATATTATTTAAATATTTAAATAGCTCGCTAATATTATATTCTGAGTATTTAATAGTTAGGCTTTAAGAGATATAGAGATAGGAAATAACGCGATTTAAGATAATTAAATAAGCTGTAAACAGATTAGTAAGAAACTGTAATAATTTAAAGATAGAAAACATTATATTAGATTAAGAAATGACTGCGGCGAAATTTAGAGATCTTACACGCTATTAATAGACTAAAATTTATTGTGAAATAATCTGCGCGTTATTATTTTAAAGAAAAATATTAATAAAGAAGATAGAGTTTTTTAGAGATCTTAAGATATTAATAAGATTGAATTTAAAGGCGATTTTAGCTATATATAAGTCTTAATATAATCAGATTTTTTAAGTATCTCAATTTCACTTAATTTAAATATCTAGAAACTATTTCAGCTTTCTTAGAAATTTTATTTTAAATCAGCGCAGAAGAGCGATCTTAAAGACTCGAAAATGCTCCGAATTCTTCTTATTATAAAAAATAATAATGTTATTAATATAGAAGAAGATAAGAAGACGGTTATTAATATATAAATAATTAATGTCTGATATTAAATACTAATCTAGCTCTTTAAGAGCTGTGTTAAGAAGAATATATTATAAAAGTAGAGATTGTTTAAGATTATATAGAACGCGTAAAAGTAATTAGATTAAATTTAAGTGTTAAAATCTCTCAGGTGAATAATAATAGATTTTCTTATTTAGCTTACTATTAATAAAGACGTTAATAATGTTATATTAATGAATTTCAAGATTAAAAGTAGCTGTAATAATTATTAGAGCTTGAAATATTTTAATAGTAAAAGTAGCTGCGTAAGTATCTTATTCTATTTATTATAGATCTTCTTACACATAAATTCAGATCTTAAACTTACTAAGATAGTTATCGATATTAAATTTATATTTAAATACTTATAATAAGAGTAATAGACTAGCTCTCAGCTTGATATTTTTATCTATTTATTTATATATATCTCTTTTTTTAAGCTCTTAAATTTTCTTCTGCGCTATCTCTCTAAATTCTCTCGCAAATTAATAACTAATAAGCTATCTTTATACTTTTAGCTTAGTAAATAGTATATCTTTATATAGATCTTCTCTTCTATTAATTTAATCTTATATAAAGACTAAAGCGAAAATAAAATAAAAGAAGATAAGCTTTAAGCTCTAAAAGAGAAATACTGTATAAATTATATAATACGTAAATTTTCTAGTGTGTTTCACATCTTCTAAGAGTATATTTTAAGTGTTAAATTCGACTATTATATAAGAATTTAAAGAAGCTGTAGATATAAACTCTTCGCAGGCATTTAATAGATAATCGCGAATTTACTTAGATAGATTAAAGATGTTAGAGAGTTTAAAAGTAGATTTAGATATAAGTAATTGATTTAATATTAAATTTAAGTCTGTAGAAAATATTAAAGCTGAATTTAAAAGAGTTAAGAATTTAGAGTTTTTAAGAGAGAGAGATAGTTCATCTATTTCATTATTAACAGCTGTAATTAATAATGAAGAGATTGAGAGCTAAATATTAATAATCTTAATAATCTGCTTAACTTTCTCGCGTAGAAAATAGTTTAAATTAACATTCTCTGAATTAAAGAATTAAGAATTATTAAATTTAATATTTCTTATTCTAATTACTTTCTCTTAACTAAATATCTATATTCTATAGATATTTAATAAATCATAATTAATGAGATGCCTAATATAAGCTCTTAACTTAAGCTTCTGAATATGGGAAATATACTTATTAAGAGAATAGACTCGATAGTTATAAATATGAAGATGTGATAAATTGAGTTTTATATTAGTAAGAGTCTTAATAAATGTTTTCCAGCTTAAATAATATTTAAGCGTATGATTATTAAGATATCCAGCTATTTTAATAATTTCAGATTATAAATTATCTAATAGAGAGCTTATTATACGCATGTATTAAGCCTTCTAAATAATCATCTCTTTAGAGCGTTTAGTAAAGTTATTTTAAGTTTAAGTAATTAACGCTAAGCGTTTTATAATTATATCTTTATCTACAGCTAATTCATTATATTTGCGGTCTAAAGAGATCTTATTATTAGTCTGAAAATAGCAAATAACTCGTTTATATTAAGTTCTCGTTATATTAAGAAATTTAGTGATAATATTAACGCTTTAAGACTTTTTTGCGTAAGTATAAATAAAATTCATGTTAGTAAAATAATAGTGAAAGTAACTGATCTATTTCTTATTATTATAGATCGTAGATAGCTGAATTAAATTATATATAACGCGGGTAAGAGACTTATTCGCAGAATCTTTCTTATTAGATTATCTTAATACTATTTCTATTATCTTGTTTAACGCACAGATCTCATATTTTAATTTAATAAATGAATTTTAGATAACTGCGCCTAAAACACTTTATTAAAGATGAGATATAATCTCTTATTATAAATAACTTATAAGAATATGTTAATGATTAATTAATATCTTTATATCTACTTAAGAAGTTTAATTAAAGATGAATGAAAAGATTATTATTAGTTTTAAATAAGAATTATGCTTAAGTACTTAATAATTATTAATACGCTATATGAAGTAAAAAATCTTATTTTAATAATATAGGCGCTATTTTTCTATATCTTAATATACTTCTTTTAACGTAAATCGATAAAGAGAGATCATATTTATAAAAAAACTGGGCGTAAGAGTAATATTAATTAAAGAGATTATTTTCGGATCTATAGATATTTAAATAAAGATATTAACACTTCTAAACGCCTTAATTAGATATATAGATTTATCTGCTATTAGCTAATTATTCTTTATTATTAGTCACTTGAATTTAAATCTAGATAAATTATTATAGATATAAGAATTAGCTTCTGAATTAAGAATTTATATATCTCGCAGCTTATAATTCTTCTAATCTATTATAAATAATATCAGTATTATTAACATGAATAATCTAGGCTGTATATTCTCTTTTCTTAATTTAAATAATGAATTTAAACTTTTCTTATCTCTATTTTAAGCTCTTCTTCTTATAATTTCTACTATCTTCTTAATTTCTTTATTTTATTTAATTTTCTTATTTACCACCTCTTATATTTCCGCATTTAGAACTTATTCAGCTGATCTGCGTTACTTAATAATGTAGAAATAGATAGAGTAGAAATGAAGCTTTAAGTAGAAATAAGAGTGAGAAGATAGATATGATTTTATAGAGAAATGAGTGATTATAACTAATTTAGTAGATTCTTTTTATAGAATTATAAAAGTTATATACAAGAATGTTTTAGAGACAATCTTATTAATTTAAAAATGATTCTAAAATAACTTTATTAGATTAAAGATTAATAAGATATTAATATTACTATAAATTTTCTTTTTAAGAGTAATCTTATATAAGTTAGTAAAGATAGAATTAACACTCTTAATAGCTATTATAAAGTTATATAGAAAGTATTCATTTTAAATATTAGAAAGATTTACTTTCTTCGCGTTTATATATATTTTCTCTTATAATTATAATTACTTCTTAAGTTATTAAGCTCTTAAAGTCTTTTTTAATGTCTAATATTATTAAGATAACTTTAGTTAATAAGCTCTGTCTATTAATACTAGCCTCTTTTTAAGAGCTTAAAGAATTTTATATATTATCTTAAGATCTATAATAAAGATTAAATTTATATAAGTGATAATTTTAGTAATAAATCTTCGTAAATTATTAAGTGCTGCACGCTTCTTCTTATATTTTATCTATTTAACCCGATATTCATCTTAAAGAAGCTTATACATATCTTACTGATCTTAATCTAAATTAATAACTGATAATACTGTTATATTAATATCTTTTAGCTCTGAATCTAAAGATTCTAGAAGAATAGAGAGTTCTTGAGTTAAATCTATGTTAATATAGAGCAGAATATCATTTTCTCGAGCTCTACTTCTCACGAGAAACAGCTATTTATTCTAATCCCTTAGAGATTCGAGGATAACTGTCGTCTTAAGAATAGAGGGGACGGCGATAGACGCCATAATGAGTATTGAGCGCTGTAAATGAGGTAAATTAAGCCGAAAAAGCGGGCACGAATCAGAAAATGAGTGTTATTTTGCAGAAAACAACTCCGGGCTCATAACTGTCAGACAAATCCGCCTTGAATAGGGCCGAAGTGTCTGTTAAATTGAATTGAGTGCAATTAAATGGATGTAATTGACTGTCTAGAAGACTATGTAGAATGCCCCTGAGAATGGGCCTAAATATGAAGAGAATGGGGCCAAGATAGGCCGGAGATTGGCTCAATTGGGCCGATGGACAGCCTGAGGCGCAGGCTGAGGCGCAGGCTGTCTGACACAATGTCTGTAGAAGTTTTTATTTGTCTTGAACCGGCGGCCGCAATCCTTGATCGGACAGAGATGTTCGCCAGGGTTAGATTGAACGAAGCCTGGCCAGCTCAGTGAGTGATCTGCTATGTTGAAAGCGGTCCTGACTGGTTTTGCTTACGAACGCCACTTGAAGTTGCTATACCTCTGACAGCCTGTGCATCTTGCGGACTTCTTTCTTTCGCCATGACGTGAGCAGTGAGATATGTTTTGTGTCATATTTGTTGTTTACTGGTACATTGACGGCACTGGCTTGACATATGGTAGATGATGTCTCATGACCAACTGGTGTCCCATGGCCCTGAATGACTAAGCAACACGTGACTTTGAGACTGGAATTGACCAATCACCATCATTTTCTTTACGCCATGCGGTACCAAATCGTCGCGATCACAACCCACACCCTATCGCTTCTCAGGTAGAAGGCATGTTACAGGGGAGCACTATATTTGCCGTTCTGATAATGGCATCCCCATCATTGATTCTCTAGCTCCCGGCGGAATTGAAAAGCCAGACCTAGCGATGCGTATTTCTCCATGACTATACTTTGCGCTCACAACGCAAGAATGGACTCAACCTCCTCCTCGTCTGTCAGCAGATCCATAACGAGGCCCTGAAGTTTGTATCCAAACGATTCCCAACCTTTGGCGTCCTGTTCGGTCTACTCAGGCAACTTCAAAAGCTCCTTTCAACGGCAGCGCCAGGCCATTGGACAGAGTGCGTGAAATGTCGCTATGGAACCGGCAGCCCCGTCAAATTTCGGCCCATGACAGTCAGATGACTGGATATCACCATATGGTGGGAGAGCAAGCTCTCTCACTCGTGAAATGGGGCTCACAGGCCTTCCACAGCTTTGGATAGACGTTCATCCGAATGTTGGCGATGGTACTGGATATATCTCAAGATGTTCGGCATATCGCAAAGAGATCTTGATTGGCGAAGGTATAACATAGGTATTGGGATCATTTCAAACTCGACGATGGAATAGTGCGGAAGTGACCTTGCAAGTCCAGCGGAATTATCGTTGTTGGAGAGCATACAACCTCATTCGTGACTGAATCAGGCTGGCACTTAAATCGAAACTCATAGCTGATAATGTGTTGAAACTAGAATTCTAGGCACGAAGAAGACAGCAAAATTGGAGCAAAGGGAGTCGATATTGGAGCAGAGAAGGCTGGGGCTTGAGGGAGCAAGAACTGGAGCACACCATAAAACCTAGATTGCTTTCCCGGTACCGAAGATTGCTCGACCAATACCTGACGGAAAGGAAATATTCAGAACGCTGCCCAAAGGCGTTTCTCCTGCAGCCTCCTTCCTATACGCATGACGATATCGACGATAATGACATCCTCGCTCAGCAGTGCTGGCACTGCGCTCAACGCCTCACCAGAAGAAGCACGATATGCTTAAGGGCTCTCGCTACGAACCTTTCTGGCGTTACTCGCCACATCCGCGCTAGTATTTGCTATTGAAGTCTGCGTTTTCGTCCTTCTTAAGGATAGACTCAAAAAACTCTAGTAAGTCCCAGTCACCTTCACGCGCACAGATACTGAGTCAGTGCGGTAGTCAACCTCGAACTTACCTGGTGCCTGAAGGACAACGCACCAGTCAACGCCCTTCCGGGACTCTATCCTGGATTACACATATATTCCAGCTACCCGACAGGATCGTTTTACAACACTCTGGCCTCGATGCTTTCTTCTTTCTTCGATATATCCGCACGCTTCTTGCAATCTTCACCAGCCTATCGGTTATCGTGATGCCAATCCTCGTCCCTCTAAATCTCCGCGGCGGGAATGATGCTGCACTCCACCAGTCTGACGCTTTTCGAAACCCCGCATAGTCCTCGTACTCGGGTTGCGCAGGAATGGGTGCAAAGAAGCAGTGATGGCCTAGTGGAAGGTATTTCACATGCTCTAAGAATGCCAGGGTATGGGCATCGTAATAGGCCTTCTTGGATCTGAAGGGTCCACGATCGAGATCTTCAATTGAGTGTCGTTGGTTCAGCAGCAGGTCACGTGCGAGACAAGTCTTGATTTGATATTGCCCATCTTCTTCAAAGAGTGATCCAGCCTGGTCGAAGCTAAGTTGAGATAGATGCCATGTGATAGATCTAAGCTGAAAGAGTATTTTTTTTTTGGTTTTGCGTTATACTGGGGTTGTTCCCCGTAATGTCGCTCCACGTACACTGTAGAGGCGAGCCGTGAGCTTTGATCATGAGGATATAGGAAATGCCAACATCGTTATTTCAGGAGCATTTATACATCTATCAGTCTAGCCCTAAGATATAAGGGAAGATTTGCATATCTATACGCAAAAACTTGAGGAACAGGAATAGTACTGTTCGCTCTAATATATCAAAGTGGCGGTCTCACTGGTGAGTAGTAAGAGATTTATCTCTTTCGATCGGATTGCATCATCGATTCAAGGAGAACGGAGCATCCATTCAACCCCATCATAAAAGGATGTTTGTATTGTCCAATTAAAGCTACCGCATGCTACAATCGGAGCCGTTTCGCAAAAGCAAGAGTTTCCGCCGCGCGGCTTGCTTGCCAAGCGGCAAAGAGCAGACTTATCAAAATCTCCGCACTGGAATACGGCCGTACGTTCATCCTCTGAGGGCATAGGGCAGTGGTACAGGCCTGATGGCCTGCTGATGACTGGGTCTAGGACGTAGGAATTCCTCTGAAAATTGTCGCGACTAGTACTTTCTTGCTGGTGTCTTGGCACCGGCGGAGGAGTTTGCCCGCCGCTACCGAAGGATAGGAAGTGGCGATGTCTAGGCAGCAGGCGGAGCTGAGAAACAACAAGGGCAGCTCAAGCCGATGTCACTGGGGCCATTTCAGGCTCCCGTTGCTGCGCCTTTGCACTGCCCCAAAATACCCCTCAATGCTCCCCCTGCTCCCTCAGTGCTCCCTAAATGCTCCCCCCTGCTCCCTCGATGCTCCCCCGTGCTCCCTCGCTGCTCCCTTTAAAGCGGCCCTGCTCCCTTTCCCGGCCCGGAACGGCAATCTCAAATCCTAAGTTCGGGGTGTATATAATATATATATATCGATGTTAAGTCAATATTTATATCGTGGATTGTAGGGGCTGCATGATGATCTACTTTCTGCTGATGCGTTTTTCCGATCTACGCTGCTAGATACACCATTGACTTGTTAATCTAGGGCATCTCGTGAGGTAAATGCGACTCAAAATAGATTACCTGGTGCAATGCATGCTTCGTTCAAGCATCAATAATAGCAGGAAGAACCAGACTTTGTTGTCCAATTCTTAACATACGACTTTCCAATAATGATGATGCTCGCCCGAAACGGGCAGAAAGAGAATGATGGCGCATCGCGGATACCTGAAAAAGTAGCTCTTCGCGGTCGACATGGCAGCGCATGACCCGCATGACCCGCGTGACCCGCATTAACAACGCTCCATACTGTGCATGTTGGTCAGCTCGTGCAGACACAGTCATCCTCGAATAGTCCATTTATCATTCAACCAGAAGTCGCTAGGATGGTACTTGCGGTGATGTTGCACAATCTCCTTGAGACCAGACGGTAGAATCAGAAGGTTGTTCACTGGGCAACCAGCACATCGATGACGAATGATCTTGTTGAAGCAAACCACGGCCATCCTCTTCTCATGGTCGGTCAAAGTCCCAATGGGGAACAATGAATCAATCCGCAATTTCTTCGCAATCACATCAAGACGATTGTTCGCCGCGGTCGGTACATCTTGTAGTTTCTCCAGCCGTAAGCCACCATATTCGAGGTTCAAATATTTTCCAGAGTAAAGGTCATGTTTGAGTCGTCGGAGATGCCACTCTTCAGCAGCCTTTACCCATATTGTGACTCCAACGCCCCCAGTGAAAAGGACCAGATTCTGTAGCATCGCCCTCGCGTTCCAGTTGACCCAATCTGGCCCAAGTGAACAAATATCTCGACTTGTCTGGAGGCCAAGTGTCGGATCTTCGAGCCAGTGTGCTTTGGGGTTACAAGGTGAAAACAAGGCGGAGCTGGTCAAGAGTCGGGAAGGGAACAAGAAAGTCGGAAGCATCGAGGTCGGAGCCCACCGTTCGCGCGCATGAACGATTATACACTTTGCAAGGGTCACTCTTGTCGCCGCAGGGTGGTTTGTCAGTCCAACAACGTCATTGTGGTTCAGCTTTGTTCTCTTCCAGATCTCTTGCGCCCGGACGACGATGTCCCTCCGAAGCCTGGCACGATTAGCTCTCAGTGGCGTGGACTGAGCCCCTCCTTTGCAGGTTTCGAGTAGCTGGCGGATGTAACCTTGAATTGCGACAGCAGTCTCAAAATCGACTCCAATCTTGGCTCGCAAGATTTCGTCAACCATAGGTCGGTACTGGCAGTTGATGGGCTTCACGTCAAGATCGATAGCGCTATAGTGTGAGCAATCCTTGATGATCTTCGTGAGACCAGGAATGTCAGCGATTTGATCAGAATCTGAAATGAAGGTCGAGAAGTCAGTGTGGCCGAAGAGTATTGCTGGGGCGATGGCATACTTAGCATGTAAAGGTCGTAGCAATCGATACACCAAGTCATGTCCCAAATTTGCTTGTACTGGCGATACTTTCCTGCAAGCTCCAGGCATATAAAGCATCGCATACCATAATGGAGGTGGCCCGCAAGCTCTTGTCTGTAGTCAAGCCAGGGTTGAAATGGACCACCCAATGCCATCACGCGGATTCTTGTTGGCGTTGTTGGGTAGAAGCGTCGGTCCACGGGGTGTGCAATATCAAACGAAGCGTCAAGATTCAGGGAAAGCTCGCTCATATTCATTAGACCAGGCATAACGAAACGAGAGCTATGCAGGGAATCGTAGTAGAACGTGTCATCGCGAAAGGAATTCTTCCTACAAGCAATTAGCCAGTGTCACATGCGTGAGCTGTGCGGACTTGCGAGAGTTGCAAAGTTTTCGCAGTCTTATCTCCTTTTGAAAACGCCAACATCCGATCTTTGACCAGCACTTCATCCTGAAAATTCTCGGGCTCAAGGAAGAGAGCGGCTGGAATAGCGTCATACCAAATTCTGTTCGAATTCTCGAAGTCGAGAAGGTCGTTAATTCTAGGGTATGCAGCGGCAACTTGGAAAAGCCAGATCGGTTCGAGATATGCAAGGATGTGCTTCAAAATCTCCGCGGGGTATTGTACGAGCATGGGACCAGCATGGCGGGAGAAATGATGCCCAGAGAATGGCGGTTGATGTCCTGCTGCACAAGGAGTTGGGCCAGGCGTAAGGTTGGCGTGAAGGACTCCGCGTCTCAGACGATCGCGAGTTACCCCTTGTTGAGCTTCAGCTACACGATACTGTACATGGTACTTGCAACTCACCTTCCATCCGCCCAAGCGTGGCCACGTTGAGCTTGACCATTTCTGAGACACTTGACTCAGGCCTAGTGTCTCTTAGATAACAGACGGCCCTAGAGCAGCAACAAGGCCGTTAGTACATGGTGAACGCAGTAAAGGACTGTTGTGGGGTTGAAGAGGTATAGTGATTGCAAAGAAGTTGAGCTATGGATAGGTCGACAAAGAGGCAAGGCTGATAAGGTTGAATGGTATCTGTCAAGTGGCCACAGTCTGCGTCCAATCATACCAATATAAAGATCGGCAGAAGCTTTCCCACCAGAAGATCGATGATTGGCAGGCATGAAAAGCAGAGAAGCTTGCTGATCATTGTAGGAAGAGACAACGAACCTTGACACTCAAAGCAGGCAAGCCAGGATCTGGTTTCGTGAGGGACGCAAAGGATTATGAGAGTTGTTCAGTGCCCAGGACACGCTACAAGCGAACGAGGTCAAAAATGAAGCTGAGGCCGGGAAGAAGGCAAAGTAGTGAATGCTGTTCCTCGGGCTTCCGTAGGAGATCGGCATCCTGATTTGGAGATCAATAAGTTTCACAGGCGGATGGGAGGGGAGAACAGCCCAGGGTTTGCCGTTGCGGGATTTTCCAGAGGCCTTTAATAGCGCTATTCAGGAACCAGCTGGACCTCGGCAATTTTGTCGATGCAAAGAAGGAACTGCTCGAAGGCCTGCTGCGGAATGAAAGGACATGTCGGACCGCCAATCGATAAACCATAGTGCAAATACGATATGGCATCGGTGAAAGGGTGTATCCATCTTCACCAAGTCGTTGCGCTGGGTAAGTACACCGACCTCATGGCAGGAGACCAACCTATGGCAAGATGGGATTCCAGCTTTTTCAGAGTTGATGAATAAAGAATGGCCAAACCAACAGATTGGGACGGTCATGGAAGCTGTCAAAAAGCTGTGCACGCGTAACGACCGTACTTTTGCGGGGGATGATAGGTGGTTGTGGTTGCCCGATCTGGCTATTTCCGCACCAGGTGACCTTAGAAGAACTTTTTGCAGCAAGCTCGGCACGATTCGATAAAACCATTCTCGCCGAGTATCTTCATGAATCTTCCCCAAGCAGCTCCCTGACGCAACATTACGCGCACTGCAGAGTTGATTTATAACATGGCGAGTGTCCTGCGTTCGAAAATCGTGGGTAACGATTGCTGGAATACGTGACAGGTATTGCAGCTTCAACCTCCGTTCTGGGCGTCCGAGCTGAATGTTTCAATCCAGAGAAGGCAGATATCTGCACCTTCAATTGTTTCCGGGGCATCTCACGTCTTGAGGCATGGAAGTTCTCAAGCCCGAATTTAGCGTGAGGACCCCACCCTTTTAATTTCAGGTCCATCTGCGCGTACGACCTGAACGCCAGATCTTTCAAATTCTTGAACAGTGTCATCCCAGCCTTGTTCTGAATCGACGCATTTCGTTCCCTCCCCAACAACGTAGACGGAGAAACCTGCCTTCGCGGCATCAAGAGCCGTGTATCTGACACAAAAGTCTCCCGCAATGCCGACGACGAAGACATGGGAGACCTGTCTGGCCTTGAGGAGTTCGACAACATCATGACTTACACCTCTGCCGGCGCAATTGAAGTTGGCGAAAGCATCGGCAAAGACAGAGTACATCTCGCTTTTTTCGTCCATCCCCTTCTGAACGACCATGTCGACTTTATCTCGCTCAAATTCATCGACCAAGTCTGCTCCTTTGGTTCCCTGCACACAATGGGCAGGCCAAAGCTTTTGCTTTACCGTCTCGTTCTCTCTGCCAGGAACCCAATTCTGCACGTCGATGAAGCTAGCGAAGGGCTTGTTATCAGGCGACGGATGATTGCTGGCAAAGGAAATATGACTTGGTGGATGGAAGTCCTGTGTGGCAATTTTGATGACAAAGCCAGGCAAAGAAACAAGTGAGTTGATCAACGGGACGAGGTCACGGCCGCCCGCGACAGCAAGAGACCCATCCTGGAACGGAAGTAAGTCGGATGTATCATGGAGTCTATCGATCAATGAAGCCATACAGGTGGACAGAAGTCATTTTGGAAATCCACGACAAGGAGACCAGGCCTAAAAGTTGGCTCCTCAGACGCCATATCTCTGAGAGGTAAAGAGGTAGGGAAGCTGGGAAAGTCTTAATTGGAAGGTTAGTCAACACGGAGATGTTCTTAGCGCCCTATCACAGCCAACGAGTCGAAGTTCAGGAGCAGCTGAATGAACTTCAAGAGCCGGCACACGGCAAAGCAGTCTTGCCTGCTGAGGTGTTCGAGAGGAACTTGATATTGCGGAGGCGAATCTCCGTTTAGTGCTGCCAAGACTAATTTGGGCAGCCAAGCTGCTAGGGCAGAAATGCTAGTAGTACTGGTAAGAGATGGCCAGTACCTTCTCAAGCAGAAATGTCACAGAGAGAAGTTCGTATCACTTTTACTGGTCAGCGGAGTTGGAAGGCTTTTGTCAATGTACAGAAGGATTGTCAAGCTGTAGGAAGCTACTCTAAGCTCATTGCCTGGCAGATATCCAACCTGCGCCGATTGATGCGGTCACTGCGCCTGAAAATAAGGTCTATGAACAGATGCCCCCAAAAAGACGACTCCTTCGCCATGCAGAATCCCTTCAGCCGTGCAGGTTGAACATCTTGTTGCGTCCGCGGATCTTGGGTGCGGCGGGGCTTGGGGATGCAGCAGATTGGTTACCAAGCTTGGTGAATTGTGCTGGAACAGCTGCATTGTCAATCGGCTGGCCTTGGGCGAACCCGCCGCTGGCCGCCTTCCGAGAGGAGTTATCAGCTGCCGTGGCGTCGATGTCCATGCAGGTTGTGTACGTTTCCTTCTTGCCCTGGGGCAGACCAGGGTCGACGCCTGCGGCGGTGGCCCAGTCCCACACCCAGTAGAGTGTGTATGGCTGGCCGGTCGGAGCGTCTGCGGGAAGTTTGACGTCGGTTTGGCACCACAGGTCAGCACCCATGAGTTGATTTGGGGGGTGGGCGAATTTCTTTTGTCGGTCTGCTGAAATGGCACCGCCGTTGACTTGATAGCACTGGCCATCATCGTAGGCAGCTTTGACAAGCAAGACACCTCGTCCGTCTCCGCCCTTGCCGTCCGCAGTCCAAACACCGTGAACGTCATTGAGGAGTTCGTTGTCTTTTGGTTTGGTGGTTCCATAGACGAAGACGTCACCGCGGTTCTCAGGCTTGCCGGGTTGGTTTTGAGGCAGTGTCACATGGCCATTCTCTTGAAAGCGAAGGGCAATGCCTGCGCCGGCGGCAGCCTTGAGGCGAGGACTTGATGCTGATTGTGATGATGGTGACTTCTGAGAGTCTTTGCACATTGGATCAGTTTTGGCGCCGGTGATGAGGTGGACCATGGCCGGGTCGCCAAACCCAGGCTCGGTTCGTTTGACGTTGCCGCGAGCGAAGCCAGGTTGGCCGACGAATGTGCCATTCGGGGCGATGACCATGAGCTGCTCGATCCACGAGTGGGCATGGGCGACGGAGGTGGCGCTGAGGAAGGCGAGGGAGATCTTGGTGAAATGCATGGTGGTGAGTTGTTTCTTCGTTTCGAGTTGTGGATGTGAGATTGCTGAAAATGAACTTCGGCCTGCCGAGAGTTCCACAAGTTTGTTCGAGAAGTTTCAAGTCTGGTTTGTTTTCGAGAAGGTTGCAACTTTGGTTGGTTGTCTGAGAGAGAGAGAACAAGAAAGTCGAAGAGACAAGTGGTGGAAGGGTTGTTTTGACTACCAGAGGAACAATGGATTGCTAGTCACAATGAGCGCTGATATGAAAAAAGGAAAGGAGCGGAAAAGAAAGGGAACAATGACAGGGGGGGTACAATGAGTGAACGAAGTAAGAAGTCACTTGTGCGATCAACGCAACACGACTATGCCAAACCAAGAATGAGAGAACGTCGCGGCTGACAATGGAAAAGGAAGTACAATGAGATTCGTCGAAGGGGATATGATGGAAAAGGAAGGGCAATAAGACCTGTCGAAAGGGGAAATCCAGGCTGTAAAATAGTATTTCGCGTAGAAGCGCTCTTTGGACCAGGATAGCAGATTGCCCACTCTGATGAAACAGCCCTATGGAGAAAGTGTCTCGAGGCGTGCCCCCCAAGAAATGGCGACACGCTGATTTGGCGTAGCACTGGCGTGTCACTGGCGTGTCACCGGCGTTGCACTGGCGCGGAGACTAGATGCTCTAGCGCGCTTACTAATCTGCAGGTTGCGAAGACGAGAATCACTCTTCATTAGGGACTCCATCTACATCGGCATTTTGAAACTGGGCGCCCTACGTCCCCCTACGTCCCTGGGCCAGCGCAGAGAGTAGGACTTGCATCACGCCGCCCCTGTATCGAAAGATCCCTTGTGTCACTGAATGTGTGACCCTTCCTTATTGAGAGTGGTGGCTTGGCATCGATTTTGTGATGTGCCTCGTGCCAAGGCTGCAGCAAAATTCGATGCCAAGCCACTGTTCCCAATAAGGCATGTTGCCAATGCAGTGGCACAAGGGACAGATTACCAGGTCGTCGATGTGTGCCTGGGGCTGATTGTATGTATATCAGGGCGGCTGGGGGTACCTGGGGCTGTGGGAGGATAAGTGTCGAGCCTCGGGTAGCTTGTCGAATTGCCGATGTATTCGAAGTTCTCAATAGATTAGATGACCATACAAATTAGTATAGAAGCTAGGGCCGAGCTGAGCAGCGCCAGTGATACGCCACTGCCACGCCAAATTAGCGTATATGCATAAGTTTTGAGACACGCCTCCGTAGTTCAGCGCAGAACGATTTAGAGCCAATCGTCAACTTACCAGCCACACAGACGGGAACATGTTGAAGGTGGTCTGGATGGTTGATGCTTCAAGCTGGCTCGCGTGGGCGAAGGTAGAGGCGCTGGTCACAGCGGCGGCAACAATGATCCGAATCAGGGATACCTGGTCATGGCTTTGTGCTCGCTTACCCGAAACAGACTCTGAGCTTTGGGTGCCAGCGAGACGAGAAGACACCAGTCAAGCTTGAGCGCCCTGACGAGCACTCTTTGTATCTTGGCGCCCAGACTCCTTTGTGCCATGCTGCAGCCTTATGCTGAGGGAGTCAGCCATGTTCGGGCTATGAGAAGACTGATCGGCGAACATATCCCCGGGAGTGAAGTCGTCGGCGTGACGGGAAGGTGGTGGATGTCGCCGTGCACGTGCAAGAAGCGCGCTGTGTCGGAAAGAGCTAGCGCGGAGCTTGTCGGGGGCTTGATTGGCCGGTGTCCGTCCCGTCCGTCGCGCCCGTTCCCAGGACTGGACATCAGTCAAATCTTCCCCTATCCAACCGAGCGCCGGTTGGAACAGCTGGAACATACTGGCTGCAGGCCCCATGGCGCAGCAGGCTCGAGCGCTTCACGTCGCCCAAGCACATCACCTTCAACAGGCCCTTACTATCGCTTGAAGCCCCCCGCCGCGTCACTGAACTGCTTGCTCTGCCTGCCTGTCCCAGGTCTGGTATCCACGCAATTTCTTGACAGGATGGCGACTTTTCCCAGCTCGTTGCAGTCTCGGCTTCTCTAGCAGGAACCCTTTGAGGCAGCGATGAAATGGACAGTGGCTACTACGCACTATCTTCACCATCAGCCCGGTGTTTCTGCGCATTCATTTCTTGCTCGATAGTGCTCGACCTAGTCGGCAAGATAGTCTGCCTTGAGTATGGCGACAGCTTTGATGCATACAGGTCGCAATCTATTTGTTCCTGGGCGTCATGATCTGCAGCATTCGCGTGGGGCGTTCCGCGTGGCGGAATTTAGGCGAGGTAAGGCTCTGGACAGGCTGCTTAACAGGCTGCCCAATATGGTATAGTTATTGCAAGCTGCGGTGCAGCGCACAAGACTCTGATACGGGAGCTGGGTCCGGCCATTCATGTACTTCCGGGACTAGATTTGGTCGTGTTTTCTTGTCGAGGAAACATATGCGGTCTCCGTGTCGTTGACCTAGACATGGATCCCGCCTCTACCACCGTCGCCTTCATAGGCCTATTTAGCTGCCAGCTTAACAACACTGCTGGCCCTCGTTGCCGACAGCTCCATAACCCTCCATGACCTGCAAAGACAGCTCAAACAAGCCTCAAAGGGTTTTTCACAACTCGAAGACGATCTACAAAACTTTCAGGCTCTGCTCGTTGAGATCCGAACTCGATTCCACGAGCATGAAGGAACCCGCGTACCGCGAGGCTTGCAAAGTTTGTGGGAAAGCTTTGCTCTGCAAATGGAGCGGGATATGGTAGAATTCCAGGCCACTATATCCAAATACTGCCATCAATCGGACACTGCGACGAGAAAAAGAGGTTCGGTCGCGTATTCGCCACATCTTCAGCGAAAAGACCGTGAAAGAACATCGCCGAAGGATATCCGGCCACATTGCAAGTCTATCGATAGTGCATGCCATTATCAATGAGTCAGCATTATTCCCACCCTGTTGCTTCGTACGGTGGTCACCGTCTAACGACGGTGGAGAGAAGACGCAAGCTTGACGCTCTGTCTAAGGACAACACTCAGTTCATCGAAGAAGCAGGCGCCGGCTTTCACCACATCATTCCCGCAATGGCCAAGATCTGCCATGGCGGCGACGGTCTATGAGAGGTTCCGATCATATTCCCTTCCAATAGGGAAACTGTCTGTCCAAATCCGAAAAAATTCTTTTCAATCGCACGTCCGACCAAACAGAAGAAACATACGAAACAAGAGTCGAAATAAATTTTGTACCTCCTAGGTGTATATCAAACATTTTGCTCCGATGCTGTCTCAAAATCCCTCATGGGACTGTTCATGATCAAATGGGACCAATGCTTAGCATTACTCCCATCTCAATCAATCAGGACCTCCAGCTCTCCCAGGCTCTCCTTGATTGTGACTTTTTACAACTAAGACATCTATTTACAGCGGGACGGGCGCGACCGATAGACATGATTCTGGATCGGCACAGTGGTGAACCTGTTACATTGCTTGAAGTAAGCCACAGCCCTCTCAAATCACTTTTACACACTATGCTGACTCCTCAGGCAACCCTACACAACTTTCTCGCTTTCCTACTATGCCCCCGTATGCTGTCAAGATACGATGTTCTGCTGCAATTCCTGTTAGACCAAGGCTCGCCGCAGTCGTATGCACCCAAGCATCACACACAACTTTGGCAGCGGTAAAGGCTAACTGCAAGCAGTGCACGAGCAACGATTATTATCCTTTCACGGGTCCACCCAGATTGGATCTACTACCAGCAGGAAATTCCGACCGGTTTTATGAGATTCTACGTCCAAAAGCTTCTAACTCAAAACGGATACACATCAAAAGCGATGTTTCCTCCTCGGGTCGTCTTTCCGGGCCGGTTGGGTGCAATAGGTGGAAGAGAGGAGAGGTCTATCGTCTCCACGATTGTTGAGAGTGTCTTAGGCTTCGAAGGTATTCATGACTGTCTTTTCCGTCAATCTCAACCATGGGCTGTAGAAGATTCATCAATGAGCGACATCTGGTACATCGGCATACTAGCTCATACGGACAGTGCCTTCCGCAACACGTTGCGACATTATCTGGATTGCTATCGGTCTCCCTTCAGCACACTGGAGAGAATGAGGTCCGAACCTATCCTGCAGTCAACCTTCGAGATAACGACTATTGTGAATCAGATCCAAACTGCTACGTTCAAGAAACGGTCGAGTTCCTCAAAACACTCATTGGGTAGGGAACATCGTCGATGCTTATGCCGTTCCTGGACGCAGGAACCTGGATGAAGGTCACATAATCGACAACTATCTGGGTACAGCTTCTGCACGTGGGGAGTCGAAAATGGCCGATATCATACTCGACGCGCGTGCCAATAGTGCCCGAGCCCTGACATCCACTTGGAGAAATCGGAGTTTGATGCGCTTTATTCGAAAATCTTGCTTGCCAACCCGATAAATAGGATAATGCAATCCGATCGGGCCATGGAAACTCGTCCGGATGCGCTACAAATCCTACCCAGGACCGATGCATTTGAAGCACGTTGCCTTTACGGCTCGTCAGAAATCTACCCCTGCCATAGTTGTATCTTCAACGCGATCTCTTGGAATCGACCCGCAGCTCTCAAGCTATTCCTAGACCGCGGAGCCCAGCCAAACGGTCTGATCGAGCACTTATTCGCTACTGACAGAGAAGTTTGGCAAGATCTGAAACATGACACTTGGCTCACAATAGCCGTCGAACTTGGTAGAACAGCTTGCGTTGGGATCCTGCTCTAGTAACTACGCTGAAGACATTACTAAAGTGACTACTTTCTTTAGATAGAAGTGCCATAAAGCTAGCCAAGTCTTATGTCGGCGCATTCTACCCGCGAAAGGCGGCTTTCGAGCGCTCAGGTTGGCCATACAAGAATGAAAATTGCCTGGTCTCAGCTAGAGAAGACGCCGCAACCCTCTCACTCCTTGAAGCAGCTTTAGGTGTCGAGCATGAAGATCCGTCGGCCATTGACTCTAGCTTGAGCGAAACGATGCTCCAACAAATGATCCAAAACACGTCGGCATGTTTTGGTGAGCCTTTGCATCCACTCGTCCAATCCCCCATCAACACTGACAGACCCAGCAAACCTGCTGACTCCTGCAATGCACTCCTTCAACCACCTCTTCCACTTCGCACTTGCAGGCCTCTATCGTCGGCAACATCAGCACACTTACATCCAGTCTGGTGAGCTCTGGCAGATGTCCTTCCCCGAGGCCCTGTTCATGAGAGTCGCCTATCTCGTCGCCTACTGCATGCTCATCTCTTAGGAGATGATCACCTTCACAACCTCTCTAGCCAAACTGTCTCAGCCGCCCAAGGTCCTGGTGATTTTCGCGATTGGGTTGGCTGCGCTGAGTTGGCATGCTTCGCAATGATCAATCTAGAGAGGGCAGATATGATCCAGTACGCGAGCTTGGTTTGATTGACGTGACCGTAACTCTCTCCCCTGAATCGTAAAGTAGTACCTAACTAGTACGTTTGTGTCGAACCGCCTGCGCCTCAGGCCTGTCAATCGGCCCACTTTTGAGCCTCATTTTCTTCTTCACATACAGCTCCCTCTCAGGAGACATTCTACAATATCAATTTCATTCGATTGCATACCAAATTTCCGACTTGATGCTCGACAGTTTGACTTCGCCATCGCCTTCGCCATCGC
>JAABUK010005432.1_pt1 | contig 19844 bp, 25 predicted proteins | sample 5559141 | NCBI WGS metagenome assembly JAABUK01 (sample SAMN10711869, study PRJNA513367) | rock metagenome | isolation source: Antarctica rocks | place: Antarctica: Victoria Land, Pudding Butte nord | collected 2016-01-03 | reverse complement strand
CTGTGCTGTGCTGTGCTGTGCTGTGCTGTGCTGTGCTGTGCTGTGCTGTGCTGTGCTGTGCTTTTGAGCCTCAACAACACCGAGCAGGCCTGTTAGGCCTGTTTCGGATCAAGTGTAGATGAGCAGCTGTTGCTCATGTTAGACAAGCAAGGTACATTTTGCAATGTCTGTCAAATCTGGCACTACAGCCAAAGGTCAGTATGCAGCCATCCTGAAGGGTTGTTGGCCGTGTTGGCAGGTTCATCACAACCGATCTGGCAGCTGTGAACCGCAGCGTAACCCCCTGGGTTGTGGTGAATGGTCATAGGCCCATCTACACCACCTCAACCAGTGGAGGCACCATCACCTCTGTCACTCAGGTGGCTGAAGATCTCAGGGATGCTCTTGAGCAGGTCTTCTATAAATACCAGGTGAGTTTGCCCTGTTGCAGTTGAGCTGACTCTGCCTGTTTCCCGGAGGCATTGTCATCAACTGACTGCCTGCCCTGTCACCAGTGCTATTGAGCCCAAGCATCTGCATTTCATGCCTGCTGATGAGACCCCTGTGGGTTGCCTCTGCTGATGTTTCAGCAGAGGCATCATGTGCCTGCCTGAGGCCAAAGACCGTAGAGCCTAGAGGTGAGGCAAACAATTGCAAGTACCTTTATGTCGCAGCCATGTGTGTCAGAAGCTACTCATGCTTACCATGCCCACAAGGCAACGATCATGATCTTGATTTCACGTGGCTTTTCTTGTGCAAAGTCTCCGGCAGTTTGGCCAGAGGCTCAGCATACAAGCTGCCAGCAGGCGTCCAAGCACCGCATGATGCATCCTCAAAGAGGCAATTTTCAGCTGTCAGCTGAAGCCATAAAGCTCCACCAGCAGACACCGAAACAGCTTCTGAGCCTTGCTGATTACATTGACCTCAGTGTCTGTACATTTCAGGCAGATGTGACTTTTCACAGCTCGAGTTTGTATCTTTGACCTGCAGGTTGATGTGACCTTCCACGGTCACGACCACATCTATGAAAGGACCTGCCCTGTGTACAAGAAGATCTGCCAGGACACCAACTCTGACGGATCAGCAGGAGGGCCGATGCATGTTGTTGTTGGCAATGCTGGATATGAGCTGTCCTGGTTTGCCAACCCCACACCTCCCAACTACTGGGACAAGATTGTGCTGGAGCATGGCTACTCAAGATGTACAGCCAACATGACTTCTCTGTCTTGTGAGGTAGGTCTGCCAGCCACTCACATGTACAACAGTACTTGAGTCTTGAGCTTTTCATGGCGTACATGATGCACAGCTAACATGCGACTGTACTACTTTATGAGGCTGATCTGCCATCCACTGACACTTGTACAGACATGCACAGCAAAATGCATTTTCCCATTGGTGTCGAGAGTCTCCATCACCCGCTTTGTCTGCCTTTGTGTATTTGTAAACAGTACAGTGTGGAGATTAAGCAGTCCATAGGATTTCTATTTATGGAGCAAGCCAGATCTCTGCAGCATTGCCTGCTGACAAGCCAAAGGCACATGCAAAATCCAGTTCGGCAATGCATGTCCATTGTGAAGCCCTTGCTAGCAGCTGCTGCTGATGCTGCTTGCTCCTTCTCAGCCACTGCTCTTGCTTGGGTTACTCCAGAGTGTCAGTATGGATGAAGTATCAGCAACTCAAGGGGAGCGATCTTATAGAAATTATGCAACAAGGAAGACTGCTGCTGCTTACATGCAGGCAATCAGCAGTGTGACAGGCATTGAAATGGATTCATGGACTTTGATGAAGCCCATGAACTGGGTGCCAGCAGGACCCACCAATATGTCAGCCAAGATCTCTGCATTCAACACCATCTACAACCCCAACGGCAACGTGGGGGAGATCTTTGGGCTCCCGGGGGCAAACTACACCGCCACCTTCACACCTGTCTATGAGGCTTTCCTGGCCCAAGATGCGTCGGTCATCAGCCAGCTGACCAGCAACAGCAGCGTGAGCAAGGTGCTTGAGAGGGCTGTGAATGGAAACTTGGGAACTGGCACAGCGGATACAATGGTAGATGTGTGGGGTGTCTTGCAGCCAGCATACAATGTGCTGATGTCACTCATCAGCAGTGGTAATGTGAGTACCAGCGTCACAGCTGCTGCTGATCCGATCATCATCCCCATGTTTCAGCAGATTCAGGCTGTGGCTGCAGCATACAACACCAGTGGTGGCCTGTGGTATGAGTCAACTAGATCATCCAGCTCTGGATCTACTGCAGTTTCTACCACTGCTACTGCAGGAAAGTGATTGTCTAGAATTTCGAAGATGTAACCCTCAGCAGAGATGACGAAACTGTTGCTATGTAGTGCATAAGATCTCACTGAAGTTGCTTGCATGCCTTGCTGCTGATACCCAAAGCATGATCCTGTTCATGCGTTGAGCTTTCAGTCGCAAGTCTAGCTATGTAGGCATGTTTGAGTTATTGCACCTGCGAAGAGTATAGTATGTCTTTCTGATGGTGGCATGTTGTTCTGCTTACGCTGTCTTATTGTATGTCTCCACTGGAGACTTTCAGCTTTCTTATGAAGCTTGCATGTTTCAGACATCTGTGCTTCAATGATTTTTGCAACAAGTTGCACTGCCTGATATTATGATATTCTGGCTGTTTCTCCCCTTGTGAACATACTAACCATCACCATGTCAACCTGTTGGCAGCAAGACCATTTGCTGCCACACAGCTGCGCAGCATGCTGTGGAAGCTAAATGTTGTTGTGCACTGTAATGGCAGTAACAGTTACAATTTTTGCGCTTTCCAGCTCATAATGAGCTACGTGCAGGACAAGTCTTGTCCCTCCAGAGCAGTCTGTCTTGTTACTGTGCATTGCGAATTGCATTTATGGCTTGCAAGTCTCCTTTCAGTGATTGGTCTTACACAACGTGCACAGCAGCAACACGTTTTAAGATTGCCTCAAGCTTCACACATGCTTTGAACAAGCATGAGCAAGGCCCAATTGCAAGATATGCAATGCTGCAGAGGTTTACATGTGAAACTTCACAACAGGCTGCTAGCTGGCCGCATCATGACCAGACCCATGCCAGTGCCCTGTGTGCTATTTACAGCTGCAACTCCAAACATGTCTGTGGCAGGCCGCAATCTAGGTTGGTCTGTTTTTACAGCTGCAAAGCTGGCACCAAATTGCTGATGACTGTAGCTGACAGGCTTAGCTATGGAGTCCAGCTCCCCTTGAGCTTTCAATGCTGTCAAATGTGCATTTGGCTGCACATCATGCCTTTGCATGACTGTACTCTGCTGACGCTGCAAATAAGGCTGCTTGCCTGCTGTGCGCTGCCTACGGGACTGTTCAGGCAAAAGGTGCCCTGCTCTTCTGGGGGATCTGCGCTCTGCAACTGCTTCTGCTGGCTGATCTGATATGCTTCCTGCAGCTGCATGGAGTGGCCTGCTGGCTCTGTGATGGCGTGCATTGAATGCTACAATTCCTGCCACAGGACGAATTTGTGAGGACAACAGGCAGAACCCAGTACTTGCTAATACACAAGATATACGCTAAATACAGCAGGAGGCTCTTACCAGACATCAGAGCAGTATGCTCTTTGAGTGAAGCTTCAACAACTACAGAGCTTACAGACGCAGGCCTAGCAGATACAGGTGGTGATGTGAGGGGTGGCTGTGCAGGTGTGTCTGCAACTGCAAGTACAACACAAGGTCATCTGAGAGCGTACAAGCAAAGCCGGGCTGCTTGCAAAGGTGTCTAGGTCAGCTTACCCTCCGTGCGAGGTGTTGTTGATAGCATGCCCAGTAAGCCTTTGTCTCGCTCATGCAATGCTGTGATGATCTTCTTTCTGCAAGGACCATATCATTGTTGCAAATGTAAAACAAAGGAATAAGGTTGACCTCGCGAGCAACCGCATTCATGACAATGCTTTCAATGGGTGCTGCTTTGTGTCCTGGAGCACATGCAGCAACTGCTTACCTTCGATACTCGTTGACTTTGGTGTCAAATGACAAGACAGGTCCCTGAGCTTTGGCAGTGCTGGCTGGAGTGCATTCAGAGCCTTGATCAAGCTCGGGGGAAAGAAGTTGTGTCGTCATGATTTGTACAAAGGCATTGTATCCAACCTCTCCTGACTCGCCAGCCCCAGCATCTGCTAGCATTTCTTTGATTGCCTTCTTAGATGCTTTGATGCCTAACAGCTGCACAAACAAGCAGGTTGCAAGCCTGTGCAGGACCAGACAGACAAGTTGCAACCCCAAAGGGTTATGACAGTGGTTGACGCTGGAGTTTGTACCTTGAATGCACTGCCAAGCTCTCCTGAGTCAATTGCGCCTGAACCATCTGCATCCATGAGCCTGCAAGGAACCTATGTGACTTTAGCGGTAACGTCCTATACCAGCAAAATATTAATAACATCAATTTCACTGTCAGCAGCACCCTGACACTTGCCTGAAGCATTGCTGTGTTTGCTTGATTTGCTCGGCTGTGAGCTTTGGCTTGATGGCCTGCGAGTGAGTTCAGGTCAAAATGGTGAGGCTTTCAACAACATCTTGCGGTGCCGCACAGAAGGCATGCCTGGCCATGCTTGCGAAGCCAGAGTGATACGTGCTCTGCAGGAGATCCTTTCAAGCTGTCCAGCGGGATTTTTGTGTTGGAAGGCAGAGGTCTCGCCACAAAGATGCCAAGATCGTTGCTCTCAGCTATAAGCGTGTCCTCATCAGCAGGCGAGCGTGTCCTCCAGAAGACGCTAGTGGCTGTAAGGCGACGTGGGGCCATGTCTGATGGCTTCAACTATACCTGAGACGATGCCTCATGAAGTGACCCGTTTCTAGCGCTTTGCGGTTGAATGGCACAAATGGCTTTTGAACTGGGGATGCTAGCCCTGCATAGCTATCCCCGTCACGAAGACGTCTCTTCGAAGGTCAAAAGCATGTTTCGATGTTGACTTAAGTTGTCACGGTATGCGATGGCGGGACTGCCTGCCATTGCGGAAGGTCCCACGGCGGAGGAGCAGATGTTGATGGCGGAGGCCTCTTCAGTCAGCAGGCAGACAGACTTGCAGACTTTGAGACATGACAAGCGAGAGTTTATCAAAGTCAGTCTCTTGAAGTCGACGAGCTTCCGCAGCTTTTTTGGTCCATTTGCGTGCATATGTTCACAGGCAAGCACAGGCACGCGTTCCGAGCTTGACCTTGCCACCTTTGTCACGTCTGCTGCAGGCAAACCGCCGTGCTCTTGCCAAAACCCCCAAGTTTGGGGAGACATTTGGACAAGTGCAGAGTTCAGATTTGCCACCACAATTCCGTGCTCTCCTTGAAGATAACCGGGTAAGCAGCATAGCCCTATGTTGTCAGGCCACATATGCATTATTCAAGCTTAATATGCTGCTTTCGAAGCTTGTATTGTGCAGTCAAGACATTACCTACTTGAGATATGTGCTGAAACACATGCTTCTATGTTAAAAATCGTTGTTTCTGGCAGATGCTACATGAGCAAGTGCGGACCTACAAGCGGGAGCTGCATGAGGCTCAAGCGTCTAACACAGCCCACAACAGGCATGTGGTGCGGTTGCAAGCAGAAGCGAAGCGTGTGCATGAGGCCTTGCAGGCAAGGAAAACACTCCTTCAACCGTACGCTGCATATAACTGTGGTTCTCAGCAGCATGTTGTCTTGTGCGCGATTGCGAACACAGCCCTTAAGCAGTCTTGGCATAATTGTCCATGCCGGGACCAAACTGGCAAACTTGATATTGTCAGTGTCATGTGATCATTAAATACACCAACAGACCTGTGCAGCATTGCATGTGCATGTAATTTGCCCAATGCACATATGCATGAAAAGTTGCGTCTTACAGCAATGAATCGGCATTCAAAACCCTGGCTTCAATGCAGAGCTGCAGCAGGTCACCTGATGAAGTCAATGCAGAAAGAAATGCAGCTAGATTGATCCAGCAGCAAGAAGAGGACTCACAGAAGCTGCGAGACCGAGTGAGTGTTCTGGCTCACGCAAAGGAGACAGATGCGCGCCGCTTCAAGCAGATTGCTGTGGAGCGTCAGCGAGAACGCGAGGACCTCAAGAGGGAGGTGGACAGGCTCAAGGTCGCCCTTTCCCCTTCCTCTTGCTGCCCTGTGCAGCTCATGTGCAGCAGATTTCTTGTTGTTTTTACATACCTTACGCCTTCAATGCTCAGAAATGACCCATGTTGTCAAGGGCACACTGTCAATGGCACACCTGACACTGCTGGCATAGCTCTGTCCAGCAGCATTGCCACACACTTTGATTCATCACAGTCTGCCTGTACTTGATTGCTGTCAGCTCTGGCACAAGACCACTGCCACAGTCTGTGACAGAGCTTGCATCACAGTCACATACAGCACAGCCATCTAAAACGCAACACGGCAGCGTGAAAGTCACATGCATGCTTCTGTCATGCAGAGCTTGGTGGCCGAGCGCGACAAGGCCTTCAGAGCGCAAGCCTTCAGCCTGAAGCAGCTCAACACCCGGGTGGTCCAGCTGCAGCACCAGCAGACAGAGCAAGCCAGCAGGGAAGCTGCTCTGCTGCAGGAGCTGTCTCTGGGGTCCCTTGAAGGCCAGTCCAGCACTGTTGAGTCCCTGGTTGCTGCCAGTGAGCATGGCAGCATGAGCACACTGAAGACAGGGCAGAGTCGGCTGCCTCCGGGTATGGAGACCATGCGGCGTCGCTTGGAACCCATCATGAGCTCAGGTGAGCTAAAACATCTTCCACAATGTAGAAACATGGTTTTACTGTCCCTAGACGTTTCTCTGTTTAGATTTCCAGTGTGGGGATGACGTTTCTGAATCAAAAAAGACGTTCCGGGATTGAGACGAGCTTTCAGAGAGTTGTGAGAGTGGTCACTTCTCTGGCACAGCTTCCTCCCTGCTCAACCATGCCGCTGGCTCATGCACTCTGGTGACAACCATAATGGCAGTTCTAAACAAATCAAATACACATGTGCAAACAAGCCTATGCGGATGCTTTGTGCAGTACTCATGGACAGTGTGCATGATGTGGGCAGTACTCATGGACAGTGTGTATGATGTGGCTTGTTGCTCATCCAGGAACTGCGATGCAAGATTCATCCTTGGCTGTGGGGCTGTCTGAGGATGAGGAAGACTTGGAGGAAGAGGCTGCTGTGAAGCTGATGCTTGTGGTGCTGGGGCAGGATGCCATTCAGGGCTTCTACCAACAGGTATGCCTGCTCAGCTACATGCCAAGCACTCCCTGCCAACAACAATCCTGACGCAGCTGTTCCCACTGCATACGCAGGCTCTGCACACCATGTGATACATTTTTGCTGCTGAGCACAAAACTTGATTGAACGTCTTGGCTTTGCAGTGAGCCCCAAAAATTATTGTGAGACTGGCTGCCTATCCTGTCAGTCTCTCAGGCATAATTGCTACCTATTTCATGCATCCTGTTTTGAGTTTTGATGCTGGCTGACGGCCTAAGTGTGGGCATCTTTCTAAGCTAACAGGGCTGTTTTCCCCTGTATGGGCATGACCATCATGTGTTGTGACAGGTGGCAAGGGAGAGGAAAGCAGCCAGGAGTGTTGGAAGGGGGGATGCAGATGAAGCAGCAACTCTGATACAGTCAGCTTGGCGCATGAAGCAGGCCCAGCAGGAGCTTGTGCGCCTCAGGCAAGCCCAAGCTGAGGCTGCTACCTCACAGGTCAGTCATGCAACCAAACTAGTCTTTGCCCTTTGACATGGATTGCAGCTTTCTATACAGTCGACGTACATGCATGGTTGCTGGTGCTGCATCTCATGCAGGCTTGAGGGCAGTGACAGGTTTTTTTGTGCCATGTGTAATAGAAGAGCTGGCATTCTCATGAGCATGCAGGCATCCCCCCGTTTGCTTGTGAGGTAACACATCACATTCTAGGTTCTGTGCATCACATGTGCACAAGAGCGTCAGCTACACCTCACCTACAGCTGACTGCTGTTCAGATCATTTGCCTCACTCAAATGAGCAGTATGTCAGCTATGTCCTACAGGTGATTGTAGGCACCTAACCCTAAACCTGTTGTGCATACATCCGTTGAAAGCTGCTGCTTGATTCAAGTATCATGCAAATGTTAAGCACTGCCGGCTCAAAGGTTCTGCCGACAGACACCCCAGGTTGCTCTGGCTGTGTGCCCTGTGAGGTCATGTGATGACAACACTACCAGTTGAATGGCCACACAGACAGACATACTCACAGACATTGGGAGTCAGGCTGAGCCACAGAGTCAGGCTGCATTAGCCAGCCAAAAAGTTGTGGGTGTCAGTGCAGCTTTTCACGACCAATCAGGCACCTTCTTGCCGACAAATGCAGCAACTGCACTGGTCAACGGTCAGCAAGCGCAGCATGTACACTTTTTTTGCACTTAGCCAGCAATACTGCTGCTCCACACAGTGCATCCAGTAATTATGCAGCAGAGTCAGGCAACAGCAGGAGTCGCCAAAGTACAGGAAAGCTAGGTACATAAATATAGGCTGCAGACATTACATAGCTTCATTTCAGGTGTGAGCAAGGATGTTTCCTTTGCAAGAGCATTGGCATCAGAGAGTCAGCAGCAGCATTTTCACAGCATTGAAGGGCTTTCGAATTCATGGGCATGTCCTTCCAGCCTTAGCCAATCAGCACACAACCAGTCAACCATGTGCCAGCTGTTCTCAAACCTTGCCTGTGGACCAGAACAGCAGCAGACTAGATGTTGACCGCATTGGGCTCATTTAAGGCAATGCGTCAACAGTAACAGTTGTTTGAAGCTCAAGCAGTACTTGACTTGGTGGCATCAAGTTGATGCAGCATGCCTGCTGAGCAGCAGTGGCAAGCTGGATCTGTAATGATGGCTGATGGTCATTGGAGAGTGTCACAGAGCACAGCTTCGACACCAACAAGGTGCACAGGTCCAGCCAAGCTTGTTCAATGACAGAGTGCGCAATAAGTTTCATGGATACCGTCAGCCTCGCAGCCAATAAGACCACTGCACAGCTATCCTGCAGCTGTGTTCAGCTATTGTCTTCGTGCATGAAGCCTTCGATGGTTGGCATGAGAGCCAGGCGTTCTGCAGCCTGAGACAGAAGCTGTCAAAACAGCGCCTGTGCAGATTGAAACATAGCCAACTCACAGCCCATTTTGTGGCAAACGCACCAAGAGCAGTGTAAAGTGTCAGCTTTGCAGCCAGTACTATTGGGTTGCCCCAGCTGGAGTGAAGAGCGCAGAGATGCCTATTGCATCAGGCAAAGTTATATCTAGCAGTGACATAATGCTATTGAGTGCAGGCAGTGCAGGAACAGCAGAACTCCCTCGCGTCTCCTAGAGCACTTGTCAATAGAGGCACCATGAGGCGGCCCTCTACCAAACCCATCAAGGGCTTTCAGCCCCCACAGGTCAGCTGCTGCCTCAAAGAATGCGATATCACTGCAGTATTAAATTCATCTATTTGCTATGCTCATGCCTTGCATTTCCATTCTTGTCTTGTCGGAAAAGTTTGTCTGCGCACTTTTGGTGATGATGCTGAATTAAAGGTCATGTATGCACATGATGATTCTTGGCAATGCAGGCTGAGTCAGGGCCTAAGTCACCCAGGCGAAAAAACACAAGGACAAGCACAGGGCTGGTTGCTCCCAACAGCCCTTCTGCACGCAGTCCAACAAACGGTGTTGCTGCTGGGAAGGAGCGAACTTCCACCTCCCCACTCATGCCCAGTCTTGTAGCAGGCCAAGATGATGCCAGCAGAGGCAGTCAGGGTCCATCACGTCAAACTTCCACCAACAAGAAGCCTGATAGCTTCCTCTAGAGATCTCATCGGCTTGTTGTATAATGACAAGCATGCTTTTCTTGCTGACTCTTGGTGGAATACATGCATGTCAAGCCGCTGAAAGGCTGTTGATTAGACAGTCGTCACTTTTGTGAAGAGGATGTGGATGTGCAAGAGTTGATCGAGCATTCTCAGCTGACAAAGCGACACATCATTGTTGATGCACAACGCCGGAGAGGACCTTCATCGGATTTAAACAGTGTGTACCGTTTGCTTTCGCAGAATTGCAGTGATAGAGGGCTTGGTCTGTTGGGCAAGACATGTCTTTCATGCATCGATGGAGTCAGTCGCTGTTTGCTATCAAAGATATGAAATGATAGTTGCTGACACTGAACGACTGGTCCCACAGAATTGGCCAACAAGACTTGGCAAAGCAGTCATACGCACATGACTCAAAAGAGTGAATCTCTACTGAACACAATCAAGAGCCAGACTGACTGAACAAACTGCCATTTGCAGGCAGTCCATTTGTATACTCTTGAGTTTGCAGCTGTTGACCATCTGCATCTAGGTGTGGTTGCATGCCAGCAAACATTGAGGTGTTAGTGCTGAAACCGTTCCTGCTCTGAGGTGAACCAGCAAGATGATCCCCAAAAATTCCATTGCCTAGAGTTTGCCATTGCGTCTGCTGCTGCGCACTTTTGCCTTCAGCTGACACCCCAAACGGTGAGGTCTGGGGTGCCGAGTCTTGACCGCCCTTGCCAGATGCATGCCCTGTCCTTGCATACAACGGACCTCTGCGCTTTCTGGGCATAAGAGGCTGGGAAAACCCAAGAGAACTCAGGGACTGCAACTGATTGGCGCCTGCATTAAACTTGCAAATTCACTTGCAGAAGCGTCTTTGACTGTCCATGATACACACATGACAAGATTGACAGTAAGCTACTGCAAGTCACAAACGCAAAGTCTGCACAACCAATGGCATTCCTGCATGAGTAATGTTTTGTCACCAAGGCATGCATGTGCGAGGAGTGTTTGGTCAGCAAAGCTCACCTGTAGCAGGGGCTGCCCAAAGAGCAGCACTGGCTGCAACCAGATCTACAGGGAACATGCCAGCTGTGCTGTGCAGTCTGGAAGACACAGCCGGCATGGTGCTGCCATTGTTCACCAGCAGTTGAGATGGTGACGTGTTGTCTGCAGCCTGAGGATATCCCCATTGGTGTGATGCTGGGGCTGCATTGGCCCCACCCCACTGCAGACCCCCCTGCGCTCCAGGTGCCTCAATCCCAGGTTGGAGTTGCGCACTGGAGAGCAGATTGGCTGCTTGAGATTGGGTGGATGATGAGCTTGGTTGCATGGCGGGAAATGGACTCGATACTGTGGTTCTGTCAGACTGGCTTGCAAGGCCTGAGTCTGGCAGCTGTGATGGAAGCTGAGGCTTGCCTGCTGAGGCAAGGGAAGCTGCTGTAGCAAAACCTGGTGGTGGTTTGGGCACATGAGCTCCAGATTTCCCTTTGTTGATCTGTTCCCTCTGCCTCAAGAAGGCTACCAGCTGCTTTGTGCCCTCTTCTATGCTGAGCTCACCGTTGCCGACAGCAGACTGGACTTTCTGGAGCAGCGCAGCACCGTCTGGGTCTGCTTGCACAGAAGGTACTTGACTAGCAGTGAGAGGTGCGGGCAAGGTGACACGGACGCGGTCACTGGCTGATGAAGCAGCTGTTTCTTCTTGCTGCTGGTCTGACTGATGGCTCTGCCATGCTGAGGTGAACTGATCTGTTTGATGTTGGGGCAGCTGGGAAGAGGTGGGGGTATGGGTAGTGGAAGGCTGAACCTGCCGTTGGCTGGCAGCTAAGGATGGCCATGCAGATGCACCATTTGTGGGAGACTGACTGGCTGGCGCAGTGCTCACACTGTTGCCAGATCTGTCAGCAGAAGGCCCCCACAGAGGAGGCCATCCTGCTTGCAAGCCATTTCCTTTGATGCCTGGAAGTTGACTTTGTGGGGTGGGAGCATCAGCGCTGTGAGTGAGTGTGTGTTTGGCTGGCGTTGATGGCATGGGAGGAGCAGGATGCGTAACATCATTGCTGCTCTGCCTTGATGCAGGATCAAACGGTTCTTTTTGAGACCCATACTCTGTCCGGCAACCAGGGCATAGGTTGTTGCAGAAGAGCTCTATCTTTTTGTGACAGAAGACACAGACTTGATACCTGCAAACACCCAAAGTTCGACAATATGCAGAGGCAACATCCATACGTAATGTCCCAGCTAGCATGACCGCAAGAGCGCAGCATAAGTCAGTTTGACCAACTTACCCACAGGGGCAGGGGTAGAACTGCTGCTCGTCAGCGTCAAGTGGTTCAATACATAAGGGGCAGACTTGAACCTGTACACGAGCACACATGCCATCGTAACGTGTCTATCACCAAGGGTAGCTTTCGTGCACATGTCTGAGGTAGAACAGAAGGGTGCTCCAAGACAAGCCTACCTCTCCAGAAGAGTCCTCCCCTGTGGATCTAATGTGTTGCCCCCTACCGCGCGCCATTTACTTGAACGCAGCTCACACGGCTGGGCTGTACCGCCAGCAAGCTTTGCTGAACAAGCGTGTCGCGTGATGCAAAGATCCACGAAACCTCACGGAACGCCGTGATCAGAGCGTAAACAGAAGAGCGGGCAATTAGTTGCAGAATGCCGCGGCTTATCGTATTGAAGGGTTCGATGACAGTGCGCCGCGTCTAGCTCGACAATGCCAATAGTGGTAACCGCCTGGCGAGTTTTTCTTGAAACCCTGATCGGGATGTGATCATCGTGGCATAAATGTCTGGGAGAGTTGTGTCCCTGGGAACAACACTGGCTCTGCTCCTCGTGTCTGCAAGTGTGCTCTACGATCAAGCAGATCGCTTGTTGCCTCGCGACAGCCGCTATCTTCTCCCCCTGTAGCATGCAGCAAAGCCCACTGGTGGAGACTCAAAGCTTGTCACTTGCCCACCGCCCTGATAGCAACCTCGACACACTTGACCGAACTTCTCGCAAAAACGGACCTTCTTTTCAGGGTTTGAGGTTGCCCAATACTCAAACTGATAGCAATCAGGTAGTTAAGCTGTTCGCGTGCCGTCAAACCTTTAGCAAGCGTCTTAGTGCTCTGACCTATTTTTTGTCACGACGCAGTGCCAGCAGAGCCAATCGAGACAGGCTGCCCAGGACGTGTGCTCCGCTCAGGATAGTCACTCAACATCCACGAGTCATCCGTGTGGGCAAGAGGTAGACTTCACCATTCTGACCAGTGTGCGTCGTCGAAGTACGCAACCCTAAGGAGTCCCAAGTGCTAACATCAGCGTCTTGGCACAGATTGATATGGACACGAGCCCAACAACGCCTTCTGGCAGGGGCATTGCAGCATCAAGCATCAGACCTCCAGATGCACCGCGCAAATCCAAGCAGAGTCGACCGCCAATACAGGTGACCTGCTCGGAAGTCTATTGTGCAACTTGTAGTGATCAGACTGCACAGCTGACTGGTTAGGCTGACCCCTGTGCTGATGGCCTGTTCAATGATGCAGTTGTCTTCAAATGCGCCTGTGAGGAAATTGGACTTTGACAGCTTAAGGCTACAAGCCGCCAGTAACAGTGAACAAAGCTGTGACAGTCGAGACAGCGGCCCTGGGCGAGGTTGATGAGAGTCAAAATTCAGGAGCACAAGATTGATAGAAGTAATTTGCAGGTTGTCAAGTTTATGGTACAGTTGAAAGACTGCTCAGAGTGTGTTGTGTTTTCCCGGATTAGTGTTGAGGTCTTGTGCACTCCCTGTAGACCATACTGGAATGACCATCATGGTATGGCAACAATAAACATTCTTGACTGTACAAGTATAAATTTACTGAGGGTTTTTTGCATTGCTTTGGCTAAAATCAGTTTTGAGGGTTGCTATTGCACATGAAGAGTATCTGTTTTCCGTTAGCATTATCAACAAGTCAGCTGCAGTCTGGAGTTCTAGCAGGCATTATCTTGGACACGCTTAGCTTTGCATTTGATAGTGATTGATAGTTTTGGTGAACTCTGATACCATACCAGCTTATCTCCTTTGTTGTGTCAAGTTGCATTTTGCTTAGATAATGTGGTACATTGATTTGCATAACATTTGAAAGCTGACATAACATCTTTGATGATAGGCGTCACCACTCAAGACATGTTATGCACAAGGTGTTCAGGGTGTTCAGCTGCAAATTTCACAGGTTGCATGGCACTTATTTGATATAATGCCACCGCATGGGAGACCAACCAGCACAAGCTGACTGTTTGATTTGCATGGCTTTGCAATGGCCTGCCGGTGGAGCGCATGGACACTTTCAAATACTTGGGTCTATACTTTCATGCGTCAGGGGACATATCTCACCTTACCACTTGTCTGAAGGCAAAGGCAGCTGCCTGTTGGGCTGTGGCAGCACGGTCGACCTCAAACTCTTCCTGCTGCAAAGCATCATTGTGCCATCTCTGCACTACGGCTGTGAATTTTGGGGCATGCGTATCCCCCAGGCCTGTGGCGCAGCAAAGAAAGCGCGGACCGCTTTACAACTAATCTATGACAAATACCTTGGGCACATTTATGGAGTCAAGTGTACTACACCTAGTGCTATGTTGCTTGAGGGGTTGTTATTGTTGCCTCTGCATGTTTTTCAGTGGCAGCGGACTCTTGAATTCTGAGCTGCTAGTCCTGTTGGGTCGCTTTTTCACACAATGTTGCTTGACAACATTGACGATGCTGCTCCTGCCAAAAAAAATCTCTGGCTCCATAGCTACTTGCTTGCAGTCCATTGGGCAGCCCATGGCCATGATAGTGATAGTGGTGTTATCACTGTTATGGAGGTTGGTGCAATTGTGAAGCGCCTGCATCAACATTTGGTCGGCACCCATGACGATACCCTGCATTGTCCCAGGGTTGTCTTGGGGTAGTTTCCCTACTGTTGGGGTTGTTGCATGCTCATACCATCATTGGTTAAAGCGTTTTAGCCAGCATAGGCACTATTGTTAACTACCTGTTTCTGGTCGGCGCATGCAGCTGTTTCTGAAATTTAGACTTGGTTCTCATCAGATGCCAGTGGTTCTTGGCTGTTTTGCTGGAGGCCAGCATGTTGCCAGGCCCAAAATAGTGTGCATACATTGCGATGGTGTGGCTGTTGCAGATTTGATGCACGTGATTTTTGACTTTCCAACTCTTCATGCACTCAGGCAGCAGTATGCTCCTTTGTTGTCCACAAGCACAAATACAATGCAATCCTTTTAGGCACAACCAGATCCCATGCAAGTTTTCAAGTTTGCTCTTCATGCATTCAGTTCATGCATTCATGCATTGTTTTCATTAGATTTGAAAGGTTTTGGCTTCTGGACTGTCTTGATGTTCTCCAAATTTGACCTTTGTCTTCTTCTTGTTGGCTGCCTAAAGCATTGTAGTCTCTGTCATGAACAAGTGGGTCAGAAAATGCCTGTATTTGTCAAAGAAACCACGCTGCAAGCAGCTGTGCCAAGCACAGCTGCAGAGCTATTGACGTTATACCCTAATTCGCCGTACACTTCGTTTCTGGTGACCAGCAGTGGATGCATTAGCTCCTTGGATCAACACTGCACGCGTCTCTCGTCAGGCCTGACAAGACTCAGATCAGCAAGAAACGGTGCTGCCAAGGATTTGACTTCTGACGGAAAGCCCAATGGTCCTGGACACCGTGACGTAGGTCCAGCTTACGACCTACTGTCAATCTACAAGGAAAGCCAGCACAGGCTGATCAGTTATATGTGACCCTCAGGAGTCTAGTTCGACCATCAGTCTTCGGGACAGAGTCGTCCTCACTGTTCAATCGGCAGTGTCTTCTTGCCACTTGCAAGAGAAGGATAGGGAGACAGCAGTTCCTGTCATGGTCACCCTTGTAATAGATAACAGGTTGGGCTGCAGTGCCCAGTACATTGACAAATGTTGGAAGTCCCCTTGCACTTGCCAGCTTACAAACCAAATGTCCTGCATGCCCTGTGTAGCATGCTCAAGCCTGGTGGAAAGCACTTCACTACACCTACAGGCCCACCGTAGACCCTTCTGGGGCACTGTTGGCATATGCTGCGGCTTTGGTGCTGCCCAACGAAACAGAGTCTATTGAAGTAGCCTGTATGGCACCGCCTCGCCAGTTGCCAGATGTAAAGCACTCTAATTGGGCTGTTACAAGGTTGGTGAAGGCAATAGCACCTCAAGCTGAATACTCTCTGAGCTCAGCAGCCAGGGCAGGCACTGACATCAGACAGCTGTGTCTACTACTTGAATAAGTTCCATGTCATCGCTTGCACTTGTGACTAGGAACTCATCCCAAGACTGCTGCCAGAGGCTGAACAGCTTAATCTATGCTTGCAGCAGTAGACTAGACACACTATGCACATCATACCGGTCATTGAGCTCTGCAACAGGCATTCGACCATTTAAAACAATTTGCTGACTGAAGTGTGTGTCCTGCAGACAACAGTATACAGACGTGCTGCCAGCAACAGCTGCTGAAGGCCTCCTTTGCAGCTGCGATGGTGAATTGCTGGAAGGATTCATCAGCAATTTGTTCATTGTGCAGCAAAATGACATGGGGCTGCTGGTTCAAACAGCTGTTGATGGTGCACTTGCTGGCATTAAGCAGAGAGAGGTTCTTGCTGCATGTCAGGCTCTGGGCATTCGCACCCAGCGCAAAGCTGCTTTGAAGCAAGACCGACATCTTTGGACTGAGGCATTTCTCACTAATGCAGTCAGGGGCCTTAGGCCCATCAAAACAATTACCTGTCCAGCTCAAAATGCACTTGATTGGGACACCTGGGAGATTCATTTCCCTGCCTATAATGAGGACAGTGTGTCCACCAGAGTGCAAAATTATATGCAACAAAGCTGTCAGGACTTGTTTCAACTGTGCACAGATTGATGTAAGTTACGCATTTACTTAGCCACCGAGGTCATAGCTCGGCACACTTGACCTTGTTGCTGCTGCACATTACACACATGATCTGCCTTGAAAGACTAGGACAGAGTGCACAGTGCAGCACAACGTGATGCCCTGCCATCAAATTCGTTACAGGAAGAATAATTTGTTACAATAAGGCTTCTGAATACTAAATCTACTCACAAAAGCCTTGCTACACACTGCATCACATGGGTTGCAAATACAGCAGTGTTCCAGCTGAACAGGCAACTTGAAGTACTCATGTACGTCTGTTCACGGTCTCTTACTGTGGATGCTTGGGCCAAACTAATAAACTGTCAAGCAGCAAAACAGAATGATGTGAGTAATGGCATGAGTACCGCTATGGATGTCTGCTCACAAGGTAATTATACCCTTGATCTGGCTGTCTTTCCATGCACAACTTGCCGTTACTCTACGGGTCAACAGTTATTCAATATTCAGCCACAAAACCTGTACAACAGACACATCACAAAGCGGTACAAAGCAGGACCTCACATGCAATTGAGGCAACAGAGGATCAGGAAAGGTGTCAGCTTCTCAGGTCTGTGTCTGCCAGAAATTACCCAACTCCCATGTTATACAGCATCCCAACTCAGGAAATCCAATTGTATTCATTCGTTGACTTTGTTCAGATTCATTTCAAGGCATTGTTCGCTGCCTGAGAATACAGAGGAATCAGCACACACTGCGTCTTGGCACAGGGGTGTCATCGTGGCGGGGGTCTGGTCTGACTGGTGTCTTGGATGGAGAAACGCGAACTGGAGTGGATCCTGCATATCGCCACAAAATTTTGGCCGACTGATGTGACCACAGTCACAATACTGCGCTTTACAAATGACGTGCAAATCACAAACTCAAATGCTAAAGTGTTGGGGTGTAGAGCAGTGGTGTGAAACCTCCTTCACAATCATGAACCCCCTATGACAGCTAAATGTCTTTTGCATGCACAACCATGCTCTTTCCGGCTCAAGCCTCAAGTGGAAAACAGTAAAGCATAGGGCATACCAAGTAAGGCTCCACTGCAATTCAACGCTGCTCTGGCACTCTCAGCATTGGTGAACTCAACAAATGCTATGCGTGTAGGATGGTGGTAATCCCCCAGGAGCCTGATCTTGGAGACTGGGCCTGCAGCACGATGTCAGCAACCATGTTGGAGTCAAAATTTGCAGTCAGAGCATGACAGTCAGGCAATGGCATGATAAAGATGTGTCAGCTTTGGAATAGCAGGTGTACAGCACAATGTCAGCAATCTTGTTGGAGTCAACTCTTGCGGTCAGAGCATGACAGTCAAGCAATGGCATGATAAAGATGTGTCAGCTTTGGAATAGCAGGTGTACAGCACAATGTCAGCAATCATGTTGGAGTCAAATCTTGCAGTCAGAGCATGACAGTCAGGCAATGGCATGGTAAAGATGCATCAGCTTTGGAATAGCAGGTGTACTCTTATGTCTGACTTTTGGTGATGTACCGCATAAAGTCTCAAAGAATGCCTGCACATCTGTGCGATCAACCTTCTTGTCAATGTTTGCAGCATACACTGTCCGGCCGCACAGTTCTCTTTCCTCCTCAGTGCGGGGCAAGTATTGGTTGTTGACAGGTACAATCGCTGTTTTAGATGGAAGTACTCTCAGAGGATATGTTCCCAAAACTGTCCCATTCCTTGTTAGTGCCTGAAAGAACAGGAAACTTGAGTTTGAAACATTCTCATGTAGTACAGCACTAACAAAGCTTGCTGTGCAGCTTACAATCTTGGCAGCTGATTCTTCAAGGAACTCAATGAAAGCAAATCTCATAGCAGAGTTGGGGTCACCACACACACGGCAGTCCACCACTCGGCCACACTCCTGAAACAGGTTGGCCAGCTGCTCTTCTGTGACCTGCAAAGATGCAGCAAGATGAGTTTAAACAGGATCAGCTATATGATGAGCCTTATGAGTTAGGTCATGAGTGAGTTAGGTCACCTGCTGATCAATGTCACAGATGTAGATTGTCCGTCTGACCTTGTCCCCTAAGCTTTTCTGAGCTGCTTGCCTCTTGCTGGTGCTCTTGATACTGCTTCTAGCTGAGTGCACAGGTATAGCAGCATTTTGTTGATGATATGAAGGATGCCCTGTTTGAACTGCAAAGCCCTGCAGCAGCAGCAGGGTACCAAGGCTTGTTCAGACGATGAGCTTTGATTCGAGCAGAGAAGACAGGTCTGTGTCTTGCTCGGTGTTGATCCGCGGTTGGAAATTTGGTAGCGCGTGCGAAAGTTATACTCCTTACCTCGTCACGGTTACGTGCGTAGCCCTGCTGATGTAATCCTCCCTGGCCTCGAGCAGGAGCAAGATAGCTGGAGGCCATAGCTCTGATGCGTAAAGCTTGAAGCCGTTGGCTCAATGCAGCTGCGCAGGCATGTAACGAGGTCAGATTGCCGGCAGTCTGAGCTATTAGCTTCTGGTTGCTAGTCGCTGTTGTAAATTACGACTAAAATGATTATTGCTTGCCTGTGTCAATCATCTCGGCCTCGCGCTGATAGCTGCTTGCGTACGCTGAAGGGCTGGCCAGTATTGTGCCTTGCCATGACTCTCCTGGCCAAGACAGACAGCGAAGATAAGCCTCAACAGTGTTGCATCACTGCAGCTGTGCAGACCATGGCGCTTACCAACAGCTGAAAGTGGAAGGTGAGGCTGCTCGACATGACTGAAAGCTCCTGAAAGGAAATACTCTTTCAGTTGCTACGCAATTATCAAGCATCACGCCAGTGTTGTTCGTGCATAGTTGGTTTCCAAGGTAAGCCATGTGTATCGTGAGCAGCCGGAAATACCGCCCGGCGCTCACCTACTGCTGCGGTGGGAGCTATACCAAACGTGTTTCCATTAAGTCTAGCGTACAACTTGCTGACGGCTTGCGCTTGCCTGTGCGCAAGGTCAAACTCAACCTCCGACGTCGGAATCCTGAGATCGTTGCAGGACAACGGACTGGTGCTGACTTCAGCTGGGTAGCAAGCTTGCAACATTCTGATACTCTCGAAACGATGACCACTCTGATTCAAGCTTGTGCGATGATGCGCTGCAATGCGGTTCAACCAGTTCGCCACAGACAAGAGTGCAGTCCTCGTACCCAAAGTACTGTTGAGTGCAAAACTA
>JAABUK010005430.1_pt1 | contig 19851 bp, 17 predicted proteins | sample 5559141 | NCBI WGS metagenome assembly JAABUK01 (sample SAMN10711869, study PRJNA513367) | rock metagenome | isolation source: Antarctica rocks | place: Antarctica: Victoria Land, Pudding Butte nord | collected 2016-01-03 | reverse complement strand
GGGTTGTGGAGTTTATAGGGGTATTTAGGTGATGGTTAGATATTGGTGGGATGGGGAGGGGGAGGGAGAGGGGGGGAGGAAGGGGTAGGGAGAGGGGAGGGGGGAGTAGGTCATGTTTGTTTAATGGTGAAGGAGTAGAGGGACATGCGTGGCAAGTATGGTAGTACTCATTCCAAGTATATCTCTTCCCTCAATCTCCTCAAAAAGCCAGTTCCACTGCCACCCACATCACCTTGTCCCCTAACCGCACTCGTCTCCCTCCTCGCCTCCTGCCTCCCTCCCGCCCCCTTCCTCCCCTCCTCCTCTTTCTTCCGAATCTCATCATCGACCGCCAACTCCAACCCCTCCAACCACTTCAGCCTCGCTTTCTCCTCCCCAGTCCCCTTCCATATCTCACATATCTCTCTCAACTCTCCGACGCGCTCTCTAGCCCTGTCCGCGCCGCCTCCTCGGCCCTCTGCATCTGTGAGCAAATCCAGAACTTCTTGGCGTAGTCGAGAGAGTGCGGCTTGGCCTTTGCTTTCGAGGTCAGGATCTTGATTAGGTGGGTTGACGGAGATGAGGGAGGATGTGGCTGTGGTAAGGAGAGAAGGTGGGAAGGGAAAGGATAGGGCGAGATTGAAGCGCTGGATTACGGCTTGGAGTTGGGCGCGCACGTGCATGAGAATGCGAAGTTGTGGGAGCGCTTCGGGCTCATTGGCGAAAGATGTTTCTGGATTTGGTGGGTTGTCTTGAGCGTTGCTTCTCAGTGGTGGGATTTGTCCTTGGCTGCTATGCCTTGTCTTCGAAGGTGGATGAGGAGATTCTGGTGGTTGACTGGCTTTGTCGAGCCCATGAGGCACGAATCTACGGATAGACTCGTCCAGATCCCCTCGAGATGATAGTGAGTCGGCTAGAGAAAGAGCTTCCCCCCTCAGTAACTCGACCTCATAAGCCAGTCGAGAGCTGGTACGGAGGATGTCGTCCGTCAAGCTTGTGAGGGCCGCAGAGAGGCGGGTAGTCTGGGCGTTCAGTGTGGAGATGTGGGATTGCGTCTGAGAGGCTATAGCTGAAAGGGAATGGCTAGGTTGCTGCTGCTTTGTTGCAGTGGGCGACGGAAGGGCGGTATTTAAGTAGTCGAGTGGGGAGAAGCTGGGTGAGAGGAAAGGGCGGAGACTAGGATCTGTGAGGTAGGGATTCACATTTTGGGATGCTGCGACCATCTCTGCTATCGTCTCCCGACTTCTGCTGTTCGTAGATCTATTGACGGCGCTGGAGATGGGAGACTTTTGACCGGTCCTCGGGTGTGGTTGTGTTCCTGGCTAGGCGCCCCACTAAGCACGCTGATCTTTAGCTGCCGGGGCTAAGATAACGATTGACGACAGGACCGTCGTAATGACAGCCTGGGGTAACCGCTTGAGCCGCTCTGGAGTCACAGCCTTGTCCATAAGTACTACTCTAGCTCTTTGCTGCCTGACGACACCTCATTGTTTTCAATATTCCGCTCTTTTGACTAATCACCAAGCACTCGTTTCTATGGTTGCGATGCCCAATGAACGTTGCTGTCTTCTTACATGGGTATCGTTGGACAACATTGCAACCCTCTTAACGGACCTGTGTCAACACAATTCCTCGAAACGTCCCATGCCTCATCAAGTGTAATAACACTTACTTTGACCAACTTCACCACAACATCACGGGCATTGTTAAATTGATGCCGCTGCTTCTGTCGTGTTACTGCCCCTTACACTTTTACACTTCATAGTTCCCATCCCCCTGGATATATTCCCAGTGTTCAAAGCTTCCCAACGGCTCTCATTCAGATACCCGACCAACATGCCTCGAAAGGCTTTCGTAGCCGACTTGCAGGGGGCTTTGACAGCATTTGAGCGGAACAACATCACCAAACTACGAGCAGGGGAGGAAGATGGCATGATCAACTTCCACTATCATTGCACCAATGAAGCTGCTACTGAAATCACGATCCTGGTCCCAGGTGTGCTTCCTTTTTTCTATGCGTGTGTCATCAACGTACTGACTGAGGAAACTGTAGATCTTGGGGAGTATCCAGAGTCACACATGTACATGTTCTATACGAATTCCGAGAGTGTGTCTCCATCCGTTCACTCAGCTCTGGACGCCATGAGCGATTGTATGGGGTTAAAGGTATCAGAAATGCTCTGCAAGGCCAGCAGAACTCTCGACAAAGCCACCGCTGGGTCTCGTCACAATCCTGTGGACCTTGACGACGGCGACCCTATGGACATAGATTCTGATCATGGTAAGTCTGGTACGAGACAATCCTGCACAATGACTGTACAATGACCTGACATGTGAGTGACAGATCCAGAGCTCTCTGACGATCCCGAAGACTACGATAGTGACGCCGGCGGCTGGTCACCAAAATCGCCCCGGCATCATTCAACTGCTGCTTCTCACACCCGCACTGGACGCCGGCCCGAAATCGCTGCTACCAATGTCCGGATTCGCCACGATCTTCGTCAAGCAAAAGAGTCTGGTTTTCGCGTTGGCTACCTTGGTAGCCTGTTCAATGGCGGTCAAGACGGCTTTGTGACCATTTCATGCCGCGTTGCGAAGCTTGGCATCTCCGAAGAGGCTTTGCAGGCGTGGCATTTGGAGCCAAATCAGTACTTCCTGCTACTGATACGATACACAGTTGGTTACAAGGACTTAGACAGGCTAATTGGATCAGCCATGACCCATGGGGACAATGGAGTGCAGATGCGGGCAGGTCTAACCAACAGATACAAAGTCGCGATTGACGAAGCCATTGCCGCCTTTGCGCAACTGGAAGACAAGAGCAAGTCGAGCAAACTCATGAGCAATGAAGCGACCGATCCAAACAAATCCAGAGGTTTGGGACGTCTATTCATCGGCCGACCACTGGACGAGCTTTTGAACGACCGTTTGATACCGTTGCTGAGATATAGAATTGGCATGGGAATGCCATGGGGAGGTGCAGAGGACTTCTTCAGCGATCATCAAGGCCGTAATCTCACAGATCAAGATGATATGGACGCTAAATACTGGGCTGAGGACGCTTCTAATCACCTAGAGTCTCTACCTAGGGTTGTGACCCAGGATCATCTCAACGACCGTGTCAAGGAAAAGTCATTCCCCTTAGTTGCGATGCAATTCGCCTTGCGTCATCTTGTCCGATGCACAGAGTTCTGCTTGGTATGCCACTGCAGAGTGGAAGCGGATTTCGAGGCTTTGAAACCATATGTCTGCTCCAAACCGCTGTGTCTGTACCAGTATATGAGCCTCGGTTTTGGGCCCAGTATCGAACATGAGATCATTACGCAACCTCATGTTGTAGACCTTCTCATAAGCTTCTGCTATACAAGTGCCAATTACCGAAAACTACGGTATCTACCTACGGGAATGGCTCTCATGGTACCCTCGCCTGCTCTGGTTACACAAGGTGCAGTACTGAGTAGTAGCTACCATCCGAGTCCGTTTCACAACGGTATGCCGGACGGCGTTAGTAACCGCCAGACTTCCCATACTTCGAACAAGGCGCAGCCGTCACGGACCTACAAAGCCAGGTTTGATCAGGCAAGAATGGAACTCATCTTTGATGCTGGTTCGCAGAAGGTACTGCATCCCGGGAACTGGATCACGTTCGTCTTTCCTGGCGCTTTTGAACAGCGATACCACTGTCGAGTGACTGAAGTGCTGCATCCGACAGCCAAACTAGGGGCTGCAGTGATGCGGGGGCCAAAGAAAGGTGGTCACTCTGACCAGACATCCTCTATCAACGTATCTCAGAGACACTTGGGGGGCTCCAATATAGCAAATATGACTCCAGCTGCGACACCTCCTCCGACATCAAGCACAGAAAACCTGTCGAAAAACCATCATCCCCAGATCGAATTCGCCGTCTACGATCAAAACTTTGACGATCTTGATGACAACCAGAAGCAGAGCTCCATTCTGACACTGCTTGATACCATGCCCAGCATAGCGCAAATGGGCGCTTTTCTACGAGGTAAAGGCGGCCAAGACACGTCTCTACGGACTTGGGCGGATAGAATTTCACCAGCATCGTTGGGTCTACTGCGGTGGATCATCGCCTCAAACCGATCCTGCATCATCCAAGTGGATAGTCTTGACAGCAGCACACGGAATTCTGAGGAGCGAGTGTCAGGAATGGCTGGGTGGATGCAGTTCCGGTTCGCGCAAGGAGCGCCAGACAAAGAGCAGAGATTTGTGACTTCCATTAGGGACACGACTCCAAACGCAAAATACCCAACCCTATTTGCATGGCACGGCAGTCCCCTTCATAATTGGCACGGGATTGTCAGAGAAGGTTTGCACTTTGAGAAAGCGGACCACGGTAGAGCATTTGGCAACGGCTGCTATCACTCCTTGCAATGCGCTACAAGTATGGGTTATAGCGGTATGCATTATAATCAGCACCGTGCTGGCTATGGTGGAGAGGAAGGATCACAAATTGGAGAATGGCCACAAAGTCAGTTGAGGATATCGCAAGCCATTGCCTTGAACGAGATCGTCAACGCCCCATCACAATTCGTTTCGAAGACTCCTCATCTTGTAGTGGCTCAGCTTGACTGGATCCAGTCCCGTTATCTATTCGTGAGATGCAACAATCAGGGAATACAGATTGCGGAGGAAACGCCAAGCCAGGTGTACGAGCAAGATCCGTCGTATACCCCTGTTGGGGAGAGCAATGCGCAGATCGTGATACCCATAACAGCGGTCAGCAAATCCCGGCGGCCAGTCTCGAAGGACAACTCCTCGAAGACGATCAAGAATGGAAACAAAAAAATCAAAGTTGACAACGTTCAGGATGCTGAAGAGGCTTTAATGCTCAGCGATGACACTGACATGGAAGACTTGACTATATTTTTTTCCGACGTAGAAGAGGAGCCAGAAATGGCTGCCGTGAAGCCAAACAAAGGCAAGGGCAAGGCTCTGCCCGAGACTCCATCACAGCACAATCCACACAAGTCCAAAACGGATTTTGTACCCGGTAGTCTTGATCATAAATCACTACCTCTTCTCGAACCACCATCTTATGCAACATCTATGGCCACGAGAGCATTGCAGCGTGAATTGACTGCTACAATCAAAGTCCAAGACACACACCCATCGCACGAGTTGGGCTGGTACATTGATCGGGAGTTGATCAGTAACGTCTACCAATGGATTGTGGAGCTGCACTCGTTCGAATCTCAACTTCCTCTGGCAAAAGCCATGAAACAAAAGGGCATCAAGAGCGTGGTCATGGAGATCCGATTCGGCAAGAACTATCCCATGAGTCCACCCTTCGTCCGCGTTATCCGCCCACGCTTTCTAAGCTTCATGCAAGGTGGAGGAGGTCATATCACTGCAGGTGGAGCTCTGTGTATGGAGCTTCTGACTAACAACGGTTGGAGTGCTGTCTCGAATATGGAATCCGTCTTGCTGCAGGTCCGTCTTGCCATGTCATCTACGGATCCCAAGCCGGCTCTTCTGGAGGCAGGACCTGTGAGAGATTATCAGGTCGGAGAAGCCATCGAAGCATTTATTAGGGCGTGTAATGCTCACGGTGTAAGTTCTTTCGGTTCAGTATCTTAATGTGTAAAGCTAATCGACCAACAGTGGGAAGTACCACAGGATATCAAGTCCATGAACGGGCCTTCAGGGAGTAAGGGCCCGTTACCCTATTGATGAAAGCCTGAAGGGCTCCTCTCTTTCACGAGAAAATGGTCAACGACAATTGTCATGTACGGCGTTGATTGCTGGAAGGCTGACGAACAATGATTGGCGTTAAGAGTGAGGACGAGGGGGCGAAATCTGCCCAGGGTTATATGAAATAATGGGTCAACGGGTCACAGAATGACGTTGCAAAATTATGAACCACGAAGTCTTGTCACCCATCCAGCATATGTAGAAGAGGAAAAACTCGATCTGTTCTCAGTCAACACAATCGCATTGCTCGCTTTGCATTTCCATTACCTATACGATGAATCCTCACCACAATATGCTGTCTCTTACACGCTCACTACGAAACATCAGGAGACTGATATACTGACTTTACAAGCTAGACAAAACGAACCTTCAGGTCCTGCCCACCCAAATCCCTCGTTGCCCCCAAACACTTATCAGAGATCTACCACCAGCCAAAGCTAACTCCTGCATCCATTCAAAAATCTGATATCCAATCTCCGCATCTATTCCCCCAATTACATATTCAGATAAATTTCTCTTTTAGGGTTTATACCTCACCCATCTCATCTCATATACCACCATCCCCCCCTCCACCCTCCTCTCACACAAGCGAAGGCTTATGCACACGGAATAGGCCCTCGGTAGCTGCTGACGCCGCCGAATGGACTGTTGTGATAGTTTCTGCACGGTAAAAGATGCCTGTGAGCGTCGTTGTTAGAGTATTTGATAGGATTAGCACTCAAACAATATAGATTAGTTGATTGAATGAAGGAGAGAGAAGCGTAAGGGTATCAATTTAATATGAAGAATCATATTTGTTTTGCTAGATTGTTTCAGAGAGATGTGGATCGGTAGCAATGAAAGCTTTAGGAGGGGATGAGGATGAGGGTGAGGGTGAATTTTTGAGCGGAATACATTCCTTTGAACGATGATTTATGATGTATTGAGAGAGATGTATAGGCTTTGAAAAAGTCGCGTGCCCGATTCTTCGTCACCCAATGGTGATGAGATTCTTCAGACGTCAGGTCTGAAAGCAATCGATGCATCGCTTATGCAGTGCTATCAAGTGCAAATCCAGCACTGCGAATGCGCCACGTTTGCTTACTTTTCTCGTCCGCTTCTTCTTTTCGCATAATGTGCATTGCTTCAGTAAATCTTTCGAGCTTTCGCAGTAGATTTGGAACCATCAAATGCACACTCGATATATTAGACTTCTCACTAGATGCTCAGGACAGACTACGCATGCTATCTCATCATTCTCATCGTAATCGTCTATCATACCAAAATCACAATGAAGGCCATGTAATCCCCATAGCCTTCCAACTAGGCAACCCATCAAATTCCCTCCTCTTCCGCTCAAAGTACTCACTCGCATTACTCTTCCAACTAATATCCTCCGAAGTCCACAACCGATCTCCTTGCTTCCTCAGTCCCGCCTTTTCTCCATTAGAAGCATTGACTGCAATCTCTCCCCTCATGACCATACCCACCCAGATACTGACACACATCCTAATAGCCAAACCCTCTTCGATCCACTGCTCTCCAGGCTCACCGAGCGCGTATCCCCGTTCATCTAATAGCACCATGAAAGCATCCGAAACGCTGCAATCCCGTTTCGTAACTGTTCTCGACCAGCCGAGAGACGTGGTGACTGAGACGCCGTAGTAAGCTGCTGCCGCACTTTTGGGGTTGAATGGGAAGATATGAGCCCCGTATAGCAAGGAGCTGAGGTAGAGGGGTCCGAGAGCTCGCATGTGGCAGGGTTCCCAGGGGGTTAGCTGACAGAGGGGCTCGTAAGGGGAAGAGCAGAGGATGTCGGATTTTGTAGCTGGAGGTGGCAGCGCGGGACCTGGTGTGAGGACGCTCCAGATAGGGGCTGTGAGTCGAGAGATCCAAGTCGTTTGGGCTGGGGATGTGGACTGGACTGTCATTGGTGGGCGAGGCGCATGCTCCCCATTTGATCGCAGTTTTTGGCTTTGCTTTCCCGATTGTAGGAGGAATGGATCAATGGGAACCGTGTCATCTGCTATGGTCTTTCCAAGAGGCTTCTTAATCGACCAGCAGGGAGACCCGTCGTGAGATTGAATGTCAATCGACGTGGTGGTCGTATCTCCCTCGAGAACCTCACTGGACTCTGCCTCGCGTTTGTTCTCAGGGGTTGCGGGCACGCTGTCCGCTTCAGCTTGTTGCTCGCTGGAGCCTTCAAGAAGACGCTTGACTGAGTCGAATGGCGACGATGCCTTCGCTGCCGTCACTGTGGTTCTGTAATCTCTTCTAGGACTTAGGTGGCGAGCAATAAGCGCGCTTGTCGAGTCACCTGGCTGACCGGAATCGTCAGTCTCGTCGAGCGATTCCTGATACACCTTGTCACTTTTGATGTTGGAATCCTTGACAGGACTAAGCTGCCTTGTAATGAGTGCCCCCGTCGAATCGTCTGGCTGACTTGAATACTCTGTATCATCGAGTTCCCTTTCTGGGCTCTCGTTCAATCTTAGGGAGTCCTTCGCTTGTGTATGGTCCGTCTGTTGGGATGAGTCTGCCTCTGTGAGCTCTGGCTCATAAGTATAGATGATGTGGCCGTTGCGCCTCCATGGGCTTGGAAGCTTGCTTCGGCGAGGTTTGATGATTTCGGGCTGCAACAGCGTATCAGAAGCTTCAGGGGTTAGTTCTCGACTATAGTGCCCTGTGTGAGCCTCTGCTTGCCAAATGTCGCTATCTTCTTCTTCGTCATGCCTATCGAGCGCTTGTCCTTGATCTTCGGGCTGTTCATCGGCTTCTTCATCACTATCAATCACAATTACTTGACTCTTATTAGCCAGTTCAATTTGCCTGCTAATGGCTTCGCGTTCACGCTGCCATTCTGCCTCCCTCTCCATCATTGTGTGATCGATGGTGGACTCGTCTGGCCCCCCCTCAATATCATTTCCAAAAGCGAACGCAGTGCGCTCCGCCGTATTTTCCGACTTTGGTGGTGTATCTGCTTTCCAGCTCATACGACCCTCATCTGCGTCTGCTTCGCTTCTCGCAGGCGTGGGAAGCTGGTTCCTAGAAAGCCTAGGGTAGCATACATCCTCCCCTGGTCCCTGCCTGGAGTCTGGAACTGTCAAGTTGTACCCCGTTTCGGCGTTAGATTCAGGCAACCGAGGATACTGAACATTGGTGACCGCACGGAAGACATCTTCATCTACTCCCGAGTTGGACTCTGTCTCTTGGGCGAGTTTCTGTTGCTTTTTGGCCAGCTCCTCGCCCAGTCTAAGTCCCGCTCGTAGCTCTCTCCGTGTACCTGCGCCGAAGCCACTGAACAAATTGTCTAGGCGCTGTTTTGGCGATGCTTTTTTGGAGACTGGAGATGATAGTGCTGGTGAAGTCGCTTCTCTTGATTTACCAAAGGGCGAGCCCAGTCTCTGGCTTCGATCACCAGGGCTAAGCACCCCCTGAAGTGCAATACCTGCACGCACGACGCGAGCAAGCTTCGGAGTCCCCTCTCGAGGCTCTTCCATATGGCGGGACAACGGCTGAGGATTAGCATTTTGAGGTGCTGGTGGTTCTGAAGGTGAGGAGTCAATGGCCGGGGTGTCGTTGCGGTCGCTTAGTATGCTTTGGTGCTTGGCTGACTCATTGCATTGATTGCCTGCGGATCCCAGCGACTCTACAGATACCATACTGAAGCCTTCACTCTCAAGTATGGTATCATAATCATAGTGTTCGTTCGTCGGATCGACATCTTTCTGTTCCTCGTGCTCTTCGTGGCCTGCAATGGGCGAGGCATCCTGAGATTGGCTCATAAGGCGCCTAATCTCTTCATCCTGCTGTCCCACGATTGAGTGTTCCGGCAAGGGCCGAAGAAGTGGGCTCTTAGATTGCCGCAGTCTTGGCTGGTACGTCTGATGATGACCGACCGGTGTAAGCAGGCATTTCTTTATTGCTCCGTCCGGATTTGGCTCCAGTCCAATTGGCACTCCTCCAGGAAATATCGAGGAATCGAGACTATCTACGGAATCTGGATCGACACCAAGCCTCATGGGTGTGATCTCCTGCCTTCTTCCCCTACCTCTGGTACGTGTAGCGTTCCCACCTGCTACCGTTGAGTCCACTTTTTCTGCCATTGGTGTCAAAAGTAGCGAGTCCGTCACAAACTGTGCGGCATTTGATTCACCTTCCAAGCTCTTTTTCGTCTTTCGGCGGGGCTTCTTTGGTGGTGTGATCATTGCAAGGCTTGCGTTATCGGTGTCGTCCTCTTGAGTGTCCGGCATTGGTCTCCGCCTCCCACTCATTTTAGGTTTCGGAGTTCCGGTCCTCTTCTTTGGGCTATCTAAAGACTTCCTAGGTCTACCTCTTCCTCGTTTCGCCACGGCTGGGGGAGTGTCATCACCAGCTTTGAGGGGCACTGTGATTGTGGTAGTGCGTTCGGCGAGGCGTTTGGTTGGCGAGCTGTTCCTTCGAAGTTCAAACCCTTTTTTTTCGACCTGCTCCGCTTGCACTGTCAAGCGAATCCGCCATGGACTTGTACAAGCGGCCTTTGCGGGTGATCTAGTGGCTGGATTGCTGCTTCTCCGAGCAGGTGGAGTCGAGATGAAGAAGTCCTGGACCCGGGCATTGCCAGATGTATTGACAAGTGGCTTCCTTGGTGTTATGATTGGCCCTTCCGATTTCGTTGGTCTCGTCTTTACAGGCGAAGGCGTGGGAATATTCTCGTTTGACAAGGCCAATGGATCAGGCGAAGAGAGTAGCAACTTGTCGTCTCGAGCCATCTTGCTAGGCTGAACCACACAGTGAGTATTCAGAAGCCCTATGCGGTTGGATGTGTCAGTACTCTCAATCCTCAGCACTATTTGTGGTGGAGTGTGAAAGCTGGAGGTCCGAAATGTAAACAAAGATCTGATGGCGCTAAGATTAAGTCCGCTGAGCCGGAGATAACGTAGCCCACCAAATGAGATTGAACTTGCACAATGTCATTTCCATCTATTTACGGATTTGCTTCTCTATTTATTTCTCCGGACGATTTCAGATCTCAAGAGGACACAATGCTGAAATCGTATTGCGCGAACACCACCGCTGGCTCAGAATCCACCGTGTAAATCTGGTACTGATCCTGGCCCCATTGGGGATTATTAATGCCATCGATCCATTGCTGAGTCTCAATCACCACACACCCAAACTGTGGCACATATGTGGTTGAACCATTGCTCGAATGTTGCTGGCTTTGCTTGACAGGGATGGTTCCATTAAGATTGTCGCAAGTGTAGATCTGCAGACTCTGCTGGTTCGTCCTAATATCGAGCTGGATGCCAGTGACGTTGGAGGACATTGTGAGAACGCTCATGTCGGTAGATTCCGGGGCAGAGTAGCGAGGGCGATCGAGGATGAACGCGTTGTCATATCCTGTACAGCCGAGACCGCAACCATTGACTGCCTCTTCTATGTTTCTGCCAATCTGTTTAGGAGAGGTGAAATCCAGATAAGTGTCATTGACGGTGCCGATAGTGCCATTAGGTACCTCAATATTATCGAACTCGATATAACGAGCAGCATATGGCATGTGAAGTGTATTGTTCAGGATCGTCGTATCGGCGGGATTGGCAAAAGCGTCCAGATTCCAGTAAACGTGATTAGCTAACATTATCGGAGTCGGCTGGTCGAGGGGTATTGAGACCATTCGCGAGGTCCATCGAGGTCCAGCAGAGACTGTGTATGTCGCGAACGTGATGATTGTTCCAGGAAAGCCCTCAAAGCCTTGGTCGAGCAGTGAGAAGGTAATCGTACTCGAATTTGCTTCCACTATTGTCCAATTTCGTTGATCGTATCCCACGTTGCCTCCGTGCAGAGTGTCGGCACCCATATGCTCGTTCTCTGGGATATGAGACGTAGTTCCATCGATGGTGAAGGTGCCGTTCTTAATGCGATTGGCATATCTCCCTACCACGGGGCCGAGGTATGTGTGGACAGTCTCGGTATCGTTGAGGTATTGTGTACCATCATCGTAGCCTAGGACTACATCTTGTGGATTGCCATTCCTGTCATTGACGTAGAGATTGGTTAGGCGCGCGCCATATGGTATGAAGCTTGCATTGATACCCGGCGCTGAAATTGTGTACTTCTCGAAGACTGAGCTAGGAATCTGGGCTAGCGCTTTGGATGAGAGCACCGTCAAGCTAAGCAGGATAGAGTGAAGCATGGTGTCACGACTAATAACTGTGCAACGAGAAAGTCTGAAAAGAGGAGCAGAGATTTGTGCGGTTCTAAAGCGAAGGAACGGAGAACAGATCTGCCTTTTTGGGAACCTCTCCAGCTTTATACCTGTAAGAGGGTTTCCAGCCCGAACTCAAGTCAGTTCTTGTAAGATTCGCCAGTCTGCGGGGTTGCGCATCTGACAGAAAGGAGTCTTTTGGTCCGAGCATGATGCAATACTGCAGAGCTCGACAGGCATGCAGCGTCTCCTGCAGGTCCTCGCACGGGAAAGCTCTTTCTAGACAAAGCAACGAAACCTTATAAGAGACTAAAAACCGGAGTGTACGGAGTGCATCTTGATCGGCTTGTCATTCGTACCTTGGTTTGAAGAGAAGTGGAAGGAATTAGAGGAGGCCTGGAGGCTGTTAGAATTCTTTGGTGGTAATCCGGGGATGATGGCCACCGGGAGTGGGGAACCCCTGCTAGCTTCGACCGCTCACAACCGTGCAGTAGCAGTAGCAGTAACGCAGTACTTTAGCATTGCGCCAACACCCAATCAGCCTCGGCTGGGGACGGCTGATGGCATGCTCTAGGCTCGCTGCTACTGCGGGGCTCAATCACGGCCTTGCGAGTCTCAAAATGTACCTCACGAAAGCTGGTAATCTCCTGGAAACCCACTGTAAATTCATCGAGTCGTTGTATTGAGACAAGCCCTCCTTCAATGTACAATCTACCAATTTGCGTACTGGATAATGTCAACAGAAGCGAGCAGAGCTTCTCCTGCGCCAAATGCCATGCCGAACAGAGCTCGAGAGTACCAAATCTAGAAAACACTGATGTAATTACCGATTCGCTCCTTCTGGTTTTGTGCGATACACTCAGAGATCCACGTGATATTTCGTATCTCCTGTGCATATGTTAGCCACGCCACCGTAAACTCTGGGGAACGGGGAAAAGCTTCACCTGCTCTCTTAGCTTCACCCAGGCATAGATAACAGCGTGCGTGAATTGCCTGGTGAAGGCTGTCTTCGATATTTCCATCTCTTTCTGGTAGAACATATCTTCCAAGCTTTTCCCATCGCTCCCGCCGCCGCCGCTCATATTACCGGGACCTGCAGAGCCGCCACCCATGCCAGCACTGTCAAAGTATGACTTGTAATCGTGGTTCCCACTAACAGCAAGGGAGACACCTTCAAGGTCGTCTGCTCTTGAAAGCATGAAGGTACCCTCTGGATACAACCCGCCAAACTCGGGGTATAACTTTTTCCGATCTTGTTTCGACAACTCTGTGCCGAAAGAATTCAGGGTGATGTTGATTGCCCGGCGATCTGCTTCAAATTCAAGCACTTCAGACATGACTTCCGATGTAGGGGTGCCACGCAGCTCCGGGTCTTCTGTGACAAATTTGTAGAAGTCTTCGAGGTAATTTTTGTAGAGTGTATTTCGGACAATTTCGATATTCAGTTCGTCCAAGTCTTGGTGGGTCAATGAACCTTTGAAGTATGGAGCGAGCGGCGTTTCGATCAGAACGGAGTTATATAATTCCTCGATGTTGGTTGCTACGCATAACACTGGCATCGTCTCGAACCATCCTAGCGGGTGGCACCTTTCCAGCAGCTCTCTTGTGTCTCGCTCGTGTAGTGTGCCAGTAATGAGTAGGGCCACGTTATCGATCATGTAACCGTATGTTAGGTATTCCATGAACTTGGCTAATGACCCCACTGCTTGACCCTGTAGATAGCGAAATTCTGCGACGAGCTTGTCTGTGGTTTTATTGGCTAATGACGAGGTTGATGGGTTGGGTGGGAGAGATGCGAGGAAGTCGCCATAAGCGGGTGACAGTTGCAGCTTGACATCTGTAGTGCATCAGCTATCTAGGTATACCCTGACTACACGCCGAGCACAAATACCATCTATCGTTTCGCACTGGATCAGGTTGCTATAATTCTGTCCCGTGAGAAGACTATTTCGGTATCCTCGGACAATGCCCTCGATGTACCTAAAATTGTCAACCCGGATTGCTGAGTTATATGACGTGCAACGTACCCCCCGTTCACATTGAAGAAGAGGCCCTCCATGGCAGTGAAAAGTGTTTAAGAAAGCTAGGCTACTGGATCTAGCAAAGTAATGATGCCTATGTTCGAGTGATCGCAGACTGATAGGGCTGGATTTGGCACTAACCGTATGTGAGCTAGCGTATACTCCAACCTCCACGAAATCTTCGTCGAAGTATTTTGGAGGAGCTTGAGCAGTGACGGGGACAGCAACAACATATTTTCCTCACACGATGGGGCTTTTTATTCTCCAGTAGGCAATCATGATTGAGAGGCCATATTTCCCCACAACTGACCATTTTGCAGAGAGACTCCTGTGGGATACGCCCTTCTCAAAGCCAAGAGCTCCAAAATACTCAAGCAGGACGGTGCCGTAGGCGAAGACCAATCCGCTGAAGAGATTTGCAGTTTGTATGTAGAAGTGAATTTCGAGGCTCTTGGTTGGCTCTTTCCCTGTCAGACTGAATCAGAATGACTGATCGCACCTTCCTTATTCTACAGACTCAAATTGAAAGACTTCCACAAATTCGATAGCGCAGCTACAGGTTAGTTGCTGCAAGCATCCAAAATTCAAATGGAGTTTCTGAAGTCACTGATGACAATACTGACTCTTGCAGCTTTGGAACAAACTGCTGCACTTGTGGAAGGGAAGGTCACACCTCGATTGTCTGGCTTGTTAGATTCAATCAAGGATGAAAAGAAAGTGTCATTGGCGGTCGCTGATCCCAAGCTCGGTATTTTAGATTTCCACAACCCAACCAAGGATCTTGCAGCTAATGTACGCAGCCAATGCTATCAACAAGCTGCCCCAACTCTCCCTGAAGCTGATCTCGGATTCTACGACCAATGACCTATATCGAGCCATCCGTAACCATCTCCCCTCTTTGATCCCAGGCCTCTTACCGCAAGACATCTCAACAATGTCACTTGGTCTCTCACACTCGCTCTCTAGACACAAACTCAAATTTTCGCCGGACAAGGTGGATACCATGATTGTCCAAGCAATCGCTCTTTTGGATGATCTCGACAAGGAACTGAATACATACGCTATGCGGGTGAAAGAATGGTATGGATGGCATTTCCCAGAGATGGGCAGAATAGTCAATGACAACCTGGCATATGCGCGTGTCATTCTCACCATGGGCATGAGGACGAGTGCTGCGAAAACGGACCTTGCAGAGGTTTTGCCCGACGAAATCGAGACTGCTGTCAAGGCTGCTGCAGAAGTCTCGATGGGTACCGAAATTACTCAGGAGGACCTGGACAATATTCAAGCTCTTGCCGAACAAGTTGTCAGCTTTACTGAATATCGCGCACAGCTATCAGGATACCTTTCTGCTCGCATGGCCGCGATCGCTCCTAATCTCACCGCTTTGGTCGGAGATCTTGTAGGTGCTCGACTGATCGCACATGCGGGGAGCCTTATGAATCTGGCAAAGAGCCCTGCAAGTACTATCCAGATCCTAGGAGCCGAAAAGGCGCTCTTCCGGGCGCTGAAGACCAAGCACGATACGCCGAAATACGGATTGATCTATCACGCTTCACTGATAGGTCAAGCCTCTGGAAAGAACAAGGGCAAGATCGCTCGGATGCTCGCTACCAAAGCAACGATGGGAATACGCGTCGATGCCCTTGCTGATTGGAGTGCTGAAGGAGAAGGCAAAGGGGATTCAGTTACAGAAGAAGAGAAATCTGCGCATGGTGTTGCCAATCGATTGAAGCTCGAGCACCGCTTGGCAAGTCTAGAAGGGAAGCCCATACGCTCGAAAGGAGTTGCTATCGCTCCAAATGGCGTGTCACACCAGCCTGGGAAATGGGAAGTCAAAGAAGCACGGAAATACAATCCTGATGCTGATGGGCTTGCCGGTGACGAGCCCGCTGCTGCTGCGCCGATTTCCAAAAAATCAAAGGTTGACAAGCCAAAGGGTGTCAAACTGATCGAAGAGATTGCTGAAGATTCGAGCATGAAAACGAAGAAGGACAAATCTAACAGCGTCAAAGCTATGGAAGAAGTCGTTGCAGATGCCATGGAGGAGGATGCTAAAAGCTCAGAGGAGGGGGAAGTGGAAGAAAGCTCTGATGATGTGATGGAAGATGAGATAGCAGAATCACCTGCATCACAGACGTCACAACCAGTGGATGAAAGCAAGACCAATACGCTCGAGAAAGAGGCCACCGCTGGAGCAGATGATAAGTCTGAAACGATTTCTACCGTATCAGCGGACACTCCTGACTCGCCGCCTTCACCCACTCAACAGGAGACCAACTGGCAGTCTCCCATCCCCGGAAACACGAAAGTCGCGAAAAAGGCACGGAAGCTGGAGAGGCATGCTCGAAAGCTTGCTATGTCGGAGGACAGAAGTGTTGCTAGGAAGCTCAGGAAAGAGAAGCTGGCACGAAGACTGGATCGGAAGGAGAGGCGGCAGAAGAGGGCAGAGCAAATCGAGCGGCGGGAGGAGAAAGACGATGAGAGATTTGGGACTGCAGCCAGGCAGGCCGGACTAACAATCAGCCGGTATAAGAGGAAGCTCGAGCGGGGTGAGATTAAATTTATTGATGGCAAGCCTGAGGCTATCAGCAAAAAGGACATCAAGAAGGCAAGAAAAGCGGCGGAGAAGGCCGTAAAAGGAGGGAAAGCGGAAGCGGCCACGAACGGTGACTCTGCCAGCAACAAGAAGAGGAAGCGAGATGGAGATGAGGTGGAGGCAGTGGAGAAGTCCGAAAAGAAGAAGAAGAGGAAGTCTCATGCATGATAGATATCCTGGAATCATTTCCTGAATGCGACATCACTTGGGTGGCAAGGTGGATGACGAAAGGTCATGTTGGCTATGGGGCTATGTGATCAAGGTGCGCGGCGTTCATTATATATGGTATCATTGTAGGGTATTCTAGAGCCTGATATCCTGGCGGGACGCAAGGATATTGTGCATGTTCATTTCGTATATGCTTCCACCATAAAACCAAACAGCTCTACGTGATTGGGTATATAAACCTGCAAATGCCGTGAAACAGAAATTGCGCGCTAGAGCAAGCCTACGATATGAACTTAGTCAAATATCGGCAGAAAAGAATATGTAGCATTGTCTACTACCCACATAAGGAATCGCAAACAGACTACCTGTCGCAACTGTCTCTTTCGACACGTTAATCGATGGAACTCGCTACTTCATCACCATGAAAGTCAGTCAGCTCCCGTCGAAGACCGTCATAACGTTACCCGTCTGGAATAACATACTAATCCCTTCCAGATCATCGAGGCCCAATCCGCCGTGCTCTCCAACTACGAAGTCCTGGCTCACATTAATGCGACCCTCGCCAAACCTCGCACAACACCCCTAGCGCACCAAAATGTCTCCACAGTACTCAAAGAAGTACCATACCCCTGTTCCATACCCAAACCCCACTGACAGAACATCATTTACAGATAAGAGACTATCTCGCCCCGTCACCCGAGGCCCGTTCCCCAATTCCACCCTACGCAGACTCCTCCAGCTTCTCCCCCAAAGCTTACCGAGCGTTAATGCAAGGCCTGGAGCTTTATGGCTTGACGAAGTCAGAGATCCTTATGATCTGCAATCTGAGGCCCGGAGAGCAGACGTTATTGGACTGTGTAGTGGAGGAATGTGATGAGCGCTTTTCGAGTGAGCAGCAGGAGGATATTTTGAGGATCGTGAGGGACGCGCTTGGGATCAAGGACGGAGAGGAGGAGGATGCGGTTGCGGGTGCTGTTGAGGGGGAGGGGAATGGGGATGCTGTGGAGGAGGAAGGAAATGGGAATGGGATGATGGAGGTTGAGGGGGGTAGGTGAGATTGAAGTTGACTAATGATATGGCCGAGGAATGTCGTACGTTCACAAAATCCACCTTACGTCAAAATGGGTCCTACGGAAGCTGTGTGTCTACTGTGGATGGTAACACCGGTTTTGATTCCTCTAAAGCCAACCGCTCAGCTGACAATTGCTAGATATAGCAGTCCAATATAGCACTCAGTCTTCCTGGAAGGACGATTGCATACGACGGTTGTTTTCCCTCCAAATACATTTCGTCCTAGTACAAACAGTCACAACGACGCATGCTAAAACACTGTATCGCCGAGAAGCCTTGCAGAGTCCCAAATAAGTACCATCAGACCAAGCAAACCGTCCGCGATCCCGCTGTTGAGCGTTCGGTAAACAGCATCGACTGGCTGTTATTTCCATGAGTATATAGGAGTGATGTTGACCGTACGCGAATAATGACAGACTGGTCTTTGGCCGTCCACTGCTCGATCAAGTTCAACCACACACGACACCGTAGCCCCACTGCCACTTCGAATCCTCCCGATACATTTGATGGACACCGTTGATTGTTTTCCAATTGTCGCATCCTTTGCTGAACGCTTTCGTGGCATTGGCGAGCTCCTTCAATATTACGGCTGAGATTTCTTGAAATCGCTCGCTGATCTGCGATATGCTGACCAGGAGTCGATTTGCTTTGAGGATGGTGGCCCAGAAAGCTACAGTTCCACGGTTGGTGTATCTGTTGTATTTGAGGAAGGATCCTGGTGGATAGATGTTTCGTAATATCGGGATCAATACCTCGTTTGGGAGGGAGGATATGGCATTAAAGAGACAAGCTGTGCCCTGGGCAGATTTTGGTAGTCGTTTGGCGTTCTTGCGCTTCCGATGCTGGCTTAGAAGTTCTGTGAGTTTCTTCATGCTCATGTTGGCGTTCGAAATCTGGGTTGAAAGCCGTTCCTGAGCTGTTACTATCTAGGATCCTACCATTGTCTTCCCATGGAAATTGGTGGTCACAAGGCGGTCTCCACATTGCGTACGCAAACTATAGTGTCAAAGCCCGATTCAGACAACTCACTTCACTTCAGGAAGGGCCCATCACTTTCAAGAACCCTTGGGGGTCCCCGCATTTGAGGCGAACCGAAAGGGATTTGATTGCCAGCTGATTTTTACAAGGGGTGACAGTACCCAGGATTTATACATTTCTTAATGTGCATCTCCATCCCAGGCAGACGAAGGATTGGGCGGTCAAAAGCTGCCAGCATAATTCGCGCAGGGATCTGCAACAAAACCTTGATCCCTAACAGCCAATCCCAGGAGCTGTCCCTCGTGTGGCCACTATGTCAGGCGTCTTTGTTACTGATGGGGAATTACAAATGTGCCTTGTCCATTCGTCCACAGCGCATTTGTTCCATCTCGAGGCACCTTCGTCATCGGCCGCAGTGAACATTATCCTCGATTACGGACCCAGGAACGGCATGAAGGCGCTGACACGTGTCAAGTACATGCGCCAACGTTGTGTCTGCCTCCATGACGGATTTCCGACGCCTCATGGGAAAGCTCCGACCGGATGGGTGTCTCCAAAGGTGGTAACTAAAGGAAAGTTCACGACCACGCGATATCAGGGTGCTGAACAGAGCTTCGTGAAGATCAACATCTCACGAAATCCGGGGCAGCTGTCCATTCCACAAAGAAACACGAATTGAGAGACATTATCAATACCAACTTGAGATGGCCCCAGGCGGCGTTATGATTTGGAATCAACACTATCGCCACGCCACCGAAGGAACACGGTGACAAAGCTGGAATGGCAAGCAGTGATTCGAACGCTGTTACGGCTGGGTATTCGAAACACCCTGTAAGAGTTAAAGGGCCGGAGAACGTGGGAGATCGGGCCATGGATATGTATTGGGTAGAGGCCATGCTTCACCTCCCATAGACAGGTATACATACGAGGCATAATCTCTCATTCCACGATCCCAAACGCCTCAGATCCATGATCAACCACACTCAAAACTCCCTAAACCCCTTCCCACCACTCGTCATCTCCTCGCCCATCTTCCTATGCTCCTCCCCCGGCCTCACCCACGCCCCACTCGCATCCACCAACACCCCCTCCCCAAACTTCCTCCTACAAAACTCCACCACCTGCTTAATCTCCCCCACACTCTCCCCCTC
>JAABUK010005428.1_pt1 | contig 19858 bp, 18 predicted proteins | sample 5559141 | NCBI WGS metagenome assembly JAABUK01 (sample SAMN10711869, study PRJNA513367) | rock metagenome | isolation source: Antarctica rocks | place: Antarctica: Victoria Land, Pudding Butte nord | collected 2016-01-03 | reverse complement strand
TGCCGCCGGTTTCTAACAATGTTACTGTGCTTCCCTCGAAGCCAAGCGAGGTCACCATCACCCGCCGCCTCTTCCGGTCTGGAGAGAGCGAATACCTGATCGATGGCCGTCAAGCGCGTTTACGGGACATCCAGGACATTTTTATGGGCTCCGGCTTGGGCCCTGAAAGCTACGCCATTATTGAACAGGGCCGAATTGGCCAGATCTTGAGCTCTAAGCCGTCTGATCGCCGTGGCGTAATTGAGGAAGCAGCAGGTATTACGCGCTACAAAAGCCGCAAGCGGCTGGCAGAGGCAAAGCTCGAAAGCTCAAAACAAAACCTGGCGCGCGTTTTCGACATCTTGGAAGAAGTTACTCGGCAGGCAAATTCACTTAAACGCCAGGCCGCAAAAGCCAAGCGGTATTCTGAGCTGAAAGCCGATCTGGACGGGCGCTTGCGAACTTTGCTGAGTGCAAGATTCCGGGTTCTTGATAGCGAAGCCCGCGATGCCACACTGTCTCTTGAAGAGGCTTCCGCCCAACTGAAGCAAATCTCAGAGCAGGTTGCAACCGGCGAGGCAGAGCGCGGCAAACTGCAGGAAATTTGTTACCAGTTGGAACGTGATCTAACTGCGGAAAGGAAGAAGCTGGCCGAAGCCAACGTGGAAAGTGAACGCACGAGGGGACGGCTGGAAGCACAGGTACGAGAGAGCGGAGCGCTGGAACAGCGCATGACGCGCGGTGAAACTGAGAGCAATGAGCTCGGAACCCGCCTTGGCGTTGCCGAAGCGGAGCGCGACACGCTCGCGGCTACAGTCAAGACGCTAGAGGCGGATATTGCACAATCCCGCGCTCTGATGATTGAAAAAAATCAGGTTCGCGACTGCTTGCAGAACCAATTGCGCGATCACGAAAAAGCGATTGAAGGCAATCGGGTAACCGTGCTCAGGTTGCTCGGCGAAACGTCCACGCTGAAAAATCAGCTTGCGCAGGTAGATGAATTTCTTGCGGGTATCGATCGCGAAAGCGTTCGCGTGCAAGCGGAGGAAAAGAACGCCCAGGCCGAGGTAGAGCGGCTGGTGACCGCCCGGCTTGAGCTCTCGGATTCCATTGCGCAAAGACAACTCGATCTGGAATCCGTCACTGGTGAAAAACGGCAGACGGAAGAGACGCTCGGTGAGAGACGCGCGCTTGCCAACCAGACCCGCTCTCAACTGGATCAACTGCGGGGTGAGTGCTCCCGTCTTCGCGCGAAGAAGGAATCTCTTGAAAACGTAATCTCCCACCATTCCTACACCACTGATTCTGTCAAGCGCCTGTTTAGCGCAGCGGAAAAAGGCCAAGCTAGCGGTTTCAAACCTCTGGGAGTACTCGCTGACTTCGTAGAGGTGGATTCCACCTATGAACGGGCCGCAGAAGAGTTCCTTCGCGATGAGCTGGAATACGTTGTAGTTCAGAATTGGGAACAAGCGGAGCGCGGGATGCAGCTTTTTCACCCTGCAACCGGTGAAGCTCTGGAGGGCCGCGCAACATTTTTGGTGGAAGAAGGCGCTTCTGGTTCACAGACATCACTGCCGGATAGTCTCGAATTGCCGCGTCTGGCAGATCACCTTCGTCTTACCAATGGTTTGAGCCACCAAGCGGCCACCATGCTGCCCCGCCTTTCCAATTGTTACCTTGCCCCTGATGCGGAAGCCGGCCGTGAATTAGCGGCAGTCCACCCAGAGCTCTATTTCCTGCTGCCGACAGGCCAGTGTTATCACGGGCGCATGCTGTCGGGTGGTCATAAGAAAGCAAGCGGTCCCTTGGCCCTGAAGCGTGAATTGCGCGAAGTGGCAAAAGTTTTGACGGAGCAGGATCACTCGCTTACTGAGCGTACGCAGGGCTTTGAAAACCTGAATATTGAAATCGGATCCTTAGAACATGACCTGGACCGTCTTCGTTCCCTGCAGCAGACGCGTGAGAAGGATGCGCTCGCCCTCGGTCATGAAATGCGAAAGCTTTCTGACGAGAACAATCGTGCCAATTCGCGGATCTCTGTCGCACGTTTGGATTTGGAACGGCTGAACCGGGAGCGTGAGCGCTCTGTAGAACAGCGGGAGCGTAACCGCGGTGCTGTATCGCAAAAGGACGAAGAACGTATCGGCCGCGAACAGGCGCTTGAAGCAGCCAGGCAGGAACTGGACGCTGCCCAGACCGAAGCCACCAGTGTTAGGGAAGAGCACTCCACGTTACGCGCGGATCTGGCTGCGCTTGAAGAGCGGCACCGTGCCGCCAGCAGTGCTCTTTCCAGATTGGAAGGGCAAATTCGCGAAACACGCGAACGCCGCACACACCTGGGGCGTGACATTGAGCGAATGGGCGAGCACCGGGCGCGCCTTTTGTCTGAAAATATCGAACTCGATACCAAAGCTATAGCGCTTGCCGAGTTGGTGCAGCAGACTGACGCGGCGGCGTTAGTGTTAGCGGAGCAGGAAGCAGCGCGCCGCGCGGAATTGCATTCCGCTGACGAAGCCCTAAAGCTAACCCGGGCCGCAATTGAACTGGGGCATCAGCGCCGCGGTGAGATTGAAGTTGAATTAGTCAAACGGCAATCTGAACTGAAGTTCCTTGAAGAAACAAGCCGTAAGGAACTTGGGCTGAGCCTCTCGGAAATTACGCCGGAAGGCGAGCCCGGCCACGAACCGGATCTTGCGGAAGTGGAACGCGGTTACAACGAAGTGCGCGGCAAAATCGAATCCCTCGGCCCCATCAACTCGCAGGCTCTTGAAGAATTCGAGGAAGCACAAACGCGGCAGGATTTTCTTACAGCGCAACGTCAGGATTTGCTGGATTCCATTCGCGACACGGAGAAAGCAATTCACGAAATCGATGGAATTTCACGAGTTCGCTTTCAGGAAGCATTCGACGCAATCAATGAGAACTTCCGCCAAGCCTTCCAGACTTTGTTTGGCGGCGGGTCTGGTGAGATGCGCTTAACGGACGAATCGAACGCGTCGGAAAGCGGAATCGACATCATTGCCTCGCCGCCCGGAAAGAAACTGCAGAATATCCTGCTTCTTTCCGGCGGAGAGAAATCCATGGCCGCCATGGCGCTGCTCATGGCGATCTTCAAGTTTCAACCGAGTCCGTTTTGCGTTCTGGATGAGGTGGATGCGCCGCTTGACGAAGCCAACATCGGGCGGCTTACGAAACTGCTGAAAGAGATGTCTGTCGATACGCAGTTCATCATCATTACGCATTCCAAGAAGACCATGGAATCGGCGCAATCCATGTACGGCGTCACCATGCAGGAAGCAGGAATTTCTAAACTGGTAAGCGTGCGCCTGAGCCCCGCCGAAACAGCGGCATAGCTACCGTTCAAGACCTATTGATTCGAAAAGGCTGAATTGTGGATTAGTATGCGAAGTCAGCTCCCGCAGATCTGGACAATCTCTCAATCCATACCTGTCACGAATCACCCGGACGCGGTCGCGGATGATCTCGGGATAAGCGCCTTTCAGATACGCGGCGGCGCGGTAACGCTCTTCGTAGCGCCTTATTAAATGAGGAAAGTGTATTTTCAAAAAGGGGAAGAATACCTTCTGTGCCGCTGGCATTAGAAACAGTATTCCCCCTCCGAAATAGCTTGCTCCGCTGTTTTTTGCTGCTTTTGCAAGCTTGTTCAGGCTCTGATCAGTATCTGTAATCAAGGGGAGAATTGGGTTCGGGAACACTCCTACCGGAATTCCCGCTTCCGCTAGGCGGGCGACGGCCCTCAAGCGGAGTGTCGGCCGCGGAGCACGCGGCTCCAACAGACGCGCTAACTTCTCATTGAGCGTGGTTATCGTGACATTCACGTGAATGCGATTCTGCTGCTGCAGTTGCAAGAGCAAGTCTATGTCACGGGTGATCAGATCGCTTTTCGTAGTAATAGAAATCGTGCGCCCTCGTTCCTTCACAAGAATTTCCAGAATGGATCTGGTTCTGCCAAAGCGGCGCTCAGCAGGCTGATACGGATCGGTGGCTGTCCCGATTGCGATACTTTCGTGTTCCGGAATTTTCCGTAACTCCCGGCTTAAAATCTGACCCAGGTTCGCTTTCGCGTATATACGCGTTTCAAACGCTTCTGGTTCCTGGCCCATGAACTCGTGCGTGTATCGCGCGTAACAATACTTACACGCAAATTCACAACCGCGGTATGGGTTCGCCGTCCACGTAAACGGCATTCCGGGCTTGGTCCGGTTCAGCAAACTGCGCGCCGGAAGCTCAAAATACTCAACCGTACGCTTCGCCTCAAGCAAGGGGCTAATGGAAGCAAGCCGCGCAATACCGACCAAGCCCGGCAAGGGAGAATCGCCGAACAGCATGACCACAGTATTCGCCTTTTGTTCGCCTATGTCAAGAGGGCAATATTCGGGATAAAATGAGGGCCATGGCAATGAACGGGCAAATTCCCATTGGGTTAAATACGTATTGCCTCCGCGGCTTGAAATGGAATGACGCTCAACTACTGGACTATGCCGCCTCCTTAAAACTGGACGCCGTTTTTCTGCAGGATTCCCTAGACCCCGCCGCGCAGGATCCACTCCACTGGAAAAGGGTTAAGCAACACGCCAGTCAGCTTGGGCTGCATTTGGAAACTGGCGGGGGTGCCATTCTGCCCAAGAGCGCCTCCGAGTTGAACCTATCTGTCACTCGGCTTCAAAAGCAAATTGAACGCGCCGCTGCCATGGGCTCCCCAATCGTACGGGCGCTGCTGGCAAGCGATCGGGCCCACTTTCCTCCGGGCACTGTTGAGCAGCATATGGAAACGGCTATCCAGATCCTTCGCGCCGTTCGTACGCAAGCCATGGATGCCCGCGTGAAGATCGCGATAGAGAACCACAAAGACTTACATGCCTGGGAGACTCGGGCTGTCATAGAGGGCGCGGGCAAAGAGTTTGTCGGCTCGTATCTGGATACTGGCAATCCGGTTTTCATTTTCGAAGACCCCATGACAACGATCGAAACTTTGGGTCCTCTTGCCGTGACTGTGCACCTGCGCGATTCCGTTGTTTACGAGGTGCCCCGCGGCGCTGCTGTGCAGTGGGTAGTGTTGGGTGATGGCGTAAATGACTTCCGCCAAATTGTTGCCAAGGTGCGCGAGGTGTGCCCGCCCGTTTATATCTACATCAAACCCATCACCGGCCGCCCGCCAGTAGTCATGCCGTATCTCGATCCCGAAACCTGGAAAGTGTACCCCCGGATGCGCGCTTCGGAACTTGCCCGATTCATTGCGTTAGCCAAGCGCGGCCATCCTTATGAGGGCCGCATGGTGATAGAAGAGGTTCCCGGCACCAAGACCGCACCTGAGTACGAAGCCGCATTGGCCTACCAACAAAAGGCCGACATGGAGCGTAGCGTCGAGTTCGCAAAGAAGCAGTTGGATTTAGGTGTACGGTGGCGCACTTAGCGGCCTGAATTGCTTTTCCGTTAGCATGAATGCGTTGTTGTATCTGTTTGTAGTCTTGGGAGGCGTGTTCAATGTTGTGCAGTCGGGAGCGAATGCGCAACTGAAGAAATCTCTCGATAACCCCGTGCTGGCAGGCATCACCGTCTACGTGACGGGCCTTGCGGGTTTGCTACTGCTTCTTCTGTTCGTCAGCGGAGCAAAACCTGCCTCAGACAAATTGGCACAAACGCCCTGGTGGGCTTGGATAGGAGGTTTTTTGAGTATCGCTCCTACCATGGCGGGCTTGATGCTGTCGCAGAAGCTCGGGTCAGCCGTTTTTACTGCTCTCTCGATCACCGCGGCCCTGATCACCTCCGTGCTACTAGACCACCTAGGGTGGGTCGGCTTTGAAGTCCATCCGGCAAACCTCTGGAGAGTTTTAGGATGTGGTCTGATGATTAGCGGGATTTTACTAATTGCCAAATTTTAGATCCGGTGGAACGCCTTCAGAATTTCCCGCGTGCTGTACTGCATCGCAATAGGGCGGCCGTGGGGGCAGGCCATGGGGTAGTCCGTTTTACCAAGTTCACGAAGCAGCCACTCCATCTTGGAATGATCCAGATGAGTATTGATCTTAATCGCCGCGCGACACGCTAGTGAGGCAGCGATTCCCCGGCGCACATCATCCAAGGACGCTTTTCGTAACTCCTGCTCCGCCACTTCTAAAATTTCGTAAATAGCCTGTTCCAGGTCAGAGGCCGCGATCGCCGCGGGCGCACCGTTTACCGCAATTGTGCCGTGGCCGAACGGTTCCGTCTCGAACCCCGCGCCATGAAGTTCGTCCGCGATCCTGGCATACTCCAACTGCTGCGATGGGCTTAGGCGCAACACTAACGGCATCAGCAACCGCTGCACCTCCGTGTGGCCTGACGCTCGCTGCTTCAGCACCTTCTCAAACAGTATCCGCTCGTGGGCCACGTGCTGATCGATGATCCATAGCCCATCCCGGCCGGCGGCTATGATAAAGCTCTCGTGAATCTGCCCAAGGGGACGGAGGTCTCTCAGATTAGCGAGCGAATGCGAAACAGAGGCATCCAGGCCGAAAGCTCCGTGCGATTCGGGCACGCGCAGCTTCAGGGCTTGAGCCGGTTCTGGCATCGGCTCAAATTCGAACCGCGGCTCAGGGCCACGCTCGCCTTGCAGACGAAACTCCGGCGCGGGCATAGCAGAAGGTGGTGCAGTGTTGTCTTCTACCATCTGTGAGAACTCGGAATAAGGAAGCACAGCAGCGGGTTGAGGGTGCGGGCTCACCGCGAACGCGGGCGCTGGACGAGCCTGCATCAACTGATCCCTGATTACATCGCGCACAAAATCGTGAACGAAGCTTTGGTGGCGAAACCGTACTTCAGTTTTTGATGGGTGGACATTCACATCCACTTCTTCGGCATCGCAGGTTAGGAAGAGCAGCGCGAAAGGGAAGCAGGAGGGCGGAATCAAATTGTAATAAGCGGCCGAAAGCGCGTGCATCAGCAGGCGGTCCCGAATCAGGCGGCCATTCACGAAAATGAAGATCGAATTGCGATTGTTTTTTTGAATTTGCGGGCGAGATACGAAGCCCGTCAGAGTGAAATGGCGGGTCTCCTCCTCGGGAATCGCGAGTGGCCGCGTACGAGGTGCCAGTTCGATCAACTCGTCCAGAAGCTCTTTCCCGAACACCTGGAAGACCCTCTCCTCCAACGTGGCTACCGGCGTGACATGGAGCAGCTCCGCCGCTCCGTTTCGCAATTCGAACGTTTTCTCAGAGTTTGCCAAGCTGTAATGTGTGACCAGCGAAGCTATGTGCGCCAGTTCCGTTTGCTCTGAACGGAGGAACTTCTTCCGGGCCGGGACATTGAAAAAAAGGTCGCGTACCGTGATCACAGTGCCCGGGCTAGCGGCCAACTCACCCACGTTCAAAATCTTGCCGCCCGCGATCTCGACCGAATTTCCTGTTGATTCATCGGCGGAGCGGGTTTCCAGAAGCAACCTCGAGACAGACGCTATCGAAGGCAGGGCTTCCCCGCGAAAACCAAGCGTCGCGATGCAAAGAAGGTCTTTCGCACTGGACAGCTTGCTGGTGGCGTGGCGCTCAAAGGCGAGAAGTGCGTCGTCCTGCAGCATGCCGCAGCCGTTGTCCGTGATCCGGATTAGGCGGCGGCCCCCGTTTTCTATTTCCACACGGATCGACGTGGAGCCGGCATCGAGCGAATTCTCAAGCAGCTCTTTCACCACCGAAGCAGGGCGTTCCACAACCTCACCAGCCGCGATCTGGTTCGCCACCGTATCGCTCAGAACGCGGATTCTGCCCATGGTGCTTAGTTTAACGGTGCCTGGAATTGTTACGATGAAAGACGGTGACCTCGCCACTGAATTTTCATCTGGAACATTACGAGGGACCGCTGGACCTGCTTTTGGACTTGATCCGGAAGCAACAGATCGATATTCGCAACATACCGATTTCCACCATCACCGCCCAGTATCTGGAGTTTTTGGATAAAGCGCGTGAGATGGATATCGACTTGGGGGCGGAGTTCGTCTTCATGGCCGCGACCCTCATCCATATTAAGAGCCGCATGCTGCTGCCTTCTGATCCTGCTTTGCAGAAGGAAGACGATGCGTCTGACGATCCGCGCGCCGAATTAGTGGAACGCCTGATTGAGCACGAAAAGTTCAAAAATGCGGCGCAAATGCTGCAGCAGAAGCGGATGATCGAAGACAATGTCTGGAGCAATCCGCAAATCAAGAACTTCATCGGCGAGGATACCGACCCAGGCTTAGCGGTAAGCCTCTTTGACCTGGTAAAGGCATTCGGCGAAGTTCTGGAACGCGCCAAGGCACGGCCTGTTTACGAAGTAACAGCGGAAGACGTGACGGTGAGCGATATGCTCGCGCACGTGCGAAATCTACTGGACCACCTGCGCAAAGACAAGCCGCTTTTCATCCTGCAGGTGATGGAGCAGCAACGGAGCCAGCGCGCGATGATCTGCCTGTTTCTTGCGGTTTTGGAACTGGTGAAAATGCAGGCTGTGCGCATCGTGCAGAAGGATTTGTTCGGAGAGATCGCGCTGGAGAAGCACGAAAATTACGCGCAGTTATTCGAATCGGGCACGCCTGTGATGGCAATCGAAGAGGAATACAAGTAGAAATGCAAGACGAAGATGTGATGCCCGTGGAACTTACCGCGGAGCAATTGTTACCCGAACTTGAGCAGACTGCTGAAACCGTAGCTCCGCCGGATGAAGCGCGCTTGCGGGCTATGATCGAGGCGATTGTTTACCTGACGGACCAGCCGCTAACCGTGAATCAAATTGCCGCCGCTTTGGGCAGGGAGCGCGAGGTAGTGGCGGCCGCTCTAGGCAATTTGGCCGCGGAGTACGAGAAGCCGGAGCACGGTATTTCGGTGCGGGAAGTAGCGGGCGGATTTTCCATGGCCACGAAGCCGGAACATCACGATGAGGTGCGGCAGTTTGTACGCAACCTGCAGCCGACTATGAAACTTTCGCTGCCCAGCCTCGAAACGCTCGCGGTTATTGCGTACAAGCAGCCCATTACCGCTCCCGAAATTATGGACATCCGAGGCGTGCAGGGCGCTGGCGTGCTGAAGACTTTGTTGGACCGCAAATTGATCGCCGCAGCGGGCCGCAAGAATGTGGTGGGTAAACCGATCCTGTACAAGACCACCAGGGAATTCTTGGTGCAATTCGGGCTGAAGGATATGTCTGAATTGCCGTCCATCAAGGAGTTCGAAGAAATCCGCCGCATGTCGATAGCGGATGAAGACCCGGTACAGGGGAATGAACTCCCGGTAACGCATGCCGCGGTAAATCCGGAAACTCCGGCGGAGGGAACTGACGATGGCGCTTGAAAGGCTACAGAAGATTTTGTCGGGCGCGGGCGTCACATCCAGGCGCAAGGCCGAACAGTTGATTGTGGATGGTCGCGTGACGGTGAACGGCGCGATTGTTTCCGAACTGGGAAGCCGGGCCGATATGGATACCGATCACATCAAGGTGGATGGAAAGCTATTGCATCGTCCGAAGAGCATCATCTGCATCGCCATGAATAAACCGACCGGCTATGTCACGACGGTGAGCGATCCGGAAGGCCGCCCGACTGTGATGGATCTGGTACGTGGCGTGAAAGAGCGCGTCTACCCGGTTGGACGTTTGGATTATGCGAGCGAAGGTCTGCTGTTGTTGACCAATGATGGGGATTTGGCGAACTCGGTAACGGCATCGGCCAGTCACATGGCAAAAACCTACCTGGTCAAAGTGAATGGCACGCTAACGGGCGATCAGGAAGAGGCATTCCGCCACGGGCTTCCCGTAGAAGGCCGCATGACGCGCGCAGCCGGCATTAAATTGATCCGACGTGCGGATAACCCCTGGTATGAGATCCGGCTTTTTGAAGGCCGGACCAATCAAATACGCATGATGTTCCGGCATCTTGGGTTGCTGGTGGAAAAATTGAAGCGCGTCCGGATTGGCACGTTGAGCCTGGGTCCGCTCCGCCCGGGCGAGTTCCGGTACCTGGATTCGGAGGAGATGGATAAGCTGAAGCGCAGTGTGGCGAAACCAATCACAAAACAAGCATGAAACAGATTGCTGAGCTGCTACGGGATACGCGCGTAATTGCGGTGGTGGGTTTGAGTAGCCGCCCTTGGCGTGCAAGCTACGGCGTATCGGAGTACATGCAGAGTGCGGGTTACCGGGTTATTCCGGTGAACCCTCGTGAAAAAGAAGTGCTGGGTGAGCCGGCCTATTCACGGCTGGAAGATGTGCCTGTGCCGATCGATATGGTGAATATTTTCAGGCGCTCTGAGTTTGTGCCGGAGATTGTGGAAGCGGCGATCCGGGTGAGAGCGAAATCGGTGTGGATGCAGGAAGGCGTAGTGCACGAAGCAGCAGCACAACGCGCTCGCGAAGGCTGGGCTAACGGTAGTAGTAGACCGGTGCTTACTGAAAGAACACCGCCGGCTTTAGCGCTGCTTGCCGAGCAGCATGGCAAGCAGGTAAGTGCCAGCCTCTGGCTCGGTGCGAACCGCTTTCCACTTCTGGAAAACGTCGATGGCCCTGGCAACAATGTTCTCCGCCTGCGTCTGTGACCACACCCGCTGATTATCGTAATCCGCGCTATGGCGGTCAATTTGTAAATCAACGAAGGCCCTCGCGACAATGCGGACCGTCTTGGAGAATGACGGTACGCTTCCTCTTGAATCTTTCCATGTATTCCCAGCAATTTGCGATGAGATTGTCCGCATGGCGCGGTGATCAAAGCCACGTTCAAGCCCGCCTCTGTCGACCGTAGTTCCGTCCCAGCGCTGAGCAGCATCGGAGGTGAGTAAGTGAAAAACAGCATAGTATGCAGTTGAAACGGATCGCCTAAAAGACGCCTGCTGGTGACTCTTATGATCCAGGTATACCAGGGCGTCGGATAGCTGGAGGAGTTCCTCTGCTATGCCCATGACGGGTCGTTTAAAACGTCCTGCTCACTCTTACTGCGAAAGCTAAAATGGGGGAAGTAGGGTGATTTCCAGACATCAAGTTCCTCCGAAAACCGCTCCTCAATTTCTCGAGCAATAACGCGCAAGCGTTCGCGACGCGCTGCCTCGTCGGACAGAATGACATAGAAATTGACGGAGGGCTCACCCTCGAAGTCCTCTCCATACTGAACTCGCACCCGCACCACTTCGGGTTCGAACTCTTTCGCGATTTGTTCAATCTGCTTCTCGTCCCAATAGGTGGTAACCATGCTTCCAGATTAGCTCTACTTGCCTCTGAGCAGCGCCAGATCGTGCAGCACGCTAAGCATGCCCGGAACCAGCGTGATCACAAAAAGAACGGGAAGAATGAAGATCACGATCGGGAACAGCATCTTAATACCTGCCTTGCCGATTGCCGCTTCAGCCCGCAGCCTGCGGCGGGTGCGCAGCGCGTCCGCGTAGACCTTCAGAGCCTGCGATAGGCTGGTACCGAAACGTTCGCTTTGAATGATCATCGCCGAAAGAGCTTTAATGTCTTCAATGCCGGTGCGGCGCACCAGTTGACTGAATGCCTTCCCGCGCTCCTGCCCGGCTCGCACCTGCATCACTACGGTGTAAAACTCATTGGCGAGTTCGGGATAGATATACTGCATTTCTTCGCTGACGCGAAGCATGGCTTGATCGAGCGCTAAGCCGGTACCCAGCACAATGCCCAGCAAATCGATGGTATCGGGCAGAGCTTCCTGCAGCTTCGCTTTGTAACGTTTGGCAAATTTTTGCAACACGAAGTTCGGCAGCATATAGCCCATCAGAAAGGCCGCCACCATGCCGCCCACCATCTGCGCGAAATTATTGTTGCGTTGGATGAAGGCCATGCCACCCAGCAGGATCAGCAAAAAGACCGCATTGAAAACCGTGTAGTAAACAATCGCGGTGGGCGATTTTACTCCGGCTTGCTTCAGCCGTTTCTCATTTTCCTTGATCCAGTCTTCGGCCCCGGGCACGGACGCAATCACGCCCATAACGCCTTTGCCCTTTTTTCGTTTCAGCTTGCCGGTGCCAGCTACCATATTGGCGTTTTGGATTGTGTCCAGCCGCTCGCCAAGGGGGTCTTCCTGCTCTTTGGTGAGTTGCAGTGCGCACCACATAAGCGCCATGATCGTCCCGAAAGCAAAGAGGAAAAACAGCAGAGTTCCCATGCGTTACACCTTTACGTTTGCCAGCTTACGAATCACCAGAATGCCGACAATTTCCGAGATCACGGCATAGGTCAGAAACTTACTGCCAGTCGGATCGGTATAAAGCAGCTTGATGTATTCAGGCTTCAGTATCCAGAAACCGATCCCGACCACGATGGGCATCAGGCAGAGCAATGCCGCGGAGAACCGCTGCTGAGCGGTGTGGGCCTTCATCTTGGCCGCCATATTCAGTCGCTCGCGCACTAAGAGTGAAAGATTCTCGAGAACACTCACCATGTTCGCGCCCGTTTGCCTTTGTAAGATCAGCGCGGTCACGAAGAATTTCAAATCGATCACAGGAACGCGCTCACCCAGATTGTGCAGTGTGGATTCGATCGGAGAGCCTAAGGCGAGCTCTTCCATCACTTTGCGGAACTCCATCTTCACGGGATCGCTGGTTTCCCCGGCAATTGTCTCGAGTCCACTGTGAATGTTGTGCCCAGCCCGCATGGTCCTTGTGAAGAGATCGATTGCATCCGGAAGATCGTCTTCGAACTTAGCCATGCGGCGGCTGCGCATCATGTTTACGTAGAAGATTGGAATATAGCCAACAGCGAGCGCAAGCAGCAGTTTGAGGAAGAAAAGCGGAAGGCCTACAAAGGTGAGAATCAGGTAAACCGCCACGACGAGCCCCAGCGACACAAGTGCAACATCCGTGGCCCTGTACTTCAGGTTGGCTTGAGTGATTGTGATTTGCAAGCGCCGCAGCACACCAATCCAGGAAACGAAGCCGGCCAAGCTTCCAAATTTGGCCTCATTCTCTTTGCGAAGCAGTGAAGGCGCCGCGGCAGAGCGTGCGCGAGTGGCTCCGCGCAGTTCGCGCAAGCGAACCGCAACCGTCCTTGACGCGGCTTGATGCGGAGTAACCCAGGCATACCAGGCCACACCGAACAGGGCTCCTGAGAAGATCAGGAACGCAACAAGCGCAAAAAACATAAGCTAATCCTTCACTTCCTGAACTCCGCTGAAGATAGATTCCGGCAAGCGCACGCCAAACCCGCGCATACGCTCCAGACTAATAGGCTTGTTGCCGGTTGCACGGAATCTGCCGGTGACCTTACCCCTTTCGCTGACACCCTCCCGCTCGAATTCGAAGATGTCCTGCATCTCCACTTGGTCGTTCACCACACCTAAGACTTCAGAAACGCCAACCACTTTGCGCGAACCATCGCTTAAGCGCGAGCACTGCAGAACAATATTGATCGCGCTGGCAAGCTGCTGCCGGATGACCTTGTCAGGCACATGCACGCTGGCCATCATGACCATGGTTTCCAACCGGGAAAAAGCATCGCGCGTGGTATTGGCGTGAACCGTGGTCATGGAGCCATCATGGCCCGTGTTCATGGCCTGCAGCATATCGAGTGCCTCCGGCCCGCGCGATTCCCCGACAATAATACGGTCCGGACGCATACGGAGCGTGTTGATCAGAAGGTCGCGCTGCGTAATCGCTCCAGCGCCCTCAATGTTCATTGGCCTTGTTTCAAGGCGCACCACATGGCCCTGCTGCAATTGCAGTTCGGCGGTATCTTCAATGGTGATAATCCGCTCCTCTTCCGGTATGAAGCGCGACATTGTATTCAGCATCGTCGTCTTACCCGAACCGGAACCACCGGAGATCACGATGTTCAAGCGCGCTTCCACACAACCGCTCAGAAAATCGAGCATGCCGGCGGTGAGTGTTTCGTTCTTAATCAGGTCTTCCGTGGTGAGCAGCTTCTTCCCATAACGCCTGATAGAAACTACCGGGCCGATCAGCGAGAGCGGCGGAATTACCGCGCAGACGCGTGAACCGTCTTCGAGACGCGCATCGACAATTGGCGACGAATCATCAATGCGGCGGCCGACATTCGAAACCACACGATCTATGATCATGCGCAAGTGTGCCTGATCCTTGAAACGGATGTTTGTTTCAATCAGCTTGCCACCACGCTCCACGTAAACATTGTCAAAACCGTTTACCATGATGTCGCTCACTGTCGGATCTTTGAGCAATTGCTCGAGCGGCCCCAGGCCGAAGACCTCGTCCAGAATCTCTTCGGTGACGCGGTCGCGCTCCGCCACCGTCATGGGCGTGCCTTCGTTCTGAACCAGGCGCTCGATTACGTTCGCGATCTGTCCGCGAATGCTTTCTTTATTAAGACCCTTGAGCTGGTCCTGGCTGAGAGAACCGAGAAGCTTGGTGTGTACCTGGCTTTTGATTTCGAACCAGCGGTCGGCACCGGATCCGGGTCGAACCATGGGGCGGGAACTCATAATCTCCTGATGGTGAACTTCAGCTTACGCCGATTTCGCGGCTGCGAGTTTCGCACCGGTTACTTTGTCCACGAACGCGCGCAGCACTTTGTCAATTTCGCCAGCGCTTTGCCGGTCCGCCACCACGGGCCGCGCCTTGTTCACGGCAGCTAACATGACAGGCGACGGCGGGATGCCATAGAACACCGGCATATTCAACGTTTGCTGTATCTGTTCAAGCGAGGCATGCTGGGGCGTAGCCTTTTTATTGTAGTGGTTCACCACCACCTTAATCTGGTCCATGTTGACCCCAATCCGGGCCAGCGCAGTAACATAGCGCTGGGCATTCCGGATGGAAGGAAAGTCCTGAGTCACCACAAGCATGATGGCAGTTGAAATAGAACACGCCGCCATCACCACTTCATCGTTAATATCTTTCCCCGCATCGACCACGATGGAATCGTACTTCTCAATCAGGAACGTTGCGAACTCGCGGAACATGTTTTCCGAAAAGTAGTTCCTGTTTTCGAGCGAATCCGGCGGACCTACCAGATAGAAGCCGAGCGGATCGCGCGTAACGAAACCTTCGAACAGCGCCTGATCCAGCTTGTTCAAGTTGTCGGCTACTTCGAGCAGCGTGTATTGAGGGCTGGCTCCCAGTTGCATGGCGACATCGTTTGCCACCCAATCCAAATCGATTGCTACAGCAGACTGTTTACGCTGAGCGAGAACCGACACAAAGTTGACGGCCAGCGCGGTGGTGCCGACGCCGCCTTTCGAACCGAGGAAAGTGTAAATCTTCCCAAGCTTCGATTCCGGCCCGGCACCGGAATTGCGCGGGGCGCGTTCAAAGCGCGACATAGCGTCACGGAACTCCACGCGTTTCAAAGGCTGCAGCAGGAATTCATTTGCCCCGGCGCGCATGGCCTGAATCACGGTTTCACCATCCGCCATGAAATGAGAAGCAATGACATAGAGGCCGGGGATGGCCTGCTTCACGCGTTCGAGCGACTTGAACGCCGCTTCCGTATCGAGTGATAGATCAAGAACTAAACCGGCGGATGGGTTCCGCTCCAGCTCCTGCAGCACGCGAACGTAAAGGTTTCCCGACACCTCCGGAAATTCAGCGGCGGCTTTGATATCGGGGATATTCAACAGGCTGTCGCGAACCTGTTCCCGGAAATGGTCGTCGCCAGACGCGATCATGAGAGAAAGTTGTGTGGACATGTTTTCCTTATATCGCTATGGCAGACAGCTTCCCTGTTGCGGATCGCAGCCGGCACTTTCCATGGGAAGCGAAGTGGTGAAAGGCGGAATGGTGATGGGCTGCAGCTTCAGGTAATCCAAAAAATGTTTGAACTGGTAATCGGTAATGCTGACAGTTACCGCATCGGGAACGCAATCCACGCTGCAATCACCGTCGCATGAAAAAGGCGTGAGCTGTCCGGAATCCGGATCGCGCCCAAAGTATTGCACTTGAAGGGTAGCCTGGCCCTGCTTGAATTGTTCCTGATCCACCATGCGCGGCACATGCGTTTGCATGTAAGTGATCACATTCTGAGTGTCTCCCTGGTAACAGTGAGTGGCTGCGTAGCGTGCCACGTCGCGGTTCAACTCCACCACGGAGTGCCAGACCCAAAGCATTTCAGAAACAAAGATGATCCCGAACGTAAGGGGTACCAAGACGCTGATGTAGACAAGCGCGAATTCGAGCAAGGCCTGGCCCTTTCGTCGGTTTAGTTTGGCTCGCATGTCAGGTGCCTGTAAAGGGAACTTTCACCTGCGGCTTGAGCAGAATCGGATCCAGCGTGAGGAACGGGATGATGGGCCGCATCGCGTATCCGTCGGGAATCGAGACCACGATGAAATCAGGCGCGGTGCCGCCCGCCGCCGTATCGCAACCAGTCGCGGAGCAATCGCACGCACCGAGTGTTTGATCCGTGGCGCTATAGCGCTCAACTGAAACCAGCAGCATGTCAGCCGTCAGGCCCGTTACTAGCGGGTTCGCGGAGCCGTCTGTTGTGCCAGTCAACGCAAAGTTCAGACCGGCCAGGATGGAAGGGTCGCCGGCATCGCAGAAGTTCACGCCCTGTTGGGTGCCGATATACCGCGCGGCGCTGTAGAGTGCCTTCTTGATGCTGTAGTAAGTGTAAGTGAGCTTGCCGAGTTGCTCCACCGAAACCAGCAGAGTAACCAGAATCGGGATGAAAAGCGCCGCTTCCAGAACGGTGTTTCCGCTGCGCGATCTCATCCTCATTGGAATAGCACCACTTTGCCGGGACCGTTTTGCGCCTGGCATCCGCCATCGAAACGGCCCTGCTTCAAGGGTACGGGGCTTCCGATGTAGAGCGCCAGGAAACGACCGTTAGTATCGGATGGCAGGTTCGATTCTTCGCCGGTCGTTGCTTCGATCAGAAACTGCCGAAACCCAAGAACGGTCATCGCGTTTGCGGCACTCAGGGTATCCACTACGGGCACGGTGATGACACGGCGGACGCTGCCGGTGTAGGTGGTGTAGTCATCAATATCGGTGATATCGGTGTCGGCTGTGAAGGAGGAAGAGAGATTTGCGATATCAGTAACGCCAGTGCAAGCTGCAGGTGTGTTGGTAGTCAATCGGGCAGAGAGTCCGCACAGCGAACTGACCACGGATTGCGGAACTGCTTGGGAAGCGCAGGTTTGCGGGGTCGCCGTTGCCCAGACGATTTCCGCATTGTTCGCGCGGAAGCAGGATTGAGTGCTGACCGAGGAGCCCGGCAAGCCGCCACCGCCTATTCGGAATAACTGTTGCGATTCATCGAACAAGCTGCCCGTGTCATAACGGTCCAGAAGCAGATATGGGAGCCGCTGTGCCGCGCCAGGTAACGCACCCGGCTGCGGAGTGCCGTTGCAGACATACCCGAACGTATAGCGCGTACCGGAGACAAGACCGAAGTTGATCGGGTCTGTCGGGTCCAGCGCCTGAATGGCAAAGTTTTCAATCCCACACGCTGTACAAAGCGGAGCGCTGACGCCAGCGACGGCACGCGCGGCTACGGTGGTCTTGCGCGAAGCACCGGTCTTGAAGAGCGCCCAGAACGTGAGCGGCGCATCGGCTGTGATATTGGCCTGCACGTATTGTGCTGTGGTGCCATCCGCTCCGTTTGCGCCTGACTCGGAAGTCATGGCATCGGCGGCAGTAGCAAAGTAGCTGGGGTCCGGCACCTGGCTCGCGTAGAACCCGCTTGTGTCTCCGATGAGAACGGAACCGAAGTTATATTTGTTCCCGTTCAGATTCGCGTTATTTACTGTCAGAAGGGCGGCATTGGTTGCGTAATCGGTCGCCGCGCTGGTTCCAATTAACTGGCGTGCGGCGGAAAGTGCCATGGAGCTTGCAGCTTGGTTTAATTCTCCCCGAATCAGATAGAGACGTCCTAGATCGAGAGCAAACCCCATGAAGCCGAACAGAACCGGCACCAGGATCACCAGCAATTGAACAGCGACGGCACCGCGCTCCGAACCGCGCCGTTTATTTTGGTTCCTGATGCCCACGAGGTCCTACAAACTCCGGCGCTTCGGCCTTATCGGTCTTCTTATGCTTCTTATTCAGCAGGCGTGCTTTGTCATCTGCCACTGAGCGCTGAAAGGGTTCGATGAAGTCAGGCAGTTTGGCTTTCTCTTCCGCGCTCAACGGGCGCACAAAGTGAGGCGTAATCACTACCAGGAGTTCATCCGTCGTCTTGCTGGTAGAGCGGGTCTTGAACAGGTTGCCGAGGATAGGGATATTACTTAAACCAATGAGCCTGTCCGCCTCACGCGTGACACGGTTATCAATCAGACCTGCGATAGCAAAGCTTTCGCCTTCACGAAGGATGACCTCTGTTTCCGCGCGGCGCTGGGCGATGGCGGGGATCAGGTAACCCTGCAGAGTGACTGCATTGGCGTAATCGAGAGAACTGACTTCAGGGGCTACCTTTAAGTTGATGGCACCCGACGCGGTAACTGTCGGAGTGAAATCCAACTGAACACCGAACGGCTTGAACTGCACGGTAATCACAGGCGCGGTGGAACCGCCTGTCGAGGTGCTGGTCAACACGGGAAACGGAAAGGAACCGCCAGCCAGAAAACTGGCTTGCTTGCCTTCCACAGCGATCAGATTCGGCTCAGCGAGAATCTGCAACAGGTTCTGCTGCTGAAGTGCCTTGATGGTGCCGCCTATGTTGAGATCGGGCCGATAGATGAAAAGATTGAGCAGGTCGGCAAAATTAACGCTTGAGTTTGAGAACTGGCCATTCTGGAATTGCAACTGGCTGAAGCGCGGGGACGCGAACTGCTGGGTGGTGGTTTCGCCGAGCAACTTGCCGTTGCGGCTAAACAGATTAAAGCCGAGCTGTTGCAGAGCAGTGCGATCGATGGACGCGAATTTTACTTCCAGAAGGATCTGGCGCAGTTCGGGTTCCGGGGGTGCTTTTAACAGATTGATGATGGTCTTGGCGCGCGTTTGCGCCAGGCCCGCCGCGCGCTTCGATTCCGCTGAACTGATCACGTCTCCAGTCAGGGCGAGCGTATCGCCCTTGCCGGTTACTTCTATGTGGCTGCCTGGAAATTCGGTTCGCATCTGACTGCGGAACTGATCGAAATCGGAAGTGTCAGCTAGTACTTCCACGTCATAGCGCATGGGCGTGGCGCCTGCTTCCCAAATGACTACCGTGGTGCGGCCGGGCCCCTTAGCATTGATCATCACCTCATGCGGCGAGATGACGACAACGTCCGCAATCTTAGGCTCTGAAGCAGCCACCTGTTTTACTTCCCCGGTGTACTGCATCAGTTCGCCGCGGCCGACCACAAGCGAAAGCGGGCGCGCTTCGGCTGCCAGTGCGCAAACCAGAGCGAGCAAAACGCCCTTAATCATGAAAAACTTCCTGGACATGCTTATCGCCCCGGTAAACATCAACGATGGCGCGGGGCGGAATGGGAATGGGCTTCTTGTTCTTCAAAGCCAACTGTTCCGGATCCTGATATTTTTTTTCGCCGGTCAATTCGGCCCACACGCGCGGATCTTCCAGGTTAGGCACTTTGGCAAGCTGTGTTGTGCGGCCGCGCCTAGCTCTTACTACACGGGCGCTCACGTATGGATCAAGTACTTCCGTCGTGACCGGGTTGCTATCTATAATGCTGTTACTGTCCAGAGGGTTGCGCAATGTCAGGCTGACCTTTCCTTCGTTCTTTGCAAGTTCCAACTTCTGAGCGTCTTCCGGCGTAACAATCAGCGTAGCGACAGGCATCTTGGCTGCTTTCGCGTCCACAGTCTGATTCGGTGAGATCAAACGGCCTACGGCGAGGACTTTTACGTTTTGCAGGATAGTTGAGGTGACGGCTTCCGCCATGGAACCTGGGCGGGTGAAGAGCACATCAACGCGAGAGCCGGGGGTGATTAATCCGGAAACGCCGCTTACATCTGTAATGGGCACGGAAACCGCGCGATGTCCCGCCGAA
>JAABUK010005427.1_pt1 | contig 19862 bp, 19 predicted proteins | sample 5559141 | NCBI WGS metagenome assembly JAABUK01 (sample SAMN10711869, study PRJNA513367) | rock metagenome | isolation source: Antarctica rocks | place: Antarctica: Victoria Land, Pudding Butte nord | collected 2016-01-03 | reverse complement strand
CCGGCCGCGCGTTCGTGCTCGGCACCGAAGACCTGTACCGCGAGTGGGGATACGTCGCGCTCAGCCGCGGCCGCACCGAGAACCACCTTTACCTCACCGCCCCCACCAACGACCGCGACGAGATCGCCCCCGCCGAACCCCCCGGCGACCGGCTCAAGACCCTCACCCGCGCGCTTCAACGTAGCCGCGGCCAACAACTCGCCATCGACACCACCAGCCCGCACGCCGACCTCGCCGGCCAGCCCACCGCGCTCCTGCGCCGAGAACACGCCGAACTCACCCAGCGCCATGGCGGAGCAACGAACGCGCGGATCGACGAACGCGAGCGAGAAGCGCTCGAGCGCCAGCGCCGCCAGGCGCACGGCGCGCTCGACTCCGCGAGCCGCCGCGCCCACGAAGCCGATCAGCGGGGCGACCGGCCCGCCGCGGCGCGCGAGCAGGCAATCGCCGACCACGCCCACCAGCGACTCGACCAGCTCGCCGCTCACACCAACCGGCTCGATCAGCGCCAACAAAACCCCCTGAAGTTGAGCGAGCCGGAGCTCGCTCGCTCCGCGGCGCTCACTACTGAGCTCCACCACCGCGACCACGTACAACGCCTCGCGCTTCTCATCGACCCGCCCGCGCACGTCACCGCCGCCCTTGGACCCGTTCCCGAACGCCTCGACGCGCGGGAGCGCTGGCAGCAAACCGCTGAGCGCATCGAGCGCTACCGCGACCACTACAACATCACTGACCTAGAGCAGGCGCTCGGAGAGAACCCCCAAGAGCTACGCCAGCGCTCCGACCGACGCCAACTACGCCACGAGATCCAGCAGCACCGGGGAACCATCGCTCGGGAGGCGAATCGCGGCTGGGAGCTTGAGCGCTGAACCGCAAGTGGTCTTGCCGCGGTTCGGTTTCCACGAGACCAGGGAAAGACCACAGTCGTGCGGACTTCGTAATCGGCTTTGGGCGACTCGCGCAGAAGCCGCCCGGAAACAGCGCCTTATCTGTCCGACGCGGCTTACGCCGTCCAGCTGACGCTATACGGTGGTTCTAGATGACCGAGAGCCAGTCCAGCGAGGTCGAGAAGGTCCTGCTCTACGTGAGCGACGCTCGCACTCGCGCCAAGCGCGCGGCCGACGCCGTTCAGAAGGACGGAGCCGAGCCGCACATCGTCGCCGCGCTCCGAGAGACCGAGAAGGAGCTCGACGCGTTGCATCGCAAGCTCGCCCAGGGCACGCTTTACGCCGTGTCTGACTCGACGCTCAAGCTCGCCATCTGATCGACTTCGACCCGCGATGACGGGCGAGGAGATCCAGCGCAACCTCGTCGACTTTGCGCGCAAGTGGAGTCTCTACGAGGGCAGCGAGCGGGCGGAGGCCCAGACATTCCTCAATGAGCTGTTCGGCTGCTACGGCACCGATCGGTTCGATGCTGGGGCTCGGTTCGAGGAGGCGCAGGAGGGGCGGTTCCTCGACTTGCTCTGGCCACGACGGTGCCTGATCGAGATGAAGCGTCCGAGCGAGGCTCGGCGCCTGCCCGCCCATCGAGAGCAGGCCCTCGGGTACTGGCGTAACGCGGCCGACCCTGCGCACAACGTGCCGGCGCCCCGCTACGTCGTCCTCTCGGCGTTCCATCGCTTCGAAGTGTGGGAGCCAGGCGCTTACCCCAACGAGCCGCGCGCCGAGTTCGAGCTCCTCGAGCTCCCCGACCGAGTCGACGCACTCATGTTCCTCGCCGGTCGAGAGCCGGTCTTCGTTGCTTCTCAAGAGGCAGTGACCCGCGAAGCGGTGCGACTCATGACCGACCTATACGCGCGATTGGGCGACCGCCGCGCCGCCGGCCCCGACGAGCTGCGCGACTTCCTCCTGCAATCCGTCTGGTGCATGTTCGCCGAGGATCTCGGCCAGCTCGAAGAGCACCTGTTCACGCAGCTCGTCGACGACCTCATCTCCAGCCCGCAGCGATCGAGCGCCGATGATCTCGGCGCGCTGTTCGAATGGCTCAACCGGCCCGGCCCGCGACCCGGCGGAGGCATGTACGCGAACACGCGCTACGTCAACGGCGGACTGTTCGAAAACCCCGCCCGTCTGCATCTCGAGCAAGACGAGCTGATCGCCCTGCGCCTCGCGTGCGAGTACGACTGGCGCAAGGTCGAGCCTCACATCTTCGGCTCGCTTCTCCAAGGCGCCCTCGGCGAGGAGGCCCTGCACGCACTCGGCGCGCACTACACCCACGAGGTCGACATCCAGAAGGTCATCAAGCCGACCATCGTCGACCCCTGGCGAGAGCGCATCGAGGCAGCGTCGACCGTCGCCCACGTCCGCCGGCTCCAAAACGAGCTGCTCAACTTCGTCGTCCTCGATCCGGCCTGTGGCTCAGGCAACTTCCTCTACGTCGCCTACCGGGAACTACGCCGCCTCGAGCAGCGGCTGCACGAGAAGGAAAGGGAGCTGCGCTCAGCCGAGGGCCGGCGCGGGGCGGACCAAGGGGCGCTGACGGCGTTTTTCCCGCTGACCAACATCAAGGGGATCGAGATCAACGCGTTCGCGGCCGCCCTCGCGCGCGTGACCCTGTGGATGGCTCACAAGCTGGCCGTCGACGAGCTCGACCTCGACGAAGCCACGCTCCCACTGGAAGACCTGTCCGGGATCCAAGCCGCGGACGCGCTGCGAGTCGACTGGCCCCGCGCGAGCGTCATCATCGGCAACCCGCCGTTCCACGGTGACCGTCATCTACGCAGCCTGCTCGGCGACGACTACGTGGAATGGCTCAAGCGTGAGTTCGGCTGCGGCGTCAAGGACCACTGCGTGTATTGGTTCCGCAAGGCGCACGAGCACCTAGCCCCAGGGCAGCGGGCAGGCCTGGTGGGCACCAACTCGATCTCACAGAACCGGGCGCGCTCGGCGAGCCTCAACTATGTCGTCGAGCACGGAGGCGTGATCACCGACGCCGTATCGACGCAGGACTGGCCAGGCGAAGCAGCCGTCGACGTGAGCATTGTGAACTGGGTTCGCGAACCAGCCGCACTTCGGCAGAGTTTTACGCTCGACGAGGTGCTCGTCGAGGGAATCGACACGGCGCTCGAGGCGTCGACCGTCCCGATAGCCGACGTGCCGGTCATCCCCGGTAACCGGGGACGAGCGTTCCAGGGGGTCATCCCACGGGGCGACGGCTTTGTCATAAGTTACGAGGAGGGGAGCGAGCTCCGCGCTCGCAGCGATGCCGACTATCGGCTCGCAGTTCGTCCCTACTTTGGCGGCCAAGACATCACGTCGGGCGTGTCTCAGCGGCCGTCTCGGTTCATCGTCGACTTCGGCGTGATGTCGCTCGAGGCGGCGATGGAGTTTCCAGCAGCGCTTGAAATCGTCCGAGAGCGGGTGAAGCCCGCTCGGGACGGCGACCCGGTGTTCGCGCACTCATGGTGGCGTTTGTGGCGGCCTCGTCCGGAGCTGGCGGCGGCCACGTCGGGGCTCAACCGTTTCATCGCAGGCACTGCGACCGGTAAGCGCATCCTGTTCACATGGTGCGAGCCGGACTGGCGACCAAGTAACGCCACTAACGTCTTCGCGCTCAATACCGATTACGCGATGGGCGTCCTTACCAGTCGCGTCCATACGGATTGGGCCGCCAAGAAAAGTTCGACCCTCGAAGACCGTATTCGCTATACCCCCAGCAGCGCCTTCGAGACCTTTCCTTGGCCCCAGGCATCGGGATCCCACCGCGCTCGCATCGGCGAACTCTCCGCCGAGCTGATCGCCCTACGCGGAACGCTCTGCGCAGAGCACGACATCGGCCTCACTTTGCTCTACAACCGCATCGCCGACGGTGCATTCGACGCGTTGCGCTTGCTTCATCACGACCTGGACCTGGCAGTGGCCGATGCGTACGGCTGGGCAGCGTCGGTGCTCGACGACACGCCTGAGCGCAATCGTAGGCTCTATGACCTCAACGCGAAGATCGTGAGCGGTGCTATCAGCTACAAGCCCTTCTAAGTCGACCCTGAAGGCGCCGGCGACGCGCGCGACCGATTGCTTGGCAGGAGCCACCGGACTGATGCAGCGGGAATCTTCGACCCACGCCCGTGACTAACTCAGAGCTCCTTGACGCCGTGGGAGCGATCGTTCACTGCGATGCGCGGACCGCGCTGGAGCTGGCCTTGATCGACCCGCAGGCGGTCGAGGCTCCCGAGGGCTGGAACTCCAAGAAGCTCGACCTGGCCCTGCGCCAAGCTCAGGCCAAAGGCCTCATTGAAGTCCAGGACCGGGCGACCGGGGATGGCAGCATGGCCTGGTGGTTCGTGCGCCCCAGCCTGGCGGGACTTAGAGCCATCGGCCAGTGGCCACCCGCCGGTAGCGAACACCTACCCGGCAGCTGGGACGACGGTGTCTGGGGCAAGCGCGACCTGCTGCGACTAAGACAGTTGCTCGAGTCACCACCGCACCACGGCTTCGTCTTCGGCACGACCGGCGGCACGACCGACGACGAGTACGCCGATTGGCTGGCGGCAACGCGGCTGCTGGAGGCCGGGCTTCTCACCGGATCACCTGGCCCAACCGGCATCGCGGATGTCTCGGTCACGGCCGAAGGTCAGCGAGCCGTAGCCGGAGTCGGCGACGATCCGCTGGACCGGGCGATGGTCGAGTTGGAGCGCAACGCCAAAGTCGAGGCCATGACGGCAGCCGTCGAAGAGGCCCTTGGTGACAAGCTCCGCCAGCTTGCCAACGAACACGGCGTCGATGCAACCGATGTCCAGGGCAGGCCGAGGCATCTAGCGGCGCTCAACGACGCCCTGCGCCCGAAGCCGGCCTACAACCAAAGCTGGGGCGCCGAGATCGCAGGCTGGATCGCCTTGCGCAACGAGACCAACCACGGCCGCGGCAAGACCGTCAGCGCCACCCGCATCGAACGGGCGGTCGCCGGCATCCGCGAGTTCTGCGACCACGCATGACCATCCACGTCGATCGCTCCTGGGCCCTTGCCTCTCGGCCGGTGGCGCTGAATCTCCTGGACACGCTCGGAGGACACACCTGATGGCGTCTACCTCGCGCATCGAGGATCTCTATGACATCGAGAAGCGTCCCGGCTCGGGCGTGGCCCTCTGGACCAAGGCCGTCGCCCTGCAACTCGAACGCGTGCGCGAGGCCAACTGGCGTCACCGCTTGCACAGCACGCCCAACGAGGACCAACAGTCCGACAGTCCCGATGCCGAGGATCAGCTCCATGCCGACGTCTACTTCCTCTGCCTGGCCATTCGGCGCATCCTCTTGTTCGCGGACCTGCTGGCCAAGCACGTTCCCGACGCTCGCCTGGCCGCGGCACGCGAGGCATTTGAGAGGGGTGCGCCGCAGGCAAAGCGCTTCCGCGATTTCTACGAGCACCTCGACGAGTATCTGCTCGACGCACCCAGCAAGCACGTCAAGGTCCCCGGCCGCGCAGCTCCGATTGTTCACAGCTTCTGGGAGTCAGACAACGTAGTCATCTCCTTCGCCGGCCAGAAGCTCGACATCACCCTGGCCGCGACAGCAGCCATAGAGTTGGGCACGGCCGCCTTGGAAGTCTGGCTCGATCACCTGGAGGCGGCCAAGGTGAACGAGCCGTCTGACCTATCGCGCGCCAACAAGGGCGTCCGGCACAGGTTGGAGACGACGATCGGCGTCTCCACGATCATCGGGCGCGAAGGAGAAACGCAGGTGACCACCGGAGGACTGATCGACGTGCGCGTGAGCGAGGCGACGCCCGAGGAGTAGCGCAGAGCGGCTTCCGCGCCGCGGAGATCGGCTGCCGCTCCGGGCTGCAGGCGGCGGCTCCTAACAGTTGCGGATGTCGGATGCAGGCCGCACCCGTCAGGCCCGTGTCCCCAACCATGTCCCGAACTGAGCAAAAGTGAGGTCTCTCGTGAGACGGCCAGCCAACTGAAAGTCCTGTAAACAGACTAAACACCTACTTCTAGAAGGGTCTACGGAACGGAAGGTCAGGGGTTCGAATCCTCTCGGGCGCGTTAGAAACTTTGGTAACGCGGGGGGTTCTGGCTTTCGCTAGCTGCTCGACGTAGCGGCGGATTGTTTGGAAGCTGCTTTCGCGCGGTACATCGCTGCATCGGCGCGGTGAAGCACAGCGGCCACTGTTTTGTCGTCCTCGGCTAGTACCGCGCCGACGCTCAGGCGCAACGGCTCGTGGAGGCCCGGTGAGGCGTCGCGCAGGAGTCGACGACCTTGGATCGACCTGCGGCACGGAGACCGTCGCCCGCGTCACCGTGACCTTCAGGTGCCGGGTGCCGTGCTTGAGCCCGAGCACGACCGTCCGGGACGCGATCCGGCGGCGCGGTCGCGGGCATGGCGTTCGACGATGGCCATCGAGAGCCGAGATTAGGGACGCAGGGCCCGCTTCCCTGCCGCTGCGTCGGGCCTTGCGCCCCGCCGCGTCAGCGCTTGGCGGCGGTGAAGGGCTGGGCCTCGCCGCCGCGCGCGTCGAGGCCGCGCGCGATCTCTTGGATCTTCGCGTCCTTGATCATCGCCTGGTCGGAGAGCAGCGCCATCGGCCCGCGCAGCAGCGACATGACTGTCCAACGCCGCGGCTGGATGATCTGCGGGCTGCGCTTCTCGATACCGCGCACGATCGCCTCGCCGGCCACCCGCGGCGTCAGGCGCTTGCGCAGCGGTCGCGGCAGGCGGTCCTTGACCGCCTCCAGGAGCGGGTCGTCGTCGATGGCCTGGTGGACCATCGCGGTGTCGATGAAGCCGAAGTAGGCGATGGTCGCCGAGGCGCCGTGGAGGGCGAGCTCCACGCGCAGCGCACGGCCGAGCTGCTCGACGGCCGCCTTGCTCATCGCGTAGGGCACCGCGCCCAGCCCGTTGGTGAACGCGTAGATCGAGGAGACGACCACGACGTGGCCGCGCCGCGCGACGATCTGCGGGAGCGCGGCCGAGACCGTCCGCACCACCCCGTGCAGGTCGACGTCGATGACGCGGTCGAAGGCCTCGTCGTTGGTGGCTCGGAAGGTCGCCGCGCGCGCAGCGATCCCCGCGTTGGCGACCACGACGTCGAGGCCGCCGAAGCGCTCGACGGCCTGCGCGACGGCCTGCTGCATCGCGCCGCGGTCGGTCACGTCGCCGGCCAGGCCGAGCACGCGCTCCTCCCCGAGCTCGGCCGCCGCGCGCCGCGCGTCGTCCTCGTTGAGATCGACGAGGACCACCGACGCGCCGCGGGCGGCGAGCGCCCGGCCGGTCTCCAGCCCGATGCCCCGTGCCCCGCCGGTCACGAGGGCCACTTTGCCCTGCAGGTCGTAATGCGCCACGCGGGCATCCTGTCACGGCACGCCGCGGGCCGCTCGGATAGCATCCGACACCATGTCGAACATCGCTGCGCCGCCCCCTCTGCGGACCCCCCGGGTCGCGATCATCGGCGCCGGGATGTCCGGCATCGGGATGGCCTGCAAGCTCCAGCAGGCGGGCATCGAGAGCTTCGAGCTCTTCGAGCAGTGGAGCGACTTCGGGGGCACGTGGCACGCCAACACCTACCCCGGGCTGAGCTGCGACGTCCCCTCACGCTATTACCAGTACACCTTCGCGCCCAACCCGGACTGGGGCTCGGTCCTCTCCCCCGGCGCCGAGATCTCCGCCTACCTGCATCGCGTCGCCGATCAGCACGGCCTGCGCGCCAAGACGTCGTTCTCCACCCCGGTCGCAGACGCGGAGTGGACCGGGGGCGAGTGGCTGCTGCGGACGCAGGCCGGGCGCGAGGCGCGCTTCGACTTCCTGATCACGGCCACGGGCGGCCTGGTCCGCACCCGCAAGCCGGCGATCCCCGGCCTCGAGGACTTCGCCGGCGCCTGCTTCCACTCGGCCGAGTGGGAGCACGACGTGCCACTCGACGGCCGGCGCATCGGCGTGATCGGCACGGGCTCGACCGGCATGCAGATCACGCGCGACCTGGCCCCGCGCGCAAGCCACTTCTCGCTCTTCCAGCGCACCCCGCAGTGGATCCTGCCGCTGCCCAACTTCCGCTACCACGGCTGGTCCAAGGCGGTCTACCGCCGCTTCCCGACCCTGCAGCGCCCCGCCTACGACTTCTGGCGGGTGGCCTTCGAGGCGAGCTTCGGGCGCGGGACGGTCAAGCCGGGCCTCGTGCGACGCGCCATCCAGGCCGCCTGCCGCGTGCACCTGCGCGTCGCGGTGAAGGACCCGGCGCTGCGCGAGCGCTTCCGTCCGGACTTCGTGCCGATGTGCAAGCGCCTGGTGATGGGGACCGGCTTCTACAAGCGCTTCGAGCGCGAGACCGTCGAGCTCGTCGACACGGCGATCGACCACGTGGAGGCCGCGGGCGTCGTGACCGTCGACAGCGTGCTGCACCCTCTCGACGTGCTCGTGCTCGCCACGGGCTTCGACGCCCACGCCTTCGTGCAGCCCATGGAGCTGACGGGCCCGGGCGGCGTGCGCCTCTCCGAGGTCTGGGACGAGGAACCCTTCGGCTACCGCACGGTCGGCCTTCCGGGCTTCCCGAACGTGCTGATGCTCATCGGTCCGCACTCCCCGTTCGGCAACCAGTCGCTGTTCGCGATCTCCGAGACCCAGCAGGACTTCGCCATGGACGCGATCGGCCGCTGGCGCCGCGGCGAGCTCGACACGCTCGCCCCAACGCAGGCGGCCACCGAGCGCTTCATGGCCGACGTGCGCGCCGCGGTGCCCGACACCGTCTGGGCCTCGGGCTGCGACTCCTGGTACCTGGGCAAGGACGGGCTCCCACACGCCTGGCCGTGGCTGCCCGGGCGCCATCGCGAGCTGCTCGCGCAGCTCGAGGAGGCAGACTGGGAGCTGCACCGCGACGAACCGCCCGTCGCGGCCTAGGAGCCTGCTGGAATAGCCGCGCAGATTTGCCAGCAGGCTCCGAAGAACGAGCCGGTCCCGCGCGGTTCCTAGACTCGGGGGCATGCCGCAGATCACCTCCTCGACGCTGGCCAACGGCCTGCCGCCGCACCGCATCACGCTGCCCGGCACGCGCGCCACGACCATCCTCGTCGCCTTCAACGCCGGTGCCCGCACCGAGCGGCCGGAGGAGAACGGCATGGCGCACTTCCTCGAGCACCCCGTGTTTAAGGGCGAGGAGAAGTTCGACGACTACAAGAAGGTCAACGAGACGGCCGAGCGCATGGGGCGGCTCGCTGAACGCGTTCACCTCCCACGACCTCGTGGCCTTCCACATCACCGTGCGTGCCGAGGCGACGATGTAGGCGCTGGACCTGCTGACCGACTTCGTCGGGCGCCCGAAGCTCGACGCCGCCGAGCTCGACAAGGAGCGCGGCGTCGTCATCCAGGAGATCGCCCGCTACAAGGACCAGCCCTCCGCCGTGGCCGAGGAGCTCATCGACAAGGCGGCCTTCGGCGACCACCCGCTCGGGGCACCGTGCTCGGGCCCAAGCAGCACCTCGAGACCTTCACTCGCGAGGGGATCGTCGCCTTCCGCGAGCGGCGCTGGACCGGCTCGCGCGGCGGCGCCTTCGTCGTCGGCAACGTCGAGCACCTCCCGGCTCCGCCGGCCGACGGCGTGCAGAACGGCGTGCTCGGCGAGCTGTTCGGCCGCTTCCCCGAGCTCGACACGCCCGGCCCGTTCGAGCCGGCCCCGGGCTTCGCCCTGGAGGTGCTCGTCGAGGAGCGCGACTCCAACCAGTCGCACCTGCGCATGACCTACCGGCCGCAGATCGACGGGCGCGACGCCAAGCAGCGCGCGGCGCTGTCGATCTACTCGACCCTGCTCGGCGGCTCGATGGGCTCGCCTGTTCGACGAGATCCGCGAACAGCAGCGGTTCCGCGATGTGCTGCTCGACCACGGGACCGACCCCTTCGACGCTGTCCTCGTCGACGACGGCCGGCTGCCGGCTCGCCTGCGCGACGAGCGGTACCCCCAAATGCGGCGCGCAGCTTGATGACCGGCTACAGCGCGACCGACGCAGTCGGAAACGGCGCAAGATGTAAGCGCGATCAGCGGCGGTCCTCGGTTGTGGGGAGGGCGACCTCCGCCGACGGCGGCTCCCGCACCGTCACGAGACCGCGAGCGTCGTAAAGCACTTGACAGATTTATGAACTGCGCGATACAGTGTTTCCGATGAGCGTCCTGCACAAAGAGCGAGCAGCGCGTGCGCAACGGGCCATAGACACGCAGCGCACGCTCTATCGGCATGAGCTCCAACGCGCGACGGACGATCGACGCGAAGCGCTGGCTCAAGGCGAGGCCGCGACGGAGCGGATCGCCAGATTGCTCCCGGGCGCGGTGGAAGCCGGCTTGCCGATCGTCAAGATCGCGGAAATCACTGGGATCAGCAGACCAACGATCTACCGCATGCTGTCGGAGGCGCGTACCTTTCAAGACCTGCGAGGCCTCGCCGAGCAGCTCCGGGGCGCGGTTTCTCAGCTAAGCGATGAGCTTTCTCGCCCTGCACTGCCCGGCGATCTGGCGACCTGCTTCCAAGTCTCCGTTGAAGAAGTCCACACTCTGCTCGCCCAAGCCCTAAGGCAGCTCGCGGCTGAGTTCGATCGGCTCGGTCCGACCGGACCGACGTTGCTCGTGGAGCTGTTGCCTGCGCTTGGAACGCCAGAAAAGGTGGTCCTGAACTTGCTCCTGGTGCAGCACCTTCCGACCGAGGATGTTGCGCGCTCGACCAAACTTAGCCAGACCCAGGTGTTGTCATGGGCGGCACTAGCGCTCATCCGTGTGCTGCCGGTGATACGCCAGCGTGCTGGGACGGGTTTCGACCAGCTCTCCTGAGCCGGCTGGCCGTGTTGGAGTCGACCGGCGAACGATCTGGACGCGACAAGGTGATACGCGCCGCATGAAGGCGAGAGCATTACCTCCGCGTCAAGCTCGAGTAGCCCCGGACTCGCGGGATCAGGCTGTCGTGGCTGCGCGGATCGCCGTCGAGAAAAGCCGGTCGCGCAGGGCTGCGGAGATCGCGAGGAGGTCCCACCACCGCTCCGCGGCAACGATCAAAGTTGGCCCGTCACCCCCGAGGTGTGGCGCCGCGGGAGCGTTGCCGTCGATGCTGGTGGCGTAGTCGGGGTTGTAGTCCCATCGATTGCCCAGCCCTTCCCGCGACAGCTGGTCTGGCCCTTCGGCGAGCAGCAGAACCGACGGATAGAGATGCACGGCGAGAGTGTCGTTACGCACATCGGCATAGACTTCGCGCAGGTCGAGACTCGCAGAAAGGTCAAGCAGGACGCTGGCGATTTGGGACTGCTGGCGGGCAGTTAGACCGACTTCGAACGGACCGGCGACCACGCGGCAGACCTCGTCAAACGCCGGGGCGTCGACGGACGCGAGGCCGAGCTCGTCGTGCTCATAGTGGTCGCAGACCCACACTGTCATCTTCCGGAGCAGTGCCTCGACGGTGCCGCGGTGATCAGCGAGCAAGAGAGCGACGATCGGCGCGACGCTGACGGCGTAGCGGTCCCCGATCGGGCGCGTGATGCCCGGCTGTCCATCGGCGAAGCTCGCTACCCAATCGGCGATTGCGGCGGCGAGGTCGGGGTCGTCGGCGCGGACGCGCAGCGCCAGCAAGGAAACGATTTCGGCGATCCGAAGGCAGCGGATCTGGTAGGTCACCCACGACGCGAAGCCGCTGTAGCCGGCCAAGCCGAACTCCTTGAGCAGCCGGTTGTCGCATTCGGACCATACCCGCCGGGCGTACGTCTCGAATAGCCGCCCTGCGGCGTCGGCTCCGTCATGCGTCGTGTCGCCGCTGGGATCGGCGGCGCCGGCAGCCCACGCACCGCGGACTGCGCACAGCGCCACTTGGCAGGCGAGGTCAAGACGCTCGCTCGCCTTCAGACGCTCGCACATTAACGCCGCCTCGACGATACCTAGTCCGGCGAACCGCGATGGCTCCCAGCTGGTCCAGCACCGCGAGAACTTCTCGACCGCGTCCATGTCCGCTTCGTTGGCGTCGATCGCGCCGATGAGGCCGAGCAACTGCCCGTCCATGCTGCCTCGTAACACGGCGTCCCGATTGCCGCTGAGCCTGCCGAGCAAAGTGTCCTTGTTCCAGAACTCGATCGGCGTCTCCTGGCGGTCGACGCACTGTTGCTCGTACTCCTGGGCCGCCAGCGGCGCCTTGCCGGTCAAGCGCCCGGTCTGGACGAGGACCGCGCGGCGAGGCAGATCCTTGTCGAACCCGGGTGCCGAGAGGTCGCTCATCCGCAGGTCGTACAGCTGCTCCCGGACCGGCTTGAACTGCGTGAGATTCATGTTGCCCGCTTTTGACTGGAGGACCCACTGCTCGCCGTCTTTCTTGGCGATCACGTCCTTGCCGAACTCGGTCTCGCCGTGGACAAGTCGCACGTCGGTGTAGCCCTCGGCCCGTAGCAGGGCCATAAACGGCTCATCGAACTCGCGTTCGCCAATGGCGTCAAGAAAGGCGGCGACGGCGTCGTCGAGCAAGTGCCTCCTCTCGCTTCCGCTCTTTGAGCTCATCGAGCGCCTGCTGCTGCGCGTCTGTCAGCGGTGGTAGGTCCTGCAATTTCTTCGCTTCGGCCGGGTTCATGACCAGCGACGGCATGACGAGCTCGTCGTTCTCATCAACCGAGAACTCGAGCTTTTCCAAGGTCTCGTAGAGGACATCGAACCCGAACCGGCGGCCACCGGCGTCGACGACGTTGCCAGTGCCCTCCGTAACCTTCCCCATGCTTTCGACGAAGTAGCCAACAAGCTGCTCGGCCATGGCGTCCGCGCTCTCAAACATGGCTTCGTACAGTTGCTCGTAGTCGCCGTCGCGTACAGCCTTCAAATCGGAGGTGACCTCGGTCGCGGTTTTGGCGGGGTCGAGGACAATGTCCATCCCCTGTCGGTCACGGACCCGAGAGCCGAGGGTGCCCGGCATCTCGATAAAGCGCATCTGAGCCAGCAGGGGACTGTGCGCCTGAGCGAGGACGCGCATGGTCTGCGAGAAGAAGCGGCTGAACGCGGCGTCGTACTCGTGCAGGGCAAATGGCATCTGGCTTATGTTCCCACGGTGTCCGGCCGGCCTTCGGCTTGGATGACGCCGGCGGCGCCCACCGCGCCGACCTCCCGCCCGGGTGCTGGCTAGCCTTCCAGCGCAGGCTCCCCGAAGCCGCGGCGCAGTTCTCGCTCCAAGCTGGCCATGTCACCTTCGGAGCCCGGCACGAGCGTCGTTGGGCGGCGTGCCGGCTGGGTCGGCACTCCACGGGGCAGGCTCGTGACGCCGGCATGCTCGCGGTTGAACACGACTACGACGCGCGCGTCCCCGCGATCGCCCTGGGCGACGTGCGCGTAGTCGGCGGCGAGCTCGGCGAGCGCCGTCCAGCCCTGTCGAACGCGGCCAAGAAGTTCCTCGACGTAGATTTCTGAAGAGGGGTCGCAGAAGACCGCGGCCACGGCGCCATTCCAGTAGGCGGCTGCGGTCCAACCCGAGCCCCACTCCTGCGCCGCGGGCCACATGCGCACGCCATCCTGATGCATGGAGTCCGCGATTCCGTAGGCCACGCGCGGGTCAGCCTGGAGGCTGCGGTGGACTAGCTGCCTGAACCCGTCGAGGAATGTCTGGCTGAAAAGGACCGCGTTGCGGTCGGTAGGTCCCCCGACGGGGCACAGGCCAACGGCGATCTGTACCGCCTGCGGGGAGAACGTGCCTGGCTCCTCCGCGAGCCGCTGCGCAGCGCGAAGTGCCGCGTCCTCGGCGCCGTGACGGACCGCTTCGCCCTCCGCGATCATCGCAGCGAGGGTCTGCTGGTCGGTCACCGGCACCGTCGCGCCAGACACCCGCACGTAGACCACTCCGCCCGCGGTCATACACGGCTTCCCGGGAACGGGGTCGACCGCGAGCACCGCCGCCCTCCGACCATTGGGGCGATCGAAAGCCTTGGCGTCATGTGCGGGTACCGGCTTCACGCCGCCTTCGCCAGCGATCGTCGTCGACAGCCAGGTAACGGGCTCCGCGCCGCGGAAGTCGACCCCCGGCAGCGTCCACCGGCCCTGCTCATTACGCTCGGCGCCGACGATGAGATAGCCGCCGATCGCGTTGGCAAACCCGCAGGCGGACTTGCGGGCGGTGTCCGGGCGGGGCCGGTCACCGCCCCCCTTAGCCTCCCACGTCAGGCCCTCGTCGCCCGCCTGTGCGAGCAAGCGTTTGACGGCGTCGGCGTCTAGATCGTCCCACGCGACGTCGAACAGACTCGGCGGCATGTCAGCTCCCCTCACCTGACGAGGTTACGGCAGGCTCCTGCGGCTCCGCATCCCGACCTGTCCTGCCGTTGTATCGCTGAGCCAGGCACGGCACGCGTGCGCCGTATCCGCAGGAGGCAAGCATCGTGACGCCGCGAGACGCGTTTGTGCAGCGGCAACTTGCTGACCTATCACTGCGCCTCAGTTCCCATTCCAGCCACTTCCTTCGAGTGGAAGAGGCAACCGGGGTGGTGCCAGTTACACGCCCGTTCTGGAGACGGAAGCTCCTTGGTCCGCAACGAGAGGCTAACCGCCCAGCAGGGCGACGGCGTCGGAGTCTCTGACAGGCGGTGACCCATGTCCCAGAATATGTCCCGAACTGCGCAAAACTGTGGTCGCCTAGCACGCGCTCACGGAACCAAGCAGCCCGTGAATACACGCATTTACCCTGCAAATGGGGGTCTACGGAACCGAAGGTCACAGGTTCGAATCCTCTCGGGCGCGCTACGAAAGTCCCGCATAGCGGGGCTTTGATCTTCGCGGCTCGCGACCTAGTATCAAAGCTGGTCGGTCCAGCCGAGTTGGTCTGGGCATCGCGCGATGATCCGATCGGCAACGTCCTCTGCCCGCGTGCCTTCGGTGCTGTAGACGAGCCCGACGCCGCTTAGGCCGGGCATGCTCACAGCGAGCTCCTGTGCGCGAGAGACGAGGCCCTCCAGGCCCGACCAGCTCGCGGGCTCGCGGGCGAGGATCCGAGCCACCAGCGTGGCCGGAGGGGCCTCCAAGCGCGCGACGAGGTAACTGTCGGTGTCGGGATTTGATCGCCCGGAGTACGGCGGCCATCTCCGCGTCGTCCTCGATCGTCCTGGCGATGATTAGCACCCGGTGGCCGCTGTCGCGCAACAGCCCGCAGACCGTGCGCAGGTGGCGCATCTCCTCCTCCAGGCTCAAAGGCGGGTGCGTCCAGCGCAGCGCCTCGACCTCCAATGCCGCATGCGGCACGTCCGCGTCGCTGAGCGTGTCAGACAGCGCCGTGAGGACCGACGTCTTCCCGGCCCCGGGCGGCCCCGTCAGGACCAACGCGAACCCTCCTCACGTGACCGCGCCTGCTGCGCTGACAGCGCGGGCTCGGTAGCGCCACGATGCGGCGCCGGGTCGTTCGGCTGCTCGGTCGTCGCGCGCGGCGGAAGGCGAGGCATGGTGCCATGTTGCAGGCCGCGGTCGCAGATGTAAACCGCACACCTCGGGCTCTGCCGTCCAGCGCGCCTCGGCGCTTCTCTGTCGATGCCGGCTCAGCGAGTTGACCCGGTTCAAGGGCGTTCACGCCCCTATCTCCTCCGGACTCGGCGGTCTCCTCGTCCCTGTCGCCGATTCGCTCTCCGGGCAACCGTGTTGTCCAGGGGCTGCTGTTGAGCGGGGGTTCCGCGGTTGTTGGCCGCTACTGCTGGAGCCGGCCGTATCCCGTTCTACTGGACGCCGTTGATCCTCGGTCTCACCTATCTCGTGGCGGCGATGGTCGATGGCCCGCGCGGCGGGTACTGGGCGACGGCGCTCGGGCTGTCGGGGTGGGACCTCGCGGTTGTCTACATCGGAGACGTGCGTCCCCCGGACGTCGACCCGGCCGGGGCGTATCTGGCCGGGGTCGGACTGGCCGCAGTGGTGGCCGCCGTGCTGCGCCGTCGCGGGTTCCTCATCAGTGATTTTGGGTTCGCCGCAACTGTGGTGGCGGGCGGTCTCGCGCTGGCGCTCACGCCCCGTTCGTCGGGAACGCTCGACGACGCGGGGACCTATGCGATTGCGCTGGGTGTGGTCGGTGTCTTCAACGTGGTCGGCGGTGGGTACCAGTTGGTCCGCGGGCGACGGTTCGCGCCGACGCAGGTCTGAGTGGAGGCGGCCCGCTCACGGTCTTGCGATCGTCGCGTCGGGCAGGAACGCGGCGACCGCAAACCAGAACTGCTCGTCATGTGTGAGGGGGCGCAGGCGCTGTCCCGCCAACGGGCCGCGGGTGGCGCGCCCCGTGATGTCCCACGTGCTGCGGGTCTGCTGGTCTACGAAGACGCCCGCCGCCGCCGGTGCGAAGGTGAGGGGTCGCGTCCCGCCGTGGGGATCGAATGCAGCTGCGGTCCCGATGTCCCGTGAGTCGGTGATCACCCCCGCGTCCAGCGCCGAAAGGACACCGCGCTTGAACAGAACGACATAGGGCTGAGACCCGACACGCCCGGCTGCGACACGGTGGCGCTGAAGGCGGCTGAACGGGACCACGGTCGCCGCGCCGGCGCTGCGGATCAAGACGACCCGCTCCTTCGGTGGCAACCGCCGGTCGGGCGCCCCCTCAAGTGCGAACGGTTTCCCGCTCGGGTCGGCATCGTATCCCTCATACGGGTTGCGGCCGTAGTCCCGGACGAATCCCGTGTCCCGGGAGAGGACCGTCCCGCGTGGGTAGATGTGCTTGAAGTCGCGCCAGCTGAGCGTCTGGCTCCCGAGCATCCGCAGGCGTCTGCCGGTCAGCGTCCCGACGAGTGCGTCGCCGCTGAACTGCTGCCACCAGCTCTGGGTCTGGCGGTCCCACATCACGAGGTCCGAACGGCGCAGCTTCCCGGTGGTGCCGAACGTCAGGTCGCGTCCGTCGACTCGCCGGTCGAGGACGACGCCGGAGTTGCAAAGCGGGCAGTAGGTGACCGCGATCGGACGACCGGCGAGGCGATCGTTGACGATCTCGTGCCACACGAGGATCTGGAGGGGGTAGGCGCGAGCCGCAGCCCCTTGCTCGACGACCATCACGGGTTCGCGATCGTCGAGGAATCGATCGCCCTGCCGCTGCGTCACGACGCGCGGGTGGTCGATCGGCGGGATGCCGTCACGAGGCGGCCCTCCGTCCTGGAACTGGTTCAGTGCGACCGAGTGGTGGGCGAAGTCGGTTCTCCAGCCCGGGTAGCGCGCGTCGGCGCGAACCGCAGCGGGGGAGTTGCCTGGCGCGCGCACGGGAGCGTCTCGGCACGCGGTGAACGTGGCGGCGGCCGCGATAAGGAGGAACGTCGTGAGGACCCGAGACACCATCGTCTGCGACCTGCGCGCGGTCAGAACGGTTCAGTGAATCGTCCGGGCGTCCGGTGGGTCCGACCTGCCATGGCGAGGTCACGCACGCGGGGTGAGGGTGAGCAGCCCGATCTGCGCGCGGAGTGGCGCCGAGCGCGCCGTGCGTTGCTGTTCTTCTGCGCCTGCGTGCTCCTCGTCTTCGTGCTTGCCGCCGTCGGCATCTATCACTGAGACGGCGCGCCTCTCGTCAATGGAACGATCGCGTAGTCCATGGGCGCCGGCTGCTTCGCACTGCGGCGGGCTCACGGCTGGTGATCGTGGTCAAACCCCGGCACGATCGGAGGCCGGATGCCGGTCATGCCGGCGGCGGTGAAGGCGCGGCCCGCGGCACGATGGTCCGCGACGATCTCAGTGCTCGTCATCGACCGACCCTACCGTCGGTGCTGCACCAGACCTCGCGCCTCGGCCGCTGAGCAGGCCGAGGTTCGACACGACGAAGGGAATCAGGAAGTTGGCCACGCTACGCACCCACGTCAGCGTCGATGCATCCCCGCCGAGTATCACGGCCCCCTGGTTGACGGCAGTCAGAAGCAGGCCGACGACGAACGCGATCCGTGTCGTCCTGCGCAGGTGGGTGCGACGCAGGCAGTAGGCGAGCGCCTCGCGCGTGCCACCGTCGTATGGCGAACCAGCCGTCACCGCGAGAGATTGTGGCGCTTCTCGCTGGGCCCGCCGCGGCTCATTGCGCGTGTCAGCGCGTGCCGCGCGGACGTCTCGTCGCGACCCGCGGCGCGTCCTACGCGACGCCCGGCGGCGTCGAACGCCTCGGCCACCCAGCACGATGCCGCGCGCCGCAGCCGCCGCTTGCGGACACGGATTGCCGGCAACGGGTCGCCGACGGCCAAGGCGGCGAGCACTCCGCGCCGGTCGAGGCGTGCCAGACGGTCGGCGCCCCCGATTGGACGACCGTCGACGACGACCTGCGGGACGGTCGCCCCACCGGTCAGATCCTGCAACTGGCGCCGGAACCCCTGGATGCCGTCCCCCGACACGGTCTCGTGCTCGATGCCGCGGCGATCAAGCAGTGACGTCGCGCGTGTGCAGTGCGGACAGCCGCTGAGCACATAGACGGTGATCGGCACGTTCTGGGCAGAGAGCACCACGTCAGAAGGTGATGAGCTGAAAGCCATCGGCGACGAGCGCGCGCAGACTCGGGTGATCCTTGAAATCTGAGACGAACGGCACCCCGGACTGCTCGATCGCATCCTTCACGCCGTAGGCCCGCGAGCAGTACAGGCACGCGCCGCTCACCACGGGACGCACAGCCTCGAACAGGCGGAAGTACTTCTCATCGGCGTCGGTCAGCCTCGGCACCCAGGTGACGCCGGCGCCGTCGAACATCAGCCGGACATCGTCGCCGCCCTCCTGGAACTCCTGCGTCGTCGTCAGCGCATTGGCCATCCGGCCAGTCCCTTCCGGCGTGTGGGGGGCGGCGAGCAGGATGATGGCGATCTTCAGCACGGCTTCTCCTTCAGGGGTTGGTCTCCGTAGCGGTCTATCGCTTCGGACCCCCACAGAGCCGAGTCGATTCACCGGCATCGAACTCCGACGCTCGACTTTGGGCGCACCGTTCGGGACCGTGGCGGGTCGGACGTCATGTGCCCGCCTCGTCAACATCTGCGCGCGCGGGTCGGCGCGGTGGGCGCGCCATCTGCTACCCCGCCCCCTGTCAGACGGCGCCGCCCCCGGACCCAGGTCGGCTGACGTTAAAGTGTGCGCAATGGTCGCCCAGCGGTCCCGGTGTGCGCGCGCGGCGCAGCACCGACTGATGCGCGCGGCAGGCGCCTCATGAGCGGGCCGGAGCGCAGCCCGCTCTTGCGGGTGCTCGTCTCACCGCGCCTGCGGCTCGGCGTGCTGGCGATCGTGCTCATCGGTGGGGTGGTTGCAGCGGTCCTCTTCGGCGGGCCGAGCAAGGACGGCATCGAGAGCGCGGTGCGATCGGCGGGTGTGGCCGGACCGCTCGTCTACGCCGCCCTCTACATCGGCCTCACGGTGCTGCTCGTTCCAGGCACGGTGCTGACGGCCGCCGGCGGTGTCCTGTTCGGCGCAGTCCTGGGCACGGGGCTGACGGTGGTCAGCGCAACGATCGGCGCCGGGATCTCATTTCAGATCGGCCGGCGACTGGGACGCGAGCGAGTCGAGCAGATCGCCGGAAAGCGCTTGGGCAAGCTCGACGCCTGGATCTCGCGCAACGGCTTCCTGGCCGTTCTCTACGTCCGGCTCATTCCGCTGTTTCCGTTCAACGTGCTCAACTACGCGGCTGGGGTCACCTCGGTCTCCACACGCAGCTACCTGCTCGGAACGGCCATCGGCATCATCCCCGGCACGTTCGCCTACTCGGCGCTGGGCGGATCCATCGATCAACCCACCTCGCCGGAGTTCCTGGTGGCGGTCGGCCTGGTCGTGCTGCTGGCGATCGCCGCCCCGCTCGCACAGCGCGTCGCCCGCCGGCGCGGCTTCGGCCCGTCGGGGGAGCACGACGCGTCCTGACGGCCGTACACGCTGAGCGATGGTCAAACCGGCAGGGCAGCCGGCGGCCGCTGCGCGCGCGCCCGGCGGTCCGCCGATCGCGGTTGCGGCGGCAGCGCGGGCTGGGTGTTGGCCGAGCTTCG
>JAABUK010005426.1_pt1 | contig 19863 bp, 16 predicted proteins | sample 5559141 | NCBI WGS metagenome assembly JAABUK01 (sample SAMN10711869, study PRJNA513367) | rock metagenome | isolation source: Antarctica rocks | place: Antarctica: Victoria Land, Pudding Butte nord | collected 2016-01-03 | reverse complement strand
GGGTACATGGCAACCTCCGTGGAGAAGGCACGACTTCAAGACCGCCAAGGTAGCCGAGACTACCCGGTCGGACCAGAATCAATTACCGCACCCCACGGGTCCAAGGGCCGGGATCCGGTACAATCCCACCTTACCGGAAGGGGAGGCCGATGCCTACCGACTCAGGACTCAGGACTCAGGACTCAGGACTCAGGACTGGCGGGCGGCAGGGGGGAGGGTTGATGGGCGTGATCGTCCCGAATGTGACGTGCCTCGGGTGCGGGTGCCTCTGCGACGACATCCGGGTGGTGGTCGACGGGGGTCGGGTCGCGGAGGCGGGCAACGCCTGCCCGATCGGCCGGGGCTGGTTCCTGGCGCCCCGACCGGGCACGGGCCACCCGCCGTCGACGATCGAGGGGAGGGCCGCCGACCTCGGGTCGGCCGCGGGCCGGGCGGCGGCGATCCTGGGCCGGGCCCGGGCCCCGGTGGTCTGGGGGCTGACGGGCTCGACCGTCGAGGGCGTCGCGGCGGCCCTGGAGATCGCCGACGCGATCGGGGCCGTCGTCGACCTCGCCGGCTCGGCCGGGCGGTCGGCGCGGCTGGGGGCGTTCCAGCGGGTCGGCCAGGTCTCGGCCACGCTCGGCGAGGTCAAGGACCGCGCCGACGTCGTGGTCTTCTGGGGGGTCGACCCCCTGGCAACCCACCCGAGGCACTGGGAGCGCTACTCGGTCGAGCCCCGGGGCCGGTTCGTCCCCGACGGCCGGGCCGGCCGGACGGTGATCGCGGTCGACGCGGCCAATACGGCGACGGCCGGGGCGTCCGACCTGTTCGTCCGGCTGGCCCCCGACCGGCAGGGGGATGCCCTCTGGGCACTCCGGGCCCTGGTCCGGGGGCTGGCGATCGACCCGGGGCGGGTCGAGGCCGCGACGGGCCTCCCCTTCGCCGCGCTCGAAGACCTGGCCGGGCGGCTGGCCCGGGCCCGCTACGGGGCCTTCTTCTTCTCCGGCGAGTCGATCGGCCGGGGCCGGGGCGGCGCCTGGGCTGCCGAGGGGGCCCTGTTGCTCGTCCGCGACCTCAACCAGGGCCGTCGGTTCGTCGCGATCGGGATGGGGGGCCCCGGGAACCCGGGGGGGGCCGAGGCCGTCCTCGGCTGGCAGGCCGGCGCCCCGTCGGCCGTCGATTATGGCGGGGGGACCCCACGCCACCTCCCCGGCGAGGCGGACCTGGCGGCCCGGCTCGCCGCCGGCGAGGTCGACGCCGCGTTGATCGTCGCCGACGACCCGGCCCTCGACCTCCCGCCCGGCCTGCTCGCCCTCCTCGACGAGGTCCCGACCGTGGTCGTCGCCCCGGGCGCGACCGCCCCCGGCCGGCCCTCGGCCGTCGCCTTCGACGTCGCCCGCCCGGGGATCGAGTCGGGCGGGACCGTCGCCCGGGTCGACGGCGTGATGCTCCCCCTCCGGCCCTCGATCGATGCCGGCCTGCCGACCGATCGGGAAGTCCTGGAAGCGATCGCGGTGCGTCTGGCGTGAGGACACGCACGCCTCACCAGCGTCCGAGGACGTCCAGAGGGCGGATGTGGAACGGCCCGAGCTTGCCGCCGTAGTTGCCGGCAGTGATCCGGACGACCCCGGGCCGGGCGCCCGCGCGGATCCCCGCGGCGGTGGCCCGCTCGACGGCTTCGAGGGTCAGGCCGTCGACGACGATCTCGTAGGCGGTTTCGACCCCGGGGGGCAACTCGGTGGGGACGAGGCCGCGGAGGGTGGGGCCGAACGCGGTGTTGGTGCTGGCCCGGAGGGCCTTGTACTTGCTCCCGACCTTCGAGCCCGACCGCGCGATCCCGCCCGGGAACGGCAGGATCACGCCGGGGACCGCCCGCATCGCGTCGGCGGCGGCCTCGGTGGCCGCCAGGGTCGTCCCCGGGTCGACCCCGAGCAGGATGATGTTCCCCCCCGCCACCCCCTTGACCGTCCCGAACGTCTCCTCGCAGGTGAACTCGCCGTCCATCACCGGGACCCGCCAGTATCGACGCCCCCCGAGCCGCTTGGAGATCTGCCGGCCGTCGCCGAAGAACCGGAGCCGGCCGCCGACGTTCACCGTCTTCTCGCCGACCGGCAGGCCGTTGTAGCAGGCGGTGGTCGGGCAGGTCATCACGCACTGGCCGACCCGGTTGCTCAGGGCCTTCTCCAGCGCGTCGCGGCTGAAGGCGAACACCAGGACCGCCACGCCCGGCCGGCCGTCGGGGGTCTCGTCGGGGGCCAGGGCCCGCTCGATGGCCGCCTCGGCGTCGCAGGCGATGACGCTGGTCGCGTAGCCCGACATCGTCCGCCCGGCGACCTCCGCCCATCGCGGCGAGTCGGCCGTGATGATCGCCCGGGCGGCGGTCATCGGGAAGGCCTCGGCGAAGGTGTCGGCGATCTCGACGCCCTCGATCATCAGGGGGGTCAAGGCGGCGTCCCTCCGCGTCGGACCGCGACGACCGAGCCGTTCGCCACCTCCTCGTCGCGGACCGGATAATTGGCGAACCGGATCGAGGACGACCGCTCGAACCAGGCGGCGATATCGGCGGTGTCCTCGGGGTCGGTCTCGGGCGCGACGTGGAGGGTCCGCCCCCCGGGCCAGAGCTTGAGGTCGCCGTCGTCGAGGACGACCTCGCCAGCCTTGATGAGGAAGCGCGGGAGGGAGAACATCCGCTCCCTGTCGGCGTCGGGGGCATAGATGGTCACGTCGGCGTCGGCTCCGGGGCCGAGGTGGCCCTTGTTGGCCAGGCCGAGGATCCGGGCGGGGCCGGCCCGGGTGATGATGGCGATCTCGGACAGGGTGTACTCGCGCGCCAGGTCGCCCAGGCCGGACCGGGCCCGGACCCGGTCGGGGAGCGCCTTCAGGGCGTCCGCGCGATGGCCGCGGTCCATCAGCAGGGCGATGATCTGCGGATAGGCCAGGAACGACCCGCCGTTGGGGTGGTCGGTGCTCATGGCGACCTGCCAGGGGTCGGCGACCCGGAGGTACCACTCCAGGCCGATGGCCCACTGGAGGGCGTGGACGGCGTTCTTGTCGTCGTAGGTGATCGGGACGACGCCGCAGCCGGTCTCCATCTCGACGTCGTGGCCGACCCACTTCCGGCCGGTGACCGAGTGGAGGAACTGGCCCACGGCGGCGTCGGCGGTCATGCTGGTGGTCTCGCCGAAGAGGACCTGGCCGACGTCGACCGTCAGGTTCGGGTGATCGTTGAGGTAATCGGCCAGCGGCCCGGCCTGCGAGTCGAACCGGCCGAGGTCGCCGGGCTCGCCGCCGTAGCTCTGGAACTGGATGTGGGCCAGGTGGGCCCGGTGGCCGTCCAGGGCCCGGAGCGTCTCCAGGGTGGTGGCCGCGTTCCCGGGGAGGCCGAGGTTGAGGCCGTGGACGTGGACCGGGTGCGGCAGTCCCAGGTCGTCGACGGCCCGGGCGACCTCGGTCAGGATCTGCCGGGGGGTCACGTCGAAGTGGTCGACCACGTCGTCCAGCGACGCCACGTTCCCCCGGCCCTGCTTCCAGGTCTCCACCCCGCCGGGGTTGACCACCTTGACGCCATAGCCCCGGGTCGCGCCCAGGAGCCAGGCGAGGAATCCCCGGAGCCGGTCGCGCTCGCCCGATCGGATCCGGTCCATCACATAGTGATTATTGCCGACCAGTACGAGAAACGCCTTGTCGATGATCGGCGTGTCGCGGAACGCGTGGTGGGCCGGCCGGGCGCCGAGCGGGGCGATCGCGGCGTCGACGGCCGTGGCGTAGCCCAGCCCGGCGTACTTGGCGCCGGTGCTGAAGCTGCTCGGGACCACGCCGAGCGTCCCCGACCGCGAGCCCCTGGCGGCCGATCGGGCCATCCCGGCCCCCCGGGCGTCCTCGGGGCGGAGCGCCCGGGCGGCGTCGACCTTCGGCCCGGCGATGTGGCAGTGGACGTCGACCCCCGCCGGCATCACGACATATCCCCGGGCGTCAATCGTCCGGTCGGCCCGGACCCCGGGATCGGCCGGAGCCGGGACGACCCGCCCGCCCTCGATCCAGACGTCCGAGACGCCGTCGACCCCGTTGGCCGGGTCGACCAGATGCCCCCCCGCGATCCGGAGCCGGGTCATGGCGGGAAGACCTCCGCCAGCCGGACCACGAGCCCCGGCAGGAGCGGCGACTCGTAGACGTCGCCCGACGTCAGGACCCGTTCCCGATAACCTCCCTCGCCCGGCGTCAGGACCGTCACCTTCCCGTCGAACCGGTCGACGATGACGTACTCGCGGACCCCGATCCGCTCGTAGATCGCCCGCTTCTCGACGTAGTCGCGGTGCCGGTCCCGCTTCGACCTGCTGACGAACTCGAACATCAGGTCGGGGACCTGGTCGGGAATGTTCAGCGCCTCGGGATCCGCCCCGAGATAGACCCCGATGTCGCCGATCCGGTCGTTCTCGCCGTCGAGCCGGACCCACGCCTGCGAGACGACCGCCTGGACGATCCCCGGGTGATTGAAGGCGTAGGTATTCAGCCTGTACTGCCAGGGTAAGCCCTGCAAGACGTGTCCGGTCCCCTCGGGCGACATGACGACCAACCTCCCCTCGACGCGCTCGTAGGTCCAGGGCTCGTCGAACGAGGCCGAGACGAACTCGTCGGCCGAGGTCAGCCGGCCGTCGTCGTCGCGGCCGAGGCGGAGCTGGTCGTCGATGTCCGGTCCGCGCGTGCTCATACGACCCTCCGCCCCCGGGCGATGTCATCGGCCCGATCCGGCCGCCGACGTCACCCGCACAGGATAACCGGCCGGGGGCGTCGCCGCGAGTCGGCATCCCCGGCCGATTCGCGGGCTCCCGGCCTCCTCGCGAATTCGATTGACTCCCGGAACTTCCGACGGCCTATTGGACCCTGGGCTTTCTCGCGGGGATCCCGCCCCGGGCTTGCATGCCCGGGTGATCGGCACCCTTGCCGATCGAGTTCCCGGAAGGACCGGAGGGGTCGCGACGGCCATGCCCTTGACCTTGCGATGGAAGGGGCCGATCGGATGCCCGGTCGAGGGGGACGGCCTCCATCCCGGGTCGATGGCCGGGCCGGCGGCGGAGGTTGCCCGGCTCCGGGTCCCGGCGGGTCGCGGCCCGGCCGAGCTGGGCGAGCTGTTCCGGATCGAGGGCGACGGCGGCGACGGCCATCTGATCTTCGAGGGCGACCTCCGGCCGGTCCGGGGGCTCGCGGGCGGGATGGGCTCGGGCCGGGTGGAAGTCCGGGGCGACGCGGGGCCGAGGCTGGGGGCGGGGATGGTCGGGGGCTCGATCGAGGTCGAGGGGTCGGCCGGCGCCTGGGCCGGCGCCGGGCTCCGGGGCGGCCTGCTCCGGATCCGGGGCGACGCGGGCGACCTCCTGGGCGCGGCCCTCCCGGGGGGGCGGGTCGGGATGCGCGAGGGGGTCATCCTGGTCGACGGCTCGGCCGGATCCGACGTCGGCCTGGCCATGCGCCGCGGCCTGATCGCGATCGGCGGGCGGTCGGGCGACGGATTGGGGCGGGGGATGGTCGCCGGGTCGATCTTCGCCTTCGGGCCGGTCGGCCGGCACCCCGGGGCCGGGATGAGGCGCGGGACCCTCGCCCTGTTCGGCCCCGACGACCCGGAGATCCTCCCCGGCTTCGAGCCGAGCGGGTCGTTCCGGCCGCACGTCCTGACGATCTACCTCCGGGAGCTCCGGGCGATGGCCTTCCTCGTGCCGGAGGCCGCTTTCGCCGCCCCGATCCGGCGATACAATGGAGACCGGGTCGAGGGGGGCCAGGGCGAGGTCCTGGTGGCGTCGCCGGCCGGGCCGTGATCGTCGAGGGTCCGCGATGGAGCTGAATGCGAGGGCGCTCCGGCGGGCCGAGGTGATCCTGGCCATGGCCGACGAGCGGAGGGTGGTGGGGGTCGCGATCGAGGGGGGCGGCCGGTTCGTCGACTGCGGGATCGGGGCCCGGGGGGGGCTGCTCGCCGGGCTCGACCTGGCCCGGGTCTGCCTGGCCGACCTGGCCGAGGTGGCGATCGTCCCCGGCGACGTCGCCGGCCGGCCCTGCCCCCTGGTCCAGGTGACGACCGATCACCCGATCGCCGCCTGCCTGGGGAGCCAGTACGCCGGCTGGGCCCTCTCCGAGGGGAAATACTTCGCGATGGGCTCCGGCCCGATGCGCGCCGCCTACGGCCACGAATCGATGTTCGAAGAGCTGGGGCTCGCCGAGCGGCCGGATGCCGTGGTCGGGGTCCTGGAGGGGAGGAGCCCGCCGACCCCGGACGTGGTCGCCCGGGTCGCCGACGCGTGCCGGGTGGCCCCCTCGTCCGTCACCCTCCTCGGGGCGCCCACGGCGAGCCCGGCCGGCGGCGTCCAGGTGGTCGCCCGGTCGGTCGAGACCGCCCTGCACAAGCTCCACTCGCTCGGCTTCGACCTCCGCCGGGTCGTCTCCGCGCACGGGGTCGCCCCGATCCCGCCGGTCGCGAAGGATGACCTGGCCGCGATCGGCCGGACCAACGACGCGATCCTCTACGGGGCCCGGGTCGTCCTGTACGTGACCGGCGACGACGCCAGCCTGGCCGAGGTCGGCCCGAGGGTCCCCTCCTCCGCCTCGAAGGACCACGGCGAGCCGTTCGCCGCGATCTTCGCCCGGTACAACCACGACTTCTACGCCGTGGACCCCCACCTGTTCAGCCCGGCCGAGGTCGTCTTCCAGAACGTCGAGACCGGCCGGGTCCACGCCTTCGGGGGCCCGGCCCCCGACGTGCTCGTCAGGTCATTCTACGCCTAGGCCGTCGGCGATCGGTCGCCGATCGGATCGCGGGGGGGACTCATGGCCCGGACGGGCCGGACCGATCCGACGGGACGATCGCCCCCATGAAACGACTGGTCGCCCTGGTCTCCGGGTTCGGGTGGCACGTGCAGGACCTCCGGAGGGCCTCGGGGGCCGTCGGCGTGGGCCTGGAGGCCGTGCCGTTCCCGGCCGTGGTCGGGCGGGTCGGCGGGGGACCGGCCCGGGTCGAGGCGGGGGGGATCGACCTGGGGGACTCGGACGGGGTCCTGGTCCGGATGATGCCGCCGGGGAGCCTGGAGCAGGTGGTCTTCCGGATGGACGCGCTCCATCGGCTCGCGAGCCGGGGGGTCCCGGTGATGAACCCCCCCCGGGCGGTCGAGGCGGCGGTCGACAAATATCTGACGCTGGCGATGCTCGACGCCGAGGGGGTGCCGGTGCCCGAGACCTGGGTGGGCGAGTCGGCGGCCGGGGCGCAGGCCGCATTCGAGGCGCTCGGGGGCGACGTCGTGGTCAAGCCGCTGTTCGGATCGGAGGGACGGGGGATGGTCCGGGCGTCGGACCCGGCACTGGCCCTCCGGACGTTCCGGACGCTGGAGCGTCTGGGCGCGGTGCTTTACGTCCAGAAATACGTCAGGAATCCCGGGTTCGACGTCCGGGCCTTCGTGCTGGGCGGCCGGGTCGTGGCGTCGATCCGGCGGCACGCGGCCGGCGGCGACTGGCGGACCAACGTGGCGGTCGGCGGCCGGGCCGAGGCCTGGCCGGTCGACGATGAGGCCCGGCGGCTGGCGATCCGATCGGCCCGCGCGGTCGGGGCCTCGATGGCGGGGGTCGACCTGCTCCCGGACCTCGACCGGGGGGGATGGACGGTCCTGGAGGTGAATGCGGTCCCCGGCTGGAAGGCGCTCGGCGCGGCGACGGGGGTCGACGTCGCCGCCGAGATCCTGGCCGAGTTGCGGGACGCCGGCCGATGATCGGCGGGCCCCGGGCGATCGGGCCCGGCCAGCTCGCGCAGGTCGCCTGCCTCCTGGAGGCGACCGCGCGGAAGCCGGGCAATGTGCACCGGTCCCGCGACTTCGACGACGCCCACTTCCTCGACTTCCTGCTGAGCGCCGCCGCCATCGCCGGCCCGCTCGACCGATCGGCCCGGGTCGGCGTCGGCCGGTCGGTCCTGGAGGCCGTCGAGGCGACCCGCCGCGTGGTGGCGTCGAATACCAACCTCGGGATGGTCCTCCTGCTCGCCCCCCTGGCCGCCGTCCCGCCCGGGGAGGCCCTCCGGGAGGGGGTCGGGGCGGTCCTGGCGGCGACGACCGTCGAGGACGCCGCCCTCGTCTACCGGGCGATCCGCCTGGCCCGCCCCGGCGGGTTGGGGGAGGCCGACCGCCAGGACGTCGCCGACGAGCCGACGGTCGCCCTCGTGGAGGCCATGCGGCTCGCCGCCGGCCGCGACCTGGTCGCCCGCCAGTACGCGACCGGCTTCGCGGACGTCTTCGACCTCGCCCTCCCGGCCCTCCGGCCCCCGATCCGGGCCGGCCGGCCGGCCGAGACGGCGATCGTGGCCTGCTACCTCGCCTGCCTGGCCGCGATCCCCGACACCCTGATCGCCCGGAAGCGGGGCCTGGCGACGGCCGAGGAGGCCTCCAGGCGGGCCTCGGCCGTGCTCGGATCCGGCTGGCCCGATTCCCCGGCCGGCGTCGCCGCCCTGGCCGACCTCGACCTCTGGCTCCGGGCCGATGGCCACGCCCGGAACCCTGGCGCCACCGCCGACCTGACCACGGCCGCCTTGTTCGCCGCCCTCCGGGATGGGACAATCCCGTTGCCGATCGCCGGGGCCTGGTCGATGGATTGAGCCGTCCCGGGGTCGATCTCGCCCCATCCCATCGAGGTCCGACCGCCGTGCCCGGCCCAAGCTACAAGGTCCGCGTCACCAAGGACTACCTGGTCTTCTGCTCCGGCCACTTCATCACCTACGCCGGGGGCCTCTGCGAGCCGATCCACGGCCACAACTACCGGACCTCGGTCGAGGTCGAGGATGACCTGGACGTCAACCACTACGTCTTCGACTTCATCGCCCTGAAGGACCTGACTCTCGCCATCGTCGGAGAGCTCGACCACCGGATGCTCCTGCCGACCCGATCCGACCTGATCCGCCTGGAGGACGACGGGCCCAACTGGCGGGTCACCTTCCGCGATCGGCGATGGAGCTTCCCCCGGGACGAGTGCGCCCTGATCCCGATCGCCAACACGACGGCCGAGCTGCTCGCCGACCACATCGCCGGCCGCCTCCTCCGGGGGTTCGCGGACCGGGCCCTGCCCGCCCCCCGGGTCCTCCGGGTCGAGGTCGAGGAGAGTTTCGGCCAGTCGGCCCAGGTCGAGTGGCGGCGGGACGGCTGATCGGTGCACCGGAAGGTGGTCGGTCCCACCCCGGGCCGATTCGCGATCCTGGGATCTCCCCTCTTCCCGGCCGGAGGACACAACGCATCGATGTGTCCTTACAAATAATCGGTGCTGAAGGCGTCTTCCCGCGGAGAACACCGTGACGAGTCGAATCGCGTTGATCATGGGATTCCTGGGCTTCATCCCCCTCGCCGCGGCCGCGGCCGACCCTCCGGCCCCGGGGAAGGACGCCCACCACTACAACCGACTTCTGGGGCGGGGGATCAACCTCGGCAATGCGCTGGAGGCGCCGAGCGAGGGCGAATGGGGGCTGACGCTCAAGGCGGAATTCTTCGAGAAGATCAGGCGGGCGGGCTTCGATTCCGTCCGGATCCCGGTCCGATGGGCGACCCACACCGGCCCGGCGCCCGACTTCGCGGTCGACCCCGAGTTCTTCCGGCGGGTCGACTGGGCGGTCGACCAGGGGCTCGCGCAAGGGCTGGTCGTCGTCGTGAATGCGCATCATGACGACGCGCTTTACAAGAAGCCGACCGAACAGCTCCCGCGACTCCGGGCGACCTGGAAGCAGGTCGCGGCCCGATACAGGGACCGCCCCGATCGGCTCTACTTCGAGCCGCTCAACGAGCCCCAGGGCGAGCTGACCGACGGCCGATGGCAGGCCATGTTCGGGACGCTCCTGGCGACCATCCGCGAGTCGAACCCCCGCCGGCCCGTGATCGTCGGCCCCGGCCACTGGAACAACCTGGAGCACCTGGGTTCCCTGGAACTCCCCGAAGGCGACCGGCTCCTGATCGCGACCTTCCACTATTACAACCCGTTCCACTTCACCCACCAGTCGGCCGACTGGGTCGAGGGGAGCAAGGCCTGGGCGGGGACCACCTGGGCCGGGACCCCTCCCCAGCGCGAGGCCCTCCGGCGCGACTTCGAGAAGGCCGCCGCCTGGGCCAAGAAGCACGACCGGCCGCTCTACCTGGGCGAGTTCGGCGCCTACTCGGCGGCCGACATGGAGTCCCGGGCGGCCTGGACCGCCGCCGTGGCCCGGGAGGCCGAGCGGCTGGGGATCTCCTGGTCCTACTGGGAGTTCGCCTCCGGCTTCGGCGCCTTCGACAAGGACGCCGGGACCTGGCGAGGCCCCCTCCTGGGCGCCTTGATCCCGCCCGGGGGCCGGCCATGAACCCGCGTCGCGACCTCGACGGCCTCCGGGTCGCGGTCCTGGGCTCGACCTCGGGGATCGGCCGGGCGGTCGCGCTGGCCGTCGGATCGGCGGGCGCCGACGTGATCGTCCACGGCCGGGCCTCGGTCGACGCGGCGGAGGGCGTCGCCGGCGAGGTCCGACGGGCCGGGGGCCGGTCCGCCGTCCTGATGGCCGACCTCGCCGACCGCGCCGAGGGCGACCGGCTGGTCGACCGCGCCTGGGACCTCTGGGGCGGGCTCGACGCCTGGCTCCACCTGGCCGGGGCCGACACCCTGACCGGCGACGCGGCCGGGCTCCCCTTCGACGCCAAGCTCGATCGCCTCTGGGCCGTCGACGTCGCGGCGACGGTCCGCCTCTGCCGGTCGGTCGGCCGGCGGATGAAGGGGGCCGGCGGCGGCTCGATCGTGACCATGGGCTGGGACCAGGCCGAGACCGGCATGGAGGGCGACTCCGGCGAGCTGTTCGCCGCCACCAAGGGGGCGATCCTGGCCTTCACCCGGAGCCTGGCCCTGAGCCTGGCGCCCGAGGTCCGGGTCAACGCCCTGGCCCCCGGCTGGATCCGGACCGCCTGGGGCGACACGGCCTCGAAATCCTGGCAGGACCGGGTCGTCCGCGAGACTCCCCTGGCCCGTTGGGGGACCCCCGAGGACGTCGCCCAGGCCGCCCTCTTCCTGGTCGGCCCCGGCTCCGGCTTCTTCACCGGGCAGGTCGTCCGGGTCAACGGCGGCGCCGTCCGTTGAGCGCCGAGCCGCCCCGGATCCTGTTCGTCACCGGCCGGCTCGCCGAGTTCGCGTTGCGCGGGGTCCTGGAAGAACTCGCCCCGCGCGCCGGGTTCTCGGCCGAGGTGGCGGTCCTGCCGATCTCGGTGGCCGCGCTGATGACCCCGAGATGGGCGGCCCGGCACCTGGTGGTCCCCCCGGGGGTCGACCGGGTGATCCTCCCCGGCCACTGCCGGGGCGACCTCGGGCCGATCGAGGCGGTGGCCGGGGGCGTGCCGATCACGGTCGGCCCCGAGGACCTCCGCGACCTCCCCCGCTCCCTGGGCCAGGCCGACGGCCGGCTCTCGGGGTATGGCGGCTTCGACATCGAGATCCTCGCCGAGATCAACCACGCCCCCCGCCTCGACCTCGGCGACTTCCTCGACCAGGCCGCCCGGTTCGTCGCCGAGGGGGCCGACCGGATCGACGTCGGTTGCGACCCCGGCGGCCCCTGGACGGGGGTCGGGCCCTCCGTCGCCGCCCTGGTCGATCGGGGATGGAAGGTCTCGGTCGACAGCTTCGACCCGATCGAGGTCGCCGACGCCGTCCGATCGGGCGCCGACCTCGTCCTGAGCGTGAACGGGTCCAACCGGATCGCCGCGCCCGACTGGGGCGCGGAGGTCGTGGCGATCCCCGACGTCCCCGGGACGCTCGACGGCCTCGACGCCACGGTCGACTTCCTCGAATCCCGGGGGGTCCCCTATCGGCTCGACCCGATCCTGGAGCCGATCGGCTTCGGCTTCGCCGCCAGCCTGGCCCGGTACGCCGAGGCCCGCCGCCGATGGCCGGGTGCGGCCATCCTGATGGGGATCGGCAACCTGACCGAGCTGACCGACGTCGACTCCGCCGGCGTCAACACCCTGCTCATCGGCTTCTGCCAGGAGCTGGGCGTCCGGAGCGTCCTGACGACCGCCGTGATCAACTGGGCGCGGTCGTCGGTCCGCGAGGTCGACCTGGCCCGACGGCTGGCGTACCATGCCGTGACCGGCCGGACGCTCCCCAAGCACGTCGAGCCCCGGCTGGTGACCCTCCGGGACCCCCGGGTCCCCCGGTTCGGCCCCGAGGCCCTCGAGGAGATGGCCGCCCGGGTCAAGGACCCCAACTGGCGGATCTACGCCGAGGACGGCCGGATCCACGCCTTCAACAATGCCCATCACCTCATCGGGGACGATCCCACCCTCCTGTTCGATCAGATGGGCGTCGACGACCCCTCGCACGCCTTCTACCTCGGCCTCGAACTGATGAAGGCGAAGACCGCCCTGACCCTGAGCAAGGCCTATCGCCAGGACCAGGCCCTCGACTGGGGGTTCCTGACCGAGCCCGAGGTCGGCCACCGATCGAGGCGAGCCGCCCCGTGATCCTCGAAGCGATCGTCACCACCCTGGCCCCCGACGGGACCCTGAACGTCGCCCCGATGGGACCGAAGGTGGGCCCCGACCCCCGCCGGTTCGTCCTCCGCCCCTACCGGACCTCGACAACCTACCGGAACCTCAAGGCGAACGGAGAAGGGGTCCTCCACGTCACCGACGACGTCCTCCTGATCGCCCGGGCCGCGATCGGGACCGTCCCGGATCTCACCACCCGCCCCGCCACCCTCGTCCGAGGATCCATCCTCGAAACCACCGGCCGCCACCACGAATTCCGGGTGCTCAACCTCGACGACCGATCCGACCGGACGACCATCACGATCGGATCCGTCGCCGAGGGCCATCAAGGCGACCTGTTCGGCCTGAACCGGGCCAAGGGAGCCGTGATCGAGGCCGCGATCCTGGCCACCCGCCTCGACTTCCTCCCCCTCGCCGAGGTCCTCGCCGAATACCGGAAGCTGGCCATCCCCGTCATCAAGACCGGAGGACCCGACGAGCGACTGGCCTTCGGCCTCCTGGCCGACCACGCCCGGAACGTCGCCCGCCGCCGGGGGATCGACCCGGATTTCCCCCGGGCTTGACGGCGCGACCCGGTCCGGACGAGACCTGCCCCGGGTCGAGGCGAATGTTTCCGAAAAACCACGCAGTCCGGTCGCCATTCCGGGCCCATACGCTGCGTGAGGTGATGATGAGTGATTGACCGACGCTTCACTGTTATCCTCCGCATCCCGTCATGTGTGCCCCGGCCCCGGGTTCACGGCGGGTCTCGCGGTCGTCGACCGGCCCGGCCGGCCTTTCGCGGCCGGCATGCGAGCGTCGCTCCGGAGGTTCAAGCTCATGGATCATCCCGACGGCGATCGTAACCTCCTCTTCGGGCTGCTCGCCCTCCAGGTCGACCTGATCGATCGTCGCCAGTTCGTCGAGGCATGCACCGCGTGGTCGGCCCGGAAGCAGGAGCCGCTGGCCGAGTTGTTGTGCGCGCGGGGCTGGATCACGGCCGGAGATCGGGACGACCTCGACCGGATCCTCCGGCGCAAGCTGGAGCGGCATGGCGGGGATGCCAGGCGGGGCGTGGCGTCGATGATCACGGGCCGGGTCGGCGTCCCGCCGGACGACGAGGCCGACTTCGAGGTCGACACCGTGGTATCCCGGCTCTCCGGCAACGCCCGCGGCGAGGGCGACGCGACGGTCGATGTCGTCCCCGAGACGCGCCACCTCTTGCCGCTGGTCCGCCTGCACGCGAGCGGGGGGATGGGCCGCGTCTGGGTGGCCCGGGACCCGGCCCTGGGCCGCGAGGTGGCCCTGAAGGAGCTGCTGCCCGGTCGGGAGTCCGACCCTTCGCTCCGGGCCCGGTTCCTCCGGGAGGCGCGGATCACCGGCCAGCTCGAGCATCCCAATATCGTGCCGATCTACCAGCTAACGCATCGGCCCGAGGACGGGCGGGCCTTCTATACCATGCGGCTCATCCGGGGCCGCCGCCTGACCGACGTGATCCGCGATCACCACCGGGACCGCCAGGCCGGCCGTCCCGGGTCGATGGCGCTGAACGGGCTGCTGAACGCCTTCGTCGCCGTCTGCAACGCCGTGGCCTTCGCCCACTCCCGCCACGTGGTCCACCGCGACCTGAAGGGGCAGAACGTCGTCCTCGGCGATTTCGGCGAGGTCGTCGTGCTGGACTGGGGCCTGGCCAAGGTCCTCCACCGGCCGGATGAGGCCTCGGCCGCGTCGACGGTCGAGGTCGACGACGGCGACGACCTCGACCTGACCTTGCCAGGCCAGCTCCAGGGGACGCCGGGCTACATGGCGCCGGAGCAGGCCGAGGGCGATGGCGGCTCGATCGGCCCAATCAGCGACGTCTACGGGCTGGGCGCGATCCTCTATGAGATCCTCACCGGCCGGCGACCCTACCGCGATTCGGGGATCACCGAGGCGCTTCGTCGGGCCCGCGAGGAGGAGCCCCCGCCGGCCCGGCAGTCCTGCCCCACGGCCCCCCCGGCCCTGGAAGCGGTCTGCCTGAAGGCGATGGCCCGGAGGCCCGAGGACCGCTACGACTCGGCGTCCGAGCTGGCCCGGGAGGTGCAGCGCTGGCTGGCCGACGAGCCGGTCTCGGCCTACCGCGATCCCCCGATGATCCGGATCGGCCGATGGGCCCGGCGGCACCGGATGGCCGTGGCCGGGGCCGCCTCGCTCCTGCTCACCGCGACCCTGGCGCTGGCCATCGGCACGGCCCTGATCGGCCGGTCCTACCGCGCCGAGGCCGACCAGCGGAGGCGGTCGGACGGCAACTTCGCGCTGGCCCTGGAGGCCGTCGACCACCTGTTCTACGGGGTCCTCGACGACCCGCTCCTGAGGGGGCCGCGCATGGAGCGCCTGCTCCTGACGTCGAGCCAGACGGCCCTGGATTTCTACACCAAGCTCTCCGAGGCGAGGCGGGATGACCCGGACATGCGCTATCGCCTCGGCCTGGCATACCAGAGGCTCGCCGCGGTCACCTACCGGCAGGAATCGGTGTCCAAGGCGATCGTGCAATGCCAGCATGCGGTGGATATCCTCGGGCCCCTGGCCCGCGACCACCCGCAATCGGCCACCTACCGGCGTCCCCTGGCCCTGGCCCACGCCAGGCTGGCCGACTCCTATATCCAGGTAAATCAACTGGATAAGGCCGAGGGCGCGTTCGGGCGGGCGTTGGCCCTGGCCCGGGGGCTGGCGGATCAGACCGGCGACCCGGCCGACCTCCTCCTCCTGGCCGGGATCCACGGCGACATCGGCGGCACTCTGCGCCGGACCGCTCAAGATCCGGACGGCGCGATCTCGGAGTTGGAGTACGCATTGAAGATCTGCCGGGAGATCCCCGCGAGCGGGCCGGGAGGATCATCCAACGTCGATGTCCGCTACCGGATGGCTACGAGCCTGGCGAGCCTGGGCCATCTCGCCCACGTCAAGGGGGACAGGACCCGGGCCGCCGAGCTCCTCGAACAGGCGAAGGCCCGGCTGGACGAGCTGGTCGTCGAGTCCCCGACCGTGGAACATCGCTACCAGGCGGCCTCGGTGGATCAGAGCCTCGGCAAGCTGCTCGCCAGGTCCGAGAAGCAGTTGGATCGGGCCAAACTCGTCTTCAAGGAAGCGTTGAGGCACTGGGAATCCATGGCGGAGGAATATCCCGAGACGCCTTCCTACCGATGGGGGATCGCCGCGGTCTTGCTCAATCTCGGCGACCTCGATAATACCGACTCCTATCCCCAGGGCGACCCGAAGACCGCCCGGCATCACTACGAGAGGGCGATCAAGATCTGGGATCGGGAGGTGGACCGGAATCCCGACCTGCCCACGCTCGTCTTCGAGCGGGCGCGGTCCCGGTACGAACTGGGCCAGCTCTGCCTCAAGCAAAAATGGATGAAGGAGGCCGGCACCCTGATGCGCGAGGCCCAGACGATCTGGGAGGGCTTGCCGAAAGCGGACAGGGAGGATTACGAGACGGTCTACCGGCCTTCCCTCAAACATTACCTCGCCGAGCTGGAGAAGGCCTCACCTCCGCCGGGCCCCGACGCGAAGGATTCCCAGGGCGGCAAGCGACCGGCTCCGTGATCCTCGCGGCGAGACGACCTCACATCCGGGATCCGAGGGCCTCGGTGGGGATCCGGGATCCAGCAACCCCTGCTCCGGAGCCAAAAACGCGTCGGACGCGGGTCGTGGTGATGCCAGCCTCCCACCCGGCGGGCCGGGCCGCCGAGGTTGGGCGTCGAGCGGCGGAGGCGGACGCTTTCCGCCAAAATGCTGGCGGCTCTTGGGCCAAGAACGGTGGGCGGCATTTGCGAATCGGCCCAAGTGGTTTGCCCGCAGTTTTTCGAGCCATCGTCCCCATCAACCAACACCAACCTCGCCCCATGAGCCCCCAGGACACCACCGCAATGCCGCGTGCCCGCTACTTTGTTAAACTGGGAAGGCCTCGACACGATCGCCTGCCAGGACCGACCGGCGCCCATGATCCGAATCCGCCTGCGGACTCCCAGTCGTCTCCACTTCGGCCTACTGTCCTGGGGGGCGAGTTCGTCCCAACAATTTGGCGGGATGGGGTTGATGGTTGAAGCCCCGGGGCTGGATTTGCTCGCATGGCCTTCCGACGAATGGGTAGCCGAGGGGTTTCTGGCAAATCGGGCGATGGGGATCGCCCGGAAAATCGCGGAAAAGCTTGCGGAGAAGGGAGCCCCAGTTCAACCCGTCCACCTGGCGATCCTCCGGGCGCCGCCCGAGCATGTCGGCCTGGGGGTGGGGACGCAGCTCGGGCTGGGGATCGCAAGGATCCTCTGCGAACTCGCCTCCCATCCGAGGCCGACCGTCGCCGAGCTGGCCGGATTGACCGGACGCGGGCTCCGGTCGGGGATCGGGCTGCACGGTTTCGCCCTCGGGGGCCTGATCGTCGACGGCGGCCGGCGAGGGCCGTCGGGGATCCCCCCCCTGCTCTCCCGGCTGGATTTCCCCGCCGATTGGTCCGTGCTGGTCGTGGTCCCGCGCCTGGAGCCGGGGCTCCACGGACCGGGCGAGGTCCGGGCATTCGCCGAGCTCCCCGCCTCCTCCGACGCCCTGACCGATCGCCTCTGCCGGCTGGTCCTGCTCGGCCTGATGCCCGCCGTCCTCGAACGCGACCTCGGACGATTCGGCGAGGCACTCGACGAGATCCAGCGCCGGGTGGGACAGGGGTTCGCGCCGGCCCAGGGTGGGATTTTCGCCCGACCCGAGTTGGAGGCGATCGCCTCCGACCTCCGCTCCGAGGGGCTGGTCGGAGTCGGCCAGAGTTCCTGGGGCCCCACACTTTACGGATTCAGCGACGCCCCGCCCGAACGGCGGGCCACCCTGCTCGCCCGACTCCTCGACCGGGGTGGCCTCGGCCCCGACTCCGCCTTCTGGACCCGCGCCAGCCGATCGGGGGCCTCGCTCACGCTCGAGGTCGATCGGACCATCACGGGCGAATCGGACTTCCCGGGAAGCGGGATCCAGGATACATCATGACCGCCCCATGTCACCCCGAGCTCCGGGGGAGGGCCGCCTCCCGGACGAGGGCCGTGGACGATGGATCGTGAGGCGAGCCGGTTCGCGTCGCGATCGGGCCGGGGTCAGCGACGATTCGCGGGCCTGGCCGCGGTCGTCTGCCTCCTCGCGGCCGGCTCGGCCGGGTGCGTGAGCGTCAAGTCGCGCGAGCCGATCCTCCGCAACGCCTTTCGCGACCGTCGGGAGGCCCGCGAGGCGGCCGGGCGGCCGGACGACGCCTCGGGCGCGATCCTGGCACGCGAGGGGCTCGTCGAACTGGCCCGGCGAGACCCGGCCGCCGCGGCGATCCGCCTCGAAGAACGGATCGGGGACCGGCCCGAGGCCGATGGCGCATTGGCGATGGCCGAGCTGTCGTACCGGGCGGGACTGGAACGGCAGTCGAGGTCGCCCGGCGAGGCGATGGACTGGCTCCGGGATGCCGCGGCCCTGGCCACGCTCGCCCTCCGCGAGCCGGGAGGGACCCGGCCCGACCTGGCCGTCCGGGTCCACAACCGGGCCGCCACCCGGCTGATCCGGATCGCCCAGTCGGAGGGCAAGCTCCGCGAGGGCGGCTGGCAGGCCGCCCTGGCCGGCCGGGGGGTCACCCTGCTCAGCACCGTCCCGGACCTCGCCCCGTCCCGGTTCGCCGACCTGCTCCTGGTCGAGGACATCGAGATCGTCGGGATGCAGCACGTCTATCGAGAGGACGGCCTCGGCGTCGCGCTGGTGGCCCATCGGACGGTCAAGCCGTCGGAGTCGCCCGACCCCCTGGATCGCTTCCACCCCCTCGAACTTCGGCTGGCGTCGACCGCCGTCGTGAATCCCGGCGGCGGCCTGAAAGACTCGGAATGGCGTCGGGCCCCCGTCACGATGTCACTGCTCGACCCCTTCCACGACGGCTCGGTCCGTCTCGCCGGGCGCGAACTCCCATTGGCCGGCGACCGGACCACACCCCTGGCATTCCAGATCGCCGACGGGAAGCTCCCGGCCCTCGAATGGGCCGGCCTTCTCGACTCCGACTTTCGCCGCCCCGGAGTCGAGGCGGGCCTGTACATGCTCCGTCCCTACGAGCCCGGCAAGATCCCCATCGTGCTGATCCACGGGGTCTTCTCCAGCCCCCGCGCGTTCCTCCAGACGATGAACGAGCTGCAGAACGACCCGGAAATCGCCGCCCGATGCCAGTTCTGGGTATTCCTCTACCCCACCGGCCAGCCGATCCCCGCGTCCGCGTCGAAGCTCCGCGGTGCGTTGCGACAGGTCCGCGAGACGCTCGATCCGGACGATTCCGACCCGTCCATGAACCGGATGGTCCTGATCGGCCACAGTATGGGCGGCCTGCTCGCCAAGATGATGGTTCAGGACACCGGCCTGACGCTCTGGAATGCCGCATTCCGCCGCCCCGTGAGCGACCTGAAGGCGTCGCCCCGGACCCGGAAGATCCTCGACGACGCTCTGATCTTCCGCCCGCTCCCCTTCGTGTCGCGGGTCATCTTCATCGCCACGCCACACCGGGGGAGCCCGATCGCCGACCAATGGTTCGGCCGGACGATCGCCAGCCTGATCCGGCGGAACAGCGAGCAGGCCGAGATTTCCCGGGAGATCGTCGAGCTCAACGGCCCCGAGCTCATCGCCCCCGAATTGCGACGGATCCCCCTGAATGCCATCGGAAATCTCCGGACCGACAGCCCGATATTGAAAGCTTTGGACCGAATCCCGATCGCACCCGGGGTCCCGTATCACTCGATCATCCCCCAGCTCGGCGGATTCTTGCATACGGACGGGGTCGTCGAGTATCGGAGCTCGCACCTGGAAGGGGCCCACTCCGAGAGTGTGGTGTCGGGCATCCATTTCTCGGGGCAAAATCCAGCTGTCACGGCTGAGTTGGGTCGGATCCTCCGAGAACACCTGCATTTTTAGAAGATCGTAAAGCAGAATGACCCCACCGAATCCCGACGGGCAACTCTGAGTGAAAACGGGCTAAAATGTGAGAAATTCGATTTCGATCAAATATATTCGAAACGGAGCCGCCCCCGGATCGGGACCGATCCGGGGGCGGCTGGGGTGTGGAGGATCCGGCGATGACCGACTTTCGCGCTTACGCACTATCATGGGCCTGGCGGGCTTAACGGCCGTGTTCGGGATGGGAACGGGTGGGACCCCGCCAGTATCGTCGCCGGAAGTCGGTCGGGGGGCGGTCAGGCCCCCTCGGCCGCGGTGGTCCGGGGGTGGGTCACACGGGGCAGCCCGTCGGGCGTCGCGTGGCGTGGGGCATGGTCCATCCCCGACGCGTCCCCCTCGCGGGTCGAGGGGTCGTCGTCCGGATGCGATCTGGCATGGCCCGCCGATCGTCGCGGCCGTCCCGGATCGGGGGCGG
>JAABUK010005425.1_pt1 | contig 19865 bp, 17 predicted proteins | sample 5559141 | NCBI WGS metagenome assembly JAABUK01 (sample SAMN10711869, study PRJNA513367) | rock metagenome | isolation source: Antarctica rocks | place: Antarctica: Victoria Land, Pudding Butte nord | collected 2016-01-03 | reverse complement strand
CCTCGGCCGAGACCGCCTCAATGCTGTTCTGGGCTTTGCTCGCGTCAGGCCAGATCACCATGCGCAAGGTGAACGGATGGCAGACCTTGGGCGAGAAGCTCGCCGTTTCCGTTGACCTCGCCGCATAGTCAGCCCAACTATCAATCTGCTGGAGACACGCCGCTCAGCCAATTTCCACACAAGTCGCGACGGCACCCCCAACAGTGAGTGGGGACCGTGGTCTTGGGGTCGTACATTGCACGCCGTCCGACGCGACACCCACGGCGCAATGCACAAGCAGGTGGTGAAGGGCGCGTTCAGCCCGCGTCATGACAGAGGTCCACAAAGGCGTTCTGAGCCCGCCTGCGGACGGCTTCGTCGCGGCAGGAAGCGGTACAAATCTTCCTTCACACAGGCCTGGATGAACCCTACCGCGACGCGGATTCGGCGAATGTCGGCTGTGTCGGCGTGCGACAGCAGCCAATACGATCGGGTGATCGTGACGGTGTCGGCAAGCACCCGCGCCAGGCCGGCGCGCGTGTCCGCCATGAAACAGGGGAGGATGCACAGGCCGCCGCCGCCCTCCACCGCGGCCAACTGCGTCACCACGTTCGAAATCTTAATGGTCGGTCCATATCCCGGCAAAGCTGCAGCAAAGTAGTCCAGCTCTGGGGCAAAGACGAGCTCATCGATGTAGCCAATTAGCCGGTGGTTCGTCAGATCACAGAGCCGTTCCGGCACGCCAGCGCGTTCCAGGTAGCCCGTGCTTCCGTAGAGCCCGAGATCGTAGTCGGTGAGCCGTCCGGCACGCAGCCGACCGGCCGGCGGTCGGGAAAGGCCGATCGCCACGTCCGCCTCGCGCTTGGACAGGCTGAAGCTACGCGGCATCGCGACCAATTCGATGGTCAGGCCGGGATGCCTGACCGCCAGCTGTCCAAGCCGCCCGGCAAGGCAGAACGTTCCAAACGCTTCAGGTGTGCCCATGCGCACGGTGCCGCTCACCTCCGATCCATCGCCGATGCCGCCGGACCAGACAAGCAAAGCTGCCCGTTCGGCTGCCTCGGCGCGTGGGAGCACCAGCTCGCCTTCGGGCGTCAGGAGGTAGCCAACAGGGCGACGGTCAAAGAGCCTGATACCGAGCGAGGCCTCAAGCCGGGTAAGACGGCGGCTGAGCGTTGTGTGCTCGACCCCCAGCAACCGCGCCGCCTCCGTGAGCCGGCCGGAGCGCGCGATGGCCAGGAAGGCCTGCAAATCGTCCCAGCGTTGCTTATCCGGCATATGGGTTTCCCTGCTCCATCGTTGTGCAAAAACTACCATAGCTCGATCCAAAAACGTTCTTTAGCGTGCGGAATGGAGCAAACGTAAACGCGGCGCAAAGCCCGGAAAGGGAACGGTTATGCCAACACGTCGGACCATGCTCGCTGCAGCGGCGGCCCTGCCGGTCCTGCGCGCCATTCACGCGCTCGCGCAATCCGGCAGCCCCAAGAGATTGCGGATTGGCGTCCTGAACGACCAGTCCAGCTTGTATGCCGACATGGGTGGCCCCGGCTCGGTAGTCGCGGCCCGCCTTGCCATCGCCGACGCGGATCTCGCGGCCAAGGGCTGGACCGCCGAAGTGCTCGTGGCCGACCATCAGAACAAGCCGGACATTGCCTCCTCCATCGCGCGGCAGTGGTTCGATACCGACGTCGACGCCGTGGCGGATGTGACCAACTCGGCCGTGGCACTGGCCGTCAGTCAGATCGCGCGGGAAAAGAACAAGGTGATGCTCGCTTCCGGTGCGGCGACGTCCGACCTGACCGGCAGTGCCTGCTCGCCCAACACTGTGCACTGGACGCATGACACCTGGGCGTTCGCCAACGCCATCGGCAAGGCCGTGGTGCAGACCGGCGGCAAGAGCTGGTTCTTCATAACGGCCGACTTCGCCTTCGGCCACGCGCTTGAGCGGGACATCACCAAAATCATCCTAGCCAGCGGTGGGATGGTAGTGGGCCATATCGTAGCGCCGAACGACACCGCCGACTTCTCATCCTACCTGCTGCAGGCGCAGGCCTCGAAGGCGCAGGTGATCGGGCTGGCCAACTCCGGCGGCGACATGGTGAACAGCGTCAAGCAGGCGGCGGAGTTCGGCATCGGCAAGGCCGGCCAGCGCCTGGCCGGGTTGCTGATCTACATCACCGACGTGCACTCGATCGGGCTCGAATACGCCCAGGGACTACGGCTCGTGTCGCCGTTCTACTGGGACATGAACGACGGCACCCGCGCTTTCAGTGCACGCTTCGCTGCCGGGCGCGGTGGGGCCAAGCCGTCCATGGTGCAGGCCGGCACCTACGCCTCCATTCTCCATTTCACCAAAGCGGTGACCGCGCTGGGAGCTGCCGAGGACGGCCGGGCGGTGGTGGCGAAGATGAAGGAGCTGCCGACGGACGACCCGCTGTTCGGCAGAGGATCGATCCGGGCCGACGGTCGCAAGATACACCCGATGTTCCTGTTTCGGGTGAAGAGCCCGGCGGAGCAGCGCTATCCCTGGGACTACTACGCCTACGAGGCGACGATCCCGGCCGACGAGGCTTTCCGACCACTCACCGAGGGCGGATGCCCGCTGGTGAAATCTTAGAAGAAGGGTAGCAGGCATGGCGCGTATCGGATTCATCGGGCTTGGCCGGATGGGGCTTCCCATGGCTCGCAACGCCGCGAAAGCCGGGCACACGGTCAAAGCGTACGACATCACCACCGCCTATCATCAGGCGGCGACCGAAGCCGGCATCATCCCTTGCAACCGGGTAGATGACGTGATCGCGGATTGCGAGTTCGCCATCACCATGGTGCCGACCGGTCGGCAGGTGCACGAGGTGTATCTCGGCGACGAGGGCGTGCTGACGAAGCTGCCGGCCGACGCATTGGTGATCGACTCTTCCACTATCAACATCAGTGAGGCGCGGGTGTTGCACGATGCCGGGCGCGCGCGGGGGCTGGCGGTGCTGGACGCCCCGGTGTCCGGCGGCGTGATGGGTGCGGAGGCCGGAACGCTGACCTTCATGGTAGGGGGAAACGCGGCTGACCTGGAACGCGCGCGGCCGGTGCTGGAGGGCATGGGCCACCGCATCTTCCACGCCGGAGCAGCGGGCAGCGGGCAGATCGCCAAGATCTGCAACAACATGATGGCGGCCTGCGGCATGATCGTCACGGCGGAAGCGTTTGCGCTTGCTAAACGCTTCGGCATGCCGGCGGAAACGCTGCGAGAGATCGTGTCCGTCTCGACGGGTAGTTGCTTCTCGCTGACCAACTACCCGCCGGTGCCTGGCCTGTTGCCGAACGTACCGTCCAGCCGGGAGTACACCAACGGGTTCGCAGCGGCGCTGATGCTCAAGGATCTGCGCCTTGCCGAGCAGGCGGGGCTAGATGCCGGGCTGCCACTTCCGCTTGGACAGACTGCGGCGGCGCTGTACGGAATGTTCTGCCGCGCCGGGCATGGCGAGCTCGACTACTCGGCGATCATCAAGATGCTGGAAGGCAACTGAAATGGGAGGCGACCATGACGACAGGCATGCTTGAACAGACTCTGCCGGCGGCGGACCATCTTCCGGCGCGGCCGATGCTGATCGCCGGGCAGTGGTGCGGCGCAATGGCGGGTGAGACGCTGGTGGTGGAGAACCCGGGCCGGCGGCAGCCGATCTGCACCGTTCCCCGCGCTCGCGCCGAAGACGTGAACCGCGCGGTGGACGCGGCGGCGCGGGCTTTCCCCGGCTGGTCCCGCGTGCCGGCGCGTGACCGCGGGCGCCTCCTGCTGCGAATCGCCGACCAGCTGGAGGCCCGGCAAGAGGAGCTGGCGCGGCTGATCGCCGAAGAGACCGGCAACGCCCTGCGAACTCAGGCCCGTGGCGAGGCGAAGTTCGTGGTCGACGCGTTCCGCTATTTCGGCGGCCTGGCAAGCGAGCTGCGGGGCACCACCCTGCCGCTCGGCAAGGACATGCTGAGTTACACGAGGCGCGAGCCGATCGGCGTGGTGGGCGCGATCGTACCGTGGAACGCGCCGGCGCAACTCGCCTCGCTCAAGATCGCGCCGGCGGTGTGCGCCGGCAACGCCATCGTGCTGAAGGCGGCGGAGGACGCGCCGGTGGCCGTGCTGATGATCGCCAGCGTCTGCCAGGACCACCTGCCGCCGGGCGTGCTGAACGTCATCACTGGCTACGGCGCCGAGTGCGGCGCGCCGCTGGCCGAGCACCCGATGGTGCGCAAACTGAGCTTCACCGGGTCGACGGCGGTGGGCAAGTCGATCATGCGCGCCGCCTCTGACCGGTTGGCGCCTGTTTCGCTCGAGTTGGGCGGCAAGAGCCCGTCCATCGTGTTCCCGGACGCGAACGAGTCCTGGGCGGTCGACGGCATCATTGCTTCCATGCGCTTCACCCGGCAGAGCCAGTCCTGCACGGCCGGCTCGCGGCTGTTCCTGCACCGCTCGATCTTTGACGCCTTCCTGGAGCGCGTGGCGGCACAGACCGGCAAGCTTGTCATCGGCGACCCCCTGGAAGAGAGCACCGACATCGGCTCGATCATCAATGCCAAGCAGTTCAGCAAGGTGTGCAGCTACGTGCAGGACGGGTTGGACCGCAAGGAGGCCCGGCTGGTAATGGGCGGGTTGCCGCCAAGCGAGGGGCAATTCACGAAGGGCTACTACGCGCGACCGACCATTTTCGCGGACACGTCCAACGATTGGCGGTTGGCGCGGGAGGAGATCTTCGGCCCGGTGCTGGTAGCGATTCCTTGGGAGGACGAGGCGGCGGTGATCCGCATGGCCAATGACAGCCACTACGGCCTGGCGGCCTATGTTTGGAGCCGCGACATCGGCCAGGCGCTGCGGATGGCGCACGAGGTGGAAGCCGGCTGGGTTCAGGTGAACCAGGGAGGCGGGCAGATGCTCGGGCAAAGCTACGGCGGCGTGAAACAAAGCGGCATTGGCCGGGAGATGTCGCTGGAGGGTATGCTGGACAGTTTCACTGAGACCAAGACGGTTAACGTGAACCTAGCTGTGCCACCGCCCGAGACGCGCCTCTGATCCCAATCCATAGACGACGTTCAGCATCGCCCCACCTGCGCCGGTGCTGAGCGCGTCACGCCTGACGAGGACCTGCGAACCGATGAATCTAAGCACGTTGTTGATGCGGCGCCAGCTGGAGAACCGGCCGATCACGGTGGCCCTGATCGGGGCAGGCAAGTATGGTGCGATGTTCCTTGCTCAAGCGCGGACGACGGAGGGGATGCACGTCGCCGCCGTGGCGGATTTGCGGGTGGAACGCATCAGCACCCAGTTGAGCAATGCGTGCTGGCCGGCGGAACAGTATGCGGCCCCGTCGCTGGAGGCGGCGCTGCGAAACGGGAGCACGTTCCTCACCGACGACGCAGAGGCACTGATCCGTGCGCCCGGGATTGAGGTGGTGATCGAGGCGACGGGAGACCCACGCACCGGCATCCGGTTGGCGTTGGCAAGCATCGCGTCGGGTAAGCACGTCGTGATGGTAAACGTGGAAGCGGACGTGCTGGCCGGCCCGCTTCTCGCGCGACGGGCAGAGGCGGCCGGGTTGGTCTACTCGCTTGCCTGGGGGGACCAGCCGGCGATCATTTGCGAGCACGTAGACTGGGCCCGGGCGTGCGGTCTGCGGGTGGTCGCAGCGGGGAAGGGCACGCGCTACCTGCCGCGCTTCCATCAATCCACGCCAGAGACGGTGTTCGACAACCTCGGCGGGCTAGTGGACGTGGAGGAGCGATCGTCGATCAATCCCAAGATCTTCAACAGCTTCGTAGACGGCACGAAATCGGCGATCGAGATGGCAGCGGTGTGCAACGCGACCGGATTGCGGGCGCAGGCGGACGGGCTGCGCTTCCCGCCGGCGTCGCGCTACGACCTGTCGGAGGTGTGCCGCCCGCGGACGCACGGCGGCGAGCTGGACGAAGCTGGAGTGACCGAGTGCGTTTCCTCGCTGGCGCGCGACGGGTCAGCAGTGCCGCACGCAATCAGCCACGGAACGTTCGTCGTGGTGGAGGCAGCGGAGGACAACAACTACACGCGGGCGTGCTTCCGCGAATATCACATGTTGCCGGACAGCTCGGGGCGCTACGCGGCGCTGTATCGGCCGGTGCATTTCAGCGGGCTGGAACTCGGCGTTTCCGTGGCATGGGCCGCGCTACACCGCCAGCCAACAGGGGCGCCGATATGCTTCAACGCAGACGTGGCGGCCACGGCCAAGAAGGACTTGCGGCGTGGTGACGTGCTGGACGGAGAAGGCGGGTTCTGCGTCTGGGGCAAGCAGCTTCCTGCCGCAACGTCGTTGGCGAACGGCCTGCTGCCGCTCGGGCTGGCGCAGAACGTGACGCTCAATCGGGACGTGCCTGCCGGGGAGTGCGTGCGATGGGCAGATGTATCGATCGACGAGACCGACGAGGTCGTGAGCTTTCGGCGGGAAATGGAAGCGGCTTTCGGTAATCGGGCAGCTCGCGGCGTGTAGGCGGCCTTTATCGGACCGATACCTGCCTCGCGCCGGCGATCGAGGATTTCGAGAGTTGCTGAGCGACAACGCCGCCTTTGCAGGCGCTGCCGCACAGGCCCACTGCAGCGATCAACAGACGTCTGCTTTCCGTCGCCACTTACTCCGGAGCGGATCCTCCGCTTCCGTGAAGAGTTTCGGACGCCGCTTGGCGTTCGAAAGTCTCCGAAGAACGAACCCGCGGGACGGTTGCAGTCGGTATGGGGATTTAGGAGTTCGGCTGGGGTGGAAAGATCAGCCGCGAGCGGGCGATCGGCCATCGACAATGGCGCTGCACCTGTCTGGCCAGGTCCTCAACATCGAATGTCGGTGCGACATCCCCGCTGAAGTGCACGGTTGCAAGCTCTTTCCAAGGGCGATGGTCGTAGGTCACCGTCGACCGCAGCAGGGCTACGATTTTGCGACCGTCCATGCCGTGCCGGGTCACGACGAACTCCGTCCGGGCGAGCACACGGGCCGCGGTGGCGCGCGGCTGGGCGTAGCGCTCGAAGGTCTCGAGGATGAGCATGCGGCCGCCACAGCATGGACAAGGCGGCCGGTGATCCGACGGCTCGGGCGCCTCGTCCGGCTCAGGCGGCGGCGGTGTGCCGAGAAGCTCGCTGGCTGGATAGCCGGCGAACTCTCTGTGCAACCGACACAAAATCTCATGCGTAGCCCCTGATTGCAGTTCGCTATAGGTAGTAGCAGCTCTTGTCCCCCTCCCCTTCAAGCAGTCATCCTGGGAGGCAGACGTGTCCCCTTGTGCCACTCTCCTTCGGTGTCTATTTCAAGTCGGCTAACCTTCGGCCCATGATCACCGGAACCTGCTCTATTGGGTGCAAGCTCGGCGCGGTGAACCACACCGTTCAGCTCATCATGGCGGCGTTACTGTCAGGGTTCGGCGTTGCAGGCCTACTGTGCCAAGCCACCGTGATCGCCGCTCGCAGGTTTTCACCCGAGCCCGGCGAGACCCCGCACTTATATTTGCAAGAAAGTCTGATGCCGCTTTCACCTGATCCAACCTTTCCCCACTCCCCTGATCTCGAGTCCACGGAGGCGCGCATGCGCCGGGCGCTCGGCCTTGCCGGCGGCCGTGATGGCCTGACTGAACAGCCGCGACCTGAGCAGCAACGACCGAAACCGGACGTCCGCTCGCCTGACCGGCCCTTAGGCGATCGGCCGCGCAAACGGTTCGTGCAGGACGGTGACGTTCCGGTCACCTACGTGAGCCGGCATCGACATGACGAGAGTGAAGCACCTACGGTAAATCCGGCCGGCCGCATCGGTTTCGCGGAGGCAGCGCTCGCCAGCGCCCATGCCGCGCGGGAGAGGGCCGAACGCTCGCTGCAGGAGGCGCTCGCGACGATCCGCGACCTGCAGACAACGCAGGGACATGCGGAGCTGGCGCGGCGCGAAGCCTCCGAGGCAGCCCGGGCGGCGCATGATGCCACGGAAGCCCTACGGGCGGAGCACCAGGAACGCGAGGTGCAGCTGACCAGGGAGCTTACGGCCGAACGTAGCGCGCGTGTCGGGGCAGAGGCTGCCCTGCAGGACGCTCTCGTTGCCCGGAGGCAAGCAGAACAGAAGTTGCAGGCTGCCCTGGTCACCCAGCTCGTCCCAGAGCCGAAGCGTGCGCCAGTTGCGCGCGCAACGAAGGCTCCTGCCACAACTTCGGCCAAGACGACTGGCAAAGCCACTCCCGCTCCCAGGCGGCGTGAACCTCAGCCGGTGAAGTGGTGGCTCAAGACGGCCAAGAAGCCGTGAACCTGGCCCAGCCTCCGCCAACCGATCTTGTCCTACCTGGGGTCGCCGCACGGATTGTCCCAAACTAATGCGGTGGACGGCTCCTGTCCGGCATCGTGTGTCAAACCTGTGGCAAGTGGCGGTTCGTGACAGAGGTGTTGGGTTGGGGGCTGAACGTTTTCCATTCAAAGTCTCGCGGCCTCGTCCCATTTAGGCCTCCATGGATGCCGTGATCCCGCTTGGAGCAAGCCCGATGGTTGTGGCCTATGCGGCGGCTCGTGCCGCAGCGCCCGGCCACCTGGTGCTCTACCGCGTCGGCGAGTTCTACGAGGTGCTTCTGGACGACGCGGCGATCGTGTCGCGTCTGTTGGGCACTCAGCTGACGCGGCGACGCCAGAAAGATGCAGCCGACATTCCCATGTGCGGCATTCCAGCAGGATCGGCCGATGCTGCCATTGCCCGGCTCCTGGCTGCCGGGCGCAAGGTCGCCGTCTCCGAGCAACCCACGATGCCGTCCGGCGAGCGCCCACTCCGGCTCATGACGCCCGGCACCTCGGTGGATGCCGATGTGCTCACCGACGGAAGGCCGAACAACCTGGCTGTCGCCCATGTGGAAGGGGAGGCCGTCGCACTTGCATGGCTCGACCTGTCCACCGGGGAGGCGGGGACGTGCATGTCCTCACTCAGCGGGTGCGCCGCTGCGCTCGCGCGGGTTTCACCGTCGGAAGTCCTGGTCTCCCGATGGCCGGACGGGTCAGATGCTCTTGCCATCGGGATCCGTGGCTCCGGAGCGAGGTTCTCGAATCTGCCCGAGGATGGTCTGTCGCCGGACGAAGCCGCCGCTGTCCTGACGCAGGCCTATGGTCCCGGCTGGCGCAAGACGCTGCGGGGCTTCTCGCCACCGGAGATCACCGCCCACGCCGCGCTTCTGAGCTACGTCAGCCGAGTTGTCGGAGCCCTGCCGGCTGGTTTGTCGCCGCCCCGGCGGGTCTCGGCTGGGGACACGATGGAGATCGACGGGCCAACGTTGCGGGGGCTGGACGTGCTCACATCGGGCTCCGGACGGGACGGGTCGCTGCTGTCCGTCATGGACCGGACCGTGACCGCGCCCGGTGCTCGGCTTCTGGTCCGGCAACTGTGCGGCCCGCTCACGGACCCGCAGACGATCGGCAGGCGGCTCACGATGGTCCGCTGCTTCGTGGACGGCCCCGGGCTACGCGCGGACTGCCGCGAGGCGCTTGGGGGCATGCCGGACATCCTGCGCGCGTGCGGGCGCCTGTCTCTGGGCAAGGCTGGGCCACGCGACCTTGCGGCAGTCCGCGACGGCCTCGACCGGGCAGCCACGCTGGCCGCGAAGCTGAGCGCGTCCGCTGGACTGCCGACAGGGTTGACGACCGTCCGACGGGATCTTGCGGCGTCCTCGGCGGGAGAGTGCGGGGTCTTGGCCGGAGCCCTCCAGCGCGCGCTCGCCCCCAACCCGCCGCCGTCCCTTGCCGAGCCCGGGTTCATCGCCAAGGGATATGCAAAACGGCTGGACACCTGCCGGGCTGAGGTCGCCCGTGCCAAGGAGGCCATCGAGGACCTGCAGGCGCGCTACGTCGCGGAGACCGGGGTCAAGGCGCTGCGGATCCGGACGAACTCGATCGTGGGCCACCACGTCGAGGTGCCGACATCGAGCGCACAAACGCTCGGCGCAGCGTTCACGCTGCGCCAGGGCCTGGCGTCGTCCACGCGCTTCAGCACGCCCGAGCTGGACGGCCTCGCCACTGCGCTGGAGGAGGCGTCCGGCCGGGCGAACGCCGCCGAGCAGATGGTCTTCGCAGAGCTTTCTGCCGCAGCCATGGCCTCGCGCGAGACGCTGACCAGGATCGCACATGCCGCAGCAGCCCTGGACCTCGTTACAGGGCTCGCACAGGCTGCGGCTGAAGGGCTGTGGTGCGAGCCGGAGCTGGCCGACGACACGAGCCTGGACATCGAGGGCGGCCGGCACCCCGTGGCAGAGGCGCTTCTCGGCGCAGAGGGCCGCGCCTTCGTCGCCAACGACTGCCGGATGGGCGACACGGACCGGCTCTGGCTGCTGACCGGCCCGAACATGGCGGGCAAGTCCACGTTCCTGAAGCAGGTCGCAATCATCGTGCTGATGGCCCAGGTCGGCTCGTTCGTGCCGGCAACCCGCGCCCGGATCGGCGCGGTCGACAAGATGTTCAGCCGGATCGGCGCCTCGGACGACCTCGTGGCCGGACGATCCACGTTTATGGTCGAGATGCTGGAGACGGCGGCCATCCTCACCCAGGCGACCGGCCGCTCGCTGGTCATCCTCGACGAGGTCGGGCGCGGCACGTCGACGCACGACGGCCTGTCGATCGCGCAGGCCTGCATGGAATACCTGCACGACGTCGTGGGATGCAGGACGCTGTTCGCGACGCACTACCATGAGCTGGCCGATGTGGCGGACGTCTTGCAGCGTTCCACCTGCATGGCCATGGACGCCTCGACAGGACGCCACGGTGACGTATTCACCTACAGGATCAATCCCGGCCGGGCCGGGCGGTCGCATGGGTTGAAAGTGGCGGCGCTGGCCGGCTTGCCTGCATCGGTGCTTACGCGTGCAGCCGAGCTGCTGATGGGATATACATGCGGCCGCCACTCATAGATCAATACCGGTTGAGGGTTTTTGAGGTCGAGCCACCAGCTGGAGCCGAGGCACACCCGGGCGTGGTCATACCTCATGCGGCCCTCCCCTGCTTTAGAACATCGGTCCGATCGTTCTGCTCGTTCGATGGTGCAAGACGCTCCGAGCGCACGCCCGAAAGCCGCAGGTCGCCGCCCAGCGAGATGCCGCGCGCCACCTTGTAGATGGCCCGCTGCTGGTCCGCACGAACCCGGGGCCCGCGGCTGGCCTGGTCGAGCGCACCAGCGCCGGCAGCGCGGGGTCGCGGTCGCTGTTCGCGGTCACTGCCTTGCCCTCCCGCCAGCCCTGGTCCTGCAGCGCCGCGCCCAGCAAGGCATGGGGCTGCCCGGCCACGCTGCGCACCACGGCAAAGCGCCGGGTGGCGTGGCCCTCATGCTCCACCTTGCCGCAGATCGCCTCGAAGCTGCGAACCTGGTGACCGGGCACGGCACGGATGTAGGCGCCGTCGAGCATGACGACGGGCCGGCTCGCGTCCGCCGCTGCGGCCTTGTCCGGCGCGTCCCGGACAGCCGTGACCTCCGTAGCTGCTTGCCGGTCGGCCGCCTCGAACTGCAGGGCAACGGCATGGGTGCGGGTGCGCACGCTCTCCTGGTTTGCCGGCGAGGCCGGCAGCAAGCGGTCCAAGATACGCGCCGCGTCCCGAAACGAGGTGCGCGCGCCCAGCTCGGCCTGCACCCGCTCCAGCTCCGGCGTGCACCGCGCCGTCAGCAGCGCGCCAACCGGCGAGACTGTAACCCCCGCCATGGGCACAGGCTCGCGGCAGCGGCACATCTGGAACCCGGGCGCCTCGACCTCGACCGTGCCGAACAGGGTCACCGCCCCTTGAAGTCTGCCTCCCGCCGTTCGCGGAATGCCGTCGTGCCTTCCGCCAAGTCCTCGGTGCGGCCTAGGTCGTAGAAAGAGCGAGATTCCAGGCGCAGCGCCTCATCTATGGGCAGGCCTACTGCGCGGTGCATCACCTCCTTCGCGAACCGCTGGGCCAGGGGTGCACGCCGGGCCAACATGGCAGCATACTCGAGGGCGCGGGGTAGTAGCGCCTCGGCAGGATGAACGCGATTAACTAACCCGATTCGCAATGCGTGCTCGGCGTTCACGCGCTCACCCGACAGGATGATCTCCATAGCGTTGCCCAGGCCGACGATCTGCGGAAGACGGATTAAACCGCCGTCGCAGGCGTGGAAGCCCCAGCGCACGTCCTGCAGCGCGAACTCGGCATTGGTCGAGGCGAACCGGATATCGCAGGCCAGCGCCAGTTCGAACCCGCCTGAGATCGCGTACCCATTCACCGCAGCAACCACCGGCTTGCCGATTGGCATGTTGCGGGTGAGACCACCGAAGCCGGGCCCGTTGGTGTAGCGGGTGCGGAACTCCGGCGCTGGACGGTTGGCGAAATCCATAGTGTAGGTTTTGAGGTCCGCTCCGGCACAAAATGAGCGAACGCCCGCGCCTGTCACAATAGCGACACGAGCGGCATCATCTGTGTCGAAAGCGCGCCACGCCTCGACCAATGCGTCGTTCGCCGCGAAGTCGAGCGAGTTCATCTTGTCCGGACGATTAATCGTGACCAGCCAGACTGGACCATGAACTTCGACCAAAATATCTCTGCTCATATTGCCCTATTCATAAACTTAGGCGTGCGTGACTTCCAGCCGGAAGCCGCGACCACGGCGCTATGGGTCAGCTTTGCGTTTTCGAGCACTCCGATCCCGGCCATGAAAATGGCCTGATCTTTGTCTTCTCTGACATCACTCAAGCTGCATGCGCCCACCCATTGCACAAGTCCGTTCGGCCGCGGCAAATTCGCGCGTTCAAACAGGGTCTGCTTTGAACAAAGGCACTTGGCCGGCGTAGCCGGCCAAGTGCACGGCTGCCCCAGGCTGGAGTTCATCCGGGATCGGCACGATCCGTCCGGTCACACGAACCCCCGACGACAAGTCCACGATGACGATTGCGTAGATCCCGTCCTGGCGAAAGCGCGTGGGAGGCCGCCGGATCACGGTCCACGAGACGAGCCGACCACGCGCGCTGACAGGGTGTACGACGAGCAACGCGTGATGACAGTTTGGGCAGAGCTCACGCGGACCGGGATCGAGGTGGCCGCAAGCCTCGCATCGCAGAACATCGAGGGTCGGATCCTCCGAGTGATCGAGGATATCAGACATCACACCGCTTCAGGATGTTGACGGTGCAGGCCACGCCTGCACCGCCGAGGTTATGCGTCAACCCGATCGCGGCTCCGCGAATCTGGTTGGCATGTTCGCCACGCAGCTGCCGAACCACCTCATAGATCTGACCCAATCCGGTCGCGCCAACTGGATGCCCCTTGGCCAGCAGTCCGCCGCTGGGGTTGATCGGAATGGTCCCACCAACGGCGGTGCGCCCCTCGGCTGCCCATGCTGCGCCTTGGCCGCGCGGAATCAAGCCCAGGTCTTCGGAGTCGACGATCTCGGCAATCGAGAAGCAATCATGCAACTCGACGAGGTCAACGTTCTGCGGGGTGATGCCGGCCGAGGCATAGGCTCTCTGTGCCGCGTCTGCCGTAGCCTGGAAGCTGCAAAGGTCGATGTGCCCGGCGATGCGTGGACTGCCTCGCGTCTGCACCGACGTCATCACCTCCACTGGCACTGCGGCCAAGTCCGAGCGGCGATCGGCCGCAACCAACAAGACCGCGGCCGCACCGTCGCTGACGGGACAGCAGTCGAACCGCCGTAGCGGGTCGCAGATCAACGGCGACTGGATGATCTCATCCTCGCCAATGATCGCGCCCATCTGGGCGAGGGGATTGAGCAGACCGTTGGCTTTGTTCTTCCTGACCACCGCTGACACCTGCGCGCGGCTGGCCCCGTACCGGTCGGCATAAGACCGCCAGACGAGCCCGAAGAAGCCAGGAAAGGTTAGGCCGCTGAACCCATCGCTGCGATTGTCCATCGCGCAGTTCAGCGCCGCAGTCGTCGCTGCATTGTCGGCGTGCGTCATTTTCTCGGCACCGACAGCAAGCGCGACATCGCACCAGCCGCTCGCGACAGCGAGCCATGCGTGCCGAAACGCTATGCCACCCGAAGCACAGGCGCCCTCAACCTTCGTGCAGGGCACTTGCTGCAGCCCGAGCTGGTCACCGACCAGGCCGGCCAGGATCTCTTGTCCGCTCAGCGCACCAGCCACGAAGTTGCCGAGATAGAGCGCCCCGATCTCGCGGCGATCAATACCCGACTCTCGAATCGCAGCATCGGCCGCTCGAACTGCCAAGGTCTCAAGAGCGATATCGGCATGGCACCCGAATGACGTCGAGCCGATTCCTGCGACAAGAACAGACCTCATGCGGTTTCCTCCTCCAACATTCGGCGCAACCCCGTCTTGAGGACCTTCCCGTAGTTATTCTTCGGTAGTTCCTCCACGAACCGGTAGAGCTTCGGCCGCTTGAAGCGTGCTAGGTTCTGAAGGCATAGCTGGTCAAGCTCGTGCTCCGGCACCTGACATCCGGCCTTCGTCACCACGAAGGCGACGACCTCCTCGCCCCAGTCGGGATGCGGCCGTCCGACGACGGAAACTTCCGAAACGAACGGGTGGCGCAGGAGCACCTCCTCGAGTTCGCGCGGGTAAATGTTCGATCCCCCGCTGATGATCATGTCTTTCGACCGGTCGCGCAACGTCAGGTACCCGGATGCACTCAGGCTGCCGATGTCGCCGGTCCAGAGCCAGCCATCCCGCAAGGCAGCCGCCGTTGCAGCCGGATTGTTCCAGTAGCCCTGCATGACGCAGTCGCTCCGTGTCACAACCTCACCTGCCAAGCCCGGCGGAAGAGAGCGGCCTTGGTCATCCACGACCCTAAGCATCGTCCCTGTTCGCGCGACCCCGCACGAGGTGAGCAGCTCGGCGGCGTCCGGATCCTGGAGGTTCGGGTGCCGGGACTTGCCGAGCCCAGCGATGGTCATGGGCGCCTCAGCTTGCCCATAGAGGTGGAACAGGCGCTTACCGAAAGTCCTGATCGCCTGATCGAGATCCGTGACATACATAGGGCCGCCGCCGTAATAGATGGTCCTGATTCTGCCAGGGTCGACCTTGCTGACCGAGGGGCTGTTCACCAGACGAGTGAGCATGGTAGGTGCGGTGAACATGGTCACGTTGCGGTAGTGCCCGAGTGTTTCACAAATCAGATCGACATCGAAGCTCGGCATCACGACCTGATGACTGCCCTTCAACATGTGAGGCAGGGCATAAAGTCCGGATCCATGTGACAGCGGAGCCGCATGGAACTGGGTGTCCGTCTCGTCCACAGCATCGACATCCGCATAGTAGCTGAGGCTCATGGAGATCAGCGTACGGTGGCTGAGGATCGCGCCCTTGGGGCGCCCAGTCGTACCGCTTGTGTAGAACAGCCAGGCAGCGTCGTTCGCGGCAGTGTCAACCGGCTCGATCGGATCACCAGCGCTAAGCCAGTCGTAGCGGCTGGTTTGCGTGCAGATAAGGGCCTCAAGACCCTCCAGCGACTGTTCGATCTCGCCGAGTGCATGTACGAGGCCAGGCGTGGTGACAATGATCCGAGGCCGCGCGTCCGACGCAATGTGCATGATCTCACGGGAGTGCAGCTTAGCGTTCACGGGAACGGCGCATACGCCGGCCGTCCAGCAGGCGAAGAGAACCTCTAGGAATTCACCGCAATTCTCCATGCAAAGCAGCACGCGGTCGCCTGCCACCAGGCCTGAACGGCGGAAAGAGCCGGCGATCGCGCCTATCCGCTTCCCGAACTCCCCGTAGCTCCATGTCCGCCCGTCAGCCGTGACCGCTGGGCAAGTCGCGAATTGCCGAGCGGCAGAGAGCAGCATCGTGGCGACATTCATTTGTTTTTATCTCGCGAGAGACTGAAGGATGTACCCGCCAGCGTGCCAGGGGCGGGCGCGCAATTGGTGAGCCCATAGAGCAATCGCCGACAGACGTCGCCGCTCACGGCTTCATCAGGGGACACTTGCTCTCGGAGGCCGGCATGATCAGGTCATCGGCCGGAATGGCCCGAACGATCTTAAGCAGATCCCAGGGATCCTTTGACTCCGACGGCGTTTTCACCTCTGCCAGGTACATCGGGTTCATGAGCCGCCCATCCGCGCGTATCATGGCTCCGTCCGCGAAGAAGTCGCGCACCGGCATCTCACGCATCTTGGCCGCGACCGCTGCGGCATCGGTCGTTCCCGCGGCTTTGACCGCCTTGAGGTAATGCAGCACAGAAGAGTAAACGCCGGCTTGGATCATTCCCGGCATACGCTGTGTTCTGGCAAAGTAGCGCTTCGCCCACTCGCGGCTTGCTTCATCGCGGTCGTGGTAAAACGCCGTCAAGATGGTGAGGCCTTGGGCTGTTTGCAGACCGAGTGCTTTTATATCGCTGAGCACGACCACAAGTCCGACAAGTTTCTGCCCATGCGAGGTGATGCCGAATTCACCCGCCTGCTTCACTGAGTTGATCGTGTCAGTACCTGCATTGAGCAGGCCGATGATCTTAGCCTTTGAGGATTGTGCCGCCAGGAGATACGCCGAGAAATCCGAGGTTCCCACGGGATGCTTCACTTGACCAAGGATTTTACCATCGTTGGCGATGACGACCCGACTCAGATCCTGCGACATCTGTTGGCCGAACGCATAGTCAGCTGTGATGAGGAACCAAGTATCTCCCCCTTCCTTCAGGACGGCCCCTGCGATCCCATGTGCCAAGGCGTTAGTATCGAATACCCACATGAAGCCGGTTGGTGAGCAGTCCTCGTTGAAAATTCTCGTTGTCGCCGGTCCTGAGAACAAGGCGATCTTGTTACGGTCCTTTGCGACCCCCTGCACGGCGAGCGCCACAGCGGAGTTTGTGAGGTCGGCAATGGCCGTGACGCCCTCGACATCATACCACCGGCTGGCAGTTGCCGTCGCGATGTCGGGCCTGTTCTGGTGGTCTGCAGCAACGATCTGAATCGGCCGGTTAAGCACGGTGCCGCCGAAAGCTTCAACAGCCATTCTAGCCGCCTCGACCGAACCCAGACCTCCGTACTCAGAGTAGGGTCCGGATTGATCGTTCAAGACGCCGATTTTGACGGCATCCTGTGCTTTGGCTATCTGGGTGAAGCAGACCGTGTAAGCAATCACGGCGGCGTATAAAGCTTTTCGCATCTATGTTTCCTCACCCCGTTCTGCAACTTTGTTCGTTTGCGCCCAGCCGTCAACTAGACACTCGCAGCCTGCGTCCTCCCGACCGGGCGCGCAGGCGAACTCTAGGAAAGTTAAATCAGGAAGACGCCTTTTCCGCCAGTCTGTGCATCGAACAGCTCGTACGCTTCCTTCGCTTGATCCAGGCTCCAATGTTCAGTGAACAGCGCATCAACATTTACGTTGCGCTCAAGGATGAAGCGCGCGCATTCTGCTTGCCCGATTGTCGAGAACGTCCAGCTACCAATCACGCTCAGTTGCCGCCGCAGCAGGTCTGGGCTCACATCGATTCGCATATCGCCGCCCTCGCCCACGCACACCATCGTTCCCCAGACCATGGACGCACGGATTGCGGAGATGCGTGCTTCAGGCGAACTGGAGGTGTCCAGCGCTGCGTCATCGCCGTGTCCCTTGGTCAGCTCCCTAATCGTTCCCGCCGCGCCCCCAGAGCGCGGGTCGATGGTTTCCCACGCGCCGAATGCCTTCGCCCGCGCCAGCCGCTCCGGGCTTATGTCGAGTGCGATCACCCGCGCCCCCATGGCCACCGCTAGTTGCGTTGCCGACAGTCCCACCGGACCTTGGCCGAAGATCGCGATCGTGTCGGTGCCTGAAACATTAGCCCGGCGCAACGCCCCATAGGCCGTGCCGGTCCCGCACGAGATCGCGGCCCCGGCCGCGAACGACAGCGCGTCATCCAGCGGTAGCACCGTATTGGCGGGCACCTTGAGGTATTCGGCGTGCCCGCCATGCGCATTGTTGCCATAGACCTTGATGGGCACCTTCTGGCACAGCTGCGTCCATCCGGAGCGGCAGTGGTTGCAGGCATTGCAACCTTGGTAGTGATGAATCATCACCCGTCGCCCGACCTGCGCGAGTCGCTTGTCCACGCCGGCGCCCACTGCTGCAATGACTCCGGCCGGCTCGTGACCCACGATCACTGGTTCTAAATTGACCGGCAATCCCGTGGCCGCCGCATCCCCGCCTTTCGTACGGCGATATTGGTGTAGGTCGCTGCCACACATGCCCGAGGCCTTCATCTCGATTACCACCTCACCCGGACCGGGTTCGGGATCAGGAAAGGACATGATCTCGAGCTCGCGCCCGCCGTGAAACACCACTCCACGCATCATCCATCCCCCTCGTTATCTTGCCATCTTGCGGCAGAGCTTCAGCAAGAAGTTTTCTGAAACTTGGCGCCCCGTCGACTCACGCAATACGATCGACCCGCGGCCTTAGGGTCTGAGCCAAAACAATCGCGTCAGCTACCCGGCTTTCGAGGCGCAATGGTGTAGTTCCATTCGCCGTGGTGTTTGGCCGGGGTGATGTTGAGGCTGGCGATCTGCTCGTCGGACACCTTGGTGCCCTTCTCGTAGGTGTTCTGGTCCAGCCGCCATTGGACGCTGGGGCCGGTCGCGCTCTCCTAGGAGCAGCGCTTCGAAGCGGGCTTTGATGGCGGCAGTGTCCATTACCCTGCCAGGCTGATACGATCCGCAAACCGATTCCTACCCACAATCTCGACTCGATTGTTTTGGCTCAGGCCCTTAGCGCCGTTCGGGCACGTTCAGATTGATCGTGACGCTCTTCGTTTGCGTGAAGCTATCCAGCATGCCCTGTAATGAGAACTCCCGTCCGATACCGCTTTGCTTGACGCCACCGTACGAATGGCCGGGCACCTGCCCACTTCCTTGATTGACCTGCACCCACCCGGCCTCGATGGCGTGGGCGCATTGCAAGGCGGTGCCAATCTCGCGGATGCTGGCAGCGTCAAGACGCGGCAGAACGGCATCAATGGTTGCGCCGGTGCGGTCACGCGCCACCAGGACCGGGATTTGCTCCGCCGACAGGCCCCGCTTGCTGGCTTTGCCACCCCGCTTACGGGCCGCCCTCGGCAGCCCGCGTCGCTTGCCCTTGAAGGACTCCAGAACGAACGTTTCGTCGGCCTCGACGATCCCGCACAGGCGTGTGGGCTTGTCCCGGTTGAGAGCCTCCAGGAACCGGTGTCTCCATCGGAATGCGGTTGTGTAATCCACCCCGCACCGCGTGGCCGCTTTCGCGATCGTTTCGCCGAACCGACCGACGGTCAGCCGTCGGGCGGTAACGTTGCCGGTCATCCAACCGGCCTTGGTGCCGCACGGTCCGTTGCACGTATCGATCGACGGCACCGGTCTGCAGGTCTACGGGGCGGGACAATGGCTGGAGGCGAACCATGGCGTGAAATCGCGCCGGACCTCCAGTCCGCTTCGCGGCCTGCCCCGCCGGGGGATCGCCTGCGGCGATGGCGCAAATTGCATCCGGCGGTCGATGCCGTCAGCGGCATGATCGTGGCACAGACCCTGACGGATTAGGACGTCGGCGACCCATCCCAGGTGGCGTCCCTGCTCGACTGCATTGATTGCCAGATTGTCCGGGGGGGGGGCGGCGGATGGTGCGTATGATGGTGTACCCAACTTACCAGACGATCGCGGCGCACAGCGATGCGATCGACGTGGCAATCCCACCGCGCTCGACGGCCGTGGCCAGTGGCGAACTGGATCCGCTCACACGGCGCGACCGCGATCTGAAAATGATCGCGGAACAAGGACGACTGGCCTGGCAGGCCGCTACCGACTACGGCCAGCGTTCGTTAAGAAAAACGTAACAGCCCAGGTCCTCTCGTTGGAGGGGGGCATTGACAGGTCACGGCTGAGTACGAGTCAACGTGTCAATGGCACCGCCCGATGACACAGGCTCCGGAGACGACGTATCGGCCGCGATTG
>JAABUK010005424.1_pt1 | contig 19867 bp, 25 predicted proteins | sample 5559141 | NCBI WGS metagenome assembly JAABUK01 (sample SAMN10711869, study PRJNA513367) | rock metagenome | isolation source: Antarctica rocks | place: Antarctica: Victoria Land, Pudding Butte nord | collected 2016-01-03 | reverse complement strand
CCTCGGCGGCGTTCCGGACTTCGATGAGGCGAGGGTACATGGCAACCTCCGTGGAGAAGGCACGACTTCAAGACCGCCAAGGTAGCCGAGACTACCCGGTCGGACCAGAATCAATTACCGCACCCCCCCTCCACGCCCAGATCCGCCGAGCTTTCGCAGGATGGGTGGGGCGGCGAAACCCGGCGATGCCCCCCGGCGTGGCGGGTCTCGCGGAGCCCGGCCCATCCTGCGGCATGTCCCCCGCACCATCTTCCCGGATCGAGTTCAAGTCGGCCCGGCTCGGCGATGTCGGCCCCCTGTCCCTTCTTCCTCATATTCATGCGACCGGCCGGCGGAATAACACAGTTCTCGCCATTTTCCGGGAAGTGTGATCGTCAATGCATGGCGCCGCGAATATATCGATGTCCGGAGGATGTGGGCCGGCGTCGAAGGCCGGCCCCGCAGACGATTTTTTGCATCGGAAAACGAACGCGCCTGATCCTGTTAAACGGAAAAATATCAAGGACTTGTGGCCATCAGGGCCTTTCGAAACAGGCCGTCGCCCGCCCTGAGGGTCGGGGCGGCCGATCCTGGATGAGGTGATCTCATGGCAGGCAACGCCGTTTTTTTCAAGGTCGAATCGTCCCCCCATCCGAGGCCGAAGCCGCCGGAGAACGCCAGCGTCGGCCGACGCTGGCGGTTCCGGCGCAACCTGGTGATCTACATCGCCAGCCAGCAAGGGGCCTCGCAGCGCCTCCTGGCCGACGTCTTCGACCTGCCGCATTCGCGGATCGCCGCGATCATCAAAGAGTTCCGCGAGAAGCACGCCACCTGACGCCGGGGCCCGCGGGCCTGGCCTCGGATCGGCCCGCACCACCGCCGGACGCCCCCGACCGGGCCCGATCGCCGAGCCGCGACGGCCCGGCCGGGGGCGTGCGCCCCCCGAGTCCCCATCATCATGGATAAGCCGGTGAACCCGACCCCCAGGGAGACGCCCGACCTCCGGGTCGTCCGCCCGGAGACATCCGACCAACTCCGCGACTGGATCCGCGACCATGCGGAGGAGATCAAGATCCCCGAGGAGGCGGTCTGCGAGGGCCACAATTCGCCCTGGGAGTGCTTCCAGGCGATCCGGAGCCGGCCGTCGGTCGCGCTGATCCACGGGTCGCGGGGGTCGGGCAAGTCGTTCCTGTCGGCCCTCGACACGCACCTGACGAGCCGGGAGAACTCCAAGCACGGGACCCGGATCCTGGGCGGGAGCAAGGCGCAGTCGGAGCAGATCTACCGGGCCCTCCGCGAGATCGCCACCGATTACGAGGGCCGGGCCGGCTCCGACGCCGGGACGATCGCCAAGCTCCGCAAGGACGGGGCCACCTACGTCAACGGGTCCGAGGTGGCGATCCTGGCCGCGTCGAGCACCAGCGTCCGGGGGCCGCACGTCCCGAGCCTCAAGCTCGACGAGGTCGACGAGATGGACGTCGACATCCGCGAGTCGGCGATGGGGATGTGCATGGGGGGCCGGGGCGGCAAGGGCCGGGTCGGGATGCCCGCCTCGGTGATCATGACGTCGACGTGCCACCGCGTGAATGGCCCGATGTCCAAGCTGATCGAGCGGGCCGAGGCCGGCGACTTCCCGCTCTACACGATGTGCGTCTTCGAGGTCCTCGAACGGTGCCCGGACGGTCGGTCGGGGCCAAACCTGGAGAGATGCCCGGATTGTCCCCTGCTCCGCTTCTGCCACGACGTCCCCGACGGGGCGCTCCCCAAGGCCAAGCGCTCGGACGGCCATTATCCGATCGATTCGCTGATCCAGAAGCTCCGGACGATCGGCATCCGGACGTTCGAGGCGGATTACCTCTGCAAGCTCTCCTCGGGCGAGGCGGCCTGGTTCCCCAACTTCCAGCCCGAGACGCACGTCTCCGAGGGGGCCGAGTATCTGGCCGGCGAGGATGTCCATCTGGCCGTCGACACGGGGGTCTTCACCGGCGCGGTCTTCTTCCAGGTGATCTCCAAAGTCGTCGGGGGGGGGACGACCGTCGAGGTCCGCGTGTTCGCCGATTACCTGTCCGAAGGCAAGCCGGCCGAGGCGAACGCCCGGGCGATCCTGGACGTGGCGAAGGCCCGATCCGGCGGCCTGATGCACCACCGCAAGACCGACCCGGCCGGCAACGCGAGGAACCCGATCGGGGCGACGGTCCTGGCCGAATACGGGCGGGCCTGCCTCCATCTCGACGCCTGGCCGCTGGGCAAGGTGGCCGACGGGCTGGCCCTGCTCGACTCGTTCATCACCCCGGCCGAAGGCCCGCCGCAGCTCCTGGTCCACCCGCGATGCGCGGACCTGATCCAGGCCCTCCGGAGTTATCGTCGGGCCAAGCGCGGCGGCCAGTGGCTCGACCGCCCGGAAGACCCCCAGCACCCCCATGAGGACCTGGTCGACGCGCTCCGGGGCGGGCTCCGGGCGATGTATCCCGAGGGGAGGATCCCCGGATCGAAACTCGTCCGAGTCCAGGCCAACAGGGTGTTTTGATGCCTCCCTCCGCAGATTATGTCGAATTGATCCGCCGCCGGCACCCGGAATGGCGCGAACATCAACTCCGATGGCGATGGCTGCTCGACTCCCTGGAAGGGGGCGAGCGATACCGCCGGGCCGTCTACGGATACGACCCCCGAGGCGTCCCGATCCGGAACCTGGTCCGTCACAAGCGGGAGTATCCCGACCCCCGCGAGTCGGGAGGGGCGTTCGCCGACCCCTCGCTGCCGGGGATGGCCCACTTCGCCGTCGGCGACGACCCGACCGTCGCGGCGACCGACGACGATTACGAGCTCCGGCGGGCCCGGACCCCCGTGCCGACCTTCGTGGCCGAGGCGATCGACACCCATCTGTCGCGGATCTACGCCCGGGAGGTCCGCCGCGACGGGCCCGACCGCCTGAAATTCTGGTGGGCCGACGTCGACGGCTGCGGGACCTCGGTCGACCAGTGGATGGCCGAGACGGTCGCCCCGCTCCTCCTGACCCTCGGGCAGCTCGACCTCTGCTTCGACCACCCCGCCGCGCCGGACGACGAGCCCGTCCGGACCCGCGCCGACGCCGAGCGGCTCGGGCTGGACCGCTGCCTGGCCTCGTACATCCTGCCCGAGAACATGCTCTGGTGGCGGCTCGACCCGACCGGCCACCGGTACGCCGAGTGCCTGGTCCGCGAGCCCGTCGAGGTCGACGACGTCGCCGAGGTGCGCTACCGGCACTGGACGGCGGCCGGTTCGACCCTGTTCGACGCCGACGGCTCGGCGATCTCGGCCACGGCGCACGGGTTCGGCCGGGTCCCAATCGTCCGGATCTTCGACCGCCGCAAGCCCCGGTGCCGGAACGTCGGCCAGCCCCGATACGAGGGGGTCGCCGAGCGCCAGCGCGAGTATTACAACCGCGACTCGGAGCTGATCCTCTCCGACACCACGCAGGCCCACCCGCTCCTGCAAGGCCCGGAGGACTTCGTCCAGGCCGACGGCACGATCCCGATCGGGCCGAGCTGGCTCCTCCCCAAGAAGAAGAACACCCAGGGCGGAGCGGCGACCTACGAGGGGTTCGACGTCGTCGTGTTCCCCAAGGACGGCGCCGATTCGATCCGCAAGAACAAGGCCGACCTCCGCGACGACGTCGACCGCGACTCGGCGCTGGTCCGCCCGACCGGCCGGGACGGCGTGGCCCAGTCGGGCCTCTCGAAGGTGATCGACCACTCCGACGGCAATAATCGGCTGGCCAAGATCGCCAAGATCCTCGGGCGGGCCGAGGAGATCGTCGCCGCGATGGCGCTGATGGTCCTCGAAGACGGGCCGCCAGACCCGGCCGAGCTCGTCCAGGTCCGGGTCGTCTACCCGACCGAGTTCGACCTGTACACGGCCGGCGACATGGCCGCCGCGACCGGCAATTTCCAGAAACTCGTCGCCGACGCCGGCGCCCTGCCGTTCGCCGAGGGCCTGCTCCTGGGCCGCCTGATGAGGCTCTGCCTGCCGGGCCTGGGCGACGCCCAGTACGCGGAGTGCGACGCGGAGCTGGAGGCCTACCTCATCGACAAGCGCCGCGACCTCGAAGGCGCCGACGGGGCCGTCGCCGGCGCCCCCGGTCCCTGAGCCAGCCGACCGGACCCGGCCTTCGTACCGCTCAGGCACGGGGCCGGTCGACCGGGGGTCTCCGGGCGGGGGAGGCACCTCCTTCCCCGCCCGGGACTCTGATGAGATCGCCCGGGACGCACGCCATCAGGTGAGCAGAATCGATTATCTCAAGTGATTGTGCCTGAACTGCTTGCGTCCGGTGGATGGCGAAAATAAGGGGCACCCCTCCCCGTAAGGTTCGACGGGGCGTGGGGAGATCGGTCCGCCCCGGCACCCGTCAGCCCAGGTCCAGCACGCCCCGAGGCGCCATGTTCCTCGCCCTCTTCTCCGCGTTCGCGGTCGGCCTCGCGATGACCGCCCTCTTCGGGGCGGTCGCGATGCCGTTCCTGCTCGGCCTCTTCGACCGGCGAGCTATCCCCCGATTTCGAGTGCCACCATGCGACTGTGCCCCATCCTCAGGTCCCCGGATCCCGAGTCGGGCGGCGGGCCGATCGCCGACGAGGTCGTGACGATCTCGCGGTCAGAGCTCGAAGAGTTGAGGGCGAGGGTCGCCGAGGGACCCCCCTCGAAGGCCGATCCGGGCGGGCCGTCCGCCGACCGGGCGGAGTATGCCGAGGCGATGAAGGCGAGCGAGGCGGCCCACTCGCGAGAGATCGCCGCCCGCGAGCGGAAGGCGGACGAGCTGGCGCGGGCCTACAAGGCCGCCCTCCGCGACCGGGAGCTGGCCACGGCCCTGGCCGGCAAGCCACTGGTCGACGGCGCCGCATCGCAATTGATCAAGCTCTGGCGCGACGATTTCGAGGTCGTCGACGAGGACGGTGAGATCCGGATCCTGGCCCGAGACGGCCGGGGGGTCGACCGGGCCGTCGCCGACCGGCTCGCCGAGCCGGGATTCGCCCACTTCTGCCTCCCCTCGTCGCGCGGCGGGACGGGGGCCAAGGGCCAGAATCGCTCGGCGGCGCCCGCCCCGGCGCCGGCCGGCCCTCGGACCCTGGGCGAGGCGGTCGTGATCCAGTGGCGCGAGGCCACCGCGCGGTCGCAGGCCCCGCCCCCCGGGTGGGGCCGCCGCCGATGATCCGGCCCCCCGCGGGCCGACGTCCACCCCCCAACCTTTCCCCGAAAGTCCGCACCCATGCCGAGCAGCTACCTGCAAGGGATCCAGACCGCGTTCGACAACCAGGCCGAGATCGTCAACGACATCTATGTCGTCACCACGAACTGGTTCGTCAATCGCTGCCCCATCGTCACGCGCACGCCCCGGATCCCGGTCGGCTCGACCGTGTTCACGATCGTGAGCCGGAGCTTCCGCCCGAGGGTCGCGGCGCTGGCCTCGGCCGTCGCCGCGGCCGACGCCCAGATCACGCTGGTCGACGCCAGTCCGTTCATGAACGGCGACGTCCTCGAACTCGCCTCGGGCGAGCGAATCGAGATTTCCGCCGATCCGAACGTGGCCAACAACACCATCCCGGTCCGTCGCGGGGCGGAAGGGACCGCGGCCGGGACCGGCGCCGTTGGCGACACGATCCGGCTGATCGGCAACAGCCGGACCGGCTCCGAGATCAATCAGGTCGGCATCGGGATGCGGCCGACCGGCACCAACCAGTATTGCCAGACCTGGCAGCACCCGGTCCAGGTCGGCGGCTCGTTCCAGGCGACTTCCAATTACCAGGCCGCCCGGGGCGTCCGGACGCCGTTCGAGCAGGTCAAGATGGACGCCCTCCAGAACCTGATGGATGACATGGAGTCGTCGTCGTATTACGGCCGGGGCGAGGATCCCGCGGTGGCGGCGAGGCCCAAGCAGAAGGGGTTGAAGGCCCAGCTCGCGGCCAACACCACGACCAGCCCGGTCAACGCGGCCGCCTACAAGGCCACAGACTTCCTCCGAGACACGCTGGAACTCTGCCGGGCCGGCGGCGGCGACCCCGACGTCCTGCTGCTGTCGACCAACTTCATGGTCGGCCTGGCGACGTGGGGCCAGTCCGTGATGCGCGTCAACGCCGGATCCAATGTCTTCGGCACGGCGATCGACGTCTTCGAGGCGCCTTTCCTCGGCGGCGTCACGATCATCGAGGCCCCGCTCCTGAAGCCGTTCACGGCCGTCGCCCTCACCTCGCCCGAGGTCCGGATGCGGATGAAGCGGAACGAATTCTGGAATCCCCGAGGCAACCGGGGCGACGCCTTCGAAGGCGACTGGATCGCCGAGGGCGCCATCGAGCTCGAGAACCCGTCGCACCACGCCTGGCTCGAAGGGGTCACGGCGTTCTCGGCCAACTGATCGAAACGGCCCGTCCCCACCCCCCGGCCCATCGGCCGGGGGTCCAACCCCATCCGAGTCTCGACCGATGCCATCTTACGTCTTCCCGGGCTATCCGTCCTTCCTGGAGGACGCCGCCAAGAAGCTGGGCCACCCCGAGTCGGCCGGGCCGGCGCGGCGGATCCAGGCCCTGACCGCCCTGGCGAACCTCTGCGCGCAGGCCTGCCTGGCCCACCCGGCGCACGTGGCGGGGATCCTGGCCAAGGCCGCCGAGTATCGCGACCAGCTGGCCACGGCCCTGGGGGCCGCCGACCTGATGATGGCCGACGTCCAGGCCGGCCGCAAGCCGACGCCCCCCAAAGTCCAGGCGGGGCCCGGGCCCGAGCCCGAGCCCGAGCCTGAGAAGCAGGTCGGGCCGCCCGAGTCACGGTCGGACCGCAAGGGACCTCGGACGTCACGAGATTCATCATGACCGTTTTCGCGACCGACGAGGACATCGCCCTGCGGGCCTCGGCCGACTTCTCGGCCCTGTGCCCCCGCGACCAGATGCTTGCCTCGGGCTCGGACGGCGCCTTCCTCGCCCCGGATCCCTGGACGCTCCGATCGGCCTCGGTCGACTTCTGGGGCTTCGGCGTGGCGGCGGGGAACGTGGCCCGGCTGACCAAGCCGTCGTCCTGCTTCGGGGCCAACGGAGAGCTGTTCGTCGTCGCCGCCGTCGCGCCCGGGGCGATCACGCTCCGGCGCAAGGGCCAGGCGGCCGGGGTGGGGCAGCCCCCCGCTCCCCCGGTCGGGCTGGGCGGCGTCGAGTTCGCCGTCAGGACGCTCGGCCCCCAGATCCGGCTGGCCAGCTACGACCTCGACCGCCGGTTCGGCATCGACGACGCGGTCGCCGGCCGGCGCTCGACCGACCTCTACGACCCCCAGCAGCTGCGCGAGGCGGTCGTGCTGACGGTCCTCTACAAGCAATACCTCGACCAGAGCCGCCAGTTCGCCGGGGCCTCGGACGCGCCAGACGACTGGTACGCGGCCAAGAGCCGGATCGCCAAGGCCGAACTCGACGAGATCCTCGACCGGCTCGCGCTCAAGTGGAATGAGGCCGACGTCGCCGCCCGCGCGACCGCGACGACCCGGTTCAGCACGCGCGTGGTGAGATGAGATGGTGATCTCCTACAACGTCTATGCCAACGACGGCCGGGGTGGCCTGGTCGACTATTCGAAGCCGGTGGCGACCACGGCCGATCACGGCCGGCCGGTCGGACCCCTGTCCGCCCCGAGCGACAACACCTTCGCCGTCCGGGCCTTCGACACGGCCTCGGGGATCGAGGAGGCGAACTCGGAGGCCCGGATCCGGGTCGTGATCGACGAGGCCGGCAACGACGTGACCGCCCGGCCCAACGCCGTCAAGGGCCTCTCGGCGCGGGCGACGGTCGGCGGGACCTGCCGGGTCTCCTGGGGCTATGACAGGACCGGGCAGGGGGGGCCTCCGGCCCGATTCGACGTCACCCTGAAGCCCGACTCGGGGTCCGCCCCGCCTGGCCCATCCGCGACGGTTGCCTACCTGCCCGGCGTCGCCGGATATGGGTGTTCGCTCTCGAACCTGGCGGGTGGCGTCTCCTACGCGATCGCCGTCCGGGCGGTCGGCGCCTCGGCCCTCCTGGTGAGCGCCCCGGCGACGGTCACGCTGGAATATCCGGCCAGCTCCCTGGCCCGGGTCGAAGCACTGGCGGCGACCCCGTCGGCTTGAGGCCCCGGGTCGATCGCCGGGATTCCCTCCCCGGCGTGTCGGATTCATTTTCGTTAAAAATAACGTGTAAATATTGATAATTTTTGATCGATGAGAAAGTGTTGCCCGAGAGGGGACCTCCTCCATGCCCGGCTTGATAACCGATCACGTCAACAATAAGGTCCTCGACTGCTACTTCGGAGGCGAGGCGATCACGCCACCGCCGACCCTCTACGTCGGGCTGTCCCTCACCAGGTCGTACAAAGGTGGCTACGTCACCGAGCCTTCGGGCGGCTCCTACGCCCGGGTGGCGTTGCCGAACGACCTGGTCCATTTCCCCTCGGCGACCTCCGGGACCAAGGCCAACGCGGCGAAATTCACCTTCCCGGCCCCGACCGCCGCCTGGGGTCCCATCCTGAGCGTGTTCATCGCCGACGCGGCCAGCGCCGGCAATGTCCTCGCGATGGCGGACCTCGGATCGATCAAGGCCATCCAAGGCGGCGATCCGGCACCGACGATCGCCGTCGGCGCCCTGTTCCTTTCCCACACCTGAGGATGAGCGATGGCGTTGCGAATCCGATTCCAGTATCCGACCGGGTCCAAGCTCGGCTATTCGATCGAGCGGCTGGGCGACGGGCTGCTCTACGACTTCTCCAACGGGATGTTCACGTCCTCGCCGACGACGGCCATCGCCGGCCTCCCCGAAGACGCCGGGGTCTTCGCGGGGCGATTCAAGTTGACCCTCAGCCCGACGCCGGTGGCCCAGTTCGCCGACGGCGATTACGTCGTCACGATCCACGATCAGGGGGCCTCCAACAACGTCGTCGCCGAATTGGGGACGACGATGCGCGGGGGCGATGACGCGACGGCATCCCCGGCCTCCGGCGGGGGCGACCCGTGGGCGGCCGTGCTCCCGGGCTCGTACGCGGCCGGCACCGCCGGCGCGATCCTGGGACAGAACCTCGACGCCCGGGTCTCCACCCGGTCGACCTACGCGGGCGGCGTCGTCGCCGGCGTGACCGCCCCGGTGACCGTCGGGACGGTCGGCGACAAGTCCGGCTACTCGCTGGCCCCGTCCGGGATCGACACCATCCAGGTGGAGAGCGGGATCAATGCCCGGCAGGCCCTCTCGCCGATCCTCGCGGCCAGCGCCGGCGTGGTCGCCGGGGCCGGGACGGGCGTGATCGTCATCAAGGGCGGCAACTCCTCCACGACCCGGATCGCCGCGTCCACCGACAACGCCGGGAACCGATCCTCGGTGACCCTGACGCTGCCCACCTGAGCGGAGCCGGAACATGGTCGTCTCGCCGTACAACGCGCCGGCGTACTTCCCGCCCTCCTACTTCTACGGGGAGGCGACCCTCTCGCCCTCGCCCGGGGTCGGGCCTTACAACGCGCCGGCGTACTTCCCGCCCTCCTATTTCTACGGCGCGGCCCCCGACGCGACCTCGTCGGGGTCCGGGCCGTACAACTCGCCGTCCTACTTCTCGCCCTCGTACTTCTACGGGCCGGCATCCGATCCGAACTCACCCGGTCAGGGGCCTTACAACGCCCCGTCCTACTTCCCGCCCTCGTACTTCTTCGGGCCGGCATCCCGGCCGGTCGCCGTCCCGACGCTGCCCAAGCCCCGGAGTTTCGACCATGACGGCTACGGCACGATCCTCGGCCTGCTGGCGGCCACCGGCGCGTTCGACGAGGTCATCCTGGGCGACACCGTCCAGCGCAACCGGGCCGGCGCCGGCCGCTACCCCCTGGCCGTCGTGAGGCCCAAGGGATGGGAGGAGGTCGACGACTATGACCCCGCGATGATCGTGCGCAAGGCCTCCTTCGAGATCAGGGTCGTGGTCCGGGGCGAGGACGAGGGCCCGCAATTCGAGCTGCTCGACCAGCTCTCCTCGATCGTCCAGGACGTCATCAACCGCGCGGACCTCGGGCGCGGGTGTCTCCCCGCCCTGACCCGGATCCGAGAGGGCCGCTACGAGGAAGCGACCCACTATCCCGAGCTCTGCGTCGCCCTCGAGGGCGAATTCTCCTCGATCGTCGGCCCCCGGTCGAACGATACCGCCCCTGGCGTTTAATCAAGGTACCAAACATGTCGGCGACCAAGAGGTTCATGAATTGGACGGGTGTCTCATTCACCCCGGTCGGCGGGGCGGCCACGTCGATCACGGGTGTGACGTCGGTGACGATCGACAGCGGCGGTAGCCTCGCCCGGTTCGCCGGCGACGGCGACCGATACATCACGACGATGGTCAACGACTTCAACGAGCCGACGGTCACCTTGCAATCGGCCGACCTGGGGGCCCTCCGCGCCAACCCGATCGGGACCGCCGGCACGCTGACGGCCACGCACAACGACGCCAGGAACGGCGCCGGGACCGGCGCCGTCACCTACACCCTGGCCAATGCGGTGGTGGCCACGTGCCAGGTGCACGGGGCCCACCGCCAGTTCGGGCACGGGAGCGTGACCTTCGCCGCGTTCTCGACCGACGGCGTCACCAATCCCCTCTCGACGAGCTTTGCCCTCTGACCCCAGGAGCGACGATGTTGGACTCCACGCCCGATGCCGTGATCGCCCCTCTGGGCTACGCGGGGGCCGGCGACGCCGCGACCCGGCTGGCCAAGCTCCAGGTGGAATTCGCGGCCGTCCTCCGGGTCCCCCGCGTGTACGTCCGCCACCAGGGGACGACGCATTTCCTCACCGGGTGCCCGACCGATACCCTCTTCTTCCCCCAATCCCACGCCCGATGCGGCCGGCCGCGATACGAGTGGACCGACCGGGGTGACGGCGTTTCCTACGGGCGATTCAAGGCCGATGCGTGAACCGATCGAACACGAGAGGCGAAAGCCGGGCGCCCGGGGTCGGCTCGTCCGGCTCGCGGACGGGTGGCCCTGGCTGCTCGCCGAGCCGGCCTTCCGGCCGACGCCGGACAGCTTGACCCGACCCGACGTCGACCGCCCCATCGACCGATTCCACGAGCAGATCGCCCTGGGCGACGACCTCGCGCTGGCCGACATCCATGGGGCCGCGCGCGTTCTTCTCCTGGCGAATTACGACCTGACCGACGACGAGCTCGGAGAGCTCCTCGAGGTCGAGGCCGGTGCCGAGGCCGAGGCGCTGGCCCGGTCCGTCCTGGAGTCGCTGTTCGGCCCCGAGGGCCGCGATCGGAGTTATGCCGACTGGGTCCGGGCCAGCCTCCTGGCCAACGGACTGGCGATGGCCGAGATCCCCGCCTCCGCGATCAACGACGTCATGACCATCCTGCTGGCCACCAACCGGACTGTCCCGCCCTCGCAGTTCGTCGACGCGTGCCGGGTGGCCCGCGACCGCGACTCCCTGGAGCGCCTCGTCTGATGGACGACCGACCCACGCCCGACCGGACGCGACGCGAGGGGGTTGAAGCCTTCCCGATCATCCTGGCCGATGGCAACGCCTGGGGGCTCTCCCTGCCCTCGCCGCGCCTCCGGCCCAGGGTCTTGCGCGGCCTCGACGCCCTTGGGCGTCCCACCGAAGCGATCTGCGTCTCGGCGGAATTCGGCCATCCGATCGCGATCCGTCGCCTCGTGGATGGCCTCCGGTCCGCCTGCGAGGCGGGCGGGGCGGATCGGCAATACGAGGCACTGATCCTCCTGGCCGCCGCCCTGATCCGTCGCGCCCACGACATCGACCTGGAGTTCGCCGCCTCGCTGCTGGAGCTGGGCGTCGACGAGCTCCCCCGACTCGTCGAGGCCGTCCTGGGAGTCGCGACCGGGAATTGCCCCGAGGATCCGGCTCCGCCGAGAAAGAATGATGCCGATGGCTGACTATCGCGAGCCCGACGGCCCGATCCGATTGCCGTCGGACCCGAGCCCGGACGGTGCCGGTCGCGTCGCGGAGAGGGCTTCGGAGCAGGTCGCCCGGAGGGCCCACGCTCCGGGGGAAACAATCCGGGCCGTCTCCCGCCTGCTGAGCGCCCGTGCGACCGTCCTCAACAATCCCCCGCTCCCGGCGAGGGTGAACTTGCCGGATCTGTCAGGGCCCGTCGAAGCGGCCATCCGTCGCCTGAAGAAAGACCCGGACCTCCGGATCAAGTTCGACCGGCCCCCGACGTCGCTCGAATCGCCGCCGGTGAGCTTCCCGGCCGACGGCCCGAAGGGGCCCGAAACCTCGCCGGGCGAGATCCCGGCGATCGACGCGCCGGCCGCCCTCGCCCGGCAATCCGCTCGGGTCGCGGTCGGTGGGGCGTCGGCCGGGGGCGGAGATCCGCGGGACGCCGGCGTCGCCGCCCCTTCGCCCCGGTCGATCGTGGGAGCGGCCGGGTCGTCGGCCAGTCCGGGGGGCCAAAGTGCCCCCGACCCCCGATTCGTCCCGCCCGCCTCCGTTCACCTGGGAGCGATCGGGGCGATTGGCAGTGCCGTCGGCCCGACCGGGTCGGCCGGGACCGGCCCGGGTCAGGGCGACGGCCCGGCGTCGAGACGGGGTCCGGTACCGGTCGGGGACATGGGGCCGTCCGTCCGGGACCCGGGGGCGACCTCCGCGTCGGGGCTCGGGTCGATCGCGCTGACCCCAGATCCGGGGACCGGGACGGCCTCCGCTCCGGATCACGGGGGAGGGATCGGGCCGGTGGCGTCCGGTGTCGCGGGCGACGGAGGGGGGGCCGAGGGCGGCCGGGCGCCCTCGGGCCCTCGGGTCGATTCCGCCCGGATTGGCGTCCGGGGTCCGCTTACGGCCGGCCTGCGGGATCTCTCGATGGCATCGCCCGACTTCCCGGGTGCACGACGGGCGGAAGCCGTCCCCGGCGGGATCGGGTCGGCACCGGCCGGGGCCGGCTTCGGGGAGACTTCCGGCCCGCAAGGGGGGGCGTCGATCGACCTCTCGAAGACGAACGAACTCCTCCAACAACTGGTCGACGCGGTCAGGAAGCAGCGCGGCGGGCCGCTGCCGGCCGGCGGCCCTTCGGTCTACCCGGATCGTTGAGCATCATCGTGGCTCATCTGTAATGGAAATATCATGGCCTCTTATGGTGGAGTGGCGATTTTCGGCGCGGCCGTGTCGATGGCCACCTCGGACAACCCCCGCGAATCCCAGGTCAATTCGTTCTTCGGGGTCAACGGCCTCGAGTCGCTCGACGGCGGGTTTCGCGGCCGGATCACTCGGGTGCGAGGCGTTCTCCACGGCGGTTCCGCCCTGCTGCTCGCATCGGCCGAGGGGTTATTTCGATCGTACAACGACGGGGTGACCCGGGTGCTGGTCGACAACCTGGGCACAATCTGGCCCGGCGTCCGCCTCCTGACGTTCCACCCCCACGGGCAAGTCCGACAATCGGCCGACGGGACTTACTTCCGGGCCTACCAGGCCCATTTCCTCCACATGGCGTGAACCGATGGCCTTCTCCCAGACCGGCATCGACGACGTCCGCGTCATGGTCGACGGTCCCGACCTGTTCGTCACCTGGTCCGCGACGGCCCCGGCGGGGACGACATTCCAGGTCTACGTCGACCGCAGCCTCGCCTGGTACGGGACATCTCGGCGCTGCCACGTGCCGACCCCGGCCGGCGTCCCCGGCCGCAACATCTGGATCGAAGTGGCGACGGTCAGCCCCGGCGATCCGACGTCCGATCACTCATCGGGCCTGTCCGCTCCCGGCGACCGGAGCGAGCGGGCCCGGCTCTCGTGGTCCGGGGGGACTTACCTCGACCCGTCCGGCCGGGACGACATCCGGGGCTTCGGGATCTACCGGTGCCCCGCGCCCGGCGCCCCGGTCGACCCGACCTCGCCCGTCGACACCGTCGCGGCCTACCCGGGCGGCTGGATCAACGACGGGTTCGGCAAGGGGGGGTTCGGGGGTGGGGGGTTCGGACGGGCGGCCACGCTGTATAGCTGGCTGAGCAAGCCGATGGCCTCCGGCGTCTGGCAATTCGCCGTCGTCCCCCTCGACAAGGCCGGCAACGCCCGGGGCGTCGGCCAGGCCGCGAGCGTGACGATCGTCGCGGCGCCCCGACCGCCCGCCGTCTCCGCCGACGGGACCAGGCTGGGCGCGACGTACTCGGGGCCGGCCTCCCGGCAACTGACGCTCAACTGGCTCCCCAGCCCCTCGGAGTGACATCGGTGGCAACGACGTATACCGCGAACGCCCGGCTCCAGAAGCCCGCGACATCCGACCGAAATTGGGACGTCCCGATCAACGCCAATGCCGACGCCCTCGACGGCATGACGGCCATCGGCGGACTGGCGGTGTCGACCACGGAATCCCCCGGCGCGACCCTCCAGGTCGGGGTCGCCCCCGGGAATTTCGTCAAGTCGGACGGGACCGTCGCCAATTTTTCGGGGACCTCCGCTTTCGCCGTGCCGGCCTCGTCGAGCGTCTATCTCTGGCTCACCGACTCGGGCGTGCTGACCTCCGGCCCCGCGTTCCCGACGTCGGCCCATCTGAGGCTGGCCCACGCGGTCGTCGGGCCCGCCTCGGTCCTCCAGATCGTCGACGAGCGCGTCCAGTGCTCGGTCGCGGGGGCCGGCCTGGGGTTCGTCCTGAAGGGGGGCGACACGATCGCCGGCCCGCTGACGGTCGCCTCGCCCGGCTCGTCGGCCCCCGTGGTCGTCGCCGATCCGGTGAACCACCTGCTCGGATTCTTCGGGGCTCCGCCGGCTTCCCAGGCCCGGGTCTTGTCGCCGCTGGCTCCGGGCCCGGCCGGGGTGCCCTCGGACTCGCTCGCCGACGTCGGCGGTTCGTTCTCGCAGGCCGTCCTCAACGATAATTTCGCCAGCCTGGCGGCCAAGGTCGACGCCCTGATCGCCGCCCTGAAGCTTCATGGGTTGATGGGTAGCTGACGGAGGCCTCGATGTCCGCTTTCGCCTCGATCGAACCCGCGAGCGTCCCCCTCGGCCGGCCCGCGACGCCGGTCGGCGTCTACCGAGCCCCGACGGGGGGCGGTGATTATCAATTCCTGTCGAATGTCCGGGTGCTGGCCATTCAGTATCGCGAGGGGGCGGATGCGGGGGTGGCCCGGTTCCGCTACGTCCTCGACGCGGCCAATCCCCCGACCGATCCCGCCTCGTTCCAGGATGCGCTCTCGGTCGACTCGGCGATGCCCGGCGTCGTGGCCAACGACGACCGCCTGGCGGTCATGACCTCCAACCCGGACGGGAGCCCGCAGGTCCTCTTCGATGGGTTCGCCCAGGTCCCCGAACTGGGCCTGGCGCCGGATCGCGAGATGGTCACCTTCGTGGCCTACGGGGTCTCCATCCGCGAGTGGGACACGCCCATCGGCGGCGCCCTGATGCGCGATGCCGACGTCCCGGCCGTGGTCTCCGACGCGGAAACCGACCTGGTCACCCGGTTCAACCCGGGTGGCCTGCCCAACGCGACCCCGGCGGGGGCCGACGCCGTGGACGGATCGGGGAACACCTATCCCACATTCCTCGATCCCAACGTGGTCCGCAAGCCCGACCTCCGCCGTCCGTGGACGCTCCCGATGGCGATCCGATATCTCTGCTACCGCCACAACGCGGACCAGGCCCACGTGAAGAATCCCGACGGATCGCTGCTGGATGCCCTGCTCGACAGCAGGGTCCCGGGACCGGGCGATGGCCTCCTTCCCGGCAACCCCGACACCTATTCGAGCGGCCCGCTCGTGGTGCCGGACTGCCCGGCCACCGGGAAGGCCTGGCCCGCCGTCGTGCGCGACCTGCTCGAGCCGAACGGCTTCGGCATGGCGTTCCGGCTCGAGACCGACCGGGACGGGAACCCCGCGACGGCCCTGGACGTCTTCCGACGGCAGGACGGTTCGGCCTCGACTTACAAAGATCTCTATCTCCAACCTCGGGGGTCTGCCCTCGACCCGGGCCGGTCCAACCTCGCCGAGGCGCAACTGGCCCGCGACATGAACGGGGTGGCCAACGCTTTCACGGTCGAGTCGGAACTGATCCGATACGAGGCGTCCTTCATCCTGGCCCCAGGCTTCCCGGTCTCCCCGGACGACGCCGTCGGCTACACGTCGCTGGCGGCCTTCGACAAGAACAGCCCCGACTTCTCGAAGACCAACCACGACAAATATCGCCTCTACGTCTTCGACGAGACGGGCGAGGGCCATTGGGACTGGATTTCATCGGCCCTCTCCTCGAAGGTCCCGAAACTGGACGGGCTCCTGGGGGGAGAGGCCGACCCGGCGGGTGGATATGTCAAGAGGCGTCGGATCCCGGTCGGCGAACTGTTCACGCTCGACCCGAACCGGAAGCCGTTGAGGGCCCAGTTGTCGATCGCGACCGATTATCGCGGGACCCGGCCGGGCCTCTGGGATGGGACGGGGACCTGGCAGCAGGTCGGCGGCGGGTTCGAACTGCTGAAGGACCGGCTCGGCATCTGGATCAATGCGTCGAATCCCAATTGCTGGAACATCCAGGCTTCCAAGGTGAGCGGGGCACCCTATCCGGCGGGCGTCGTCAAGGGGGTGGAGGACCAGGCGAACGCGAAGGCCAGGCACTTCACCCTCCGGCTGACGTGCGTGATCGAGGGCGACCGCGTGCTTGCCGCCACGGCCGGACGGCGCCCTTCGAGCCCGATCTCCTACACGATCACACGACGAGTCGACGCCCGGGACCGATACGCCAAGCACGTCGTCGCCGCCGGCAGCGAGTTCAACCCGGGCCCCGGAGCGATCGTCGTCCGGGACGACAGCCCGGACGCGCTCTCCGAGGCGAGCGCGCGTCGGACCGCGAGCGAGGCGGGAGAAGTTGCGGGCGTCGTCGCGATCCCGCGGTTCTCGCAGGCGTATCGGATCGGCGACCGGATCCGATCGATCCAGGGTCGCGACCTCTCGCTCCGGACCAACGCCGGGGCGCCGACCGAGGAGGGCGAGGTCTTCCCGGCGGTGGTCGGCCTGATCTGGGACTTCGACGGCAAGCAGCAGACCATCCTCCACCTGTCCGACCATCGGGGCCAGTAGCGATGAGATCCCAGCAGGACGAAGCCAAGCGGCTCCGGATCCGCGACGCGGCCCTGGAAGACGGGATCGGCCGGGGTGGCCGGGCCCCGGCGTTCGGGATGCCCTGCCTCGTCGCCCGGACGAAGGCGCTGGCCGGTTATCCGACAGCCGCGGCGAGGTTCTACGCCTGCGCGCCGATCACCGTCCTCGGGCCGGAGGTCGAGGGAGGGCCGGCGGCGATCACGCTGGGGCCGTCGACGTTCTTCGCGCTGAATCTCGGGTCCGCCGTCCCGCCGGTCGGGACCGACGTCCTGGCGACCTTCGTCGACAGCCGATGGGTCTTCCGCCACGACGGCTGATCCGGCCTGGCCCCTCGTCGGCTCAATCCTCCTCGCTACCGACCCGTCGGCCGACCAGGGCGAGCTGGAAGCCGGCATAAGGGCGGACGACCCACTGGAATCGGGACAGGGGGGAGGCCGTTGCGAGCAATTCGTCGCGGGTGAAGCCGCGGAGGACCGAGAGCGGCCCGTCATGCCGGACCAACCGGTTGCGCGTCAGGAGCAGGCTCCAGGCACGGAAGCCCCAATAGGCGACCCGGTGCCGCCGGATGTCGAGGACGATCACGCGATGCCGGGCGACCCGCGCCATCTCTCCCAGGAGCCGAGCCAGGGAAGCCCCATGGAAGTGATGGGCGAATTTGACGGCGGTGACCAGGTCGACCGATCGGTCGGCGAACGGGAGCCGGAGTGCATCGCCCCGGACGACGGCCAGCGATCGGCGCCGGGCCGCGGTCACCGCCGAGGCGTCGCGATCCAGCGCCAGGGCGTGGGTCGCGCCGCCCGGGGCGAGCCCCTCGAGCGCCTGGGGGATGTCCCCCGATCCGGAGCCGACGTCGAGCGTCGTATGCGAAGGGAGCCCCGCGACGTCCTCGCTCAGGAACCGGAGGAATTCGAGGCGCATCGTCCGCAGGTTCCCGAGTTGCCGGTTGACGCGGCGCAGAATCCGGTAAGCGTCCTCGACCTCGGCCTCCGGGAGCCCCGGGGCGTCCATGAGCTCGGGGTCGTCGCGGCGGTCGGGGGTCCAGGCCCACGCCATCGAGGTCACGCCTTCCGGCCGGGCCGGGATCGATCGTCGGGCCAGGTCAGCGGACGGCGGGCGTCGCCGGCAGGGGACGGGGGCCCTGGCCGGAGATCCGGGCCACCGCACCCAGGCCGACGACCCAGCCGAAATACAAGGTCAAGGCGAGCAGGAACCTGAGGCGACCGCGATCCATCGGATGTCCTCCCGCGAGCTAGGCGACGTCGTCCAGCGCGACCACGAAATCGCGCCGCAAGGCGACTTCGAAGTCGAAGACGTGATCGAAGTCGGCCCGCGAGTCGGTGGGCGACCTCTCCAGATCGCCGGAGGCGATCAGGTTGTAGACGATCTCCCCGATATCGGACGTCGCGAGGATCCCCCATTGATTGAGGACGGCCATCGCCAGCAGGCCGTAATGCGAGAGGGCCAGCATCCGGGCGCCCTCGCAGAGTTCGCGCCCCGTGACGTGGCGCGATCGGGGATGGCGACGATCCCGGGCCTTCTTCCGGGATTGGATCCGCTTCTTCAGGTTTTTGGTGTACTCGAGCGTTTCGAAGACGAAGGCGTAAGCATGGATCGAATAACGCGGGTCGCGAGCCAGGACCCCGGCCAGTTCATCGCGAAGGCTCATCGATCGGCTCCTTCGTACGCCAGGCCGCCGGACGCTCACGGTCCGGCGGGCTCGTCATCCTCGTCCTGAGTATGCGCGAGGGGCGACCTCTCGACGTCCACGATGTCATCCCGGGCGACGACGATCCGGCGGTAATCTTCGAGCTCGACGACGACCTTGCGGGCGAGGACTTCCAGGGCCAGGACCCGGCCTGTTCCACGTGGGGTGACGACCCGCGAGCCGACGGCCGGCAATTCTCGCTCGAGGGCACGGTAGGTGTCGAACTCGTAGCGGAGGCAGCATTTGAGCCTGCCGCAACGTCCCGAGATTTTCGAGGGGTCCAGCGTCGTCTTCTGGACCTTCGCCATACGCATCGAGACCGGCGGCATGCGGGTCAGGTGGGTGTTGCAGCAGACCGGCTTGCCGCAATCGCCATAATCCGCGAGGAGCTTGGCCTCGTCGCGGACCCCGATCTGCCTCATCTCAATCCGGGTCTGGAGGGCCCTGGCCAGGTCCTTGACCAGCTCCCGGAAGTCGACCCGCTTCTCCGCGATGTAGTAGAAGACCATCCGCTCATCGCCGAAGATCGCCTCGACGTCGACCAGATCCATCTGCAATCGCCGGACGGCCGAGAACTCGCTGCAGGCCGCAAATCCCCTCCTTGCCCGCTCGCCCGACCGGGATTCCGCCGCCAGATCCTCGGGCGTCGCCACGCGCAGGATCTGCCCTCGGAACGGGTTCGCCAGGAAAGAAGCCGTGCGGTCGGTCGCCCGGCAGAGGACCTCGCCAATCTCGGTCCCTCGATCGCTCCGCACCACCACCCGCTCGCCTCGGGGATGGGTCCGATCGGCGCTGCCCTCATATTCTCCGACATGACGCATTTGCCCATAGCGGACGACGAATGTGCTCATGGAGTGGCGGCTCGGTTCGAGATCGGAGGGCGATATCTCGTCCGGCGTAATTTGAGAGGCCAGCCGGAGTGCGTGCGATCTCCGAGCAGGCCAGGGAACCCAGTATAACCTTTGTTGCGGCCCAGGCTAGAGGACTTGCAAAATCGCCCCCTCGCCGGATCGGGCCTCGACCAGGCCGCCGGGGTGCGGTAATTGATTCTGGTCCGACCGGGTAGTCTCGGCTACCTTGGCGGTCTTGAAGTCGTGCCTTCTCCACGGAGGTTGCCATGTACCCTCGCCTCATCGAAGTCCGGAACGCCGCCGAG
>JAABUK010005423.1_pt1 | contig 19870 bp, 30 predicted proteins | sample 5559141 | NCBI WGS metagenome assembly JAABUK01 (sample SAMN10711869, study PRJNA513367) | rock metagenome | isolation source: Antarctica rocks | place: Antarctica: Victoria Land, Pudding Butte nord | collected 2016-01-03 | reverse complement strand
CACTCCGACCATCGCGGCGGATGACAAGACGGCTTTCCCGGCGCTGGGAGCTTAGCTGTAGGAGTATCCCACACATTGGAAAGAAAAAGTAGTCTCTGCATCCTGTGCATGCCTTCGTCCCCATAACCTTCAGCACCTTACCGCACATCTTCATGCGTCGTTGATCTAGACTGTAATCTACCGAAATACAAATTGGGCGGTTCAGCTACACCGCCACGGGAAAAACCTTATATGATACCCTCCGCAGGACCACCCCGTCGCCAGATTCGTTGACCTTTGTACATTGACATCCTTTCTGCAAGCTCGGTTACCCATAGGTTCAACTGGTCACTAGGATATCCAGCCACCATTCGAGGTCGAAGAAATCGACTAGGACCGATCAGCGTCTATCACACGTGACCTTCTCCGCTTCTAACTCATCTCGGTCTATCCCGCGCCCTCGACATTCGACTTTTGAGAATCGTTAGTCGACGTGTGAACAATGGCCTCTGAGGAGATTCCGGTCAAGGCGGTGCAGGTCAAGCTTGTGTTGCTCGGTGAGTCGTAGATCTGCACTTCCTTGTGAGATTCTTCATTCCACGGGACTCGTGCCCACCCCTGGACTTGTCGGTATCATCCGACACTGCCATGGGGCTTAAGGTACAACGGTTTCGCGTAGTGTGAAAGATATCGGTCTGGGGTACTCTGATGAAGATTATGGGGACTGAATATGGGTATTCCTGCCTACTCTACTATCGATACCGTCAACATCGCCACCACGACCTCGATCTCGTCGTCTGCCCACTCTCTTCATTGAACAAATCCCTTGATCCGACCTTCCGGCCCTCCATCCCTGTCCTACCGACCACAGGCGAAGCGGCCGTGGGCAAATCCTCGCTAGTCCTCCGATTCGTCCAAAACGACTTCAACGAGAACACCTCGCCCACAATCGGCGCCGCTTTCCTCACACAAAGTGCGTAGGAGTCACTCTCCCATCTCAAGCCCCTGCTCAAAGCTCGAGAGCTCTGACTTTGGATGTGCTTAGAGCGACGAGCTGATTGTGTGCAGAATGTCGGTTGGAGAATCGGATCGTCAAGTTTGAGATCTGGTATGTTCTCCTTCTTTCCCTCATACGGATAAATGCTGATCCCTTGAAGGGATACTGCTGGTCAAGGTCAGTGACCATTCCACCGCCCTGTCCTCCCGGAAAAATGACATGGAGTCTTGCTGACGCTGCACGCCTCACTTCTTGCAGAGCGAGTGAGTCTTCCATTCGTGTGATCTGGGTATCTACCGACAAGCGCAGTTCCACTCCCTCGCACCGATGTATTACCGGAACGCCGCGGCCGCCGTGGTAGTATACGACATCACCAAAGCTGTTCGTCTCCCTTGCTAGCATGTCCAAGCATTTCTGAAAGGGAGCAGGCTTCACTAGAGAAGGCGAAGACCTGGGTGAAGGAGCTTCAGCGCCAGGCGAATTCGAATATCATCATTGCGCTTGTCGGTAACAAGGTGAGCTTGCACGTATTTACAGGTCATCGACCCTTACGGTCAATGTTTGGCATCCGTGTTTGGAGCTGACGACGCGCAGCTCGACCTCGTCTCATATCTCCCAGCAAAGCAAAGCGCAGCATCCGAGCCGGAGGAGCCAACTCCTCCGACCGAGGATGAGGACGCAGAGGAAGAAGACCCAGTTGACGAGGACGACGTGACTCCCCCTCCCTCATCCACCTCACCCCGCTCGACCGGGAACGACGACCCGCGCCAAGTGTCTACGGCCGAAGCAGAGGCTTACGCAAAGGAGTGTCATCTCCTCTTCTTCGAGGCTTCCGCCAAGGTGGGTCCGGCTTGCTTACACGCCCAATACAATCGAAGCAGGGTCTCAGCTGATAGGGCTTCGATAGACGGGCGTGAATGTTGGCGAGGTATTTACGGAGATCGCCAAAGCTATTCCGCTGGAGACGATTGCGCCGAAGCCGGCTGCGGGGGCTGCGGGTGGACGACGGGCGCAAGGAACGCAGGAGCAGAATAGGGTGGAGTTGGGGCAGGAGGGAGGGGCGAAGAAGGGGGGTTGCTGTTAGGCTGGACGGGTGGGTGGGACCGAGAAGGGGTGGAGGGGGATGTCTGGGTGGGAAGATTGGGAGGGTGGTCTAGATTGGCGCAGAGGTGTTTGGATGATGTCTTGTACGATGGCGTGGTGTGTGGTATGATGGACCGATAGCTAGAGTTGCTCCGATCAGGATGTCCGAGAAGCACTGGCCGAACACTGCGTCGCTAGCACAGCTCGGCTCAGCACAACTTAGACTCCCTAGTCCGGTATAGGCTCGGTGCCTGCAGTACATGATGCATATGATCTCTCGGTCTATTGTCTACAAATTCCCTCGCCGCTTCCTTCAGCCAACAACAGCGCCGCTGAGACCTCGTCCTCCGCCCCAGAGAGTTCAACTCCTTCGCTCGCTTAGAACCTAAATTCCTCCGTAGTGCTCTTCACCAGATTCACAATTACCGTATTATTCATCGGCAGATACTGATTCGTGACGAGCTTGATGACCTCCTGCGCAACGATCCCGCCTAAGAACGCAGCTGTCGTCGGGAGAGTGAAGAATCCTCCGCGGGTCCTGTGACAATATATCAGCTGATCACGCCGGGGCACCATCGTGGTACACGATGACGCTTGGAGGATGAAAAGCTTACACCTCGGCGATGCTGTCTACCACCTCTTCTGGCAGATCTTCTGTCTCCATGATCCCACTGATGGTGGTCTCCAGCTCGGCAGTGTCCTCCGCTACCTCGGAGGCGCTTCCGGGCCATCGGGAATGCGTCGCGAAGAATCGTTCGGACGCGAGAATGGCGAGGTGGCAGCCTAGTGGTAGGGGCTTGAGGTACTCGTCCGCATCCGGCCCGAAACACGCCGCTGAGTGGATATCAGATTTTGCTCATTCGTGGCACCCGAGACGCACCGATCATTGACCGTAACGCCTCATTGCCCTCCCTTCCCTTTCTGAGCGAGTTGCCCTTGACGATCGCCACCGATCCCGTCCCTCTCACGAAACTCTCCACCTCCTCGTCAGGAATTGCATCACCAGGTAGACAGATTCCCTCAAGCACACCTTCAAGCAATCCGCGGAATTCGGCGAGATCGGAGAGGTGTTGAGCTTTGAAGAGGTTTTGCAATGCAATATATGAGGTGTTGGATGAATGCATGTCGGGTAAGGTCGGGGATAGCGGTGGGAGAGGATGGATAGTGAGATATCGACGAAGGGTGTGGAGGAGGATATGGAGGTTCTTGGACTGACTCCCATATCAGCCTGGTTCAGACACCAACTTTCGGGAAACTTACGCGTTGCGAAAGTCTCACGACGCTCTCGTCATCGAGAAGGGTTTGCAAATCTGGAGGTACCTGAATCATATGAGCATGGGTTACTATTCAGGTTCCGACCCCACCTCTGAAGGGTTCCAGAACCGATAAGCCTGTCCAACCGCCTCCTCGTAATTCTCCTCATCCGCCTTCCGCCGTCCCGCCTTGAGGCTCTCCTTGAACTGATTCTTTTCCTTCCCATGGTCTTCATCGCTATCGCTAGGTAACGTTCCTCCATGCTGCCGAAAATGAACTTCATTCAAACTGTGATACCAGACTTACTGCATCCTTCCACTCGCACCCAGCTCGGACCAGGAGAACCACCCATGGGACGTGAGAATGCTCCATCGAGTCCATGTTATTGAGATCCAGCTCTCGGGCGTACCTTTCGAGGGCGGCGAATGTTTGATCGATACGGAGGGTGTGAGTGGTGTCCGGATGGGTGTCCACGACTGTTCGTGCATCAGCTTCACTGTTAATTCGGTCAGAGGAGCACATACCGCAGTGTTCCCGTTGCTGGACCTGGACCCGTCCGATAAAACCTGAATTTCGGATGGAAATGAGGGGGATATCGGGGCCTCCCGTGGCTGAGGAAGCTATGATGGACGTAAGCTCGCAAGTCCGCCTGCTCGGAATCTCGCGAGAGATAGGGAAGGCCTTGATGCGAGCTTACTTTCCCAAAGAAGGTCCGCTAGTTGTAGCTCCAGCGATGGCTCAACATTGCCGGCGATGATCAGTGTGAACGAAGTGAAGAAGGCGGGGTCGGACATGAGGAGCTCGGCTGAGTCCTGAATCCTAACCGTCAGCCTCAGAAACCTCGTCCGGGGCTACGAGGGGGACCGACGTCGACTCGAGCGGCTCCCTCGACTGCGGGATTGAGCTCTTTGAGGTATCTACAAGACTGATTAGCTCCCTTGCCCGTCCCCCGAGACTAATAAGCCTACTTGACAGCCTCCTCAGCAATCGAAAGTCCCAGGCCGTCGGGGTGTAGAAAGAAGTTTGCAGCAACGTCTTGAGGCATCGTAAGGAGAGGCGAGAGGATAGTGAAGTGCGATATGCCTGAGAACAGACTTATGGTCAGAATTACCGGGCATCACCAGAGCTGATAAGCTGCTGAGACAGAGAACTACTGACCAGGAAGTACGAGGTTCTTCAGGGCCTGACAGCCTGTAGCGTCGCAGCCCACTAGCAGGACTCTGGCTTGTTCAAGCGAGCGTTGACCAGCTGAAGCCCATAGGCTATGAGGCCCACCAGCAAGCATGACAGAAGCAGAGAAGAAGCGAGAGAGCAGCTGCCGTCAGCCCTCGAACGATGGTAGTGGGGACCAAGCTGACCGGAGTTGTCGATCATATCGCCGAGCCTTGGCGTCCGGGCGATATCTGCTCGATCAGCATCTGTCCCGCTAAGAGACCGCTCTGGAAAGTCTGGCTGGAAGTAGGATGAGATGGTCACGATGGTATACTACTGCTCCCGGTAGTGGCCGATACCACGTCGATCGAATCCTCCATCTTGGCTATTTTTGTTGGACGGTTGTTGAGGTTGGGCGAAGAAGGGGAGGAGCGGAGCATTGACGCGGCGCTCGAAGAGAAGCCAAAGCAGGAGTACGACTGCGAGGCTAGATTCAGGGGAAGGAAGGGATGTGATGGGGGACAAAGGAGTAGGTAAATTCTTGGCTGGAATGGGAGGAAGATGACTGAAAGTAGTCATGGGATAGTGTGACGGGGTGGAGGTATGAGCGTTCCCACGTGCCGTTGGATTCTGGGAGTCCCCATGTATACCTCTAACGACGCCTTGCTCTCCCCTTCTACCACCCTAAGAACCCACATCCCTTCTTCTCCCCTTCAGCCCGGCTAACCCCCACGGCATTCCTCAACAACCCCGGTACGACCCTCCCCTTCAATATCGTCTCCTCCACGACCCTCGGGATCTCCTGCGGCGTCAATCGCCCATAGCTAAGATGCGCTCCACTCGGGAAGAAGATCTGAACCCCACTTTATCAGTGTTTTTTCCTATGGAATGCCTGGGACCACTTACGAGCATGACGCCGGCATATCGATGTCCACCAAGATGATTGATATTGAACACCCCCACCTCACCTCCATCCCCTCCCTCGATACTCTCGATACTGGATATCCGGTGGGCAACCTCAGCTTGCCGCTCGGCCTCGCTGCCGGAGAGTGTTTCGAGGGGCGGCTCGGTGAGGTGGGATAGGGAAGAACCAGTCTCGTCGATGGAGATGGAGTGCGCGGAGAGGCAGGTGTGTAGGGCGGAGCGGAGGAGGGGGGCGGCGATGTGGCATCGATTGTCGCGGCGTTTGTGGGAGCCTATCCTAGAGGAGCGAGCGGGGCGAGCGAGGCAACAGGCGACGGCGAAGGTCGAAAATGGAATTTCATGTTTGTGATGGTATAGAGAAGGTATAGTCACGCGAATCCGGTATGAGCGGATGAGAAAAGGTGGCGGAGACGAACAAGACAAGAAGGAGTGAAGTTGTCAGCGAATTTTTTCCCGAGTGCTGTGTGGACGTACAAAGCAGCACCACCGCCCGATACGGCAACACCCAACTCCTCCTCCTCCCCACACCATCCTGCCCCTCGGCCTTCCCACCCACCACCCTCCCCGCCCGTCCCAATCCCCCCTCCAAACTCCCCTCATAGAGTCCCCTCGCGCCCTCCCGCGAGTTCTCAACCTCATGAACGACCTTCCAATCGGGAAAGACGAGCACCGTCTGATCGGACGGATTGTCGCTTTGACTAATGAGACTCGACGAATACAAGCTCGGCGACTCTCTAATCTGCCCCGAAGATGTGGGCGTGGAAGGTGGAGGAAGGGAAGCGGGGAGGATGAATGCTGAGATGGGTTGTGGTCGGGGATCGTACGGTTCCTTCTCGGGTCTCGCGAACGTGCCGGGCGGGAGGGATTGGATGTGTTTGTATAGCTGATGGGCGAATCCGTCTTTCTCGTCCTGCCCCATATCAGCCTCATCTCGCAGTCTCACGGAAGGAGGAAGGCTCACCGTGTGATCGCGTTCCCAGTCCGATTTTCCGGTGGAGATGACTACCACCCGTCCCGTCCCCCCCGTCGCCGAACCAGCAAGTTCACTCTCCCAATCCGTATCGATCCCCTCTGGCAGACTTCCAAGCTCACCATACCGATCCAGCACATACTCCTCATAGCTTCTCCCGCCCCAAATGACTTCCGGTCCCGTCCCTGCATCCGAATCAGGCGGACAGGGGAGATCGCAAGTCGCGCAATCGGATTGATCGACCGGGACACCAGCTTCTGACAGCCTGGACGCCAGGTCCACATATCGTACTGCTCGAGACGGAGCATGATGCGATGCTGGAAGGGGAGGCGCAGGTGTGGAGGAGCGAGTGGTGATTATTGAGGAGATTTTACCGAACATGATGATGGTGGGAAGGAGATGGTGAAGGTCAAACAAGACTATTTTCTTTATGCGATTGGGTCGGCTGCCGGATTCCGGGTCCGAGAGAGGTCACGGGCTTATTTAGGTCCCCCGGTAAAAACCCGGGTGGAGGGACCGAGCGCCGTCGAAGAAGATGAGATTGAGCATTTCCTTCATGATGTCCAGCGACAAATACGGCATCAATCCACTAAGGCTTCGTCATCGATCGCTCTATCCACTGTCTCTCACAATGTACTCAGGCCAGTGCCACGTGTGACCCCTGGTCTTTCGAGATGGAAGCAATAGCCACGTTTGTCCATCCCAGCCGTCATCTTCTACCTTGTCTGATGGCTTCTCACAGTCCGCCATGCCCACCTCCTCCGATCCCTTCGATATCGACGACGACCTTTTCGCCAACCCCGACGCGCTCGACTCTCTTGAAGCGCACGCTCTCCAATCCACCCAAACCCCCGCCCCCGCCCCGAATCCCGGTCCATCTCAACCCCGCAAACGTACCACGCAACCCTACCACCACCAGATCGCCCGTCCATCGCAGACCTTCTCAGGCCGGAAAGAGCCTGCACCACTCAATACCGAGCCTCGAGCGGGGAATAGCGGGTTCGGATGGGAGTTTGGCGGAAAGAGGTCGATTGATGGGAATGTCGAGAGGCATATAGCGGCTATTGGGGAGAGGGCGGCGTATTGGAGTCATGGGAAAGAACGTCGAGAGGAAGAGGAGTATCCGGATGTGGTGGTTGGGAAGAATGGGAAGTATGAGTTTGGGCAGGACATGGAGGATGAGGGAGAGGAGGTGGTGGATAATCATGCGAGGATGGGGATGGGGTTGGGGACGAGTCAGAGTCAGGTCAGGGATCCGAGAGGCGCCGCGGCGAGGAGGGAGGCGATTGCTGCTGCTTCGGCTTCGGCTGGACAGACCACAACGATATTTGTACGACCGCCTTTGTCGAGGTCGAACTCGGCGTCCTCGTCGACAAATATCACTCGACAGGCGGCAGCGGGTCCTAGCAATCCGCCTCCTCCACCACAGCCGCCCCAGAAGTTCGCTCAACGCTCTCTGTCCCGCTCCGTTTCGGCTGGATCTCATCCGGTTTCTCGTCCGCCTTCTCGCATCAACCCTCTCCCGCCTATCGCCTCGCAATCCTCGCAGTCTTCCCAAGGCTCCGCAACACGACGTGTAGCCATCGAGCTGGAAGAGGAACGGCGGAAGCGAGAGGCGACTGAAGCACAGCTTAAAGCCCTGCAGAACCAGCTTCTGGTCGAGAAGAACCGGATCCAGGAGAGTCGGAAAGAAAGGGAGACCGAGAGCTTAGGAGACGATCCGGAGAATTGGATGAAGGAGCTGCAAGCGGAACTATATAAGGCAAAAGGAGAGGCTGAGACGATGCGGCGGGCTCAGAAAGATGTGAGTTTCGGAAGATGACAGTGGTAGACTGGTTCTGATGGGTGGGTAGGAGCAGGCTCGACTCGCGGCGGAAGCCGACAAGCTGCGAGCGAGGATCAGTAATATGGAGGTCGAATTGCAGGCACGGAAAAGGGATTCGGCGAGGGTAGTGGAGAGTGTCAAGACGCAGGCAATCTTTAACGTCCGTCCTCAGCACAGTCACTGGTCGTGAGCTGATGAGAGTGGCACTGGCAGAACCATGCGGTCCACAACTCGGCAGCTCGAGCTCGAGCATCCTCTCAGCGCCCAGGACCATCATCACAAGCCCGACCCGCTCCGACACCGATGCGGAACGGCTCGCCTCAGGGAAAGGGTGTGTTTGGGGATGGCGAGGGTATGCTGACTAGAAGCGTCAAGGGGAAAGGTGGGTTTCGCAATCGCTTTCGACCGCGCTGAGCAGGATTTAGGCAAAGAGGTCCCTCCCGCACTAAAATTCAATCACCTCAACAATGCGTTCCAGACGCCAATTACCGTTTCGCGGGTCAAGCGGGCTCGGACAGAGGCGATGTCACCAGCACGATCTCCCGGACCATCGCCGACCAAGGCGGGGGTACAGGCCGCTCCGCGGAGCTGGCCTGTCGCGGAGGTCTTCGAGGAACCGGTGGAAGGGGTTATGGATGTCCAGTGGTTTCCTGGTCTGGAGGGGGATGAGGTGATGCCGCTCGAGGAGGTAGAGGAGGTTGATCATAAAGCGGAGGTACGCCTTCATACACCTTGAAGGGCGATTGCTGACGAGCAATCTGTGTTGGCAGCTACTATATCACCTGTTCAACCACGTCCCGCTATCACCCCTGCAATACGCGCTAGACCCACAGTTGGTAGCGCAACCCACGATATACCGGATGCTCAACTACAGACCACCGCCACATCTCGATGCGACGAGCTCGTATGCCAAGGCATGTGGAGACCTCTTACGAGCATTCGGAGATGCCGATCTGGGATACGAGGGTTTGTCAGACATTCTCGCTCGGACCGGGATTACTTTGCTCGAAATTCTCGTTCCCTCGTTAGCTCAGGTTGAGGCGATCACTCCATCCGACGTGACTAACATCGAAATTGCTCTGCGCGTAGCTGATGATTTGCAGGTCGCCGCGCTCATCAACGTCCTCACCCTCCTCTCGACTGCTGCGTGGCTCTTCCCACCCCTGATCATCCCATTCACCAACCTCGATCTCGACATCGGCGGCCTCCTCAAGTTTACCGTCAACCGCGTCTTTGCAGACCAAGCAACCCTCGAGCGCTTGAAGGAGAAGATCTCGATGCCGGACTGGCCCAGGGAACTAGCGGAGCGAGTGGCGGATCTCGCAGGGGCGATCTGCTGGTTCGGGGATGGCTCGCTCTGGTTCGTGATGCCGGTTGTATTCAGGAGAGGATGGTTAGGTTGACGGGTTGACAGGAAAGGGGACGGGCTGGTCGACCTCATCCTTGGGCTTACGGCGACTCACCTCGATGTGCGGACTGTCAGGAAAGGGATGGAAGTGGCTTGGAGCGCTGCTTGCTGTACATTCTCCCAGCTACGAGATTTGAGATACCGCTGAGAATGGTTTCGCAGACAAATCAAACTTCCGGGCCGTACTCGGTTCATCCGAGAGGTGGCCGGGTGATCAACCGGTTCTGGAGAGGATCGGGCGGTATCTCATCAGCCCGCACCCCGGAGCAGATGAGAAGGAGGTGCGAGCGACCCTCCATGAGCGACACCAAAGCTGATGAAACCCTTCCTTGGTGTTCACTTCAGACGCTACGGCATACCACCACCCTAATCCGCGCCATCTCAATGCTCTCGATAGCCAGCCCCGAAGCCGTCATCCTGGTGGCCGAGCGCTCGCTGGTTGTACCTGCCCTCATCTTGGTGCTACAGCGGGAAAGTACGAAGGTTTGGGGTGTGCATGCGGATCTGGAGGATCCTGTTTCGTATGTCGAGCCTTCTCATCGTTGCCCTCCTTCTTCTTTCCCTCTGTTTAAATTTTCACTTCCTTCCCCATATTCTCTTACTTCGAGCTCGACGGCCGCATCAAATTTCGCTGACTCGACGGCCGCATCAAATTTCGCTGACTCGAGATCAGCGCACTAAACATCGCTGACTCGAGATCAGCGCATTAAACATCATCCACCCTGCCCTCGCCCTTCTCCACCACCTCGTCTACCCCATGCCCCTCTCCAAGATATCCACTGCCTCCAGCCAAACCGCAAAGCAGCTAGGTCCGGATCCCGAACCCGACCCGATCGACGGCATCAATCTAGCCGCCCGACTGCAGTCCGCGACGATGCAGAAGGAGTTCAACGGCCTAGCTCACGTCTTTGTGAGCTGCCTCGGGGCTATGGCTTATGCGCATCCCGACTTGGCACCAGAGGTGGAGAAGGAGAGTGGGCGGTGGGGTGGAGGGGATATCACGAGTCTACAGTGTGAGTTACAGCTCAATGTGCTGCCGCGTGGGAATCATTGAGGTGGGATTTTGGATGTGGCTGATGTGTTATGTCTGGGTAGATCTGGCGCAGGATCTATTGGAGAGTGTCGTAGAGGGACCGGAGGGAGACGCGATCTTTGAGATATACGAGGAGGTCGAGGAGCCGCTCGCCGAGGCTGCTACAGGGAAAGGAAAGGGAAGAGGACAGGGAAAGGCGGATGCAGGGGCCGAGGTGGCTGATGAGGATATGCTGGAGGCGATGGCCATGGAGATTGGGGATGATTTTATGGAATGATCGAGTACGAGTATCCGCCATGGTGGATGGGGCCTCTTAGCCCATGGCCCAACAGCTCACTGATTGACGCCGGAGGTGATTATCGCAGCCCTGTCAAAGCCAAGTCGAGACTGATTCAGTGCTGACTGATGCCGCATGCTGGACTGAGTCGGTGCTGGCTGATGTTGCATGCTGTGACCTGAGTATTCCGGAATGAGGTACGCTCCGCGTATCCTGTTATCCACACCGCAGCCGCACTAGGTGACGTATCCAAATTCCCACGACTGTGGAGACCATCCTGATCGACATCGACGATGATCCACCAGCTTCCCTCCCCCCGTTCTCTTTGCCTCGAGATGACGCAAATACTCACCTTGCCCAACAGTCAGCTCGATTCCAGTGACAGAGGTCTGGATCAGTGGTAGAGGTCTAGATTCGTATAGCGTGATATGGCCTAATCGTTTCGGCCGCATACGGATATCGACCTCTACCTCCTTTTGGAACTGTCACAAGCTGCACACAACCTCGTAATCGCCATGGGACAGAATCGGTGACTGGCTAGCTGCAGCTTCAGCTAGAGCCGTGAAGGTCTCATCGAGGATGGCGGGATCCAATGTTGTCAATATTATCCTCTACACCTCACGATGGTTATCTCTGTTTATAACCGCTAAAGATACAAAATCGCCCATCCCGTCTGGCGCCAAACGCTCCTTCTCCGCTCCTCTGCCCTCCCCCTGACTCTTTTGACTGAAAAACTGCGCAGCCCTGGCAAGCGCGCTCTTCCCCTCAAACCCGCCTCCTCTAGGTCGACCGTCTCCCTCCAGCCTATATTGGTTCGACCCCGTAACCCCCCTACCTTCTTCCCCGTTCTCTCCTTTCTCCCTCGGGTTCAGGCCTCAACGATCTCGGTTCCGGCGGGGCGTTGTTCGGATATCGTCCTGGAAACGGTGGCTGTCCTGGGCCGGGGAAGCCGCCGATCCATTGCTGTTGCTGCATCGGTCCCTGGCCTTGCATCGGTAAAGATCCTCGACGATTTTGTTGTGGTTGTTGAGCTTGTTGAGATTGGGGAGCTTCGGCCATAGCTGCCCACCGAGGATCGGGTCTGAGTCCAGGAGGCATCATCTGCGCAGGCGACGATCGGGCTTGGTTAGCTGCGGCTTGAGCTCGGGGAGACTGGTATTGCGAGTTTCGGAACATCGCAGGGAACGTTGGACCTGCTGGAGCGGAGTGGGGGGAGATGATATGCTGTCGTGAGGAGTGGAAGCCGGCTGGAGACTGTTCGACTCTTCTCCCGTGGGACGAGGCTGATTGATGTAGCTGTTCGATCCGCTGCTGGGGCTGCTTCATGACTTGTGATGGGACTTGTTGCAGGACCTGCGGTTGGAGTTGCGGTGGTGGGTGCGGATATGGCGCTACCATCTGTTGATGCGGTGCCATGCCTAGTTGAGACTGCGATGGGACTCCACCCATCTGTTCCGGATGCATTGGGACCGGCATGTACCCGGGCATCGGTCTCGGCATCATCGCAGGTATCGGCATCGGCACCACGGGTGGGAACGAAGCACCTCGGATCATGGCGTTGACTTGGAAGCGATGTTGACGCCGGATGGCGCGGTACCATATTGATTGGAAGGTGGAGTGATTGTGGCCATAGCAGCACGAAAAGACCAGTATCGTAAAGAATAGTAGTGTACCGATCACTGATGAGCATGAGCTCGGAGGGACTAGGTAGAATAGTTCACGCACGGATCCCGGCGAGCTTCCCATTGGCTTGACCTGACCCGCTGGCAGAGCTGACGTTCAGCGCGTTGACCGAGTTGGGCTTGCCTGCTATGCCGACAAGCTGGAGAGCATCCGAGTAATACAGAACCCTAATACCTGCAATCAGCCTAGAACCTGAGCTTGGGAGAGACTGACGAGTAGACACCGGACATGAAAGGCGTTCCTAGCCTGATTGCCCCCAATCGCTCCGCGGTACTCCCGTTCTGCCATGCGACAACGGCTCCCCAGCATGTCTGTCCCGCGCGGTCTCTCGGCTGGACGAGCTGGGATGATGCGACGTTATACTGGTACTTCGATATCGTGATTGTCATGGTGACATTGGTATTGCACGGCAAATTCTGCGAACTTACATCAGCCTTGTTGCATCGCAGGGGACATAGTAGCTGACCCAGCGGGTAGTATCGACGAGATCACGACTGGCGCCTGGTACCGCAGCGAACAGGGACTCGGCGACATTGGTCGGAACGTAGATCGCATCGAATCCTGGATCAAGCGAACCCTATCCTCATCAGCCTCGTTTGACCGAACGGACCTACAAATTCTGCGGATGTATCGACGACCGTGTTTCCCACTCGAATGCGGTCCACCGGGATACCCCAAGACCCTGCGACTGTCGTATTAGTGTTGAGCCAATTGCTGATTACCTTCTCATTAGTCCCAAATTCGTGAATTGCTCGCCTCAACCTACAAGTTGCCCTCGTATGCCCCGGCCGGTGCTCCACCCCAATGTATCGTTCCAGCCTGACTCCCGCCGACATTCGAGTAGTTCGCAATATCGAACCCGATAGTGAAGTTTGTCAGACTACTTGGGGCGCCTGAACCTGTAACCCCAAGTACGGCGGGTATAATCGATTCGGCCTTGTTGACCTATATTCCCGGTCAACAAGCCCATGAGGCTTGCCGACTTGGCAGGACGAACCTGATATACCCCCAAGCCCCAGAACCCGGAAGTTCCCGTCGCTAGAGCGATTTTTGATGCCCCAGTTGCCGTACCACTGTTCTCCTGGACGGCAGTCAGAAGGGTGATAGGTCGCGCGGTGTTTGTATCTTGGCGGTCGTCGGTGAGGATTTCATCCGCGAAGTCGGCGGTCAGGGTGATGGTATCGAGGGCGCCTATTGGGTAGGTGGTTGTGTAGAGGAGAGCTTGTTGCGTTGCCTGTGCCAACGTCATCGTCAACAATGCCAAGGGATGCACAAGCAAGAGCTTACGGTCAAAGAAGACGAGTCAGCACTCGAGTACCTATACACCTGATCAGCGGTGTCACTGTTATGGCAGGAAGACGTACTCGGTGGCATCATCGGTACAACCATCACAAGAGTCCGAAGCCACCATGACGAAATCCAAGTTCGTCGCTGTCGTTCATCAGCGCTTACAAGGGCAGAATGGAGAACATGCCCACAAACGGTGAGATTGACATCCTGTGGTGGGGTGCCCACACCGACGACGAGGATGTTGGTCGCTGATCCGCGGTAGAGGGTGAGTGCGGTGTAGGAGCTACCGAGGCGGGAGGCGTCTGAAGCGGACTGTGCGGTCACCTGCCGAGCGAGAATGAGGAAGAGGAGAAAGGGATCAACGAAGAAAGGCATGATGCAGTGAGGTCGCGGGAGAAGAGGTTTGCCAGTCGACTTCACGAATTAGCTATTTCTATTCGACGGCGGTCTTCAGGATGTCTGATGCGGTCGAATGCAATTGTCGTCGAGTGCGGCGACGCATACTGAGGAGATCGCGCAATAGATGAGAACCTAAGAGTTTCCGTTCTTCAAAGGTCCTTCCCATCATCATCGACGCTTTGGGCCTTCCTTTCGATTCGCCAATGCATCGTGACTTCTTCCGAAGAGCAGCTTGCTCTCGAGGGTACAGTTCGCATAGGCAGGCAGAGAGGAAGAAGGTAGCGGAAGGACTTACCGCTCATATCCGCATGTTTCAGTGTACGGATCCATCAGCACGCAGGTGAAAGGACGGGTCGTCGAGGGATCATGTGTGAGTTGCCTTCATCTCCCTGTGTGTGTGTGTGTGTGTGTGTGTGTGTGTGTGTGTGTGTGTGTGTGTGTGTGTGTGTGTGTGTGTGTGTGTGTGGTGTGTGTGCCTCCATCGTGCGAGGTGTGAGTCTGTAGAGTTCAGGCGAAGGTCGAGCTTTGTCGGCGGAAGCCAAGCACACACAAAATGAAAAGTAATCTATGTCAGTACCGTACTCATCACTGGTGCCGTCTAAATTCCCGGATACAAGATATAAGTTATCTTCCCGTTCTGAAAAGTTTGAACGGGATACCCCGAAGCGGTCACGTGGCCGGCATCCCGGCCTATCGGGGTCCAATTTCATTTGTCCTCAGACCCCCATCTTGCAAATAACAGACTAAGGACCGTGATCGGATATCGAACAACTTAGTCTTCGAGCTCACGGTCTGTCGGCACCAGAAGTCTATGCTTTTCCGCGTTGCTGCTCCTTATTCCGAGCATCGCCTTGTCCGGACTGAGGGCGAGGATACTCGAGAGATAACCTCTTCGTCCGATCTCTTGCTCCTTCCTTTCAATTGGCACGATCTTGCTTGGTAAAGACCAGTCGACCATGAAATATCTCACACCCGTTTTGACGGCTCTGATTGCCTTTGCCGTGTACATTTTCATCCGTATCAAGCGGTACGCACAGAGTTCCACCCAAAAGCAGAACCATTCGTTGAACGGGTTCCTTCAGAGATCCTTACGGCTCGCTTCCTCTGATCGGACACTTGCGCCACTCGATGGGGTGCCCGATCAATCACTTTTTGAGTGCTCGGAAATTCCCGCGCGAAAGATGGGGCAACGTGGAGAGTCGATGTCCCGTTGGTTATGAAGGCGTGGTACGTCGATCCCGCCTGAGTTCAAACATACCCGGGGGAACTATCACAGTCTGACGGGAAGGCTAGGTGTCTCAAGTTTGTTCTGAACTCGAAGGATTTTGCCAAATCTGCGTTCTCTGTGGAGCGTACGAAGGATTTGCATGGTGACTCTCACCATCTCTCTCGTCGTTCCCTATCGGATGGTCACGCTTCTCCTCGATCTCAAGCCCGGATTCGACCTCGTGCCAAACGTCCTTGCCAGGTACAGGATGGTCGAGTGATATCCCCATGTGGCGGGTGACCCGACAACCCGCATTAATCTTCAGCTCGCCGATACGCTTTCCAACTTCGTAACGATCACCATCCCTCATAATCTGCCCGTCTTGAATCAATCTCTCGATGCAGCCCGTCTCGAGTCAACCTCTTGATGCAGCGGCGGAGCATGACGGAATCATCGACTTTGGACGATTGTCCCGTCGATTCACCTTGGCTCTGTTCGGCGAGTTGGCGTTCGGTGTCAGTTCGGTTTCCATCGCATCTGAGACACCGCTCATCTCACGGTATAGGTGGAGGTCGATCGATTGTCGTCGGATTTCTCCCACGCTTTTGATGAGGCTGTCCGGATCCTGAACTATCGATTCAACATCCCGGCGTATTGGTTTTGAGCGGATCTTGCCGTACGCTCGGAATCTTCATGCGCATATTGATCTAGTCCATCGTACGGGCCACGACTTGGTGAAGGAAGGACTGGAGCGATTCAGCCAGGAGGAGCTCGGGGAGAAAGATGTCTCGACCGAAAGAGACCTAATTCTGCGCTAAATCAAGCGGGCTGATGTCGACCAAATTCTGAACGAGGATGATTTGGTGCACGTCTGTTGGTGCACGTCTGAACCTCATCTTAGCCGGTGAGTGTTTTGTCGTAGAGACTGGACTGAAAGCCAGGTCGTGACACGACGGCCGATGTCAGGACATGGACACTCTACCCGATCCTCCGAAATCCGTCACATCACAAACGTATCCTCGCCGAAATCGAATCCCTTCCGGCCGGAGTGCCCAATATCGAACTCGCCCACAACCTGCCATTCCTCGAAGCGACGATCTTCGAATGCCTTCGCCTCTACCCCCCCGTCCCTCGTGAGATGCTTCAATCCACCTCCCGCGAAGACCTCGCTTTGCCAGACGGTACGATCGTCCGAGATGGGTACGTCATATTGTGGTCTCCTTGGGTGTCGGCTCGCCTGCCCACCATTCTCGGCGACGATGTCGAGTCGTTCCGACCCGAGAGATGGATGGAGAGGTGTTTTAGCAAGCCGAATGCTTTACGCGTCCCCTATATTCCATGACGGACCAAAGCGCTGCGTGGGTCAGCAGATGGCAAATGGAGCTGGTGGTTGTGTTCAAGGAGTTACTGCAGCGGTACGCTTTTGAGATGGGCTGGGATGGAGGTGAGAGGCGGATGGCAAGGTCTACGATCAATCCAATGGAGGGTGGACTTCCTGTCAATGTCAGGGTACGTAGGCGATAGTCAGTGACGCTCAATCCTTGGCACGATGTTCATATCATCTCTTCCCACCTACGATCACGCGATGGAAGTATGCGACTATGCGAGTTCTCCGCCGGTCGTCCATGATCAATGGAAGGTCTTCCGTCTAGCGAGTCCACCGAGTCGCATTGCGTGACTCCGAAATCCCGCTTCGACGATAAAACAGACGGCAGAGGCAAGATCCAGCACACTGAGTATTGCTTTTGCCACACGGTCACTTCTCCGCTAGATAGAGTCCCTCTGCGTCATAAACAGCTCCCGCTCTCATGGCTGCCTTCTGCCCGCATCGTCCCATCATGTGCGGGATCGGCCGAGCTAACGAGGTGGCGGAGCCGAATGGGGCGGTGGTGGTCGATTCCCGTTCGAGGGAGGGGTCCCTGCGTTCGGTGGTGGAGGTCTTCCGGCAGTTGAATAGGCCGAGAGAGGTTGAGGATCTGGTCCGTCACCCATCGGCATCTCCCATTCTACGTGATCGACCGTCGACGATCGCGAGTGAACGAAGCGCAGGGGGAGGAGGGGAGAGGAAGGGAGAGCGACGTGGAATCGAATGAAGGTATATCGCGGTGGGAAGTGAATTGAATGACGGCGAAAATGCGTATCCTGGTTCAGCGATGGACGAAGCACGTTGACTACTGGCCTCACGACATGTTCCGCATATCCAGATTCGGTGCTTTGTGAATGGGATCAGGGGGATCCAGAAGAACTCGAACCACGTCCGTGAATTGGCGCCGACGACTTTGGCTGCAGTCCGTTCGAGTCACGAGTCAGGGTAGGATAGGGATAAGGAGACGACCGGATGTCGGGTCACGGTAAGGCGAATTCGACCATGGGGAGTACAGAGGAGTAAGAAAGTAGGCGACCTCGTTCAGCATGCGTTCTCGAGAGCTGACGCGTGGATGGTCTCACCGTTGTTACATCTTGGACACATCCGTCCGGGTTCGGGTGCATCTTGCTTGATCTACCGCATAGTCAATATTGACGACTGGCGCGTGCAATGAAATGAAGGACTTTGGTCGGGAAACCACCTGAACGAGAGGATTGTCAGCAAAGGAGTAGCGACGAGTCAAAGTCGTTCGAGTGAGGCCTGGGATGATGGCTCACAAATCAGAGGAATACACACTGCGTAGCTGATCAGCCTGTCGTAATTGACGATCCAAAAAGGGGCGAGACTCACTGACAAGGTCAGATCAAGGATCGGGATCACTCGCCGAATGAAGGTTCACCCAAGCTCGTGTTTGGTGAAAAAGAAGAGACAGCTTCACGGCGAAGGAAAAGCGCGGAAGCGGGTTCTCATTGAGGGGTCCCCGCATTTCCGATCGACGGTGGTGGCGGATTGGGGTTTTGGCTCTGTCTGTCCCCCGACGAGAAAATCGTTGGACGACTGGCTTTCTACAAGCATTCTTGCTTGATGCAAGACGTCTCTGATCCTTGTGGACCGCTGTTTCCTGTGAAGGAAGGTGACATGGAATCCTTGAACGCCTCGAATCGGTCCAGAACACTGTCAATCGCCCTCGGTATCCTCGTTTCTCGATCCTCACGCCTTTCACTGCCTCACTTTTGATTTGATTCCACGAAAATCCCTCAAAACGTGTGAAGCTGTGCTGTGCTGGTGGCCGGGGTACATCAACGCCCGACTACTCCCCCCTTCAAGATGTTAATGACTCTACTCACGAATCCAGCACCGCTGTACGAGCTTGGGTCAACCATTGTGCGTCCCCTATTTTCCTGACTCGCGCTCGTCACCCTCCTCGTGACTCTCGCCATCCCCCTCCTAACAACATGCCCCGCAAGCTTGGTATGCGAATCGGTATGTCCCCCTCCTCCTCCCCATACCCATTCTTCTCCTCGTCGGTCACATCCTGACCGCCGATCCAGCTTTACTCGCTGAGCGGTCATCCGACAGCGGGTTTGCCGAACGAGCAGCAGGTACCGGCAGCGGCAGCAAAGGCGGGAACTCCAGTTCCGCTTCCAGTTCCGGTTCCTCCGGCAGCAAAAGCGGCAGCTCCAGCTCCTCCGGCTCCTCCGGGAAATCCAGCTCCGGTACCAGTTCCAGCTCGAGCTCAAGTGGGAAGACTGGTACTGGGGTGAACACGGGGTGAACAACGGGGTGAACAACGGGGTGAACAACGGGGTGAACAACGGGGTGAACAACGGGGTGAACAACGGGGCGGACGATGGGAGTGCCACGAATGACGGGGATGACAAACCCGGGAGCATGGACACCGGGACTGGGACCGGGAGTGACACCGGAAACAAGGGGACGGGAACCACTGCGAAGTCGGGGACTCCGAATACTGGGAGTGACGCGAGTGCTGCTAGTACGACCACGGGGACGACGAGTCATGGGAGTGTGTCGACGAGCACGAGTACGGGGACGTTCGCTCCTGCTGAGGCGACTTGTGAGTTTTGCACTTCAGTTTGCAATGGTGACTGATGACAGCGGTTAATCCAAAAGAGCGGGGCGAGGCGTGTGGAGGTCGGTGGACCCTGATGATGTAGGGTGTGGTGGTGATGGTGTTGGCATCTAAAGACGTTTCATATCAGTAGCAGAAAGCGGAAATAAGTGGGTGCGGTTTTGTTGGTTCTGGCATGTTGTGTTTTGTATTGGCAGTAACATAGCGAGAGTTGTATCCTATTGGGATTGTATCCTATGGAGGTTGTATATACTGAGCAGCTGTTGTAAATAACGATCGTCATTATGCTTCTCCCTTTGCTGCGCTGGAGTCTTTGTTGTCATCGTGCAGTCGTCCGAGATCTGCAGATTATTCAATCACTGGTTTGAATGGCAAAATCGGGACATGCCTATCGTCCGAGTTGTCTCTACAAGCCAGATTGAGCCCGTACAAG
>JAABUK010005422.1_pt1 | contig 19870 bp, 21 predicted proteins | sample 5559141 | NCBI WGS metagenome assembly JAABUK01 (sample SAMN10711869, study PRJNA513367) | rock metagenome | isolation source: Antarctica rocks | place: Antarctica: Victoria Land, Pudding Butte nord | collected 2016-01-03 | reverse complement strand
TGTCTCTCCTCCCCCCACCCTCCCTGCCTGAGCTCTATTCGGCCTCAACCCATGTCTGCACTGGTTCTGCAGGCTCACCTATGATTGTGCAACAGGAGACCCGCCAGCAGCACAATGGCAGACCAAAGGGCTCCACCTCACCTGCCCAAGACAGCACCCTGTCTGCATCTTCCCAGTGTCCCGGTGTTCAAGTCTCAAACATGACATTGGACTTCAGCACAGGCGTTGTTGCAACAGTCACATCAACCCAAGACTTCTTGTGTCAATGTAGTTGTCGTGATGTCTAGTGTTGATGTCAATGTTGCAACTGCGCCTGTGCTGATGGCCAATGTCATGTTTGAGACTTGAACATCAGAACATTGGCAAGATGCGGGTATGGTGCTGTCTTGGGCAGGTGAGGTGGAGCCTGCTGATATGCTCTGGTGCTGAAGGCAGGGGCACCTTGTGCACATTCATAGGTGAGCCTGTAGAATCAGTGCAGACATGGGGTGAGGTCAAGTAGAGCTGGGATGCAGAACAATGGGATTTTGAACTAAGAGCCAGGGGATGTGGATATTGCCCCAGGGGGGGAGGAGGGGGTTGGAACAATAAGCCAGGAAGTCATGATGATAAGAGTGTTACAGACAAAGGACGCCTTGTTTGTATACACAAATGAGCTCAAGAAGGCAAGACTTGATATGCCAATAATGGTGACAATAAGGGCAACGACAGCAAGGCATGCACTTGTCTCAGCATGTTACATCATGGCAAACAGTCGACATGAGTACTCATGCATGCTTACATGACCACCCAAAGTATCATCGTGAGTGAAAGTGAGAATTACTTGAACAAGACACGGCATGGCAGAACTGCATAGCGCTGGTGAATCTGCCCCTGTGGTACAGACTTGGCCCCTGGGGTAATGTACTTGCTCCAGGATGGTGGCAGAAGTGTTGCTGCATCTTGAAGCCACTGAGTTTGCAGACAGCCTGCCAATAGAAGTGGCCAAGCTTGCAGTCTAAGTCGAGTAGAAAACAGGCTAATGCAGATGCTGGTAAAGACTAGGCTGGACATGCTGGGTGGTTGCTGGTGAGGGGTGGCTCTAGCGCTGTTATGGGGTGCCATGAAGACCTTCACAAGCTGTTTATGCTGCACAGTTTCCTCCAGACACAAGGCCAGTGAGCAACATAAACTACTTGTGCCTGTCTGATGATGCTGTCTACGCCAGCAAACTTGAGCGCGCTGATTGCATACTCGCTTGGCGCAGGAATAGTTGCTGCACTCTGAGGCTGAGGCTGGCCAGGTAGATGCCAATCTGGTCAGAACGTAGACAAAGTGAAAAGACAGCCCTTGCTGGAGCCGTTATGTGTTGAGGACTCTGGGACTGGAGGCTGTCTGAAGCACTCAACCTGGTGATGGCAAACACAGCAGGGGCCATCTTCAGCAAGCCTGAGTGATTGTTACTTTACTAAGTATGAGGTACGCCTTATCCAACCAAAATGCGGAGACATGTGCATGGACAAAGCCTGCTGCTGCTCGTCATGCAACACATCAATAATTCATGGTCAACCCTGAAAGCTGTGTCATGCACATGCAATATTGACACCACATGGTGCGCGCGTGCGACACCAAAAGGACGCGCGATTGCGTTTTTAACATCCACAGGAGCGCTAATATGTCCACCAACAGCTAGTGTTGTCGCGCTGTTGCCAGTCGTTGGATGTGGTTCGCTCCCAAGCTGCCTATTACATGACACGGAGTGCGTAGGATTTTTGTACATGTATAATTACCGAGGGTCTTCTCGCCTTCTTCAGCAGGTGAAAGTCAGGGTGGAATTCATTGTTGAAGCGCGTTCAACACATCGGGCAACCAGCAAGCTCACAGTCTTCATCTGCTCGCTTACAGTTTGCTCCACGGCGCCTGCAATCATGGGCAGCGCCGTTTGGGTTGTGCTGACGGTAGCAACTGCTTTTCTGATGACTCTCTACTGGACAGAGCACTTTGACCTTGGGGCGTTAGAAGTGCTGGTTGCTTTATTGACAAGTGAGTATTCACTGTATCTTTGTGCATCCAGGGCTGGCAATGCCACTGGTCAAGACATCGTGTACCCTGACTTACTGCGACTTTCTATGCTGCAGTATCTTTTGTGGCTTTCGTTTGCACAATCTCCTTCACCGCTGTCTGGCTGAAGGTTGGCAAACCGGTCTTTGGCACACCTGCTCGGTGGCGGTTGACCACCTGGCTGGCGTGGTTTGTCGTTGTGCCGATGCTCTGCTTGGCTTTTGTCCTTAATAGTCAGCACCACTCTCTTGGCAACCTCCTGGACGACCATTCTTTCGTCATCCCGCCTGAGTGGAGTGTCCGGGAGCCTATTCTCCTTGCCCGCGTGGAGACTCACTCGCCTCTCACGCCGTGGCTTGGTGCTGGCTTTCGCGAGGTCCGCCTGACGACTTCTTGGCGTTGTCTCCGGGTCCCTTGTACACACCCCAGGCAGACAGCAGCAGCACCCAGCAGCAAGACGCAATGGACCTTGCCCCGACCATCGTCAGCTCAGCCTGGAAGAAGCTGTCTCCAGTGTTTGCTAGCCTGCTTGGCTCAGTGGACAGTGAATATGGCTTGCCATCAGCTGTCTTCACCGCACAGGGAATCACTGCCTGTTCTGACCACCCTGAATGCAACAAGGCAGACCGTTCTGCCGAAGAGCACAGGGTCTGCAGCTTAACGCTACTTAGCTCTCTCTTTACTTTCGAGCCCAGTCTGGACGTGTTCAACAAGAACACTGTCCACACGGTGATGTGTGCACCATCGGAGCAGATCCTGGTGTGCTTGTCAAGTCTGCACTTTGTTTCAGCGCAGTTAAGGCTGCAGCAAGAGGCTTATGCCTCAGGCCTGGCCGAACTTGCTTTCCATGGCTTGAACACCAGCATCAGGCGAGCGCAGGCTTCCTACGCAGCCAACTGCCTCTTGCAGAGACGCTCAGCTTCTCTGGTGACTAGCATTGTTCAGGCTCCTCTGAGTTTGTCTACTCCACACCAGACCTCGACGCCTGAGCAGTGGTTCTGGACTCACCGCAGTTCGTACTTGCACCAAGCCCAAGTGCCAAGGGCCTCTGCTGACTTCTTGTGGTCCCAGACCACAGAACTTGCCTCAACTGCCCTGTCAGCCCAAACCACTGTGCTGAGGGCTTTTCATGCCAAGACCTATGCCATATACGAAGATAGCATCACTGTGGCACAGAGCACCAGGGACACTGCTGACCTCAGTTCAAGTAAGGGCTGATTTTGCAAAATGCAAGTTGTATGCCATCACTCAGCCATTTGACATGTGCTGTCTGTGATTCACCACCCGTCTGCTGAATAGACCTGACTCAAAATGGCAGCTTATGCTGCAGGTTCATCATACCTGGGAAGCACCCCTTGCTGCTGCAGCACTACATGGCTGGTCCGTACTAGCCTGAAACGTTAATTGGTTTGTGCAGGTGTCTACTTTGATAAAATCAAGCCTGTCCCTTACAGCACAGCAACAGCTGTGCCAGTTCCAATGCGCCCGCGCCCTTCCCTTGCCATGCCAGTTCTGGATATCATCAAGCAGACTTCGACACCCTTGGTCCAGAAACCTTACAAGTTCTCCAACACCACATGTAGTGGTGCGACTTCTGTGTCCCTGTTCCACATGTATAGTTGAGTTTGTAAGATCAGTGCAGATTTGAGACTGCATCTTCCTTGGGAGTGAGTGAGTGAGTGACTGAGTGGGCGGGTGATTTTTGTGCATGTGTCGATCACAACATTTGACACTCAGACAGACTGCGTAGCTGCAACGGCTATAAACTGACACATGGGATCATCCTGTGGTCACAATGCAGCTATCGAGTATGTCTTCTTTTGAAACGTCACACCGTGCAAAGTTGTTGCAAAGCGCAAGTTTGATAGCATATCTATCTTGTCATGTTGTGCTTTTAGGGTTTGCCTTTGAGGTCGCTGGACGTTTCATGGTTTTCCTTCCTCTGCAGCATTGCATTGCCATTGTCTCTGGCTGATTGTCCAAGCTCTACCCAGTCTCACTTTGCCTCTGCACTGACTCTTGCAGGTGTACCAACAACTGTGCAACTGGGGCCTCGCCATCAGCACAATGGCACACCAAAAGGCTCCACTCCAAGGAACACTATTGTTAACCACATTTCCTGGGTTTTCACTTCAGCCATCTCAGGCTTTGGTGTCAACGTCATCATTGCAGCTCTGCCTACTGTGGAGCTCTGCATGAACAAAGGTGAGTGACTTTTGAAAGCTGTTCATGACAAGTCATGCTGATTTTGCACTCAATGATGTAACAACTGTCTGGGTTTTGCTTGTTGGTCCTTGTAGCTTTGACAGTGTTTCATAGGCTAGGCTCCGTAAACCAGGTATTTCCCAAACTCATCTGCAAGTGTAAGTACATGCAATGTCAGCATCCAGTCACCATGCAGTCATGTCATGTTGATGTGCTTTGCTACATTGATCATTCACTTGAGTTTTCAGACCAGACAGATGTGTTTTGTACTCAGCTTGACCTTTTGCACTGCAGACGCATCAACAGAAGTGCATGGATTTGCCTGCCACCAGCACTGTGGCATACCAAGGGCAACCAAGCTCCTTGACAGCAGCTGGTGCACAGGCATCGTTCTGCTGACAGTTTATAATGTTTCTGATTCGTGGGCTGGCAGCTTCCTCGCTGGACCTGAGGCTAACCTCACACTCTTACTTGCTGCTCCATTTACTTCAGAAGGTGAGACCTCTCAGCTCATGTTAGTTGTCTGTTGGATGCTGCCTGTGCAGCTGCAAGCCAGTATCATCAGGCTTGTGAGTTGATGTTTTTTTTTGGCAGTGTGTATCTGCTTTGCAATGAGTCTCAACAAGCAGTGGGTTGTTGACTTGGGTGGGCTTGTTGACACCTGCAATTGCTGAAGAGTCTGCACACATGAGCACTGCTGCAGTCTGCATGGCTGCTTGTTATGCACAGCATGGACATAGGTGCAGGGGACTTCATAAGACCCTCTGACTGTTATGCAGGCTTCCAAGAAACACATGTGCCAGGACTGACCAGCCACATGCACAGTGGCGCACCACTGGCAGTCCACCCAAACCACACCTTGACTATGCTCTTGCGTCTGCCTGACGCCACGCCTCGCAACATGACAATAACTAAAGTCTTCAATGTGAAGAGAGCGCCCTTTGCCCTGGGCTCTCTTCCAACTGGTGAGCAACCATCACCCTTCCTTGCTGCCTGCTTGTGCCATGGCGTTGTGGCATTGTCTCCAGCATGTCTCCCCCTCCCAAAGCGTGCCATGCAGGTCATGTATGCTTGCAATGCATACAAGCACCCACCTTTCTCCTCATGCATATGTTGATTTGTTTTGTGAAATATGCGTGACTTGCAGGTATATACCTAACAGTGCAAGAGTTGATCTGCCACATGCACGGTGGTGCACCAAGGACAACTTCTTTTGCCATTTTGAACACCGCCCTAGGGAACTGCAACCAGATGATGATGCCTGACGTGGTCAACACGTTGGCAGCCCCCAATGGCACGTGCGGCATCCTATATGGTGAGTCACTTCACAGTTCTGGTCAGCTGCTTTGTTTTTTGTGTGTCTGATTGTTGTCTTTGTCTGCCCTTGCATTCAATATGAATTGGTATCTGCATAGGCAGGTGAGTGTTTGTGTGTATGTGTGCGCGCGCGCGTGTGTGTGTGTGTGTGTGTTTGCATGTGTACGCATGTGTACGCATGTGTGCCTGTGTGTCATGGCATGTTGATAGCTCTGCACATGAATGTGACCTGCCTGCGATGATGATCAAGGCTGTCTCCCTGCAGACTGCACTCATCTAATCATGCAAGTGGTGCTCAGCACCACAGCTGTGGCCCTTCACCCAGATGCGCTGCAGCAACATGCTTCGAAAAAAACACCAATTGCATTGCATCCCTTGCTGGAGGAAGATGCCACCAATCCTCTGTGGGTTACTGTGCTGTTCCTCAGCTTTAGCCTCCACATCATGTTGCTGGTTCTGCATAAGTCTGGTAAGCCGTATGTCCTTGCGCTTCAATCGCCTCTTTTGTGTCATTACTGCTGTGTTATATCACACATCATTGAGCAACAAGACATTGTTAGTCGTGGTGTGCTTAGCTCTGCCATGTGCATGCACACTCACCTGTACATAAGCAAGCAGAATGCATGGTCCACGCCTGAACTACCATATTTCAGATTCCGATGCAATGGCCACATGTGTCATCCTCGTTGAGCTAATGCAAAATGTGCCTACCTGACGCCAGAGAGAGACATCTGTTACTAATAATAGTAGTAATAACATTGATAATAACAACAACAACAATAATAATAATAATAAATCAAAATCAAAATCATACTGATAATGACAATGATAAATAATACTAATGATAATAATGCAAACGTTTTCCAGCTCATGATGAGCTAAGTACGTGCGGGGCAAACACACCTGTCGAATTGAATGAATGAACAGCTGAGTGTGTATCTGAGCCGACACTGTCATGCCCTCAATGCTGTCTTCCATGAGTACAGGCTGGAAGTAGTCAGCTGAAGCTAGAAAATCTGGTGTGCTGCATGTTGCGCAGTGTATTGGCGCATCTCTCACTATTTTGTCTTTGCGTTTCAGGTTGCATTTGCCGCATCCCAAGACCGAAGGTGGACTTGACAAATGGTGTCCACAGAGGGATGGAGATCGGCACCTGCTGCGGAGTCCTGACTGTAAGCCTGGCTGCATTGCTTTGCATGTAATTGTCAGCATGTATCCTGACAGTATGGACAAGTGTTGAGCATGCTGCCCATGGTGTGGTGGTGCATATTGCATGCCAGCTGCCTGATGAGTTGTGATGCAACTGACCCTTGGATTCCACTGATCACCATCAATAAACAAAACCTCTGCAGGTGTCTGATTGCTTGCCTGAAGCTGTTGCATGATAGCTGTGCTGATTCTGCATCAGCTGTGAGCCACTACATGCTGTGATGCAGATGATGTAGCTCACAGATACCCATACACATGTAAACCAGTACATGCTGTGATGCATATGCTGTAGCTCACACTCAGGCATATGGCAGTATCAGCGTATGTACAACAAGAGTAGTGATATCATGTTATGTTCATGATATATGTCATCAACATCACATGCACATGATACAGTACAGCCTCTTGTCCACAAGCATGCATGAGCATGGTTCAGAGCTGCCTGGATTCAATTTGTGTAATTAAATAACAGGTGCAAAAGTTTTGCATGATACATGGCTGTGCAGCTGCTGCAAAGGCATGTGTGAAGAGGTGCAACCTGGACCACTTGTTGTTCTGCTGCTACCTGTATGTTCCCTTCCTTGGCCAACCATACATTGCGCTGCACAGGGCCCTGCCAAGCTGCAGATCAAGGACAGTCTGGTCAAAGCAGCGCCTACTGTGAGTGATCACAACATCGCTGTGGATCCTCAAGATACCATCAAACCAAGGTCTTCTGATGAGTTCCACAGCGCCAATGCTGTGAGTGCAACAAGCAGTGGTGGTGCTGCAGCAGTCTTTACAGCCTCTGAGTGGTTGAGCTTGGACGACTCTATCGTGAGTTGATTTTGATGGCTGCTTATGCTTTGTTGGCGTGATGCTTTGTGTCCATTTGCTGTGTAGACTGCTTGCTTGCGCCAACCAGGATCACCACCATTGAACAAGCCTTGTATTGTTGCTGAATGTCTTGTGGCAGCTCATTCTGCGCAGCACCCAAGCCGCATACCTTGTGTGTGAGCTGTGCAGCTGTCACCACCATTTGCAACAGCCCACAACAGAGGTTCTTGACAAGACTGCATTGTTGACCTTGGCTCTATTGTGACAACGCTTGTACTCACTGTCCTCCTGATGTTATCTTTCAACAAGTATCACAGCATGGCAATGCTGAGAGATCAAATTTCTGACATCCGGTGTCCATTGTAGATGCAGAGACGGTTGCGGGCCGCACGGGAAAAGCAGCGCCAGGCAATGCATAGGGACTGGGCGCCAGCACCCTGGCTTGGGCTCTACCCTGACCCCCTCACAGGCACCTGGAGGCTGAGGCCAATGAGAATGAGAATGATGATGAGGCCCGACCTGCCTCGCAGGCTTGGTCTTACCTAGCTGATCAGACATGACATGACACCTAATAAGTATTTGACTTGCTATTATACTGTATATGTGAGTGATATGTTTGACATATATTGAGCAGAACAATAGAATAAGGTCTGCATTGCTGGTGTGCATCCTTTCATGCACACTGGACTTTCATAGAATACTTAATCATGACATTGTAATCTTATAGTCAGCAACCTCAAGCTGTAATGCGCTTAGTAAGACTGTTAATGACACATCCGCCATGTGTGATACGCAGACCACTGTTCGAAACTAGTCCGATTTTCAGACGTATTTTACGTTCAATTGAGCAGTGTTTTCCTTGAAAGCACTTTCAAAAGACCAAGTGCAGCAACCGGATCATGCTTCGGGCGTGCCATGGTATTGACAACCGTTTGCAATTTTAGTGCTGCAATCATATCATCATCAATTGCCATTCGCTTGAGACATTGCAATAACATGTAGCACTCAGGGCATTAGTCAAGTTGAACAGGCAAGCAGCCTGATGAACAATACACATCTGTAAGCTACTTTGCCACATGCTCGTGATCAAATTTGTGTGCACTTATATGTTGGCCTGTTACTTCAAAAACCAGAAGATCCTCACACAACAACCATCCATTCAGGCACACATGAAATAGAGACTCAGATTTAGTTCCCTGAATTAGTAAAATCCTGGTTTCCATACAATCAACACTCAGCGAACCAACTAGCCATCTCCTTGACAGCAACACACTACAGTCATCACTTGCAACCAAGCCGCCCAAGCTGCAGCGTGTGTTAGCTAGGTCCAGCTGTCTTCTTCTGGAAGTTTCGAATTTGGCCCGGCGTGCTTGTGCAGCAGCTGCTGCAGCTGTCCTTGGTGATGCTCCATCCCCTGCACATCCAGAACCAGCTGAGTCATATGAGGGGTGATGGCTTTTGTGATGTATCATGTCAAACGTTGTACTCATCATCACCATTGACTGAAGGCAGCTGCCAGCTCACATGTGTTCATGTGACACTATCCAGCAGGAAAGACTTCAATTGCAATGACTTGTCTGGGTTGTGCGACGTGGCTGAAGTGTCCAAGCGCACAGTAAGCTGTTGTTCTGAGGGTCACAACTACTCTGGTTGGAGTCTCAACGGTTGGCATGCTGGTGAGTTGCTGTGATGGGGGGGATGCAGAAGGGGGTATCAAGGGGTCCCCCAGGGCGGTAGGCACCTCCTGGGTGGGTACCCTGGTCCAGCCCCCCCCCTTTGACTGAACAGCTGGCTGATCCATTGTCTTGCTTGCTGCATGATCATTGTCGATTGCACAGCATCAAGACAGTCTCAGAACAGTAATGAGGCAGGAAAGTAGACATTGGGGAAAGGGCAGGAATGTGCTCACAACATGCATGTCAGGAGCAACTTGACTTACACTGCATGCACCTGATGCCTGTTGGCTGAACCCTCAGTTTTTTATCATCATGGCTATCACAGAAAGCAGGCTTGAACATGATCAGTGCAGCGAAACCCATTGCTTCTGTAAAGGAGGCACTCAGCAACAATGGCATGCATAATGGAGGCAGCGAAAGCAGCAAAAGCAAAAGCATTCACCCTGATCTGTACGCCAGCCTTTGTTGGCACTTCTTCTTCAGGCTCACGGCACATGGATGTGACCTGATATTAGGTAATCAACTTGGCTGGTGATTGAGGTGACCAAGCTGAGTCGTGCTCAGGCTGAGCCTGACTCAGTGCATCCTGATTTTGACTCTGGTAGCGAAGCTGAGCTTGAGTTTGAGTTGATTCTGGATGACTGGGTCCAGCTCAATCATCAGCATGCTGACTCTGTTTGAGAGATCCACATGCTGACAAGGAATCACATGTTGAGCGCTGCAGATAGTTTGAGATTGGACTATGCAGTAGGCTGACACCATATTGCTGCCTGTAGTCCTGCCCGACAGTTCTGCAAGAGTGAGATTGAAACCATGCTGTGTACGCTGTGCATGCTGTGTATCATGATTGCAGACTACAGCAGTATCTGTCACAGGCACAAATAGCACTCAATCAATGAGTGGACTCATTACGTGAGTGAACAGATATTGACAGAAAATGCCGACACCCCAAGATACACTAAGCATCAAGGCGAATGCAGTCAGCTTCAATGCAGACATGCTCAGCTCCTGCTGACGTGGAAGCCACAGATGCAGAATCCACCTCCAACACAAGCCAGAAAGGCTGCAGTTCCTGTGGTACAAGCTGTGACATTTGACGTGACCAATCGCCGTCATTGTGGCAGTCAAGCTTGATGAGTCATGCCAGCTAGCAGCCCTGGAGGGGGCACACCTTCGACCCAGATTGGATTGGCGCCAAAAGCCTCAGAGGGTGAACTTGTTATTGAGGGAGGGAACCTGAAGGCGGGAAGGCTGCTGCTAGCGTGCATCAACCCTGTAGCAGCAGCTGAAGCAGCAGCTGCCTCCCCCCCCTTCCCACCGTTGCAGGCCTTAAAGCATCTTTGCCTGTAGTGCTGCACAGTTGTTTGTCATCTGCATCCAGGAAAGAAGCTGACAGCACCTGAGACTTGATCTGCGCTTCTGATGACATACATGCACTGATTGCTTCTGCTGGGAGCTGGGGGCTGAGTTAGCTGCTGCAGAAGCTTCTGGGCAGCTGCACTTTCAGCAGGCGTAATGCGGCTGTTGCTTAGCTTTTGCACATGCACAGAAGGTGAGGGAGTCCGGCTGGGTATTGGTGCTGATTGTTGGTGAGGGTTAAAAGAAAACGGTATTGCTGAGAGGAAAGCTGAAGAGGAGGTGGGGTGGCTGTCCAGCAGCTGCTGCTTAGGGGCATTGGAGGGGGGGGTGGGGGTGCGGGGTGCTGGGAGGGGCAGACCCTGCAGTGCACAGCTGGTCAAACATTGGAATCATCGGCAAGTTAGTGGTGCCATTCAGAAATATGGACAGGGACTGGTAGAACCCCACAGGGTTTGGCAAAACTCCACAGGCAGAACATCAGCATGCTGCCTCAACAGGAAATTGCATGGTCCAACAACCTGCTCAGGCGGACAGATAGCATTTTTGGCAAATCCACAGTGCTTGCAAAGAGCTGGCACACCATTCTCAACCTACACTTAGGATACCGTCAGTTGATACAGCTGTGAATACTGCGCTATGCAACTCACTAGACAGTCAAGTGACAGTCAACTAGATCTGAGAGCCTCACAATCTGCAGGCTTAAGAAAAATGGCCACTTTCCCGAGAGTTTGTAGTTGGGGCTGAGAAGGCCTGGTTCTTCTCCAGTGCATAAGGGAAGGCGGAAGCTGCATGCCCACCCTTCTTCAAGCCTAACATTGTTGATATCCAGAATCCAGGCCAAAGAGAACTATTGTGCTATAAACGAGATGAAAGTAGGGATCCCTTTCATAGCACACTCATTCTCTTCGGCCTGCCTTTGCAGAGCATCAACAGCAGTAGGCTTGAAGGATGGTCGGCATGCAACTTGGGCCTTCCCCATGCAGTGGAGTGGAATTAAGCCTTCTCAGCCCCAAACAACTTGGCACCACACAGACAGTGACCCACACGACATGCATCAAACACAGGCCCCTTCACAAAGTCCTCCTCAAGAAGGGTCTCAAAGTATACCTGACAAGCGCCCCAGTCCAGCTGTGTCAACAGGCGCTCATGCATGTACATGCGATAGATTTCCACCGCCATGCGTGCTCCTCCCTACACATTGCAAGTACCAGCACCAGCACGCAACACACATGTCATGCTCTGGCATGCATTCAGCAGGTGCATGCAGTAAGCAGCCACAGGTATCAGTCAGTAATGACCCATGCTGCACTTGCAGTCTGATTGTATGTTTGAGCTGAGACAAATTGCACACGCCACACACCAACAGAAAGTGCAGCGCTGCTTGCACTGTCAAGTAGTGACAAGCTAGCTGTAAGCAGTCTAGGGCAGTTGCAGTACTGAGCAACGTTGTGCATATGCTGCATATCAGGCTGCCTGCCTCTTGTTGGATCTGCTGAGCAGGAATCAGTGACTGCCAGTCACGCTTCACACCCACACAAACCATACCGCACGGAGGAGAAAGCTTGCGTGGGTATAAGCAGTGACTGGCAGGCCCTGATTCCTGCTCACCAGATCCAGCATGAGGCAGATGTGTTACGCTGCACAGTACCCTACCAAGCTGCAGAAAATGATGAAGGCCAGCCGTCCTTCATCCTCTTCTGCAGCTTGGCAGGGTAGTGTAGGCAGCGTAATACATTGTTGGCCGAGCAACATAGACACATGCACATTAACATGTAATATCAAGAGGCTCTGCAAATCAGCGCATTCTTGGGAACACGTTATTGAGGTCTGATCTATTGAGGAAGCAACAGGCTAGCAATGGCACACATAAGGCGATGGAAGCACAAGGGCATGCAGCTTACCAGACTTTGATGAAACCACCAGCGCAATGATGGCGATGATGAAGAGCGCAACAACCACACAGCCGGGGGGGCATCTTTCAGCATATTTGGATGAGGGTGATGGCTAGGGTGTTGGGCACCACTCGCATCTACGAATGAGCGCAGTGTGCAGGAATGCAAAGCCTGAGTCATCATTGCGGGCAGGCCACACTTATGTGAACATGTCTCTTTCAGATGATGCCATCACACACAGACACAGACAGACAGGTATAGACACACACTCACACACAGGCAACAAGCTGCACACACAAACACTCGACAAGTTTTGCAACGTCAGACAAAAAGACACAACAGACAAAGAATAAGACAGACACACAGGAATAGACAGGCAGGGCAAATGACAAGAAGGGTGGTGTGACTGACGTTGTGTGAAGTTACACAGTGCCAGCTGCCAAAGTGTTGAGGACGCTAGGCAGTATCTGGTTGTCACTGCCCAGGGAGGAGTGTCTAGAGATAGGTAGCATGCCGCTGGCGTTGGTGGCATTCAGTGAGGTGTCCAGGATGGTCCTTGGTGTGCCACTGTGCATGTGGCAGACCAGTCCTTGCACATTTGTATATGTACCTGCAGATCAAGCATACTTCACAAGTCTGATCGACGCATGCATGAGGAGTAAAATCAGGCCTTCTCAGCCTCAGACAGTTGGCCATAACAGACAGCCTGGGGCATTGTTATCAGGCAAAGGTATCTGAAGCTGGGCAGCCCCGCTAACAGAAGTAGCTAAACTTGTAGTCTGAGGCCAGACACGGGCAGAAGGCCTGCTACTGATGATGGCTGAGGGGTGGCTCTAGCGCTATTGGGGAGTTTTGGCTTAATGAGCAGCACATCATGATCAAAAAGGTTTGTGGGCACGTGTGACTAGATGAATAGGAGGCAAGTGAACACAGGACGCTGAAGTGCACAGTACCTGCTGGCCACAAGCAGATCGCCTGCATGCTGCAACTGGGTTGCGTGCTCAAGCAGATCCCAGCTTGTCCATCCACACACCAGTGCATAGATGGATGAGCTGAGCTCTGCTTAAGCATGCAACCCACTTGCTGCATGCAGCGTTTGCTGTGCACATCTGCACACAACACCTTCTAATGCGCATCCAAGATGCATTTGCGCATGTTTGAACGCACAATATCAGGTGTTGTGTGCAGATGAGCACGAAAAAAGCTCTGCGACGGTCTGCAATGCTGATCAGGGATCCAAATGCAATACGATGCCGGTATGATACCAGTATTGGTGAAGAAAGACCCCGAGAATTCTGAACCAAAGATGACAAAGTTTGCTTATTGAAGTCCAAATCTGAAAGGCAAAGTGGATGCAGCACATGCACTAGGACTGGGACAGCTGCTGCTGCGCTGTTGGGGGACTGTCATGGGATTGAGGTGGCCACCTGTGAAAAGCAAGTACTATGTCAGGCTTGTACAGAAGAGCCCAGTATTGCTGACGCAGCAAGGGGCAATACTCAACTGCAATGAATCGCAACACAAGCTGGCAGGTTGAGTCAGGCCTAAACAGCAGCCAGGTGGTCACGATAACAAGTGCCAAGTAGTTGAGTGATGTCACATGACTTGCACCTTGTAAAATCAGCCCTTACTTTGACTGAGGTCAGCAGTGTGCCTGATGCCGTTGCCCTGTGTCACAAAGGAGATGTCTTCATGAGTTGCAGATATGTTGGCGCCAGAAGCCCTCAGTACAGAAGATTGGGTCGGCAGGGCAGCAGAGGCAAGTTGTGTGGTCTGGGGCCACAAGGAGGGGGCAGAGGGCCCATGCAAGTGGTCCCCCTGGGTAGCCCAGTATCGTACTTGCAGTTGGTCCCTGTGCAAAGTATCTGCTGCTGTCCACAAATTGTGGTGAGATAAGAGCAGCTGCTCAACTGTAGAGTTTTGAGCAGCGGTTCTTATCTCACCACAAGTAGCATAGAGAGCCTCACAGGAGACTGCAGAAAGGTCGTGTTCAAGGAAGCTTGATGTCTGCCTTAGACTTGAGACCCAGGCAGAGGTCAAGCTTCTTTGAACATAATCTTTCTCCTATCTCCTCTTAGACTCTCAACGTTACAGCATAACTCTGCATCTGAGCAATCTCAGCAACATGCAACTGGCTGCCTAGGAACACTGCGCTCTCCAGATGCTGGTATCTAAGGCATGAAAGGCAAGTTGGGCGTGGCCTGAGGCATGAGCCTCCCGCCATTGTGCAGACGCAAAGTGCAGACTGGACAAGCACACCATGATCTGATCTGATGGTGCACAAATCACCACCTGGACATTGATGTTAATGTGTACACCATCAGATCAGATCATGGTGTTCAATGCTAATGCTGCATGCTTGTTCTGAGCTGTGAATTTGTGACCAGCATTTGTAACAGCCCACAACAGAGGTTCTTGACAAGACTGCATTGATGACCCAGGTTGTAGTGCAACAACGCTTTTACACACTGTCCTCCTGATGTTGTCTGTCAAGTATTGCAGCGTGGCAATGCTGAGAGGTTGAGTTTTTGATGTCTGGTTTCCAGTGTAGATGCAGAAACGGTTGCGGGCCCTACGGGAAAAGCAGCGCCAGGCAATGCGTAGGGACTGGACGCCAGCGCCCTGGCTTGGGCTGTACCCTGACCCCATCACAGGCACCTGGAGACTGAGGCCAAGGCCAATGAGGACAACCATGAGGCTCGACCTGGCTCGCAGGCTTTATCTGTCCTAGTTGACACCTAGCACATACCTGACTTAGAGTATGATTTGCTGTATAGCAGTACCGTAGAATAAGGTCTGAAATGCTGGCGTGCTTTATAGTCTCATGGTCTCAATCGAATTGAACTGTGCTGCTGTCCTTCTGTTAGTGCACACTGGACTTCCAAGCACAACATACTTAATCATGATACTGTAATATTATATGTCATATCTCATTGGGCTGTACTGCGCTGCACACATCCGCCATGTATGATACGCAGACCACTGTCCGAGACCAGTCCCAAGTTCCAGACTTGTCCACTTTCAATTGAGTAGTGTTCTCCTTAAAGCACTTTCAAACAGCAACCGTATCGCACTTCAAGCCTGCCAAGGAGTTTGCAATTGTCATGCAGTCACGCCAATATCAATTGCCATATGCTTGAGACATTGCATGTACATGTAGCAGGGCATTAGTCAACAGGCAAGCAGCCTGATGAACCATGGACACCTGTAAGCTACTTTGCCACATGCTCCTAAGCAAATTTGTGTGCACTTCTATGTTATCCCGTTACTTGGAAAACCAGAACATCCTCTTACTACAATCAACCATTCAAGCATACATGAAATGGAGACTGAGACTGAGACACCTGAAGTAGTCAAATCCTGCTTTCCATACAACGAACACTCAGCACACCAACTACCACCCTCTTGACAGCAACACATTACAGTCATCTCTTGCAACAATGCCGCCCAAGCTGCAGCGTGTGTTAGCTAGGTCCAGCTGTCTTCTTCTGGGAAGCTTCAAATTTGGCCTGGCGTGCTTGCGCCGCAGCTGCTGCAGCTGTCCTTGGTGATGGCCCATCCCCTGCACATCCAAAATCAGCTGAGTCATATGAGGGATTACCACTTGTATGATACATCATGTCAAAACGTTGTACTCATTGTCATCAAGGACTGAAGACAGCTGCCAGCTCTCAGGTGCCTATGTGACCCTATGCAACACCCAGTTAGCTGAGTCATGATATATAGGCAGGGTCACATGAGCACTGAGAGCTGGCAGCCGCCTTTAGTCGACGATGACACTGAGCACAATGTGCTTGGCATGGTATAGCATGAGTCCCAGACGCCTTCAATTGCAATGGCTTGTCTGGTTTGTGCAACTTGGATTAAACATGTGGAGGCACAGCAAGCTAATGTTATGTCAAGTTGAGCACAGGTCACAGACGCGCTGGTTGCAGTCTCAAAGGTTGGCATGGGGTTGTCTTGTATGATATGTAGCACACCGACATACTTCATTGCTGGGGCATTGACTGCCAGAAATGGATCTCAATCCGGCATGCATCAGGAATGCAGACACACACACACTTTGATGAATGGAGCAGTTCAGCCATTGGCGTAGCACTATTGCTTCCCAGTCACTTGCCTGGCCTATGGTTGCCAGCTGTGTGCTGTGAAGGGGGGGATGCAGAAGGGGGTATCAAGGGGTCCCCCAGGGCAATAGGCACCTCCTGGGTGGGTACCCTGGTCCAGGCCCCCCTGTGACTGAACAGCTGGTTGAACCACTGCCTTGCTTGCTGCAGCATCATTGTCAGGCTGCACCGCATCGAGACAGTCTCAGAACAGTTTTGAGGCAGAAAAATAGACATGGGGGAAGGGGCAGGAACATGCTCACAACATGCGTGTGTGGAGGGAACTGACTTGCATTGCCTGCACCTGATGCCTGTTGGCAAAGCTCTTGTTTTGCTTATCACAGCTATCACAGAAAGCAGGCTTGCAAATGAGCAGTGCATTGAACCACATTGCTTCTGTGAAGCAGGCACTCAGCAACAATGGCACTGATAATAGAGGCAGCAAAGGCAGCTTTTACCCTAACTTGACATCAGCCTGTGTTGGCACTTTCTTCAAGCCCACAGCACCTGGATGTGATCTGTTGCTAGGTCATCACTTTGGCTGTAGGTTGAGGTGACCAAGCTGAGTCCTACTCAGGCTGAGCCTGACTCAGTGCATCCTGACTCTGACTCTGATTTTGAACCTGAGCTTGAGTTTGAGTTGATGCTAGATGACTGGGTTCAGCATATCGGGCCTGTGATCTTCCACATGTTGACGAGGAATCACATGTTGAGGGCTGCAGAGTATTTTGGATTGGATTTCGAAGTAGACTGACACCAGATTGCTGCCGGTAGTCCTGCAAGACAGACTCTGCAAGGGTCAGACGGGGCACATAGAAACCACGCTGTGTACATGTGCATGCTATATATGTTGTGTACATGTGCATGCTGTGTACATGTACATGCTGTATATGCTGTGCATGCTGTGTATGCTGTGCATGCTGTGTATACTGTGCATGCTGTGTACCATACTTGCAGACTACAACAGCATCTGTCACAGGCGCAAACAGCACTCAATCAATCAATGGACGCATTGTGTTAGTCAACAGACGTTGACTGGGAATTCTGACACCCCATGATACACCAAGTATCAAGGTGAGTGCAGTCAGCCTCAATGCAGACATGCTCCTGCTGCCACAAAAGCCACAGATGCAAATCCACCTCCAACACAAGCCAGAAGGGCTGCAATTCCTGTGGTGCAAGCCATGACATATGACCTGACAAACAACAGTTACTGTGGCAGTCAAGCTTGATGAGTCATGCCAGCTGGCAGGCCCGGGGGGCACAGCTTCAACCCAGATTGGATTGGCGCCAAATGCCTCAGGGGGTGAGCCTTTTGCAGGAGAAAACCTGAAGGCGGGAAGGCTGCTGCTGGCATGAGTCAAGCCTGGAGCAGCAGCAGCTGAAGCAGCAGCTGCCCCCCAGTGCAGCACTCAAAGCATTTTTGCCTGCAGTGCTGCACAATGGTTTGTCATCTGCATCCAGGAAAGAAGCTGACAAGGCACCTGGGACTTGATCTGTGCTTCTGATGCCATGCAGACACTGATTACTTCTGCTGGGAGCTGGGGCCTGACTGCCAGCTGCTGCAGAAGCTGCTGGGGCAGCTGCTTTTTCAGCATACGTCATGGGGCTGTTGCTTAGCTTTTGCACACGCACAGAAGGTGAGGCGGTCTGGCTGGCTACCTGTCCTGACTGTTGGTGAACAGATGATGGTGTTACTGAGAGGAAAGCTGAAGAAGAGGTGGGTGGCTGTCCAGCAGCTGCTGTTCGGGGGGATGGGAGAGGGGGTGTGCAGGATACTAGTCGGGAGGCGGGGGTGGTTATAAAACCCTGCGGTGCAGTGTACAGCTGGTCCAAAATAGGAATCATTGGCAAGTCAGTGATGCCTTTCAGAAATATTGACAGGGATTGGTAGCACCCCACAGGGATTGGTAGCACCCCACAGGGATTGGCAAAACCCCACAGGCAGAACGCCAGCATGCTGCCTCAACAGGAAATTGCATGGTCCAACAGCTTGCACAGATGGACAGATGGTATTTTTGATAGATCCAGAGCGCTTGCAAAGAGCTGGCACACCATTGTCAATCCACGTCAGGACAATCCACGTCAGTCAACACAGCTGTGAACACTGCGCAAGTCACCAAACAGGCAAGTGACAGTCAACACAATCCCTGAAAATTTCCGAAATTTAACTGTCCACATTCATGCTGGTGTGTTACTGCTTGCCAACTCAGCGCAAAGTGGCAAACAAAGAGCCATGCTGCAGAGTGCAAGAGGCATGCATGACACAATCACGCAGAAAAATCGCAACCTTGCATGGTCAGGCACGTCGGATTGCTGCCATACTGCTGCAGGAAGTACGCAAGACAGTCATTGTTGGAGCTGCTAGGCCGGGCACAGCTCACCTTGATCACAAAGCAGACTGGGAAATGCCATGCTTGCAACATCTACGCTGCAGGTGTTGGCATCCCACTCTCATTGCTCATTCTGGCTTCCCTGATTGTGCAGCAAGTGTCCAGCTTTTGGTTGGCTCTCAGGCTGGGGGTGCTTCTCCAGTGTGGCGCCTGCACGCATGATTGATGACACCCCAATGCCCTGCTTCGCATCACTCTGGCCTTGATCACCCATGCCACCTACACTGCCTGAAGCAATGGATGTTGCCTTTCAACATCAAGTCAGCCATCCAGGCGCACCAGTCACATGATTGGCTAGGACTAGACCTGAGAGCCTCACAAACTGCAGGCTTCCAAACTTGTGGCCACTTTCCCAGGAAAGAGTTTGTGGTTGGGGCTGAGAGGGCCTGGTTCTTCTCCAAACTTGCCATGCTGGAGACAATGCTGTGGCACAGAAAGGCAACAAGCTAACTGTCCCTGTTGTTCTGCAAAAAGAGGCTGAAGAGAACTACTGTGGTTTGAGGAGAATGGGGGTAAGCTGTAACGTACTAGGCACAGTACAAGAGTATCAGACTAAGACTGCTACATGTCCAGTGAGCAGGTCTCTTCAGCTGATCCCTAAGCCGGGTCTGGGATTCACTCGAGTGAGACTGAGTGGTTGATCCTCATGACTTCGCGCTCAGCCGCTGGTCGTCCATCTGAGATAACATTCACACTTTTATGTGTCTACACACAGCCTAGATCGGGACTCGCTCTAACTCTACAGTGCAAAAGAAGAAGAAGAAGAAGAAGATTACAAGCTTTGGCCAGCCAACAAGTCTGATCGCTCGTGGCAGAGCCTCAGCAACCCTGCCAAACGTCATTCATTTGTGTCAAAC
>JAABUK010005420.1_pt1 | contig 19880 bp, 25 predicted proteins | sample 5559141 | NCBI WGS metagenome assembly JAABUK01 (sample SAMN10711869, study PRJNA513367) | rock metagenome | isolation source: Antarctica rocks | place: Antarctica: Victoria Land, Pudding Butte nord | collected 2016-01-03 | reverse complement strand
GCGTGAAGCTCGAAGGGCCTCGCCGTTGATAGATGCGCTAAATGTGAATCATGGCGCTGGACGGTCTGTTTGCATTGGGGAGGATTCGGTAGCGCTGCTGCAGGGGCAGACTATCATATCCGCTCTGTTATGGACCCCTGCGAACATCAACAATCGAGACAATCACGTGCTCATCTCACGCTGCTAGTGGTGAACGGGCGCGTTGTCTTGGCAGTGATGTGCGTTGCTGTTTGCCAATTTCACATCCGGGCCCGAGGACGCCATCGACACGCCTCGACCCTTTTGTTGCTTCGCCGTCCACATTTCTCCTTCCCCTCTTCATCTTGACTCTCGACTCGCAACTAGCTTCTTACTATCTCACTCTCTTATAGCATCTTTCTATAATTTGCCTCACTTATTACGTAATACTTCCAACCGAAGCTATGAAGGCCTCATTCTCTGTTACAGCGTTCGCTGCCGTCGCAGCTGCTGTCCCAACCACTAATAAGTGAGTGGCTATCCACAAAAAACCGATTACTTTAAGGACGTCTATTGACAATCTAAAACAGCCTTGAGCAAATCCGTCAGGCTGCTCCTACTATCACGGACTCTAATATCCTCAACTATACTCTAACCCTAGAGCATCTTAAGGATAAATTCTACCGTAAGGGCCTTACTAACTTCACTAAGGGCGACTTCACCTTAGCCGGCTTTAACTCCACCTTCTACTCCAATTTAAAGGTGGTTTCATCCGATAAAACTACCTATATTACTTTCTTAACTACCGCTCTCGCTAAGGCTAGTGCCTAGCCTATTACTAAGTATATATACTCTTTTAGTATTACTAATATTAAGAGCTTTATTACTACTACCTCTATCCTCAAGGGAGTTAATATTAGCGCCTACCTCAGCGCCGTAGCCGATATTATGTCCGCCGCCTACTTAACCGCCGCTGGCTCCATCTTAACTATAGAGGCCTGTTACTCCTCATACCTCCGCGCTACTCTCGGCGAGAGCCCCTTCCCTACTCCCTTCAATACCCCTCTATCGCTTAACGAGGTCTATACCCTAGCTTCGCCCTTTATCGTGTCTTACCCCACCAGCAACGTTAAGCTCCCAGTTAAGGCCTTCCCCAAGCTTATCTCTAACCCTAAGAATGGTAATATTACTGCCGGCTCCACTATTACCCTATTAACTCCCAACTCTATTATTAAGGCTGCCGATAGCTCCAGCCAGATCTATACTGCTTTTATCACTATTACGGGCCCAATCTTCGCCCCGTAGGTTAAATCCTATTTTAGGATAGTCATAATTAATTACTAACAGACTTCGTAGAGCTACCGCTGTTACCGGAGGTCTCACGGTCACTATCCCAACTGCGCCCACGGGTGATGCCCCTATCTCCGGCCAGACTTACGTTGTTCTAACCGGCTGCAACACCACCATCACTGACGACACCGTCGCAGCTGGCCCAGCTGTCTTCGAGGTTGGTCCCTTGTAAGCGTTGAGTCATGTGAGTGTGTACGTGCATTTGTATGTGGGTACGTGAGGAAGGAGAGAGAAAGCCTGACCGGAGAGTGGGACGGCGTGTTTGGAAGTGATTCGTAAATATGCGATTGAATCTTTGGCCGACTTGTCGCCACTGAGCATCTGATATGGTGTATCGTCATACTTCATATAATTTTAATCACTCTCTCTCTTTACCTTATCAATGCATTCGTGAGCCATCTGTTACCGCTACTTACGAAACTCGCCCAGCAAGCAGTGAAGTTCCAGTCGACATGCTGACTCCGCCAACGATTACAGCCTAATTCGGTGAGGATGGCGTTCTGGAGGCTTTGCAGGCGGTGTTGGGCGGTACAGGAAGAGAAGTCGTGTCCGAGAGGGCCGTGGTGGGAGTATGGATGCTTCCTTCTAATTTTCTGCGAGAGCCGGTCTTCATCTGTGCTACTAAGGTTATAGATTCGATTCCAAGTGGTATCGTCCGGGTGATACCCTCCTCTTTTGATGTGGTGGAGCAAGGATATTTTCTGATAGTCGAATCGGGGGTCGTTGGGTTCATTTCGCAATCTGAATCCGGCTGTCGCTTTGGCAGTGTGAGCTGGGATTGCCATCGAATGACAGCCAGACTTGTGATCTGATGTATGAGAGTTGAACCGCAATCTGCCGCCTATGGACCTGACGTAGCAAGCTTTGAAATTTCGGTATGGACGCCCGCCGGGATATACGATGTCACTGAATGTGTTACAGAGATTCTCGAGAAGTGGGATCGATTGAAGGTCAGTGAACTGTCGGAGAACGTTGTATGCGTGTAGAATAGAGCCGACATAAGTTCGATAGCTGAACAATCGCAGACCGTAGTAGAAAAGCGCCTCGAGCATTTCGAGGAGGTGAGACCCGGAAACCCAAGGCGATTGAAAGTAGAAGTCGAAGACTTTTGTTTTGAGAAATGCCTTGAAGTCAAGATGTAGATTCTCTAGGTGGTATGCCAAGGTGCTACGACACCTGCATGGCTTGGTCGAGTCATCGAGCACAGCGCATATACTTGGTATGGCCTCTTGTGCGAATTGGAGGGCCTGTAAACGGCAGTTGGAAGGCGCGGCCGTAGGTTGCAAGTTAAACAGATAGCTTTTGCATGATTCTAGAAGCAATCGAAGCCAGTACGAACACCGCAGGCCATTGCTATCGGTTTCACCATGGGTAACGAAATACCCTACTTCGGGGTATACCGGTGTCCCTACGCGAATAACGCTGATATGCAGATAGGTTGCATTGCATCGACCACGATAATGTCTTTTGAAAACGTTGGAGGGTGTCATATGCAGAGCTGACGGGGAAGGCCATGTGTGCCTCTCTGATTCGTGTGATAAGTGTCTCGTCAGATAGGAGCGGTGATCTTATCCTCCAAAAGCAGAAAAGCTGTGCCGCTGTAAGGACCATCGAATCCAGTTCTCCAGTAGCTTATGCCTTGCCCCTGCGTAATACCGCACGTGAAATCATTCCAAATCTGTGGGCGGCTGCTGGGAGCCGAGGGCTCCTGGGAGAATAATTGCTCCCAGGAAGCCCCCTGCTCACCGGCCCGAAAAGCTCCACGAAGCAGAATACTAGGAGCACCAGGAGCAGGAGGCTCCTCGGAGCACTTGGTAAGTAGACCCTCTCCCAGGAGTTTACGGTGGAGCTCATTGTAGATTTGGCAGACTAGTGTCTTGGGACAAACGAAGTAATCAGTCGATTGTTCTCAGCGAGCAGGACGACTCATACATTGATTATTGCTAATTGACGACTGTGACAGGCAATTTAGCACATCGAAGGAAACACATAAGGAAACGTCAGCTAGTCCAATTCACTCAGGAGACACCTCGTGGGTGTTGCGAGTGCGGTCTCGCAGGCTGGCAGTGGTGGTGAGCTCAAAAGCCTGACTGTGACGAGCCTCTCCCAAGTTCCACACCATGTGAAACGGATGTGAAACGAGTAACCAACTGGAGATGGCCGTTCAGGTATTACGGTAGCTAGTGGTGGTTTTAGATGCGAGGCCTCGTAAGGCTGTCAGACGAACGTTCGATTTCCCAACCTCAAGGTTCGCAAATCGATTCCTACCAATCTGGCTTACCCCGAACTCGAGGCACCGTGTTGACATGGCGCTCGAAGTGCCACGACGGATACATGAGCGACTTATTGCGGTCATTGATGACTTGAGGAATGCTGTTGGGCAAGAAGCCGCAAGAGCCCCACATGGTGGCGCCCCAGGCCTCAGCGACGCTAAGCCCAATCTATATTTATCATAATGGGATTTGCATGGCTCAGCACCTTCTCACATCCGCCCGACTAAACCGCCTCAGCCTTCTTACCACCAAGACTTACTCGCACCTCCAACGGCCTCTGAAGGGTTTCATTCCATATACTCCTAAAGCCAGTATTATGGTAGTCGCGAACGGTACTATAGAATCCGTACCGAACTGTGGGTCTAACACTACTTATCATGGCTTTTAACCGCCTCTTAAATGAAATTATCTTTCATATTACTGATGACCTTAGGCCGAAGGATATTAGCTTACTTTCACGAACGGCTCGTCACTTTAAAATGGTCTTATTAGCTAAGTTCTACGACATAGCCCTTATATATACCCGTATAACTGGAGAAACTATCTTGTTATAGGTAGCGTTATGTAACCGCGAAGCCACCTTCAAAGCATTATTGGAAAGAGGAGCAGATGTGTCAATCTAGGATAAGGACTGAGACACGATACTACATCATCTAGCGAAAGGAAATCTACATCTTTTAACTATGCTGCTCCGATACCCTCATGATGTCGACATTCGGAATAACAGGGGCGAGACACCGCTGCTATGCGCCGTCCAGGTAGGAAATGAAGAGGCTGTGGACCAGCTTCTACAAGCCGGTGCAGACCCTTCCGCTTCGACTACTGCTGGACCTGAAGGTGAGGCCCGTCGACAACTCGAGCTGGAAATCTATGAAAACAACAGAATACCACTGCAAAGCCGAGGAAGAATTGCAGCCCAGAAAGGGCAAATAAACCTCGTCAAACTCCTTCACAACGCAGACCCGATCCAGTACTAAAGTTGGCTACTTGTGGAGGCCCACTATGGAATGGACCGACGTTGATTTCAATCGAGGGCTTATGTCACGTTTATTTCATGACTCGTCTCGTCTCTAATTCATAGCTAAAGGCACACTGAAAAATAGCATTCCTAAATACCATTACAATCTGCATTTTTCGTACTAAGGCTCATCGTCCACCGTATTAATCTCTCTTCGGGCATTGGAAACAATGACTGACTGCTGCAGTAGAATACATACGTGGAATGGAATAGCATGCACGGGGACGGTGACTGACCATCACTCCGTAGAGATGCTCCGGTATCCTCAGGGAGAATGCGGTGCGCTTATCGGCGATGACAAGGACGTGGAATAGTAATAATGCGAACGACATCACACCTACCGAACGGTGAATGCGACGATACGTGTCCAATCGAAAGCCGAGGTGAGGACCGGCGAAGAGGGGGATCATGTTGGCCAGCGACAGATTCCCCGCTCGGAGACCAGCTTTCGACGGTGCGGAATCTCGAAAGCCGAGATAAAAAGCATTGATGGCGACGTAGATTAAATGGACAAGGAGACCGCTTTGAGTCTATGGACCTAGAAGGCGGTAACGGTGAAAGAAGTACGGGTAAGTGAGGTGTTTGGACGTGAAAAGAGAGATCCTGTCTCGTATTGTTCGGGAGAGGAAGTTGACGAGGATGAAGACAAGAAAAAAGCCGCCTGCAGCTGTCGTATAGATCTGGGGGATATCCATGGGAAGAGTTGGACTCGGTAGACGAGTGATGATATGGGTTAAAAATAAAACGAAGGGAGAGGGGGGAAGGAGGAAGTAGAAGGAGAGAAGTAGGAAGTAGTAGAGAAAGAAGTAGAAAGAAGTAGAGAAGTAGGAAAAAGGCAAGAGAATTTAAAGCAAACGGAACTAGGCAGAAAACATGGGGCTAGAAGTGGATATCGAAAACAGACCCGTTTTGACTGTCCGCTGAATCTAGAATCAGTGGGATAGGTGAAGACAAAACCATGCTTCGACCATCCTAAGGAACCGTCGACTATGCTGGCTTGTGAAGCCGGTAGGCGGAGACATTGGCCGAATCGACCAGCCATTCCAGCCAATCTTTCCGCTAGTCACACTGAAGTAAGCGGTGCTGTAAACGTTAGATTATGACCCAGGGACCATTCGCGGCTCACCTTCATTAACACTTCCACCGACGCGGCAGATGTCGTCGCGGAAAGGAATCCCACCGCGGCGGAGTCGGATGGCCATCGGTCCAGGTTCTCGATCCCGACGGCTCCATCTTCTTGACGTATTTTTGTAATAGCTCCATCATGATCACGCCCAGTGCTCTCACGTCTCGGACCCCGGCATTGCCTGATGGAGCGACCTGGCGACAGCATTCCTGATCCGCTGCCATATTAAGTCAAGAAAGTCCTTTGATTCGAGAGGCAGAACAGAAAAAGAGACGTATGACCTGTGGTGGATACGTACCGATTTTCACGTCTCCTTCAGCGCTCAGAAGAATGTTCGAGCAGCGAAGAGATCCATGCTCCAAACCTCGTGAGGCAAGGTAGGCCAGAGCCTCAAGTATCTACCACAGTCAGCACATACTCGTGTCTCATATCCGCCTCATTTACCAGTCCCAGTATGGCGGCCAGCTCCTGCTCCCCGGGATAGGCAGGAGATGCGATGATCTGCACAAGGGGAATAGATATACGCTCGAGGACGACGTGAAAGGAGCCCTCGAAACGAAAGGTCTCCAGGACGGTCACGATGTTGTCGTGTCGGATACCATGTATCATCTCTAGCTCCTGCTGGGAATCTGCCCCTGCTGAAAAGCTTTTCACGATAACACACTTGCGGCGACCTCCTTTCCGTACAGCGACGGTCACGAAGTCAGTGTACTTGACCTGGAAGCTCTTCCAATAGCTGTCCCAAGGTGACCCGTCTCTCATCCCTTGTATTCCATTTGGACCCCGGGTCTGTTGCCTACCCTTCTCGGCGTCGAAAGCGTTCTCTTTCTTTTGGGCGCATTTTTCTTCAGGACTGATCGATCTAGCAGGCTCTTTTGTGACGTGGTCATCGGGCTCTGTAGGCGAAGTCGACCGCTCGGCCCCAGTCAGGCCTTCCATGTGAAATAGGGTGTCACGGTTGGTTTTTTTGGAAGCTCATCTTCGACTTCCTGGTAAATGATCAGAATCTGGAATATAAAGGTTACATCAGTATTGTCCATTTGGCTTTACCCAGCAGCCTCCGAGACCACTGGAAAGTGAACAATGTCCACTCTCACACCTTGACCCTGACCAAAAGTCCGAATTGAGCAGCAAGCAAACGTCCCCTTCGAGAACGATGTCCCATGGATGTTGCGTTCAGTTACGGAAAACGCGACGAGGGAGCAACGGCGTTGTCGATTTGGCAGCTTTCACAAAGCATACACGAGTTTTCCTTTTCTACTACACGCCGTGATTCGCATATTTGGAGCTCTGATTCACGACCCTCGGCACCGAATGCAGGAGTAGCGAACACAGACTTGCTCGGCTGACTGACAAGAAAATCTTCTTGGAACAACCCACATCGCAAAATCTTGGTATATTAGGGCTGCGAACAGCCAAGCTCGAAACAGTTTTAGTGGTATTTACATGATTGGGGTATGCACTGCTCACGACCAGCCGCTGGGTAGTTGAGCGTCCCTGTATCCAAAGGCCAGCTGAAAACTCCATAATGCATACAACACGGATCGTCGATCATGTCTCCCCCCCTTTCCGACCAATCTCATCTCCAAATGTGTTTTCCTATAAAGCGAATACAACAGCAGCAGCAGCAACAACAGCTCTAACGGATCCAATGACTTGGTTTCCAGCACCAGTGAAGTGGGTGGGTTGTGGAGAGCCGGTGTTCACGGTTGGGTTCGTACCGTTGGTGCCGATACTGCTGACTATGAGAGACGGGCAGGGTGTGCCTTCAGACGCCGGTGGTGTTGAACGAGTGATGGTCTTGTCCGGTGCTACGGATGGGCACGATGTGCCGCAAGGTGCTAGAACGGTAGACACTACGGACTGGACTTCTGGTCAGTATTGTCCGTCTTCCGTCCTGACAGGCTTGAGACGGAAAGCGAGACTCACCTGAGCGCTGACGCCTACAGCCAAGAATGCCAGAGCAGCGATGGAGAACTGCATGTTGCTGATGGGTATCTACGAAGGATGAGAAGTCACTTGGCAGTTCCTCTGAAAGGAGCGTAGATATCGATGAACGAGTGGAGGATGGTGTTTATTATTCGTGACAAGATGGGATAGAGGGGAGTCAAGATGCAGCGAAAAGGAATACATGCAGCTCGAAAGCTCTAACAACAAAGACAGGGATTATGGCACGATTCGAAATTGCGAGGAATGAGGAGAGAATGATAGCGCTTGCGCTGTGGACTAACCGTTTTGCATCGGGCCGCCGTTAGGCTAAACCTCTTTTAAGACGTGGTTTAGCTTTCCCCAGGTTTCGAAGTGGGAAAGATTGGCTTACGGAAGACCCTGATTCCGCTAGATGCGGCGTGATCCAGGGGTCTCAGCCGACAGAGGTAATATGGCGCTTTTTGCCGTTGGAAGAAGGTATGCACACGAATAATGACGGCATCAATCAGACCACGGATCCACCATTTTATTGAATTTGGAAAAAGTGTGGCACCACGAATTCTCTCTTTCTATTAGGTTCTTTATTCCAACACAGTTTACCTCATTTTTCCTAGTTCTTTGCGGCAGATCGCGGCCTGGGCCTGCGACGCTTGGCCCTAGGGTTCGAACCATCAAATAAGGCGGTACCTTCGCGGAAGCAAGATGGGCAGGGGTCTGTTGATCTGTGTCACGCTTGCAAGCAGGAGCTGCTTTGGCGTCTCCATTCCGGAGGTGCAGGTGCGGTGCGGCGTACCATTGGTCACTGAGCTCTGCCCGCGCGGCCGCAGTTGTCAACGTTCCTGCATGACTCTCGTCTCCCTCTTTCATTCTTCTCATCCTCCCAGCTGCCTGTATATCTTTAAGAATCTCTCTCACTCAACGTACAGTCACTCATTACTTCTCATACACCTACGTCCACAGAAGCATGTTTTCGTCAAACACAAATCTCCTCACCATGTAATTCTACCTCGTAGCTCTTGCCTTTGCGGCTGTCGGCGCAACTGCCCAGGTTAATAGCCCTGCTGAGCGTTTCTGCAAAGAGTGAACAAACACAATTCATATGTACTGACTGAAAATGCAGTCCACTACCACCGTCCTTGCTCCTTGCGGTACTAGCTGCCCATCGGCGGCTCCCGACAAGATGATCACTCGCTCTGCTCCCGCCGTCTCTGAGGGTACCCCATGCCCATCGCTCATCGTCAGCAGCATCTCCGGGAACGGCACTAAACCGAAAGCACCAGGCCAGCCCAACACCACTGCTTTCACCGGTGGAGCTCAACACATTGCTGGTTCTGTCGCTGCTGCCGCTGCTGCTGGTGCCGCCGTTGTCGCCTTTGCGTTTTAAGGCATGGTGGATCGAGTGGTGGAGGATGCGTGAGTGACGGGGGAAGGAAAGGACAGTATGCAATGGTCGCCCTGTACAATGCGCATTCTGGAGTTTGGTGAGGATCTTCTCGGAGAGGAGGAGCACACTCAAATCGTGCGAAGCTGGCTCTGGCGTAGCAGTTCGTCTGACAATCTTGTACATACCTCTGGGTCTTCGTGCCTGCTGTCGGCTCTTACGACCAATATACCACCTTATTAAAAACTACCCGGGGTGGCGCTGGAACTTGCTGTGATTTGCTCTTTAATCCGCACTCCGTATAGCAGCGCGTTGCTTGCACGCATCAACTCACCTGAGCAGCTCATACCGAAAGTCGCGTCGGTATTGAATTCCCAAAGTCTCTTCGTCATATTGAAAGTGACAGAGTACTCACGGTCGCAGATCAATTAAAGCTCATCTGTCGTCGAACACCTCAACGCACGCTTGTCAGACTTGGTGCTTTTAGGAGAGAAAGTCATCACCATGAAAGATGCCGCCAACCAAAGTATGCCATCGAGCACCTTAACAACAAACAACAAATGAAGCGAAAGCTGGTCGGCTTCACCATGGTATGGATTTCTATGGGGATGGCCCTTGAATCGTTCTGAGCGTCAAACAGTAATACCGCGGAAGATCTTCCGCACTCTAGCTCCAAAAACCAAAAGTCTGACCAATTACTGGCAAGATCGACTCGCCAACCTTCTGGCTTGCGAAGGCCTACGCTTGTGTACCTGCCCGAAGAGGGGCGACCACTACCAACCACTGCCCTGCATATTTGTGCGCATATCCCAAAGCGGGGTCTCTACGAAGTGCAACAAAACTATAATATCAGGCAGGCAAGCCTACCTTTTTTTCTTTGTAGAAACCTTCCTACAAAACCTGCCTACACTCTTAGGAGATTTATTCACGTTTACTCAATTAAGATCTCAGACATATTATAAAATTACCTATTGCATTGCCAAGGGTTCTCTCAAAACTCGCGGTAAGTAAAGTTGTCATATCCTGTACGACATTGGAACTCATGTAAAAGCAAGATAACAATGGCAAACTCCTTGGTCAAATATCTCGATAGGATGATGGAGGCGGCCACAAAGACCAAATCTGGCATCAAGAAAATATGTTAGCCTATCGGGGATGTAGGCACTCGATGATTTCCACCTCCCACCCATGATCCAAAGATAGGCGGCAGGCTAGATCTAGGGGATCAAACGGACGGCGGCAAGAAGAGACGGTTGAAGTTCCAAGTCAATAAAAATGCGGAGAATACCACTTTGAAAGGTATGGCAGCGAAAGACTCTCACGAAGTGTATGCGACTGTGGATGTGGACACCGATCAAGCAGCGACAGCGGAGAATGCTAAAAAGGTTTTTGAGGAGCTTAAGAAAAAGGTCAAAGGTTGATTCATCCTATCTAGAGACGCAACTCTGGGGAAGCAATCTGGCAGATAGGAAATTTTCGACTGAGTAGCCGGCTTTAGACCAGCGCGTCAGAGGCTGTACGTAGTAGAGCTCCTACACAAAGAGATATGCGCTAGAATTCAGCCATGTGAGAGATCCATTTCGTCAAATTTGCTATGTAAGATCCGAAGTGAGTCATACAGGCAGGCAGTAACGCTTCACGGTCTCCACTTATAGCGTGGCCAAGCGAGGGGATGAGTCTAGGCAGACAGAGGCTGAGCCAGGCAGCAGTGCTCAGTGCTGACGGACGAGATCAGCAGCAAAAGCAATTGGTGAAAGATTTTATACACGCGGGACCTGGGAGACTGGCAAGCGGCCCTTTTGACTCTGTTGCACTATCGGTTTCCCTCGGTCCAAGGGGCTTTCCCAGCAGCAGCTCAAATCGCAACCAGACTCCAACCATGGCGCACCTCAGCCCAGCGCGAGCTAGCGAATTCGGACTCAATGGAACCTGCCGTGTGGCTACGGACTTGCTACTCGGAAGACTCGAATGTGAAACATGAAGCGCTGGTTCAGGGTATTGATATGGAGATGGCAGTTGGTGGCGAATATAGGCTGCTCGATGAACCGAAATCTTACAACTTCGACACCTTGCCGGACTGCTTCAGCCTCAACCCTCGGGTTTGGGTTTCTCGGGTACGTATGTCTCGTCCAAACAAACCAAATAGCATGTCTACCTTCGTGTTATATTAAATTCTATCTACAGCTTATAATTCTGATAATCTCTCAACCTCGTAATTGCTATCAGCTTCTTTTGTCCCCTTTCCAGCCGTATTATTGATCACTCCGTACCTCAAAGCGGCAGAGAGCAGGAAGGTAATAAAGAACATCAAACTATATTCAACGATCAGCTTTCAAGATCTGTCCCTTGAAATCACTTAAGAGAATTGGAGTCAAAGAATCCGAAAGTTGACGGAAGACTCACGAGTTACAGATCCCCGTCGCGAACACAACCTTCTGTAACTTGCACGCCTGCTGCACAATATGCACTCCCACCTGCGCTTCCTCTCCCGCTATAAACAGCCCGCTGCAAACACTCGTTGATCCCCTCGTGAGAACCGCAATCGCAATGCTCCCCGCCACACCAAGCATATCCGCACTCATGCTCGCCCATGCGAACCAGGCTTTCTCAAAGTACAGCCAGATTGCCGGCATGGACACTAGTATATAGATGGAGAGGTAGGTTCCGATGCCAGTGATGGCTTCGTTTCTGGAGGCGATGACGAGGTGGTGCGACGAAAGCACGGAAATAAGCCAGGCGTAGGAGGAGAGAGCGAGGATTGCGCCTATGAATTGGCCGCCGCGGAGGTTTAGGAGGAGGATTTTGTAGGGGCCGCCATATGCATAGGATGCGTTTAAGAGAGCGGAGAATTTCATGTTCGGGAGCACGGAGTCGAATTTGATTAGTGAAGTCAGGAGGGTCGATAAAAAGGTTTGCTTATTGATAAGGGAAACCACAGTTAATTATAACCAGTTGACCTTAATGGTATCGCACGAGTGGCGCATTTTACTAGGCGGGGCTTCGATCAGGTTAGACGATACAGTAAGCCTTGAGTCGCCGATCACTACTAGTAATGACATAACAGGGTCCAGCTTTTCAACTGGCCAAACCCCTCAACTGGCCATTTTCGCTTAGCCAGTTGAGGGGTGGACCCTTCTATCGGCAAGACTGCCGATCGCAGCGACCGAGACACTACGTAATCGAATCGCTGAACGCCAAAATTAGTGCTTTAGGTCGTCGCCAGCTTTGCGACAAGATCACGCCACCATCATTCATCTCCCATGAAGCCCCGAACAATCTCGGCCGAGAGCGGGAGTGGCTTGGGGCTAGAATGCAACTTTAAGCTTTGCAACATTCCACATCACCATTTCATCGGCTTCATTTCGCTCGATTACTGTCAACAAGAAGGAGCAGCGTTTTGCGAGGGTAAATCAGCAAACGAAGGCATCAGCTGCCACTCGCACCTGGGTTTGGTGGAGGGTGAGCAAGTTTACTTCCATGAGAAAGGGAGTGTAAGCCGTCGTTGTCAGACACAACGGCATACTGAGAGGTAGCACAACCAAGGGTGCAGCAGAGTCGTCACGTGGTGCTTTCGAGTTCTAGTATCCAGAAGTCAATCCTCTCTATTCGCCAAGCCCAACTAGTCAGAATCAACGTCCATTTTGCACCGCGCAGGTATGGCAACAGCATACGAAACACCGCCCTTTGCTCTCTCGCTACCAGAACTCTCTCCGGTCGCCGCAACTAGTCTGACAGGACCCCAAGCCAAAGCGTTCGAAGAGCTGAAAGCACTATGCGAAAGAAATAAGCTGTATTGGCCGGTAAGCAAGCTAGAGGGGAAGCCCGCAGAGGGCGCAAATGGGGATACCGATTTACTGCATGCTTTCCCGCTTTCAATATTTCTGGGGTCTGAGGAGCCAATAGCTAATTGAGGGGAGTACAGACGATTTCTACATGCTCGCAATTACGATGCACAAGCCGCATACAAGCAGTACAGCACATCAGCCGCATGGCGCCGGAAGACAAAGCTAGACGAAACCTACGACAATGTCGACATGCAAAAGTTCGGCCGTATGAACCGCGTCGTAAGTCTAACCTACCCTGCCCCCATCCCCATCCCTCGGCGTGACTAACTCGTCTGCCTCTGCCAGCAACCACAGTGGACCGGCCGGCGCGACCACCACGGCGTCCCCGTCATGATCTACGTCCTCTCGGCAGTCCGTCCCTCAGACCTCAGCCAAATCGGCAAAGAAGACCCGCAGCTCTCGGAAATCTTCCTCGCAGCTGAATACGTTACGCGCTTCACGCAGCGGCTATGCACGCGCCTCCCGCACGCCGCGGGGATCGAAGCCGGCGGCGGCGACACCATCGACAAATCCATCAATATCATCGATCTGTCCAACGTCGGTTTGCGCAAGTTCTGGAATTTGCGCCGGCTGCTGCAGAACGCGTCGAGTATGGCAACTGCGCATTATCCCGAAACGGTGGAGCGGATTTTTGTGGTTGGAGCGCCGTATTTTTTCCCCACGGTTTGGGAGCTGGTGACGAGGTGGTTTGATCCGAATACCACGAAGAAGATTCTCGTGCTGGGGGCGGCGCAGCAGAGAGAGACGCTGCTGAAGTATATCGACATCAAGGATCTGCCGGAGAGGTTTGGGGGTCAGCTGAAGTGGACCATGGGCGACCATCCGGTGCTGGATGAGGAGGCGAAGGGGATGGTGGGGAGGCTGGCGGAGGGGTGGATTGATGGACCAATACGGTATATCAGTAGGGATGAGGGGGACGTGCTGATGGCGGTGGGGTCGGTGAATGGGAATTTGAGGAGGGAGGTGCTGGTTGAGTATCCGCCGAGACGGCCGGGGGTGAGTGGGGCGGGTGCGGGGGTGAATAAGGAGAAAGAGACGCAGGCGCAGCTGAATAAGGAGGAAGAATAGACGGGAAGCGTTGGGCTGCTTATCGGACAGAAAGGCGAAGTGGGGAACAGGAATGATGGAGTGGCAGGCGTTACTGGTGGGGTCGGAGATTCTGGTCTCACTGATGGGCAGAAGGAAACACCCCTCAACGATAGAAGCAAATTGGAGATTCCTTCCAAAGCGCAAGTGTGATTCGCTGTTGTTTCAGCATAAGGGAAGCATTAGACAGGATACCCGTTGCTTTCTGTTTCATAACCCTCCTGGTAGCCACCGATCAAACAAGATTTCTCGAGTCAATGGCTTCAGGGCGGAGATCTGGAAAAGAGGGGACGAACGAAGAGGAGGAGCCTTGAGGGAGATATTGAATACGCCAAAACCAGCTAAGAAAGCAGCTCTTTTCACGATCCTAACAAGAATCCTTGGGCAACAAGGACCAATATGAGAGCACGAAATCAAACAAGGCAAGCACCAAGTTCTTTGGGTATAAAGATACAAATAGGGACCAGGCGACCCCCTGAAGGAGTCTGGCTACCAATAACGCCTAAACACCCGCTGTACATGATTTTAGATACTATACCGTCTGCATAGCTGCCAGAAGCGGTCGGGTCGGACACAAAGTTGAGGACATCATCATCATCATCGTACCCTCCTTTGGCCTCTGCTCCTTTGGGCCTTTGGGCGTACCTCCTTATGGCATCCACCTCTGATGGTCATACCCTTCTGTAGCTTACGCCCCTTTGTAAGATATTCCTGAAGATATTGGTAAGAGCTACAGATCTCCTCGGAAGATCGACTAGTCTAGGCAGTCTAGGCCTAATCGAAGCCGCAGTGTTTGCCTCCAATGATTTTCGGGAGAGTTAGCTCACTGGAGCTGGAGTGTAAGGGTGATGCCGGGGTTACATTTTTCCAATGTGGATGTTGATCCCTGTCTGCGTCGAGACAGGTTCTGCTTCGCTAAGTGGGAGAGACACAAGGAGGGAACGACACGAGAAAACACGGGTAAGAGAATTGGATAAATGAAATATAGAAGCTTGAGCAAATGCATGTAAAATCCTAATTGGAAAGTCTGTCGCTTTGGAACTGAATTACTGTGGCTGGGGCCACGTCATTACACGTCACCTCCAAAGCCGACACGGGGACGAACAGTTCCTTTTAGATTTGAGAATGGATCCTGATGGATCGGAGTACGTCTATTGCTTCACATTAAGGGCGGGCAGAGAGGGCCTTGAATCGGACCTCTTCGGGTATAAGTAATAAGGAGCGACTTGTCGATCAAGTTTCTATAGGCCATATGGATAGATATGTAAGTCATCGTCGGGTTTCGGTTTTGGACTTCGAGCTTAGAGGGTCGCTAAAGGATTCAAGACATCATCTTAGAAATCTCGCGGGGTATAAGCAGTATATAATGCTTAATAGTAATTCGAGCTTACAGTATAGCTATAGACGTAGCCTCTGAACCAACGATATATGCACTTCTTAAGTTCGGCATTAGATATCACTCAAGGTCCGAACATTACGGAGAAGCGGAGTTACATCCGTATTACATCATTACCAAATCTAACTTCACATTAAATCCCATTGATTTGGGTTTTTTATTATCTACTACCTATTACCTTACTATCATCTAGCTCTCCTTGTTATAGCCTCCTCTAACCTAATAGTTATAGCCTTCGATCTTTATAGTACCCTGCTCTCCACGGATTCTATTACGAACGAACTTGCAAAACACTTTGGATCTGACAAAGCAGCCAGTCTTACGGTACTATAGCGCCGTTACTAATTAGAATATATATGGCGTCTCAACAGCATGAGTATTGAACCCTTTCAAACTACCTTTGCCCCTATTCTTTCCTAGCCGTCTTCGCATCCTTTGCTTATTACGCCTGTTTCCACAGAGTAATATCAACCTTTCTCGACCATTAACCGCTCAGCCCTAACGTAGGCGCTCGCCGACTCTAGCCTTACCCTAGATGAAGCATCTATCGAGAATCTTATGTAATCCTACAATTCTCTATCCACCTTTCCAGATATTGGCCCTGCCCTATCCGCCCTTGCGGAAGATCCTTCTATTAAAGCGGTCGTCTTCTCCAATGGCACGCATAACATGGCCAGCACCTCTGTACGCAAATCGCCAGATTTGAGCCCTCATTCTACTCTGTTCAAGCACATTGTCACGGTCGAAGAGGTCGCTTGCTTCAAGCCTCATCCGGCGATATATCACCATCTGGCGGAGACGGTGGGGGTAGGCCATGTTGATTACTACGACACGTCTGATGTCTTATTGGTGGATGCAGTAGTATGTATTGCTACTAATAATATTACTCTCATCTTTTGAAGTACACGTATGACTGAAAACTCTGCATGTGCATGCCAAGACTCTGCTTAGTCATCAACCGAGGTTGACCCGGACTGAATTCCAACAGGCCACAGTGAAGAAGACATGGGAAGGATGTGGTTGGTTAGTGGGAATCCATTCGATGTTGTCGGAGCTAGAGCGGTCGGTATGCTTGCCGCGTGGGTGGATAGGGGTGGTGCTGGATGGGCTGATGCGATGGTCGAAGGGGAATCAGGAAGGCCTACGGCGATTGTGAAGGGGCTTGGGGAGGCGGTTGAGGCTGTGAAGAAGCATATGGACTGATAGTGAAGGGCCTGGTTCACCACTGAATATGACAGCTTTTTGTCTGCGGGAAGTTCGCGCATTCAGTATCGGTGTTACTAGAGGGGGTGGACGGTTATACGACGGAGACGGAGTTGGTAGCCCCGAGATGACATTCGATGCTTTCTCTGCAGGGCAGCCAGCGGGGCATTGTAATTGGCGCGGCAAGGCCGTTATCGAATCGTCGTCTTACCCAATTGTATATCAAAGGTGTATACGGTCCAAGCCACCTTCTTTAACCCCCCATGGAATGATAAAATATGACGGAGATGGGTCCGACTGACATCATAGGGTATCAAACTACCTTACCGTATTTTAATTCGCATTTCAGGAATGCCTTTTACATCCAATTGTCTCACCTTCCATTGATGATTACTTCCACCGCCTATGTGCAGGCACCTGCCTCTTGTTCCATTACCAATCGATTTCGATAAATCAGACCCCCCGATTTTGGCACGAGTTCGGCTTCAGCTCGCGTGGCCTCGAGAGTCGGAGCTGTGATTGGAGACGAGTCCTTTTGCTTCGGCCCGCAGGGCGAGGTCAGGAAAAAGGACGTTGCATTTTCAGTTGAGGAGGGAGCGCGCGAAGGCGAGATTGCTTCCTGTACTACTTTCTTAATGGCGATTCTTTGCGGCATATGGGGTGGAAGGGGTGAGATACCAGACGAAAGGGTACTTGCACTACATGCTTGGAGGTGTACTGATTGGGCTTTGACCGTCCGAGGAGATGCGTTGTAAACATAAGCCTGCGAATGGCCGATCTGCAAGGATGGGCCATTGCGACGGAAGGTCTGCCGAAGTGTTCTTGTCGTCCGAGGGGTCGCCCGGTCGCATTCTCGATACGCGGAAACGGATTTCAGTATGCTTTGGGGAAACATGCCGAAGTTGAGATAAATCACTAAACGATGCTATGTGTCAGTGACTATATAGGCTCGGAGGACACCATCGCCAACGACAAGCCGGAAAAATCTGCTTGCAGAATATAAGTTGGGTCAGTCAGATCTCTATAATTATTGGCTTCTCGACGTCAAAGCATACTAAGTACATCCTTCGTTTCGATTAATCATCAATCTAGGCGCTCTCAATCTTCTTCTGGAGGATCTGCTTCAGAGTGATAGCATCCGCGGCGAACTCGGAAATACCCTCACGCAATTTCTCCACAGCCATGACCTCCTCGTTGAAGTCGAATCGGAAAGTAGCCTCATCGTTGTTGTACGTCTTCTTCGAGGGATATAGCATCCTTCGCGTTAAGCTTCTAAGGGACTGCATCCTTGGAATCGTATAATGTCTCGAGGAGATTAGGCTGTATTGACATGTGAGCAAGGTTTCTCCAGATTTTCGGGGTTCAATTATACTTACGGAAATTGTCAGGTAGTCGCAGCCAGCCAGCTCCGTGATCTCACCGATGTTCCTGAAAGACGCGCCCATGACAATGGTCTTGTAGCCGTATTTCTTGTAGTATTTGAAAATTTGCTGCACGCTCTTGACACCGGGGTCCTCGTGAGCAGCGTAGTCCTTCTTGTTGGCAGCCTTGTACCAATCTAAGATACGTCCAACGAAGGGCGAGACGAGGAAAGCACTAGCCTCGGCACCGGCAATGGCTTGAGGCAGGGAGAACATGAGCGTCAAGTTGCAGTTGACGCCGTGCTCGCCCTGGAGGATGTGAGCAGCTTTGATATCTTCCCACGTGGAAGCGAGCTTGATGAGGACACGCGATTTGTCGATGGCAATGGATTTGTAGAGCTGCAGTGAAATCAGCAAGGATAGTGGAACCGAGAAAGAAGCATATTTACATCAATAATGTGGAGGGCTTTCTTGACAGAGCCCTGAATGTCGAAGGAGAACTGTGCGGTGGAAACCTTGCCAGGAACAATGGCTAGGATCTCCTTGCTTCGCCCATTGATTGATTATCGGTGCTTTTCGAACTCACCACAGCCTGGACCGATTGAGATCGAAATCGTCGAAGTAGGGAGCTCACCACAGAAGGGGGTTCGATGATAGGTGAGTACTTCTCCTCACCCTGTTCCTTAGTAGTCGAGCGATCCCTCATGCGGGCGCCACTGCTGCAGATAGCCCCCGTCATTGACTCTATCGCAAGAGCTGGAACTTGGAGACTTCTAGGCAGCAGGAGCCTGAGCCAGGCAGCAGTGCTGACGAACGTCATAAATAACGCGAGCAGCTGTAGCCGGGTACAGGGCAGCCAATTCAGGCTCCCACCTGCTGCGCCCCTACAATGCCCCATAGTGCTCCCTCGCTGCTCCCCCCTGCTCCCTCGTTGCTCCCCCTTGCTCCCTCGTTGCTTCCCCTTGCTCCCTCGCTGCTCCCTCTAAAGCGGCCCTGCTCCCTTTCCTGATCGAAAACGGTAATTCCGAATCCTAAGTTCGGGGTGTATATAATATATATATATATTCTTTACTTAAAAAAGATATATATTTATAAGGATACCTTTAAAGGGGAGTATATTTATTAATTTTATAAAGTTAATATTAAATTTATTAAATTTATTAAGTACTTCATTATATTAAAGTCTTATATAACTTATTATATAAACTTTTTAAAAGATAACTTTAAAACTTAATATTTTTATTAATAAGCTTATAATTTTAATAAAATTACTTTTAAGCTCTCTAAATAATTCTTTTTAAATTTAATTATAAATTTAATTAACTATTATCTCCTTATTTATAAAAAGTAGAAATAGGCGTATTAATAGATTAATTAAAAGGTCTTAGATTTTAAATTTTATTTAAAGGTATTAAAGTTTAATTTATTACTTTTTAATAAGGAGTATAAGGCTTACTTTTTCCTTATAAAGCTTAAAATAGAGTTAAAAATAAGATTTTAAGTATTAATAATATCTTTAAAGGATATAAAGAAATCTTTATTTAAGTTATTATACTTAAGAATATAATAGAGTATAATTATTATAATAATAGCTTAAGCTTATAAGGAAAGTCTTTAAATAATTTTAAATTAAAATTATAAGGTAATAAAAAACTTTTAAAAGATTATATTTTAAAATTTAAAGATTTAAATTTTAATTTTAATAAATAATTATGATTTGAAGGAGATAAATTAAAGTAAAAGGTTAAAGATATTAAGAATAATATAATAATATAATATTATTATAATAAAGAAGATTATATTTAATTTAATTATTTTAATTATAATAAATTATAAATTTATATAAACTTTATTAATATAATATTAATAAAAAAAGATTAAGCCTTATAATTACCTTAAAAGTAGGATAAGAAATTTAATTAATAAAGGTAATATCCTTTATTATAATAAAGGA
>JAABUK010005419.1_pt1 | contig 19880 bp, 12 predicted proteins | sample 5559141 | NCBI WGS metagenome assembly JAABUK01 (sample SAMN10711869, study PRJNA513367) | rock metagenome | isolation source: Antarctica rocks | place: Antarctica: Victoria Land, Pudding Butte nord | collected 2016-01-03 | reverse complement strand
CTAGCCCCAGTGCGATACCCTTGCGATACCCTTGCTCCAACGCAGCGCGCTGCTCCCCATCCAACTCAATGCTCTTGATTCGTCCCATGGCATCCAGTCTAAACTAATTCTGTCTGACTACTTACTTGCACAAGTTAGTCCTCGAAAAGAAGTCCTAACCTCGCTAAGTCGAGATAACCTCAACTAACCGTTCCATCACGCTCTCGCTGATGAGCGGCACCTGGGCGTAGACCAAACTCGGCTCGCCCTCCAGCCGGGCCAGCAAGTGGCCCTTGCCCAGCAGCCTCTCGGCGCCCTTCTCGGCCAGAGCAATTTCGGAAGTGCCTTCGCTGTCCACGCGCAGGATCAGGCGGTTGCCCAGGTTGGCCCGCAGCTGAAGCGGCATCACGATGTTGTCAGGACGCTGGGCGGCGAAGACCAGGTAGATGCCAGCAGCGCGAGCTTTCACACCGAGCCGTCCCACCAGAGCCGTCACCTGCTGCTTGTACTCCTCGACCAGCATCCACTCAGCGAACTCGTCGTGGATGAGCCAAATAGCGGGCAGGCGGTCGGACTCGCTCACCTTGCGATTGTAGGCCATGAAGTTCGGCGTCTTAGCTTCGCGGAAGCGGCGGTAGCGAGCGTCCATCTCCGCAGCAAGCTCGTTCAGCTTGGCCAGCGCGACTTCCTGGCTGTCGATGATGCCGCCTTGCAGGTGTGGCAGCGACTCGAACGCGAAGTAGTCCACGCCCAACTTGGGGTCGATGAGCAGCATCTGCGCCTGGGCTGGCGTGTTCGTGGCAGCGATGGACAGGATGATATTCTGCATCAGCACCGACTTGCCGCTGCCCGTTGACCCGGCAATGAGAGTGTGAGGTGCGTGACGCTGCGGCGATAGGAAAAGGATGCTGCCGTCGTTCTCGCGCGTAGCAATCGGTATCTCCTGGTTGCCACATTCCTCCAACTCCTCCGACTCCTCTGTCCTCTGCCAACGCCCCCAGATGTCTTCCAGGCGCACCACCTCGCGGCGCGGGCGTTCAAGCGCCAGAGCGACCTGGCTTGGTTCGGGCTGAGCCGAAACCAGGCTCAGCCCATAAGTCGTTTTGAACTCGGTCTGGCGACGCATGACTTGGTCGACCGTGAGATTGGCACTGCCCTGAAATTTCAGCAGCGCGGCGTTGGGAGTGAGCTGGCTGCTCTGCAGCTTGGCCTGGAGCCCGAACCCTTGCAGCGCCATCTTGGTGCGCCCCTCAACGCTCTTGAGCCACTCGGCGTCCTCAGCGTTACCTTCAGGCGCCTTCTGGCCGCCCGCGATGATGGGCTCGATGCCTTTGTAAGCCCATCGTGATGGCATAGTGGAAGCTGCCTCGTCTCCTTCTGCAAGTACTTCTTCTCCTGACGCCTCAAGTACTTGCACCTCGCCGGGAATTGGGACGGCCGTATCCTGTGTGATCAGAGCCCCATTCGTCACCATTAGCATCGGCTCCGACACACCAATAGTGGGAGTCACCTCTGGAGTGGCAGCCTTGCCGTTTGAGCTATTGGCGCTGGTGGCTGCATCAGGTGTGACTTCAATGGCTGAGGGTGTGACTTCAATGGCTGAGGGTGTCGGCTTGGCGCGCGAAGGCGAGCGTGGCAGAACAACTTCGAGCAGGTTCGTTGGCTTGCGGTAGACCGGCGCATCCCAGACAGAAGCATCTCCGTGGAGCGTGGCGTTGCTGTGGCGCAGCGGCATCGGGCTCTCGCCGCTCAAGTACTTGAGCACCAGCTCACGCACTCGGGCCCGCGAGAAGACTTCCTGGTAGCCGTCCGTCATGTCGGCTACGAGAGACATATCGGAGCAGTCGGGCGAACTGGCCGGGCCGGAGACGAAGACGTGCGAGTAGCCTCTCACCCAGATGCCGCATTCTCCATCGCGCACCGCGCGCCGCCAGTCCGCCAAGTTGATGTCGGCGCTGGCCGGGAACTGCACGCCATCCAAGAGCAAGTCCGAGAGGCGGCTCAGCCACAAGCTCCTGTCCAGTCGCTCCGGCGCGCCGAACAGGGCGTCGTTGACGCGCCGCACTGTATCTCGCAGTTGGCTGCGCGAGTTCTTAGCGCCTGCGTTGAGCCCGCCGTAGTCGATGTACTTGGCCTCGCTGACCACGACTGCCAGGCTCAAGTTGTCGCCATCTTTGCTCGGGCTGAGCATCAGGATGTCGGCAATCTGCTCCTCACGCTGGCCCAGCCAATCCGCGTAGTCGTCCAAGAAATACCACCCGAAATGGGCGCCGGGCAAGGCCGCTTCAACCTCGTGGCGGATCAAGAAGCGCGAAAGCACAATGCCCATCAGCTCGCTCGCGCTGCGGCCTCGCTTGGCGGCGCGCAGCACGATGTCGCCTGAAATCTCGCCCGCCTCGCGCTTGAAGCGGCCCGCCAATTCGCGCAGTTCGTCTTCGGGCAGGTCGAGTTCCAGGTCGCGCAGACGGCTCATCAGCATCGAATCCAGCAGGCCGGTGGGCGCGGTCGAGGAGATGATCAGGTTGCGGCCCTGCGTCGCCGACTGCTTGTAGCGGATGACGCGCACGTCCTGGTTCAAGAGCTGGCGGCGGTCGAGAAGCTCGTCGTAGTTGACAATCCAGTTGCCCAGGTTGTGCGTCTCATCGAAGATGCGCCTCATGTTCAGGTCGTTGAAGTCGAGCTGCCGCGCGGGAAGCAGGCGGGTCTCTTCAACACCGTCCCAATCGCCTTCGAGGAACGAGCACATGGCTGTCAGATACGCCCAACCCTCGTGGCTCTGGGCGGGGCAGCACAGGTAGACACGTGACTTGCGGTCATCACGGGCGGCGGGCCTACGGCGCGACCAGGCAGAGGGATTCAGTCGTCCCAGCGGAACGGGGCGCGCGCTCTCAGGAAACCAATCGACTTGCGCGTGGCGCGCGATGACATCTTGCGAGAAGACGATGTCGTTGGGCGGCCCTTCTTTGGGGTTGGGCGGCGGCGCCTGATCCGCCGAGATGCCGATGCGCAGCCGGGCCATGAAGTCGCGCGTGGTTTCGGAAGTACTTGTGTCGGAATCGTTGCCAGAGGACTCGATGATGCGCTCGTAGAGCGTGCGCAGCTTGCGCCCATCGCGGTGGCGCAGCATGACCTGGCAGCGCACATTCTCGTCGCCCTCGTGCAGCAGGCTGATGCGGTCGACCACGGCGTGAGGCAGGCGTGCTGAGTCGCAGTTGTAGAGCACGACCGACAAGTTCGCGCTCTCGTGCGGATGCAGCGCCAGGTAACGCTCGACCAGAGCCGCCACACGCTTGGATGCCTCAGTGGGATTCTCACCGGTCTCGTCACCCTCGCCGATACGGGGCATCTCGTGCAGCGTGTAGTCGCCTGCGGTGTCGGCCAGAGCCAGCAGTTCGGCCTTGCTCTCGTGCCATCCCAGAGCGACTTCGGGGTAGAAGGAGTGCTCCATCTCCGCCTGCAAATCGCGGAAGAAGAGGCGGCCCGTGTCGCCAAAGCGCACCTCGGGCTCGGAGAGGAAGTGCTTCAAGAGAGCTGAGACGCGGTAGGCCTTGACCGCCAGAGCCGCAAGGCGTAGTGGGTGCCAGGGCGCGATGACTTCAGCAGGCGGCCCGCCCGTGATGGACACCGAGCCGATGCGCAGCAAGGGACGCAGCAGCAACTCTCGGTTGCGGTCGCCGCGCGCTTGGCGGCAGATGGCCTCCAGCAAAGCAGCGTAGCTTTCGGTGGCTTCGAGCAGGCCGTCGCAGGCTAAGCCCTCTTCCCAGAAGCCTTTGATGGCCGCGCTGTAGGCGCCCTGAAAATCATCCCACTTATCACGCAGGTCGCGCTCGACATCGGCAGAAATAAGCTGGTCTTGCTTTGCCTGCTTGAAGTTGGCCGTCCACTGCGTGGCGATGTTGTTCTTGGGCTTGTAGACCGAGACGAACGAGCCTCGATCCTTGTCGAAGGCCGCCATCAAGGTACGCACATCGTGCAGGTCAACGGCTTGGAAGCGGCCCTTGGTGCTCACTGGCTCACGCGCCGCCTCGCAGAAGACCAGAGGCTGGCGCTGCAGCCGCTGCCAGTCCGAGGCGAACTGGCTGGTGACGCTGTTGGGGTCGTATTGCCAGATGAGCTGCGTGCGGTAGGTGTCGCTTCCGCCAGCAGGAAAATCAACTTCCAGTTCGAGCGTGAACTTGAGTTGCAAGGCAGATTTCTTGGTCGAACGCGTCGGAGAGTACTTCGGCCCCTGACGCCACTTCTCCAAGGCCTCGGGGAAGTCCCACAACTCGCCCACGTCCCATCGCACGCCCTTCCCAAACAGACTCTTGAGGCCCTTGTAGCGGGTGGCGAAGAACAGGCCGGCCTCGACGTTCAGCTCTTTCAAGTCGCGGCTCGACTTGCCATCCAGCCGAATGCGCAGCCGACGGTTGGTGCTCGGCTCCTCACGCACCAAGCGTTCCAAGCACAGGGCAAAGCCAGTCAGGAAGTCGTTGGTTGCCAGGGGCGAGCCGTAGATGTACTTGTCCCACGCGGACTTGAGCTTGCGGTCTTCCTTGAGCTGGTTGCGGTGGTTCTCGTAGAAGTCGCGCTCATCGTCGCTGAGTTCGGGCGGCAACTTGACGCTCAAGCGCCCCAAGTACTCACGCTCATCGTCCGTGAGCAGGTCGGCGTCGCGCTCCTCGTAGAACGCCGCCGTCATCTTGCCCAGGTTCAGCTTCTCGCGCTTGAGCCCGTCGAAGAGTGGCTTGACACCGTCCCATTCGCACTCAGCCAGGTCGCCCGCAGCATCGTTCCACCCGGAAGGCGATTGAATGAAAGCCTCCACCCTGGGGTGCAACTCGTCGGGCATCCCGCTCTTGACCTTGCTGAAGGCGCTGCGCAAATCGCTCGCGTTCAGCAGCAACTGGTTGGGCGTCTGCTTGCGTAGGTAGGGCGAGCGTTGCCGGTCGGCGTTTTCGTAGAGCTTGCGCCAGGCCGAGGCCCAGCCGCGTGTTTTGGCAGAGAGCGAGGTGAAGTACTTGGTGTCGCGCGGCATCAGCAACGCGGGCATCGCTACTCCCAGCGCGTGCAGGAGTGGCTGGCCCTCATCTTCGATGGCGCGCCGCGTCTGCAAGACATACTCGGCGATGCGGTCGAGCGAGCGCCCGTTGAGGTCACGCAGGCCAGCCAGCGCCTTCTCCCAGTGTCCTGACGCGTCAGAGGGCAAGGGCAGGTCACGAGCCGCCCACTCGACCCACAGGTGAGGAACGGAGAGGAGTTGCGAGGCCCCGACTGCATCAAGGAATTTAAGCGACTGCGTTTCATCATCCCCGGTGCAAGCGAGGAGCAGAGCGGGCTTGCCAATGTGCGCGTTGCGGAAGGAAGTTGCACGCTGCTCCGTCAGCACATCTGGAGGCAGCTCGAACTCGTCTACGAAATCTTCCACGAAGTGGTGTGGCAGCTTGATTTCGATTCGCTCGGAAAGCTCGGGATCATCCAGAATGGCGCGCGCAATGGCAGCCGTCTGCTCTGCGGTGAGCTGGTCGATGATGAAGCGCGATGTGCTGCCATCGTTCTCTTCGCCTTCCAGCCTCTCGCGTAAGTAGCTGGCGGCTACCTGCCCTATAAAACGTGAGGAAGTCCACTCGGTCTTGGTGGCCGAAGTTGCAATGGGCGCAGAACTGATAGTGGCGTTCATCTCTTCCATAAAGCCTCACCCTCGATAAGTACTTGCTGTGCGGGTGCAAGTACTTGCACGGCTCAAGTATTTGCCTTACATCTCGATTACGCGTGCGGGTTGACAACATAGGCGCAGCCATCGGACAGCCGGCGCAACAAGCCCAGGCTGCCCAGCCGCTGCTCCAACCGAGCGGCGTTGGCGGCGAAGGGCTTGGGATCAAAGTCCTGAGCGGGTAATACGCGCTCGGCTTCGCGCGGGCCGAAGACCAAGCCGTAACGCTCGAAGAGCTGGTGCAGGAATTCTTGCAGTTCCATGCGCCGCGAGACGTTGGCGAACAACAGAGTCCTGAGCAACGGGTCGTTGGGCGCGTAGCGGAACTTGGTGGTGCCTTTGCGCGACACCAGCCCGATGTCGCGCGAGTATCTGTGATGAATCTCAGCGGCCTGCGCGCGGTGACGGCGCGCAGCCGCCTCTCGCAGCTCTTGCATCATCGCCGCAGGGTCGCGCCCATCGTAGTCGTCTTTGTCGCCCCACCAAACTTCCGGCCCCAAGATGTGGCGGCAGCGCATGATAATTTCGTCGGTGCTGGCTGACTCGTGCACGGCTTGGCGCCACGCCTCCGACTTCTCGATTTGGTCGATGTAGGTGGAGACGGCTTTGGTCGTTAGGACAGCGTTCTCCTGGTAGTTGAGAACCGATTGCTCGCGCACGAACGTCTTCTTGGGTGCCACGACTTCGCAGATGAAGGAAATCTTGCGCTCCTCGCCATCCTGCAGGGCGTTCCACTGGGCCGCGACGCGCATCTGGTAGAGCATGATGTGCAATGCGCCCAGCGTGACCAAGTGCTCAATGCCATCGAAGCCGGGCAACCCCAGGTCGAATAGAGCCAGCCAATCGCGGCCCAGGTCATCGAAGCAAAGGTGAGTCTTGTAAGGCAGATAGCTCCTGCCCCTTGATGAGAGGTCTTCGGGATCCGGTATCTCTGGCTGGAGTAGCCCCAGCAGGCTGTTCCACGGGTTGTCTCCACCCAGCATCCGGGCCATGTGTGGGCGCAGAAGCGTAGCGCTCTGGCTGCGGCACAGCATCATATACAGCAGTTCGCCAGTGCGGCCAAAGTTGATGTATTGGCGCTCGAAGCCACCCGTCGCGGTGATAGCGATGTCCTCGTAAATCGCGTTCGGCCCGAACGGGAAGACAAATCGTGATGTCCACCGCTTGTTGTCCTGGCTTTCGACAGCCGAGTCGAGAAGCATATCGACCAGGGACGCGAAGCGGTGGAAGGACTCGAAGCGGGTTCTCAGGTAGCCGAAGTCGCGCGAGGAGACGCCTTGAGCGCGCTCCTTGATGCTGGCCAGCCACATCTCCCACGCGGTGTCATTGTCCGCGACCTCACGCGCCAGGCGCTGGATGCCCTCGTTGTTCCACAGGATGTTGCGCAGGTGCATCCTCTTGTGGGGATAGAATGTCAGAGGATAGAAGTCGTTTGCTTGCGTGGGCACCTGAAGCAGTTGATCATTGCGGTCGCACGCTTCGGCGACGGTGAGGAACTCCAGGAACACCAGCCACGGACTCTGCGGGTAGATGCGATGCCCCCAAATCTGTTCCTCAGTCCACATGGGGAGCAGCCTGTGGTGGTCGCGCTCGGGCCGCGAGACGGCATTATGTTGCGCGAACTGCTCGAACACTGTCTGTGGCACAGTCTGGGTAGTCATGCGGTGTGGAAGCCCGAAACTTAAAGCGGAAGTGGTTCGCCCTCAAGTACTTGAGGTGCCTGCGACCGGCTCACCTCGGCGGTGACTTCGATGGGATCAGGATAGGGGCTGCCGCTGTCATCCAGGGCCAGCCGGTTGAAGATAAGCGTTTGTGGGTGCTCGTTGCTCTCGTACTTGGCGCGCCGCTCGGCCAGCGCGCTCAGCACCTGGCTCTTGAAGCTCAGCACGTCTTCATAGCACTCCTTGGAGAAACTGCCTGGCAACGCGCCTTCGGCCACACGCAGCAGGAACTCGTAGCGCACCAAGTTGAGCGGGAAGTGGCGCACGATGTCGTGCTCCAGTGCCACCTCCAGCATAGGGCGCTCGTCCCGCCATACAATCTCGACACGCTCACCGCCACTCTTGCGGGTGACCGAGATGCTCTCCTCCAAGATGCGCGAGACCCTGGCGTGCGTGGAATGCAGGCTGGTGCCCAGGTGTAACTCGCGCTCGCTCGTGACGAGCATCCCCACGAAGACGCGGTTCAGTCCTCGCACCAGGCGGCCCAAAATCGTCCTGTCCACCCGCCCTGAAGTACTTGGCGAAGTACTTGTGCCGGACTGCAGGACGCGCACAATTCGGGTCAAGTACTCGCCACCTGAGCGGAAGACCGTCAACTCCCACAGGCGCAGCTCATCGGCCTCTTCGGGCCGAATCTTGAAGAACAGCGCGCGCCGCTGCGCCACCAGCATCGAGAGAAATGCGGTGTTCTTGCTCTCGTCTTCCTCGGCGCCCTCGACGTATCGCTTCTGCGCCTCGCGGTAGGCTGTATCCGCTCCGTAGAACTCATCCGCGCCCAGGAAGCGGTCGAAGTAGGGCTTGAGCGATTCGTCGGTCTCGCCGAAGATGAGCAGGGTGTCGATGCGGTTGGTGGTCTCGTGGCCGACTCGGAAGCGGTCAAGGTAGTTGAACACGCCGCTGGTGTCACGTCGCGATTCCGAGAGGTTGCCGCCGAACAGGTTGTTGTAGAGGCTCGCTTTAGCGACAGTGCCGGCCTGCAGAATCTTGGGCACGTCCGTGGGCAGCATCAGCCTGTCGCGGCAGTCCCGGTGACCCAGGATGGCGTTGGAAAGCAGGGCCAGAATCTCGCGGATGGGAATGTGCAACCCGTTGTAATCGCACAACTCGAACAAGTCGCGCAGGCGCTTCTGGATATGGGGCGAGCGAAGCAGTTCGTAGTTGCGGCGGATAGGCGATTGCGGCCCATAGGCCGGGCGCTGGCCATCTTCGCCATCAAAGCACACGCTCCAGCCGTCATGGTTGAGAAACGCGGGCAAGGCGCGGTCAAGCAGTTGAGCGGATGAGCCGCGCGAGAGGTTGTAGAACCACAGCCGCACACCGGGTTCTTCCTGGCGGTCTTCGACCAGCAGCTCCTCGAACATATCGCGCGCCCGTTCGACCTCGGGCGTTGTGGGCAGCCTCCGCCATGACTCGATGAGTTGCCCATCGTTGACCGCGATGAGGAATGGGTCGTTGCTCTCTTGGCCGAAGATGGCCGCACAGAAGCGGTGCATCAACTCAACTTTATCAGCGGGCCATTCGTAGCCTTGCTGGGGCACCCACGCGCTCAGGTCACGGATCAGGTGCAGCGTGGTGCCGTCTGGCAACGGCAGCGAAAGGTGCGAGGCATCAGAGCCCCACAGGTCTGCGCTGCCTCCCAGCATCTCCCATACCTGGCGACACAAGTGCGTCTTACCATCGCCCGCAGTGCCTGTCAGCACAACCGAGCGTTGAGCGTGGGGCTGGCCGCGAAAGGCATTGAGCACATCCTGCAAGCGCGGGTGCTCAAAGTAAACAGATGAGACACCCGCCCGCCGTGCGGCATCCTGAGTGTGCTCCTCAAACGCCGAGTCATTGTTGGAGACAGGCCCGTACTGACGGACGAAACGAATCCAGCCAAGTGCTTTGTCCTTGGGTCGACCGGGGCCAGACGAGCCGTTGGAAGTAGGCAATGGCTCCGTCGAAGTGGTTTCCGATGGTGATGCAGTCACGGCGGGTTGAGCTCCTTCTGCAGTGCTAATAGCTAAATCAGGCGCGTGCTCTTGGCGGATGGCGCGAGCTGCAAGGTGTAGTGCGTCTAAGTCGTCTACAAACTCTTCCCAAACTTGCTGCTTCAGACCCGCTTCAGGTCTGAGGCCTTTGCCTTTGTACTCCGGGTCGAAGAGCTGAAACTTGCGCAGCGTCATTGCCACGCCAACCGGGTTGCGGAACGTCTTGCTGCGGCCTTCTATCGGGTGGAATGAAAGTCGGTTCAACAACTTGCTCAGTGCGACGATGTGAGTGTCTGTAGCGTGCAGACCACCATTGCGGGCGAGGAAGTACGTCTCCAACCCTAGGATCAGTTCTTCGCGCGTCCAGGATGGGTTAGATGCCATGTCACTCGCTTTTTGCGGTGCTCAGGTTGCGCCCTCGCTGGAAGCCCGATTACTTGTGGCACATCAGGCAGCTCTCGCGGCCCTCGTAGTCATCCTCAGCTCCTCCAAGTACTTGTAGAAGCGTCTTGTTGGGTGCGTTGCGACGCTCACGCTCTTTCATCTCGGCATGGTGCAGCTTGATTTGTTCGATGCGTTCCGGGCGTTCAAGGTTTGCCAGAGACTCCTCTCCGTTCCACAAGAAGGTGACGCCCTTCTTGTTCGGCTCCTCGTAGCTCTTGGCTTCCTCAAACAAGTCCGGGTGGGTCTCCTTGAGGCGCACCCATTCTATCTTCTGTTGGTAGAAGCAGAAGAAGCAGCCCGAGCGTGTGCGGCCCCATTCTGTGTAAGGCGGCATCCCCAGACTTGATTCCTCCAAGATGCGCTCGATGTCAGCTTTGACGAGCCCATCTTCACGGAAGGGGTAGACAGGCGTAATGTTTGGCTTGAGGCTGATATAGCCATCACGCTTCTCGTCGGCGCGCAGGCCGATGTAGTTGAAGCACGGATCCTCGCCGATGTACTCTTCGAACGGCTTGAGCTTCATCATGCGCGTGCACCAGCGCCGGTGGTTGGACGGCAGCATCTCGCCGTAGACCTTGAGCCATTGCTCGAAGCTCTTGCCCGAAGTCGTCTTGTGGATTTTCTGGCCCAGATGCGCTTCGAGCCGCCCCAAGTACTCGTAGGTCTCCGGCAATTCTTTGCCGGTGTCGTGGAAGATGTACTCCATCTCTAACCCACGGTCACGCATATGGATGGCGAGCGCCGCGCTGTCCTTCCCGCCTGACAAGCTCAAGATGTGACGAACAGGCTTACTCATGGTGTCTCTTCCTCATCTTGAAGCGTGTGCCACAACGCTCGCATTGTGGCCGCCACTCCGATGCGTCCATGTTGGTTCAGCAACGCAATGACCTGATCCTCCACGCTCGCCATGTTCTCACGCTCAAGCGGTGTTACCCACACAACGCTCTGGCATTCGTGGCCGTCCGGTTGCGTTAGTGCCACTCGTAGAACTTCCGCGTCAAGATACCCGGCTTTGCTTCCGCCCCAACGTCCGAAGTCCGTCGCCTCAACTCGCGCGAACTGAGCGCATAGGGCGTGGATGTCGCTCTCGTAGCGGTGGACGTGTAAATCACGCCACTTGTTAGGCGGCTGCGCGCACATCATGCTGCCCAACGACTCCAACCAGGAATCCTCAGCCATCTTGGTGTCAGCCAGTCGCAGGCAGAAAGAGCGAAGACGCGCCTCCGTCACCGTGGCCTGCAGCCGTCGAGCGCGTGGGGCAAGCGTTGCCTGCATCGTCTCGAAGGAACAGTCCAGCCCGAACTCGCTCTGCAACTTCAACTGCAGCCAGTGCAGCAACATTGGGTAAGCACCACGCAATTCGTCCACGGCGGACTTGAGAGCTTGCGCGAATTCTTCAATCTCAGGCTGTCCCAAGGGCGAATCTTCGTCAAAAGGCGGTAGCCCGCAGGCGAGGGGCAAATCTCTCCAGAGCAGAGTCGCAGGTTCCTGCGCCCCCTTCAGTGCCTCTCGCACAGCAAGCGTGTCCGGTTTCAGGCGTGACGTTTTCAGTGTGTATTCGGGCAGGCCAACCACGAAGGTGAGTAATGGCTTGATCACGTCCAGCACGTCGACGCGCGTGTCCTGTCTCTTCTGCTGAGACAACTCCAGCGTGTGGATCAGCCGGTGGAACAGCTCGGAGCGCACGCCCGTGAGCGGGCAGAGCTGTATCTGGAAGGTCTCAGGAGCCTTCGTCAGTCGTAAGAAGATGTCGCCATCCAAGCGGGGCAGGAACGTGCCATCCTCGTAGAACGCCAGCTCTGGCTCGTAGACCACGGCGAAGACAGCCAGCAGCAGCGGGCTAAGGCCATCGCGTACGCCGTAGGGAGCCTGTTGAAGCGCATCAAGTACTTGCGTCACGAATACACGTTGCTCGCCGCCCTGGGCAAGTACTTGGTGAATGCGGCGCAGAGCAGGCAGCACGCGGCAACCTTCGCGGTCATCGGCCTCAGCTGGCAACGTGACCTGCCACCTCTCGCTTCCAGCCTGATCACGGCGATGCAGCTGGGCTGCCTTCATCACGGACAAGTACATCGACATCTCGGGCGGCTTCTTGGACTCGTCCAGCCCCAGCAATGGCTGGTCGGGCGACGAGAAGAGCCTCTCGATGAGCCGCATCCGCGCGCCAGCGGCGGCGGAGGAGAGCACGCGACGATTGATCAACTCGTTCTGGATGCGTGGCGACAGGTTGAACCTCTCGTCGCACAAAACTGACAAACGCTCCAGGACAGCACGTCCGTGGCCCATATTCTCCTGAGCCACGCCGCGATGGAACCAGCGGAGCCCGCTCTCGCCGCCCGCTGCGGTCGTGATGGTGTGCGCCAAGCCGAGCGTGTTCTGTAGCGAGTCGTTGAGCAGTTGGCGCGCTCCGGTGAGTTGGCGCGAGACTTCTTCCAGGGCGTAAGGGTCGTCCTTGAGTTCAGGCGTGTTGCGCTCGATGTATGCCCACAGCCGCACATCGTTGACCACGCCCGCCAGACCTTGCAGCGGTCGCGGCACGGCCACCAAGACTTCATCTCGCTTCCTCAAGGTGCCTGATTGGGCGAACTCCAAGGCCTGTCGCTGTTCCTCGGGTGTCTCGCACAAAGGAACCAGGATGCGCCCATCTGAGGGTGAAGGCGCTTTGAGTTGAGCCTCCAGTTCATCAACGGCGCAGTGGATCACGTCGAAGTGGCGCAGGTTGCCGGTCTGGATGTAGTGGCGCCGAGCCACAAGAGGACGGGTTTCCAACTGGTCGCGCAGATGCGGAGCCACGCGCGTCAGCGTGCCCAGCGCACGCCGCGCGTCTTCGTGAACGCGGTCAAGGTTGACGCTGGTGTGTGGCCACAACGAGTAGCCGCCGTCCATGCCGCGCCCATACAAGACGTGCCGCGCCTTGAGCCTGCGTATAGCCTCGCTCGTCGCCGCGTCCGAAGCCACACCGCGCAGAGCCACTTCCAGAATGGGTTGCCGAGCCAGAAGCTCGCCTGCGTTCAAGGTGTTCAGCAGGGCGACGCTCTTGAGAAGGTGCAACTCAAGCGGGTCGTTGCCGGTGTAAGTCGCCACCACCGATTCGAGCGCGTGCCAATGGGTGCGGTAGCTTTGCAGGCTGAGGCGGTGGCCGAAGGCGCCCCGCGCGTAGTCGAAGAGGTGTGAGAGCCCGAAGAACTCACGTCCACCAGTGCGAGCCACGAAGTCGCGCAGTCCAAAAGGTTCGTCGCCAAGCAAGAACGTGAACAGCGACCGCTCGTTCTGGCCGAAGCGCGCGAACAGACGCACTAAAGGCGGCAGAACCGTCGGGTGTAGTGGGAACAGCCGGGCCGCTACTTCCTTAAGTACTTGTGGTGGGGCTGTGCCATACCAATGCAGGGCCAGAGCCGCTTCCATGTCTCGCTCGGCAGCCTGGCACAGTTCAGGCGGCACGCGCTCGACCTTGACGCCCATCGCTTCGACCACGAGAAGCGCGACCTGCTCGACAGGATGGTTCCAGGCCAGCTCCTCGAAGCGCCCGGCAACTTTCTCCCACTCGCGCTGGCCCAGCGGTGCCAGATTGTCGGCGTAGGCGCTGAAGCCTTGGTGGAGCAGCCCCACGATAAATAGAGGTGAAGGCCCGCTACGCATGGCGGCTTCGGCCAAACCTTGCAGGAGAAAGATGTCCTGGCGGTCGGGATACATCGCCGCAAATTCCAGGAATTTGCCCATCTCATCCAAGATGAGCAGCATCCCCTCAGCGTGACCCGATTGGACAATAGCCGCTTGCGCTTCACCCACCAGTTCGAGCACTTCAACATCGGAGGGCAGCGGCTCTTTGCGCGCCAGCGTCGCCTGCACCTTGTTCAAGACCGCAAGTACTTGCGCGCCATTACCACCCGCACTTGCGAGCAGAGACGTGCTCAAGGCACGCAGCAGAGCCACAGCCAGTGGCTCGCGTGATCCTGTTACTAAGACGGGCAGCAAGTGTGGGCGCGTGCTCCCCTTGCCTTGCTGCAGCATCACGCGACGCAAATTGCGCGGCAGGTCGTCGCGGCGCTCAGAGAACAGGTGCGCCAGAAGCAGGGCAAACGAAGACTTGCCCGACCCATAGTCGCCCGTGATACGCCAGGCTCGCGCGCCTGACTGCGGTGCCAAGCCCTGCGCCAAGCGCCCCACAGCCGCACGCGCATGATCCGTCAGCACGTAGCCCTGCAGGGCCGTGGCGTCGTGCCAATCGCGCTCTAACTGTGCTGAGCGCGCGAAACGCGCGCGCTTCTGAAACAGCCCAGAATCGGAGGAAGTCATGGATAGCCTTTCGTTGAGCAAGTACTTGCGTCCGCACTCCCGGCCTAAACAGGCTGAGCGCACAACTCGGGCTGCACCTGTCGAGGCTGCACAACGGTGTAGTCCTCGGCAGCCCGTCCATAGACTCCGGCCAGCAGAGCGGCCTCGGCGTTGGCATCGTCAACTTGATAATTCCGCACCACGCGAGGCGTGGCTGCCGAAGCCTGATACTCCAGTCGCTCGCCCGAATCGGCGCTCAGCGTCTCCATGCGGTCGCGCAATACCCCCTCGGGTAGCTTGAAGATTTGGCCCACGCTGTTTTGCACGACGCACACGTCACGGAAGGTCAGGGTTGCTTCGCTGGAGCGCCGTGCCCGCCAGAAGTCGTGCAGGCAGTAGGCCAGCAAAGGCCCCGAGATGTCCGCTTTGTCCTCATGCCGGAACGCATATACCGTCTCGCGCCGCCCTCCGTCGTCCAGAGCCCTCTCCCCAACAGGAAAGAGCAGGCGCAACTCAGTCAGAGGGCAATCCAAGTTGTCTTCAGCAATTTCACCTTTGCGGCCTCGCGTGGGCACGTAGGTGTGCAGGAAGGTGTCGAAGTGCTGCTCCAGCGTCACGTCTGAAAGTGGTCTCTCCTGCTTCGTCGCTTCGACGTGGAATGCCCGCAATGCTTCGGTGCGTGAGAGTTCGGGATGCGGCCAATGGTTGAGCAGGAAGTGCCATGCGAACAAAGGCTCGGCCACCGTGGACAGCTTCCAGTGCAGCAGCCACAGCGTGCGCCGGTCTTCCAAGTAGGGGTCAAAACCATCCTGCGACAGCAGAGCGTGGCCAAAGGGCGTGACGCCGTAGCCACGCCTGTCGACAAGAGGTTCTGCGATGCCTGCGGCCTGCGCCCAGAACCTCGCGGCACGGGCCATGTTCTTGCCCACGCCGAGCCTCACCATCGCGGTGTCCTCGTCGCTGAGGGCGAGTGGATCCGCGCGCAGGGCCGCGTAGGTCTTGGGCAGCCAAGCGTAGCGGCAGGGAAACGTTTCGTGGCCGGAGAAGCGGAAGCTCATAAATCTGGCAGTAGTTCTGTGATGCGAGTCCGATACAGTATAGATGTGCCGCGAGGAATGTGCTGTGAATCCTACCTGCCTGCTGTAGCTCATCCTGCCGGATATACAATGCGCCAACCCATCTATCTTGACCACCACGCGACCACGCCATGTGATCCCCGCGTGGTCGAAGCGGTGCAGCCCTACTTCTCCAGAATGTTCGCAAATCCAGCCTCGGCGCACGAGGCTGGGAACGAGGTGGCTCAGGCGGTTGAGCTGGCGCGTGGCCAGGTCGCGGCCCTACTGGGTGGGCAGCCGCACGAGGTTGTTTTCACGTCGGGGGCAACCGAGAGCAACAACCTGGCTCTTCTGGGCGCACCCCGACGCCACGCGAAGCTGGGCGGCAAGCGGCGGCGCCTCATCACGACTGCCATTGAGCACAAGGCTGTTCTGGGGCCGCTGCGCCATCTGGCCGGAGAGGGCTGGGACATCGTGATCCTGCCCGTCGACCGTGTGGGAACTGTGGACTTGGAGGCTGCCGAGCGTGCTATAAACCAGGACACGCTCTTGGTGTCGGTTCAGGCTGCCAACCATGAAATCGGGACACTGCAGCCTGTGCGTGAGGTCGCGCGCCTGGCACACGCGCATGGGGCGCTGATGCACTGTGACGCGGCGCAGGCAGTTGGCAAAGTGCCGCTGGACGTTGAGGATTTGGGTGTTGACCTGCTTTCGCTCAGTGGTCACAAGCTGTATGCGCCGAAGGGCATCGGAGCTTTGTGGGTGCGAGGTGGGCCGCGATGCCTGCCGCTGGAGCCGCTCTGCTTCGGCGGTGGACAGGAAGACGGCCTGCGTCCTGGCACGCTGCCGGTGCCTCTCATTGTTGGGCTGGGAACTGCCTGTAACTTGTCTCGCACTCTGTTGCCGAGTGAGTCTCAAAGCATCGGGGCTCTGCGTGATGAACTGGAGAGACAGCTCTGTTCTTCTTTGCCCAACACCTCGCGCAATGGAAACTTAGCTGACCGCCTGCCTGGCAACAGCAGCATCACCTTCGATGGTATCGAGGCCGAAGCGATTCTTGCCAACGCCTCAGAGGTCACTGTCAGCACTGGCTCGGCGTGCCAATCTGGTACTATCGAGCCATCACACGTGCTGCTGTCCATCGGGCGCACAACTGAAGCTGCCTTTAGCACCCTGCGCTTTGGACTGGGACGCTTCACTACATCCGAGGACGTAGTCGCTGCTGCTGCCTGCCTTGTAGATGCCTGCCGCATCCTTTGCTGAGGACAATGGGCGTGTTACGTGCTGTTCCATTCTCGCAATGCCTGACGCTGTGGCCTGAAGACGGCGCAAGTACTTGCGCCTCTACTTGGAGGAGCGACCAGTCATGCCAGTGCCATCTGTCCCATGCCATCTGTTCGTGATCCTGGCGCGGGAGTCGCCTACCGCCCTTATTCTGCGGCGCGGGCCGAGCCGCTGGGTGCAACTCATCCGCTGGGACACCTTGCACGACACCTTCGAGCCGGGCGCCTGGTTTCATGGCCGCATCTATAGAGAAGCGCTGCGATTTGTCGCCTGACGGTACCAAGCTCGTCTACTTCGCGGCCCGCTTCAATGCGCACACGCTCCGAGACCAGGAATACACCTACGCATGGTCAGGTGTCAGCAAAATCCCGTGGTTGACGGCCCTGGCGCTGTGGCCAAAAGGCGATTGCTGGCACGGCGGTGGCCTCTTCGAGACCAATAAGCGCTTGTGGCTCAACCACCAGCCCTCACAAGCCACCCCGCACCCAGAGCACCTGCCGCACGGCTTGACGGTTGTTGCCAATCCCGAGGCTTGTGGGGAAGACGCCCCGGTCTACCTGCGACGCCTGAAGCGGGACGGCTGGGTTCTGCGGCAGGAACAGCGAGTGCGTTACACGCGCGGCAGTTTCGTGACTGAGGTGCCCGGCATCCACGAGAAGAAGCACCATGATGCCGAAGTCTCGCTTGTGATGACAACCACGCTCGCGGGCTTCAAGCCGCGCCAGGAATTCACGCTGCGCGATGAGCTTGCTGACCAAACGGTCTCTGCTGAGGGCGTGCTTCTGGAAGGAGCGACCCAAGCCGACTTCGACCAGAGTGGGCGGCTCATCTTCGTGCGCGCGGGCAAGCTGTTCGCGGCCTCGGCGCGCGGGTTCTTGACGGGCGAGGTTCAAGAACTGGCCGACTTCAACAGCGCGCAGCCGGAGCGCACGAAGGCGCCCGCCTGGGCTCGGACATGGTGAGTTTGGAGCAACACGAAGCGACCGAACTCAGTGAGCCTCCTGTGAGCTCTCGCGGAAGGAGTTGCCTGACCCCTTCGAGCCTCAAATCTGTTAGGCACTCCCAGGCGCTCCCCAAGTACTTGCAAGGCTGCCCGAACTGTGGACTGGGCGCGTTGAGATTGCGGAGGCATGGTGAGCTACACTGCGTGCGCTGTTAGGAAAGTCTATGTCTTCAGCCAACGCGTGCCCCCAGTGCGGGTATCTGATGGATGCCTTCGATACTCAGTGCCCTCGGTGCGGTGGTAAGGGGCTGCCTCCGGCTCAAGCCCCTGCCCTGCCAGCAAGTACTTCCCAGAACTCTCCTCTGGGTGCGGCTCCGGGCGTTGCTCCAGCGCCAGATGCTCCCGGACTGGGCGCGGGCGGCTCGATGGCGGTGGGGCAGGTGCGCTACTGCACGAGTTGCCGCAACCGCATCTCCACGTCGGACACACGGTGCCCCCACTGCGGCCAAGTTACGCCCTACGCCGCGACCAAGCAGCGCTTCTCGCTCGAAGCGCAGAGGAGAGGGGTTGGCTACGGGCTGTGCGGCCTGCTCGCGCTGGGCGCGGTGGGAGCCGGCTGGGGCTGGATGAACTACGGTGGACGCATCAAGCACGCGATGGTTGGCCAGAGCGACATTCGCTACACCGTCGAGACACGACTGGCCACCGAGGGCAGCCTATCTACCCAGCCCTACAGCTTATCCACCTATTGGTTCAAGCATGGAGCCATGCGCGTGGACACCCAGATGCTCCAGGGGCCGCTGCGACGCACCCTCAGCACCATCGCCCTCTGCCCTCAGAAGAAGCTCTACACCTTGGACGAGGCCCTGGGCATCTACACCGCCGAGCCCCTGCCGCCCCACTTCCAGGTTGAAGACGCCGACACGGTGGGCAGCCTGTCCAATCAGCAAGCCTCCACAGATGGTGCCTCCACCGAGCGAGCTTCCTCTGAGGGCGCCTGGTGCTGCCAAGACCTGAGCCGACCTCTCCTCAAGCGGCCAGCCAGCCACAAGCCGGGCAAGCCGCTGTACCGTTTGGCGCAGTATGATCCTGCTGCGCCCGCCCCGGTGGGCGCTGGTGCAGGGATGGGCGTTGGTGCCGGAGCGCGCATCGGCAAGGTCACGCGTTCCTACACCATCGAGGAACTGGGCCAGGACACCATCGCGGATGTGCCCTCGGTGCACTATCGCCTCACAGTGCGCGTGAAGAGCACGGGATGCGCGGGCACGTCGGAGAAGACTGAGAAGACCGAAGTGTGGGTCGCCCCCAGCATCTACAACAAGTTCTCCTGCGCTTCTCCCACGCCGACGCCCAAGCCAACTCCGATTAGCACTTCGACTCCTGCCCCAGGCGCGGCGACCACGGCGTCGCCAGTGCCGCCCACGCCGGTGCCGCCCACGCCAGTGCCGCCCACGCCAGTGCCCTTGCCCACGCCCTACGTGGTGCCCACTCCCATCGTTGTGAGCACGCCTTCTCCAGCGCCTCGTGCTACCCCCGCTACGGAGGATTCTTGCGGCATCTCGTATGAGCAGGAGGGGAACGTGGCCGACTTCGGCCAGGCTTTTCGAGGTCTGGTGATGCGGTTGCGCGTCTACGAGGGAAGTCGTGTCGTGATGGAGCAGGAGGTCACTGAGCTGTCTCAGAAGCAGCTCTTCGGCGACCAGTTCAGCGTCCGCGACCAGCATCAGGTGTCGGCTGCGGCTTTCGAGGAGGCCCAGGGTAAGCTGCTTTTGGAGGCCCTGGAACGTCAGGATGCAGCGCGACAAAACTCAACGCGAGACCCACAGTAGCTGGTAATGGATCAGGAGAGCATGGTCATGTGCTTGGGGCTCCAAGCCCTATGGTACTTGATGAGAGTGGTGACTGAGTCACTGCTCGCTGCCTACGGTCTATTTCGAACACATGGCCGGGAGCTTGGAAGGGTGCGTAAAAGTAGCGGCTGCGCTGTCAGTCCTAAACGTCTAAGTTGAGATAACGCCGCAGCGCTGCCCGCACGCTCTCACGCACTACCTCATCGGTGAGCTGGCCGTAGGAACCGAGCAGCCGCGACTTATCCAAGACGCGAATCTGCTGCGCCATGACAATCGAGTCGCGCGGCTGGCCGGCAGCGCCAGCGGGCAGCAGAGCTTCGGTCGAGTAAATGCGCCGCCCGGCTTTGAGCGAAGTCACAGCCAGCACCGTGACCACCGGCAACGCGCGGTTGCTCGCTTCCGCCGAGACAATCAGCACTGGGCGCACGCCAGCCTGTTCACTGCCGCGCACGGGTTCTATGAGCCTATCCAGAAAGTGAGAGACTGTGGTTTATGTCTGATTCACGCGAACGTTCGCGAGTGGGGGAGTTGCCCACGATCTGGGAAGTGGATGATGAGTTGTGGGGGTTGTTGGCGCCTCTACTTGTGATCGAGAAGCCGCGCCTGAAGCCGGGCCGCCCGCGCGCTGATGATCGCCGCATCTTCAACGGGTTGATCTGGCTGGCTC